>Ga0224508_10000322_pt1 | contig 48086 bp, 46 predicted proteins | sample SF_Jan12_sed_USG_4_FD_170157 | JGI IMG/M metagenome (GOLD analysis project Ga0224508, IMG submission 170157) | Sediment microbial communities from San Francisco Bay, California, United States - SF_Jan12_sed_USGS_21 | ecosystem: Environmental > Aquatic > Marine > Sediment | place: USA... | reverse complement strand
GGCGGTGACGACGTCCATGATGACGCCGCCCTTCAGCATCTCGGCGAGGCCGCGCTTGACGCGGACGGTGGCCGTGTCGCGGGACACGCCGCCCTGTGTCTGATGATCCTGTTCTCGATGATCGGCCATGTCCGCAGTGTACGGCCGCGAAGCCCGAGGGCCCGCGCCCACGAGAGTTTCTCGCCGTCGGACCGTCAGACGACCTGTTCGAGGAGCTCGTCGGCCTCGGCCTGGGTCAGGATCCGGACGTTGCCCGGCTCGACGAGCCCGATGAATGTCTGGCCGGGCGTGAGACCGATCGGCTCGTCGTCGAGGCCGAGGAGGTCCCACGGTTCGAGTGCATCCTCGCGGCTCCAGGCCCCGTCGATTCCCATGCCGTCGGTGAGCACGAATGCCTCGCCGCTGCCGACGGTGAGTGCCTGGGGCGACAAGCTCGTCGCGGCGGAGGCGCCGTACGGGGTCGTGAACAGGACCACGTTCGGCGGCGTGGCCTGGACGCCCTCGGCATCGACGTGAGGGGTGTCGCGCTGGAATCGCGACCAGCCACCGAGATCGTCGTTCCAGACGTAGTGGACCTGGAGGCCGCCTCGCCACGTGATCTCGATACCCGGGACCTCGTCGGCATCCGACGGTAGGTCGCCGTCTTCACCCCGGTAGTCGAAGATCTGTAGCGGTGGCTCGTTCTCGTCGGGCGACAGGGCGTACAGCGCTTCGGTGGTCGACATCAGATTGTGCGGCGCGAAGCGAGGCGAGCCGGCCCGGTAGTAGTCGGGGGGCGACTGGTCGACGCCGATGTCGTAGAGCTTGCCGTCGACCTCGCCCTGTCGGACCTCGCCTCGAACCGTCGCGTTTCCTCCCGACCAGGCGAAGAGCGGTCGGTTGTAGTTGCCGGCGAGATCGGGATCGCTGCTGCGTCCGGACCGGATCGGCCCGACCGGATCGGTATCGGTCGAGTGGAACACGAACGCGAGCCTGGTGATGCCCTCGACCAGAAGCTCGATGACCTGATCGGCCTCGTTGAGACCCTCCTGAGGACGGGCATCGGGAGAGTTGTCGATCTTCACCATGAGCGCGGGACGCTCCATGATCGACGGGTCGTCCAACGGCAGTCCGGTCAGAGGCTGGATCGGCTCGGTCGGCGTGGGGGTCGGTGTCGGCTCGTCATCGTCCTCATCGGCCGCCTCGAGCGTCTCCTCCTCGGGCTCATCGACAGGTGTTGTCTCGTCGGGATCGAGGATCGGGTCGTCGCCACCGCCGCACGCCGCAGCCGCGAGAGCGAAGACGATGAAGAGCGCTAGGAGAGCGCGGATACGAGTCACGGGGGTCAGATCTCCTGGAGGGCTTCGATGCGTTCGGCGAGTGGGAGGTGTATGGCCTCGTCATGGGATGCCACGGGTTCGTCGATCCACAGGTGCTGTGTCGGACGACCGCCAGATCGTACTGACTGGTGGTGGGTGCTCAACGTCGCGAGCGCCGATTCGAGTCCTGGGGGGTACCGGGTCATCGAAACCGCCTCGAAATCCGCACGCATCGCATGATGCGGGCCGACGACCCAATGGAGAACCTGAGTGCGAACACCGACGAACGGAGCAAGCCAACGGCCGACCACGACCGCGGCCAGCGTGTCGTTGCCCACCTCGCTGGAGCGCACGCGGCTGAGGAGATGGGCAACCACTCCTTCGAGCTCGATCCGGTTGAGGACGTGCAACAACCCGTCGGTGACGATGAGCTTCGACTGGCGGGCGGAACGACCGACGACCAGGGCGTTCGGGGCCGCCTCGGGGATCACCAGGATCTCGGGCTCGGCCAGTCCGTTGGCCAGGCAGAGCGACGCGACCAGGTGGGTCAGACGCTCGTGGCGAACCGGATCGGCCGGTTCGGCCTTCACCATCGACGCAACCGCTGCGGGGGCGGTGCGGACGATGTACACGCCGAGCGCACCCATGATGACAACGGCGACGATCACGGCGAGCCACCAGACCAGTCCGGCCGCGACTTCGACGGCGAAGATCACGAGCGCTCCGATCAACAACTCCACGAGGAGCACCCTGAGCGAGCGGGTCAGCGAGGGCATGCGTCGGGCCGGATCAGAACTCGACTTGGACGGGCTCTTGGGTGTCGCCCTCGGTCTCGAAGTACTCACGCTCGCCGAACTTGAACATGCCGGCGACGACGTTCGACGGGAAGACCTGGAGCTTGTTGTTGTAGCGCAACACGGCGTCGTTGTAGTACTGCCGCGCGTAGGCGATGCGGTCCTCGGTCGAGGTCAGCTCCTCCTGCAGCTCGAGGAAGTTCGTGCTCGCCTTGAGGTCCGGGTAGGCCTCGCTGAGGGCGAACAGCTGTCGGAGCGCACCGGTCAGGATGTTCTCGGCCTGGGCCTGCTCGGCCGGAGAGCCGGCGGCGATCGCGACGTTGCGAGCGGCGATGACCGCTTCGAGCGTCTCGCGCTCGTGGGCGGCATAACCCTTGACGGTCTCGACCAGATTCGGGATGAGGTCGTATCGGCGCCGCAGCTGGACGTCGATCTGCGCCCATGCGTTCTCCGACCGATTCCGCAGGCGGACCAAGCCGTTGTACTGCAACACGAAGAACAGGGCGAGCAGTACGACCACCACGATGATGATGATCCACAAGATCACGTCGGCTCCTTCCGAGGGCCTCGAGCGTGCACCACTGAGCTGGCGGGGCCGCCCCGCTGGCCGGTGCCAGGCTGGGGACAGTGTAGAGCGCATCGAGCCGCGCGGCGCTCCATCCCGGATGGAACGATCGCGTTGACGGCGACGCCGGGTCGGCCGTCACGCTCAGCCGAGGAGTCGCTCGTAGCGTTTCTCGTAATCGGCAGCGAGCGCGGCCATCGAAAGCTCGTCGGCCCGCTCCGCGCCGCCACGGACGAGCCGATCCGACGTGGCCGCGTCGAAGAGCGCGAGACGCAGTGCGGCCGCCAGTGCGGCCGCGTCACCGGGAGCTACGAGCAGGGCATCGCTCCCTCCCCTCGCCACCGCGCTGTAGCCGGCGATGTCGCTCGCGACCACGGGAGTCCGCGCCGCCATTCCCTCGAGCAGGACGACGCCGAACGACTCTCCTCCGAGGGCCGGCGCACAGAACACGTCGGCGCCGCGCATGCGGCTGAGCTTCTCCGCCTCGGGGATCCGCCCGAGCCACACCACGCGGGGATCCCCGGCCGAACGGGCTGCGAGCGACGCGGTCTCGGGCCCCTCCCCCGCGACCCAGCACTGGACGTCGCCCGGTAGGTCGTCGAGCGCGTCGAGCAACACCCCGAGACCCTTGCGAGGTTCGTGACGGCCCAGGAAGAAGATCGTCGGTCCCTTGGTGGGCCAGGCAGCACCGTCCCGAGAGCGCGCCACGTCGACGCCGTTGAAGGTGATCTCGATCGGACCGGCGTAGATCTGGCTCGCCAGGTCACGGGCCTCCTCGGACACGGCGACGGCAACGTCGATGTGCATCGCGAGACGCCGAACGATGCCGCGGAGATACGAATACGACGCGCTCGTTCCTGCCGCGTGGAAGGTGGCCAGCACGGGCGCCGGGTCGACGTACATCGCCGTCATGGTCGGACCGGGAGCCAGGGGCTCGTGGAGGTGGAGCACATCGAATTGTTCGTCACGAAGCGCCCGGATGGTCCGCAGCGTCGCGGCGGGGTCGGGCGCGATCGGGGCAATCGAGCCGTTCGCGGCCAGGGGAACACTGTTTCCCAACGGTGTTATCGCCGGGTCCGGCGGCGCGCCGTCACAGGGACCGAGGACCCGAGCGTCGACTCCCCGCCTGCGCAACGCCCGACCGAGGCCGAGGACCTGGTCCTGGACGCCGCCGGGAAGGGTCAGGCTGTATGGACAGACGATCCCGACCCGCATGGCGCGAGACGCTAGCGCCCGCGAACAGCGGTGACCCCGGGCTCACCCGAGTCCGGCGAGGGCCTCGTGATCGCTCGGCCAGTTCGGCTGCATCAGATGCCACTGCTCCGGCGCCTGACGGATGAGCCATTCCATCTCACGCGCCAGGAGCTGCGTGAGCGCGGTGATGTCGTCGCGAAGCCTCGGACCCTGCCGTTCGTAGGCGACATCCGGTCGCACGATCGCATGGGTGCCATGGTCGGCGTGATAGACGCCGGTGGGCAACAGATGGCAACCAGTCCGCAGCGCGAGGGTGGCCGGCCCGGCCGGGAGCCGGGTCGTCTCCCCGAAGAAGTCGACCTCGACCGATGCGCCGCCGACGGCTCGATCGGACAACAGACAGACGACATGTCCGGCCTTGATGGCCCGCACGGTCTCGGCTGCCGCGTCGGGGCCGAGCGGCACGACATTCATCCCGAGCTGCTCACGGAAGCGAACGAACCAGTCGTGCAGCTCCGGCGGCTGGAGCGGCTCGACCACGACCGTGACCTGGTATCTCGGCACGAGCGTGAGCCAGAACCCGGCCCACTCCCATCCGCCGAGGTGGGGCAACACCAGGATCGGGCCGATGCCCGAGGCGACAGCACGGTCGATGTTGCCGACTCCTTCGTAGGTGAATCCGGCATCGATCTCCTCGACCGACATGTCCGGCAGGCGGGCCGACTCGGTGTAGTACCGGACGTAGTCGGCGAACGTGTCGCCGACGAGTCGATCGATCCGACGCTGGGGCACATCGGGCCCGAGCACGCGTCGGAGATTCCGCTCGACGAGGAAGCGCCGCTCGCCCCCGGCGCGGGCGGCGCTGCGGCTCGCGACCTCGCCGACGGCGTCGACGAGGGGCGCCGGGAGGCCGCGCGTGACCGCCGACCCGAGCCGGTACAGGGCGTATGCCCGGTCGACCACTGCGGGTCGGGACTAGTTGCGACGCCGAAGCGAGGCCCGTCGGGCCCGCCTGGCCTCGAGACGTTCGCGGGTGCGCGCCCGCGGGCGACGTTCGGCTCGACGGGCCGAGGCCAACGGATGGCTCGCGCTGGCCTGGCGCCAGACCTTCACGAACCGCTGGACGGCAGTCACGAGCGTGAGCACGAGCATCACCCAGAGCACCGGGATGAGGATCTCGGGGAAGATCAATCCGATGCTCAGGACGATGAACCGTTCGGCGCGTTCCATGATGCCGCCCTTGGCATCGAATCCGAGCGACTCGGCCTTGGCCCGCTGGTAGGAGATCAGCATGGCCGCACCCATCACCGCGACCGGGAGGACGGAGATGCGGCCCGGCTCGTTGGATGCGAGATACCAGCTCAAGCCGCCGAACAACAAGGCGTCGGTGACACGGTCGGACGTCGAGTCGAAGAACGCACCTCGCACCGACGTGGTGCCCGAGGCCTTCGCGACCGCGCCATCGAGGAGGTCGGGGATGCCCGCCAGCAACAACAACACGAAACCGATTCGCAGGTAGCCGTTCCCGATGACGACCGCGGCCGTGCCGGCAACGACCACACCGATGATCGTCAGTGCGTCAGCAGTGATGCCGGTTCGCTTCAGCGACGCCCCGATGGGGTCGACTGCTCTCTCGACTGCCTCGCGCCAGTGCCCGTCGAACATCCGATCTCCTTCGTCCGGGCTTCCTGACGCCAAGAGTAGCGGGCGAGTCGCCAGAAACTCCGGAGGGCTCCGACCGGGCCGATCCCCGGTTTCCTAGTATTCGGAGAAGTCCTCTGGGTTCGCCTCCACGATCTGGTCGAGCACCGCGCCGTCGACACCGTCGACGAAGACCAGCGCTCGCTGCTCGGGCTGGGGCTCGTTCGAGTAGACGAGTATGCGCCAGGTCGGCCGGCTGAGCACACCACGCCAGGCCAGCTGCGCGGACGCATGCCCGACGGGGAAACCAACCGTCTTCGCGGCGATCGCGAGCGCGTCGAGCTCGTCGATGTCGAGATTCCAGCCCGCCACCCAGCTGTACACGCCGAACGCCGCGATGCAGACGCCGGCGACGACGAACCCCGAGTTCACACGGGGACTCCCGTCGGCGAGGAGGGCCACAGCGATGAACACCGTCGCCGTCGCGATGTAGAGCACCGCCGGGAGTCGCCGGCGGTTGTTGTTCGGGAAGACGTACGGGAGCTCGAGCGTGGTGATGTCGAGATCGTCCGGCAAGCGATCGCCGGCATCGACCTCGTCCACCCCTGCGTCCTCGTCGGTGGGTTCGCCCGGGAGGTCTTCGTTCACGCCGTCACGCTATCGGCCGCCGTGATCGGGCCAGGCCTCGGTTAGTCGGCGATAGGTGATGTCGAGCGACTCGGGCAACAACCTGACCTCGGCGATGGCGGTGGTGAAGTTCGTGTCGCCGGCCCACCGGGGCAGCACGTGGGCGTGGAGATGGTCGGGCACGCCCGCTCCGGCTGCTCGACCGATGTTCATGCCGATGTTGACGCCATCGGGCGAGTAGGCACTCGTGATCGCCACCTCGGCCGACCGGATGCCCAGCCACAGGTCGGCCGCTTCCTCGTCGGTGAGCCCACCGAGGTCGGGTACGGCCCGATACGGCAGCACCAGCACGTGGCCGCTCGTGTACGGGTACAGATTGAGGAGCGAGAACGCGTGCCGTCCCCGCCAGACGATGCCGCTCTCCTCGTCGGACAGTCCGCTCGCGAGGATGCCTTCGAACAGCGACTGGTCACCGGTGGGGGGCGGCGCCTGTGCGATCGAGGCCACGTAGTCGCTCCGCCAGGTCGCCCACAGTCGTTCGAGGCTCATTCGCTGTGACTGAGGACCTGGTCGGCCAGGCGCGCGATGAAGTCGTTGACCTTGACGTCACGCTCGACCTCGCCGCCCCGCGGGTTCACGCCGACTGTCCCGTTCGCCACGTCGTCGTCGCCCACGACCAACACATACGGCAGTTTCTCGACCTTGGCATTGCGGATGCGCTTGCCCAGAGGATCGTCGGCAACGACATGATCGATGCGGAACCCTTCGGCCCGGAGCTCGTCGACCAGTGCAACCGCATGGTCCTCGTGGTCGGCCGACACGGCGAGCACGCGCGCCTGGATCGGCGCCAACCAGGCTGGGAACGCACCCGCGTAATGCTCGATGAGCACGCCGAAGAAGCGTTCGATCGACCCCATCAGCGCACGGTGGATCATGACCGGGCGCTGGCGTTGGCCGTTGCCGCTCACGTACTCCAGACCGAAGCGCTCGGGCAGGTTGAAATCGACCTGGATCGTGGACAGCTGCCACGCTCGTCCGATCGCGTCGCGCACGTCGACATCGATCTTCGGGCCGTAGAACGCGCCTCCACCCTCGTCGAGCTCGTAGTCGAGCGCCGCGGCCTCCAGTGCGGCGCGGAGCCCATCGGTGGCTTCGTCCCAGAGGTCGTCGTTGCCGACGGACTTCTCCGGGGGACGCGTCGACAGCCTGGCCTGGAAGTCGTCGAAGCCGAACGCACGCAACACGTCGAGCACGAACGCGAGGAGCGACGCCAGCTCGACCTGGATGTCCTCGCGGGTGCAGAAGATGTGCGAGTCGTCCTGGGTGAACCCCCGGCTGCGCATCAAGCCGTGCACGGCACCCGAGAGCTCGTAGCGATACACGGTGCCGAGCTCGTACATGCGCAGCGGCAGGTCGCGATAGCTCCGCTGCTCGCCCTTGTAGATCATCACGTGGAACGGGCAGTTCATCGGCTTCGGGTAGTAGGCCGCACCGTCCATCTCCATGGGCGGGTACATGCTGTCGGCATAGAAGTCGAGGTGGCCGCTGGTCTCCCACAGCACGGACTTCGCAATGTGGGGACTGAAGACGAAGTCGTACCCGCCCTCGGCATGGCGATCGCGGCTGTAGTCCTCCATGATCCGACGGATGATCGCCCCCTTGGGGTGCCACACCGCCAGCCCCGGCCCGAGCTCCTCGGGCCACGACACGAGCCCGAGCTCGGTCGCGAGGCGGCGGTGGTCGCGCTTCTCTGCCTCCTCGAGATTGTGGAGATGCTGCTTCAGTTGTTTCTTGGAGGCCCATGCCGTGCCGTAGACGCGCTGGAGCATGGGCCGGGTGACATCACCGCGCCAGTACGCTCCCGCCACCTTCTGGAGCTTGAAGTGCCCGAGACGACCGGTGGACGGCACGTGTGGTCCGGTGCACATGTCGAGGAACGTGTCGCCGTTGGCGTAGTAGCTGATCGAATCGGTGCCACCGATCTCGTCGGCGAGCTCGGCGTCCCCGTCGCCGCCGACGACGCGCTCGATGATCTCGCGCTTGTAGACGTGGTCGCCGAACAGCTCGAGCGCTGCGGCCACCGAGATCTCGTGTCGGGTGAAGGGCTGATCAGCGGCGACGATCTCGCGCATGCGCGATTCGATGCGTTCGAGGTCGTCGTCGCTCAGTGTGGCGCGGTCGGGCAGATCGACGTCGTAGTAGAAGCCGTGTTCGATCGGGGGTCCGATGGCCAGCTCGGTTCCCGGGTACAGGTCGAGGATGGCCTGGGCGAGAACGTGTGCGGTCGAATGCCGGAGTGTCTCGAGCCCGAGCTCGGAGTCGGCGGTGACGACGGCCACGCGTTGGGAGTCGACGAGTGGGACATCGAGGTCCTGGACCACATCGTCGGCGGTGACGACGAGTGCGGCCTTGGCCAGTCCCGAGCCGATTGCGGCGGCCAGGTCGGCGCCGGTCGCGCCCTCGGGAAGGGCGCGTGAGGAGCCGTCCGGGAGGGTGATCGAGATCTCGGCCATGGTGGCGTCAGCGTAGCGGCGCGACCGCTGCGCCAAGGAGGGTTCCGGGCCGGCCCTCGACGTCAGGCAGCGGTTCCGGCGAGCACGTCGGCACTGGAGCGCCGGCGGGTGAGAGGTGCCTCGTCGGGATCGGATGGTGCCACCGGTGTCGTCTTCTTCGTGGCGTACTCGTCGACGTAGGTCTGACCCGAGAGCAGAGCGATGTCGAACATCAGCCGGTCGGCGATACGGCGGTACTCGCGGGGATCGTCGGGATCGCTGATGGTTGCCCGCACGTCGATCGGGTCGCCGACGTCGATGCCGACGGTCATGAACGGGCGGGGCAGGGGTTGATCGGGGGGCTGTACGTCGCGAGTGCCGACGATGCCGACGGGGAAGATCGGTGCACCCGTGCGCATCGCGAGACGGACCACGCCGGTGTGGCCCTTGTGGAGATCTCCGCTCCGGGAGCGGGTTCCCTCCGGGTAGATCCCGAACAGCTCGCCGTCCTCGAGCACGGTCGCGGCGGCATCGAGCGCCGCCTTGGCCGAGTCGCCGCCGCTGCGATCTATGGCGATCATCCCCAACGCAGGGAACAGATGTTTGGTCTTCCAGTCGTCGAGGTACTCGGCCTTGCCGACATAGGTGATGCGGCGCGGGAGCACGGCCGGCAGGAGGAACGAGTCGATGACCGACGTGTGGTTCGGCGCGAGGATGGCTGCACCCTCGGTGGGGAGCTTCTCGAGCCCCGATGTCTGGAGTCGCCACGCGAACCGGCACAACGGGAACAGCACGGTGCGGGCCACGCCGTAGAGCTGTCCGACTTCTCTCGCCACTGTTCTCCTTTCGTCCGGTCGGCGGCGGGGTCAGTCTCGCAGATCGACGCCGAGGAGGTGCGCGGCGACCGAGACCCCTTCGGCCCGGGCCGCCGCGGCGTCGATCGCCGCCACGGCGCTCGGGGTATCGAGATCGTCGTCGAGAGCCGCTCGGACCGCGGCCAACGCGCCATCGCCCGCGCCGGCGTCGAGCCACCGCTCGAGCCGGGCATCGGCGGTCGGCATGAGCTCGTCGTTCCACTCCCATTCGTCGCGGTAGTGGTGGACGATGGCGGCGAGCCGGATCGCCCGGGTGTCGTGGGTCTTGCGCAGGTCACTGACGAACACGAGATTGCCCAGCGACTTCGACATCTTCTCCCCGTCCATCCGCACCATCGCCTGGTGCATCCAGTGCCGCACGAACGGGCGGCCGGTGGCAGCCTCGGACTGCGCTGCCTCGCACTCGTGATGGGGGAACACGAGGTCGGCTCCCCCACCGTGCAGATCGATGGTCGTGTCGAGCTCACGCATCGCGAGCGCCGAGCACTCGATGTGCCAGCCCGGACGTCCCGGTCCCCACAACGAGTCCCATGCCGGCTCGTCCGGTGCCGAGGGTTGCCAGAGGACGAAGTCGAGAGCGTCGCGCTTGTTCGGGTCGTCCGGGTTGCCGCCCCGGCTCGCCGAGAGACGGAGCATCTCGTCGCGGTCGAAGTGGCTCAGCCGACCGAACCGATCCGACGATGCGGCTTCGAAGTAGACCCCGCCGCCCGACTGGTAGGCGTTCCCGGTGTCGAGCAGCATGCCGATGAAGCCGCGGATGTCGGAGATCGCCGACGTCGCCCGGGGCTCGCTCCACGACTCGAGCATGCCGAGCGCGGTCATGTCGTCGTCGAAACGGGCGGTCTCGGCCGCGGCCAGGTCGAGGTAGTGCACGCCGAGCTCTCTGGCCTTGCGCAACAAGTCGTCGTCGACGTCGGTGATGTTGCGCACGCAACGGGTCTCGTGGCCGAGGTCGCGGAGTCGCCGCTGCAACACGTCGTAGGTCAGATAGACGGTCGCGTGGCCGAAATGGGTGGCGTCATACGGCGTGATGCCGCACGTGTACATGGTCACGATGGGCCCTGGTGTGAACGGCACGACCTCGCGTCGAGATGTCTCGTAGAGCCGCATCGGGCCGCCCGCGTCTGTCACGTCGCTTCGTCGCCGAGGCCGGTGAAGCGCACCGCGACCCGACTCCTGTAACGAACGTTGAGCTGCAACAGCACGGCTGCAAAGGCCTCGATGGGCGCAGCATTCGACAGCTCGCCGGCGTCGAGTGAGCGCACGCCGGGGATCCGGCTCACGATGTCGGTCGTCTGCTCGGTGGCCGACGGGTGATCGGAACAGATCAGCACATCGCTGTGCACCGGCTCGTCGAGCTGGCCCAGGTCGCGGGCCGGGACATGGTGGAGAGCGGCCGACACCCGGGCCTTGGGCACGGCGGCCTGCACGCTCGCAGCCACCGACCCGCGCGGCGGTACCAGGGGCTGGAACTCGTGCCCGACCTTGGCCAGCGCGTTGCACATGCAGATGACGACCTTGCCCGCGAGCAGGGGCGCCACCGATCGGACGGTCACGGCGGCGGCGTCCCAGGGAGTGGCGACGACGACCACGTCTGCTGCGGCCGCGTTCTCGTTGTCGCCGGCTTCGAGGTCGAGCGTGATGTCGGGCCAGGCCTCGACGATCTGGTCGCGGATCTCCATGCCGCGGTACTTCGAGCGGGACCCGATCACGGTCGTGTACTCGACCGACGCGAGCCGTGCGGCCAAGGAGCGGCCCGCCGGACCGGTTGCGCCGAGAATTCCGATCTTCACGAGCGCAACCATACCGACCCCGCGCTCTCGCGATGAATTGCGCCGACGCGATGGCCGATCGACGGGGACGGTATCGCTAGGGTGACGATCGCCCGACCCAGGAGGACAGCCATGGGAATTCTCGCCGGCAAGCGGCTACTGATCACCGGCGTGCTCACCGATGCGTCGCTGGCGTACGGGGTCGCCGAGCGGGCCATCGAGGAGGGCGCCGAGGTGGTTCTCACCGGGGCGGGCCGCGGGCTACGACTGACCCAACGCACGGCACGCAAGCTCCCGACCGCGCCGACTGTTCTCGAGCTCGACGTGACCGACGCCGAACAGGTGGTCGCGCTGCGCGAGGCCCTCGCGACCCAGTTCGGGACCATCGACGGCGCCCTGCACGCCATCGGCTTCATGCCCGAGATCGGACTCGGCGAGGACTTCATGGCCGCCGATTGGGACGACATCTCGGTCGGCATGCAGATCTCCGCGTACTCGCTGAAGACGGTGGCCGAGGTCGTGGCCCCGCTGATGCCCGACGGCGGATCCATCGTCGGCCTCGACTTCGACGCCACGGTGGCGTGGCCGGCCTACAACTGGATGGGCGTCGCCAAGGCAGCCCTCGAGTCGGCCAGTCGGTATCTGGCGCGGGCGCTCGGCCCGCAGCAGATCCGCGTCAACCTCGTCGCAGCCGGACCGATCCGCACGATGGCCGCGAAGTCCATTCCGGGTTTCGGCGAGTTCGAGGACGCGTGGGAATCGCGAGCACCGCTCGGATGGGACGTGAACGACAGCAGCGCCGTCGCCAACGCGTGTGTCGCGTTGCTCTCCGACTGGTTCCCGCAGACGACCGGTGAGATGTTGCACGTCGACGGCGGGTACCACGCCATCGGCGCGTAGGGCTGCGAGCCGGCCTACTCCAGGTAGAGGATCTCGTCGATCAGCTTCTCGCTCACGTAACGACCGGCAGGTTCGAGCCTGAAGAACTCGAGATTCTTCGCGAACTCGGTGTCGATCGGCGCCGGACCTCGGCGGTTCTTCTCGATGGTCATCACGACCCAACCCGCGAACGATCGCAGCCGCGCCGGGTCGCTGTTGACGTGCACTCGCGAGACGATCTCGCGCTTTTCGTTCATGACGATCGCGATGTCTGCCTCGTATGCGATGGCCGCCGCTCCCCGGAGTGACGGCAACCCGAGCCGGCGCTCGCGTAGGGCCTGCGAGCCCGCCGAGGACAACGCCACGACGGCGACGTGCTGGCGGAGCGCGATGTCCTTGAGCCCTTCGGCGGCGGCCACCATGCGTCCGTTGCTGTCGCCGGCGAGCTCGGGGATCGGGAGCTTCTGGAGGTAGTCCACGATGATCAGCCCGTTGGCGGCGCCGAATTCGACGCAGAGCTGCTCGAGCTCGACGAGCGTCGTGAGACGGGACCCGCCGATGAGCTGGAGGTGGTGCGCGTACACGTCGATCCGTGACAGTGCGGCCCGCACCCTCGGCAGTCGGCTGGCCGGGCCCTGCGCTCCCCATGCCCCTGCCATCGCGTCGCGGATGACATCGCGGAGCTGCGCCCGTTCGTCGGCGTCTCCGACCGCGCCGAGAGCGCCGATCTCGGCGGCGAGGAGCCGGCCGAAGAGCTGGTCGGGATCGTGCTCGTAGCAGACGAAGGCAACGTCGCGTCCTGCTGCGGCTGCATGGCGGGCCCATTGCAGGGCCACAGCGGTCTTGCCCACGCCCGGCGGACCGCCGAGCACGGCGAGCTCGCCGGCCCGGAAGCCGCCCTCGAGCTCACGATCGAGCGGCTCGAAGCCCGTTGCGACGGGCGTCTCGCCGTTGCGGACCGCAACGAGGTCGGCGCGTCCGAGCCGGTCGAGCATCGTGCGAACCGAGACCGACTTGCCCATGTATCGGCCGGGTGCGGCGTTCAGAGCCATCTCAGATGACCCCGTCTTCCACGACCTGGAGGATGCCGGGACCGAGGATGATCACGAACAGTGCCGGGAAGATGCAGAAGATCACGGGGAAGAGGATCTTGATCGGCACCTTCTGTGCGCGTTCCTCGGCCCGTTCCTTGCGCTTGTCACGCAGCTCGTCGGCCTGGACCCTGAGAACACGTCCGAGGGGGACGCCGTACCGCTCGGCCTGGGCCAGCGATTGGACGAGCTCGCGGAGGTCGGGGACATCGGTGCGTTCGACGAGAAGCTCGAGAGCTTCGCGGCGGGTCATGCCGAACTGGATGTCCTGCATGACCCGCCGGAATTCCTCGGCAGCGGGGCCGCTCCCCCGGCGAGAAACCCTGTCGAGCGCAGCATCGAAGCTCTGTCCGGCCTCGACGTTGATCATCACCTGGTCGATGACGTCGGGCAGGTCACGTCGGATGTCCGCCTGGCGGGTGTCGGCCCGCCGCCGGAGCACGACGTCGGGCATGATCCAACCGGCACCGACCATCGAGATCGCGAGCAGGCCGCTGCTCGGCGACGGCGACGAGGCCACGCCGATCAGCCCCAGCGCGATCAACGTCAGCGTCACGAGAACCTTGATGCCGAGCACTCGCTCGACGGTCCATCTCGAGCTGATGCCCGCGAGGTGGATCCGTCGCTGCATCTGATCGACGACGCCACCGGGTGTGATCCGCCTGACCTTGCCGACAGCCCAGCCGCTGAGCGGACCCCAGACACGGTCTGCGGCAGGCAGTTCGAGTCTCAGACTCCTCAGATCGGCCGAACGGCCCGCAGCCACCAGATGCTGGCGGGCCCGATGCCCGCCGCGAGAGCTCGCAACCGACCACCAGGCGATCGGAACCGACACGGCGATAGCGAACGAGGCGATGTAGACGATGACAGGCACGAGATTCCTCCTAGAACTCTGGCCGCGCGATGCGTTGCATCCACACGATCCCTATGCCGACCAGGATCAGCGTGCATCCGATGAGCGCCCGGCCGTTGCCGCGATCGGTCAGCTGGGCCAGATAGTCGGGATTGACGAAGGCGAGCCATCCGGCCATGACGAACGGCAGCGCCGAGAGAATCCACGCGGAGAGCCGGCCCTCCGAGCTGAGGGTCTGGACGTGGCGCCGCACCCGGTCACGGTCTCGGATGGTCGACGCGATGTTGTCGAGGACCTCACCGAGGTCACCGCCGACGGCGCGGCTGATATCGATGGCCTCGACCACCCACCGGAAGTCCTCGTTGTCCACCCGTTCGGCGAGCGCCGCGAAGCCGTCGGTCATGTCGCGACCGAGCTGGACCTCGACGAGAACACGTTGGAACTCGTCGCGTGCAGGCGACTCGGCTTCCCGGGCCACCGTGTCGACCGCCTGAGCGATCGAGTAGCCGGCCCGAACCGATGCCGCCATCATCTGGAGCACGCCATGCAGCTGCTCGGCGAACTTCGCCTTCCGTGCCTCGGCGCGGCGCTTGATGAGCGTCCTGACGACCAGCACTGCGGTGACCCCGAGGAGGATCCCGCCGACGATCCCGCCGAACACCATGCCGACCAGCACGGCGACGAGCGTTGCGACGGTCGACAAGAGCAGCACCTCCGCCGGACGCATCTCGATGCCGGCCTGTGCGAGCGTGAGCTCGAGCCGGCGCTCACGGCCCCGGCGGGACAGCGTGCTGTCGACTGCCGACATGACCCACCCCGGCGTGCCGCGAACCCAGCGCCCGACCGCCCGACTCGATGTCGCCGCGGCCGGTGCCCAGTCCCGCAGGACGTTCTGACGCCGGCCCGGCGCAAAGAGCACAGCAAGCAGGACGACGAGCCCGAAGAAGCTCGCGCCCAGCCCGGCCGGTAGCAACCAGCTGCTGCCGGTGTCGGGGGTGACTCTCGGAGGCGGCGCGATGGCGACCTCCGGCTCGGCCGGACTGGCCGCCGGCTCGCTCGCAACCGGTGCCGGCGTCGCGGGAGCCGCCACCTCCGCGAAAGACGCCTCGATCGAGGCCGTCGCGCTGGTTCCGTCGCGGTCGAGCCCGATCCCGATGATCGTGCGACCACCTCCGTCGAGCTCGAACGAGACCCGGTACTGGTTCACGAGGGCCGAGGCGACGCCGTCGAACACATCGGTGAGTGCTTCGGGGTCGCTGGCCTCGACCACCCGCCCGTTCCCGCTCCTCGCCAACGACTCGAGGGCAGACGAGTCCGACTCGGCGGTGACCAGCGAGATCACCTGGAGCTGGAGGTCCGAGGAGTCGAGCAATACGTTCGTCGCGACGAGACCGGACTCGCTCACGGTGTCGCCACCGTCGCTGACCAGGACGATGCGTCGTTGAGCGTTCGTCGTCAGGTCGAACTGCGCGACGGCCGCCGAGACCCCGTCGTACAACGCGGTCTCCCCTGATGCGCCCAGCCGTTCGACGGCTGCCCGGGCGAGGTCGAGATCGGTGGTGAACGGTTCGACCACGGCCGGCGTCCACCCGAAGCCCATGACCGCGACTCTCGTGGTGGGGGGAAGCTGGTCGATGAAGACGGACGCAGCCTCTCGGGCCTGCGCGATCGGCGCCCCGCTCATGCTGCCCGACGTGTCGACCAACAAGACGACCTCGAGGTCGTCGCTGGGGACTCGATCGATCCGCACGTCGCGGGGGACATCGTCGTCGACGACCACGAAGTCGTCGTCGACGAGATCGGTTCCGATGAGCGCACGCGGCGCCGTCACGGTCAGCTGGACCACCGGGAAGTCGTCGTCGACGACCTGTTCGACGATCAGCTCGGAGGGTTCCTGCGCGGTCGCGACGAAACCCTGACCGGCGACCACGTACAGGCTCACCATCAGCGTGGCCAACAGGACGGCGACCTGGTTGTCGCGACCGGGCTTCACCTCGAGCCCCCTGCGATCAGCTTCTCGTGTGAGTTGCCGTAGGTGTCGGGTGGGAGCTCGGTGCCGAGCTCGGCCAGTCGCTTCGCGAAGGTCGGCCGCAACCCGGTGGGCTGGGCCACACCGAGGAACCGGCCGTGCGGGTCGACGCCTGCGTCCCAGTCGAACGAGAAGATCTCCGACAGCTGGATCATGTCGCCCTCCATGCCGGTCACCTCGCTCACGCCGACGACCTTGCGGCTGCCGTCGCTGAGACGGGCGGTGTGGACGATGACACCGATGGCGCTCGCGATCTGCTCGCGAATGGCTCGCAACGGCAGGTCCATGCCCGCCATCAGGACCATCGTCTCGAGTCGGGCGAGCGCATCACGGGGTGAGTTGGCGTGCAGGGTCGTGAGCGATCCCTCGTGGCCGGTGTTCATGGCCTGCAACATGTCGAGGGCCTCGCCGCCGCGGACCTCGCCGACGATGATGCGATCGGGCCGCATGCGAAGCGAGTTCCTGACGAGATCGCGGATCGTGACCTGTCCCGTGCCTTCGAGGTTGGGTGGGCGGGTCTCCATTCGGATGACATGCGGCTGTTGCATCTGGAGCTCGACGGCGTCCTCGATGGTGACGACACGTTCCCGGTCGCCGATGAACGACGAGAGCACGTTCAGGAAGGTGGTCTTGCCGGAGCCGGTCCCACCGCTCACCAGCACGCTGATACGGGCGGCAACGCAGGCCTCCAGGACCGACGCGACGCGCGGCGTGATCGTCTGGTTCGAGATGAGGTCGTCGATGAGGAACGGACGCCGGGAGAACTTGCGGACGGTCAGGCTCGCGCCGTCGACCGTCAGCGGCGGGATCACCGCGTTGACCCGGGAGCCATCGGGAAGGCGGGCGTCGACCATCGGCGACGACTCGTCGATGCGCCGACCGACGTCGGACACGATGCGTTCGATGACCCGGCGCAGGTGCTCCTCGGACAAGAACCGCGAGCCCGTCGCCTCGATCACGCCGCCACGCTCGACGTAGACCGGTCCGCCGCTCGAGACCATGATCTCGGTGACGGCATCGTCCTCGAGGTAGGCCTGGAGCGGGCCGTAGCCCAAGATGTCGTGGGCCATGGTCGAGACGAGCGTCTCGCGCTCGCTCGGGCTCAGCGGCGCGTTCTCGGCGTCGACGATCTGGAGCAGCTCGTCGTGCACCTGGCGCTGGAGCTGCTCGGCCGACAACGACGAGTCGTGCAGGCGACTCCCGAGGCGGCTGAACAGCGCCTCCTGGGCCCGGAGCCGGAGCCCCACCAGGGGGTTCACCGGCAGCTCGCGGACCTCTGCGCCGTCGTCGCCGTTGCGGTTGACCGCCTGGACCGTCCCCGCCGGTGGCGCCGGCACGGGTGTGACCGCCGCCGCGTCGCCCTCGCTCGGCTCACGATCCTGGACCTGCTTGAGTCGATCCCCGAGTCTCATTGCTCCGCTCCCTTTCGTCGTTGGCGTCTCGAACGTCGTGATCCGTCGGCGTGCACAGGGTCGAGCCGCTCGATCAGGCCGTCGATCGACCGACCGACCGACGAGCGTGCGTTGTCCTCGAGGATCGGTGTGCCCTGGTTCATCGCGGTCGGAACGATGCGGGCGCTCGGAATCCGCGTCTCGATCGGCAGGCCGATCGTGCGCTCGATGTCCTCGGTGGTCAGACCGACCTTGGCGTTCGCCCGATTCAGCACGACGTGTCGGGTCGCACCTTCGAGGTCGAGCTGATCGAGCACGACCATCACCTTGCGCAGGCTCTGGATCGCCGTGACATCGGTGGTCGACACGAGCACGTGGTCCGTCGCCATGTCGAGAGCCGTGAGCGTGTGCTCGTCGAGTCCCGCGCCCGTGTCGACCACCAGGAATGGGAATTCCCTCGACAGCGTCGCCAGCACCTTCTGGACCGCCTCGGCCGACAGCTCGTCGGCCACACCGGGCGAGTCGGGGGCACAGAGTGCCCAGAACCCGGCCGGGTGCGCAGTCATGAAGCTCTTCAGCTGCACCGGATCGTCGGTGAACTCGAGTGCGTGCGCCATGGAGTACTCGGGCGAGAGCCGCAGAGCCGTGCCGATGTCGCCGAACTGGAGGTCGAGATCGACGACGGCGACCTCGCTCGGGTGTCGCCGGGCCAGGCCGTATGCCAGGTTGCTGGCGAGCATCGTCTTCCCGCTGCCACCCTTCGGGGAGGCCACGACCAGAATGCGGCCGTGTCCGACCTCGGGCGGTGCATCGGGCGGCTCGTACCGCGCAACCACGTTCTGGCGCTGGCGGGTCGAGCGCTTCATCGCCCGTTCGATCGCCTCGCGGAGGAGCTCGTCGCTGGTTTCGGGATCGATGAGGTCACGGGCGCCGGCGCGGAGGGCCCGCTCCCACAACGAGGCGGTGGGCTCGACGATCATCATCACGGTGATCTCGGGCCGGCGCCGGTCGATCTCCTCGACCACGGTCAACATCTCGTCGACCTGGAGGTCGGGGCCGAGCGCGATGATCGCCGGGTCCTGGTCGATCAGGCGATCGACATTCGGTTCCGAGATTCGGGCGAGCTGCCCGTTCAGCGTTCCGTTGAAGGCCGAGCGGATGCGATCCTCGAACGCCGTCTCGGCGCTTGCCAATACAACGTCGCGCATCTCAGTTCACCCTCGAGAGATCCAGGTAGACGGTCGCCCGGGTCTGGATGCGTCCACCGAGCTCCCGAGCTTCCTCGGACTCCGACGACAGCCAGACATGGCCGAACTCGGCCCCGAACACGAGCCGCTCGGCGTCGGCAGTGTCGAGCGCAACCGTCACCAGAAGATTGCCGGTGGGGGCCAGGGTGGTCTCGGAGTTGATGCCCTCGCTCGACTCTTCCTCGATCGTCTCCGGGAGCCGTTCGAGCTGCACGTTCGTGACGAGCACCTTGTGCAGGGTCAGCGAGGTCGTGTTCGGCGTCTTCTGTGCCGTTGTCTCCGCGTCGTCCTCGGTCGTCTCGCCGGAACCGTCGTCGGTCTGGCTCGACTGGATCGCGAGATCGGAGAACGTGGTCTCCTCGGCATTGTCGATGTCGACGACTCCTTCGAGGTCGAAGGGATCGAACGACAAGAACACGCCCACGGAGTCGCCGGGCAGGATGTTGCCACCGACCGCACGGTGGGGATCGAGCGACAGCGTCACCTCCTGGAGCCCGGGCGGCACGTCGATCGCCCGTGCCTGCTCACGATCGAACACTGCCGGCGTGCTGAACCGGCCCCTGACGAGCTGCTCGCCGGGAAGGAGGTCGACCGAGGCGATGAGCTCCTCGAGCACGTCGAGGTCGCTGATCACGCCGTCGGGGACGATCTTGGCGGGGACCCGCTCCTGGGCTACCCGGTCGACGATGTCCTCCGCGGGCATGCCCGCCGGGATCAGGTCCTCGACCACGTACACCTGGACGAGCTCCTCGCCCTCGAGCGCCCGATCCTCGGCGCCCTCCACGTATGCGGCCAGCGCGAACGTACCGAACCCGGCGAGCGCGATGGCCACGATGATGCCCAATACTTTCTTGTTCATCGAATAATCCTTTCCATCGTCATCCGACGAGGCTGATGGTCAAGGCGCCGAGGTTCGGTCCGCCCGTTATTGCTCCTGGTTCGAACACGTCCGTGAAGCGACCGACGAGGCAGGTCGTCGAGTTGCCCGGACCGAGCGCGTCGCAGACGCTGTAGTTGCCCTGGCGCCACTCCTGGCCACCGGGGAGCCGGAAGCCGGTGATCTCGAGGCCGGCGAAGGCGAAGATGTGGTAGCAGAATCCGCCGCTCGAGCACTCCGGGATGTCGCCGCCCTTCACGATCTGGTCGAAGATCGGGATGGTGACGACATTGCCGACCACCAGGCCGAGCCCGGCCGGATCACAGCTCCCCGGTGCGCCGGCGCCGGTCTTGGCCTTCAACCAGTTCCCGGCGAGGATCTCGGTTTGGCAGTTGGTCTGCTCGAGCCACCCGAAGCCTCCTGGAAGGCGGGTCTCGTCGGGATCGATGTCCTGACCGGCGTTGAAGGCGCACTCGCTCGGCCCGTCGGGGCCGTTGCCGAAGTGGAAGACGATCGGGACGATTGCGGTCGGGAACACGCTCGGATCGACGGGCAGCGTCGTCGAGCCCACTGCTTGATTCCATTCGCAGAGGCCGAAGATCAGCGGGAGGGTGCGCGCCGACCCGACCGGCCCCCACTCGGCGACCGCCGAGGCCCGGACATCGACACCGTTCACGCCGATCACGGGGGCGAAGAACGTGTCGACGGTGTTCGGATCGCCATCGCGGTCCTCACCGCCGTTGCGGCTCCCCACGTCGACTCGTACCTGATTCGCCTGGGGAAAGGTCACCGAGATGACCCGGGCCTCGTCGTCGGTGGCGTTGGCGTCGGCGTAGGTCTCCGCAGTGCCGTTGAAGGTGCCGCAGTTTCCGCCTGCGCAGTCCTGGGCGATGGCCAGAGCCGCCGCCTCGGCGCCGACCTGGAGCTCGCGCTTCTCCTGGAAGAGGACGCCCGCATCGACCGCGTACGCCGCGAATGCGACGATCACGACGGTCATGAGCGCGACCATGATGGCCGCCACGCCACGCTCGTTCGTCCGGGGTGTCACGGCGTGCCCGCTTCGCATCGCATCGTGCCCGTGTCGGACACCGTCCACGTCCCGCCCCCGAAGAAGGGGATCTCGTAGTCGATCGGGTAGCTGACGGTGACGCTCACCTGTTCGCCGGTCGTACACGGTTGTGCGCCCGACACCGTGACGGTGAGGCTGTTGGGGTCGAGGCTTCCGGCTGCGTTCTTGGCCGCAGTGACCGGATCCTCGTCGAGGGCGTAGGCTCGCACGCCTTCTCGAGCCGAGTGGGTGACGGTGACCTTGGCGTTGTAGCCGCGCGAGAACTCGATGATCCCCCAGACCATGAGGACGAGGAACGGCAGGAGCAGCGCGAGCTCAACGGCGACAACGCCGCGCTCGTCGGGGCCGGAACGGCTCACAGGACTGCCTCGAGGCCGCTCTCGGCCCGACCGAAGACTTCGGTGATGTCGACCTGCACCGCGGTCATCGCGGCGACGAGCGCAACGGCGATCAAGAGGGCGAGCAGGGAGTACTCGATGGAGACCGCGCCGCGTTCGGTGCGAGTCGCGTGCTGGGTTGAAGAAGATTCGATTGCCACGTTCACTCCATTTCGATGGAACGGCCGTTGCCCGGCGCCGGGACCGACTGGTGTCGGAGCGGCGCCGGGCAGTACCGAGACCGGTTCTAGGCCGCGTCCAGAGCCGTGCCGACCTTGGCGAAGGCCTCGCCGATGTCAACCTGCAGGGCGGTCATTGCGACCACGAGCGCAACGGCGATGAGCAGAGCGAGCAGTGCGTATTCGATCGCAACTGCACCACGCTCTTCGCTGTCGGCAAGACGGGTGATGATGTGGGTATAGATCTTCAACATGTGGGTTCCTTGGTGCGTCGGTAACTGACGGAGCCATCATCCGCCCCCGGAGTACCGCGGGTCAGCCTCCACCTGTGGCAATTCGTCCCTGGTCAAACGACCTATGCGCATCTCGTCAATTTTGACGATGCGAAGCTCGTGTCACCCGGCTATCACAGTGATTTGGACACGTGCCAAGCGGTCCAGCCATCACCTCTGGCCCCAGTCGGGCTGGGTGCATCTGCTCATTTCTCGGTGGGCGGATTCGAGACAAGCTGAACAAGAGAATGAACCAGCGATCCGGGCGGTATCGCGATATCGCCTTCCCCCACGATGTCGGGCGGTCCCACTCGTGACCAGCATCGGGCCAACGGCCTCCGACAACCGCGGCCGCATCCGGCTCGCGTCGGTGTCGGCACTGGTGGTCATCGTCGCCACGATCCTCCTGCTCTCGACGCCGAAGCAGGCGATCGTCGACAACCCCGACTCCTTGACGATTCCGGTGTCACAGCTCGTGACCGCGGGAGCCATCATGATGGCGACGACCGCCGGAATCGCACTCCAACGTTGGCGGGCAGGTATGGCGGGCGGATCCGTCCTGCTCGCTGCGCTGGCGGGTTCACTGGCCGTCGGGTCGCTCGATCTGGTGGCAGCAGCCGACGGATGGTCGTCGGTGACGCACTCCGGAATGATCGACTCCGCACTGGCTTCCGCTCAGCTGGTGGCCATCGCAGCGGTCGCGACCCTCGCCATCTCCACCGGCCGGGGCGAGCCTCGAGCCGGCCGAATCCTGATCGTCGGCACCACCATCGCCGCGCTGGCCTTCGCCGCGACGATGGTCACTCCCCTCGACGGGCGCCACGTCGGCGGTGCCGATGGCGGACGCGCGCTGTACATCTCGGGTCTCGTCAGCGTTGCGGCACTGCTCATCGGCGGCGTGGCCTGCCTCCTCGCCGGCCGTCGCTCGCTCGACGTCACCAGGATGTGGGCCGGGCTGCTTGCCCTCGTTGTCGGCGCGGTCGACGTCGTTGCCCTGCACGCGTCAGCTGTGAACGACGCCAACTTCGTCGCTGGTCTGGCACTGTTCCTGGTCGGTGTGGCCCTGGTCGCGACCGGTCTCCACAACGATCTGGTGCGGCTCCACGCCGAACAACAGGCGTACCTGGCCGAGGTCGAGCAGGCCGCGCTCGCCCAGCTCGACGAACTGACGGCAGAACGCCTCGATCGAGAGGTGATCGCCCACGACGGCCGATCGGCCCTGCTCGCCATCGAGGGTGGGCTGCGCTACATCGAGGCCCACTCCGACGGCGAGGACCTCGAGCAGACCAGATCCGTGTACCGAGCGCTGACCAGCGAGCTGAGTCGACTGCGCGAGCTCCTGTCCGGTGCCGCGCCCGGCCATCCGGGCCCGTTCCTGATCCGTGAGGTCATCGAACCGCTCGCCCGCCTCCACGAGCTCAACGGGAGCAGGATCGACATCGACGTGTCACCGAACGCAGTGGCCTGGGCCGATCCGGCCGCGACCAGGGAGATCATGCACAACCTGCTCGACAACGCCCGGGAGCACGCTCCTCACGCGACCGTGACGATCTCGCACCGGCAGGACCCCGCCTCGTCCATCGTCGTCGTTGCCGACGACGGGCCCGGCGTGCCGAGCTCCCTACGTGATGCCATCTTCCAGCAGGGCGTGAGCTCGAAACCCGACACGAACGCCGGACTCGGCCTCCACGCCAGCCAATCGCTCGCCGAGCGGATGGGCGGGACGCTCGACGTGTACTCCGGCCCCGCGGGCGGTGCGGCGTTCGAGCTGTCGTTGCCGCTGGCTCGGCCCGTCGGGCCCCAGGGGTTCGAGTCGAGCGACTCCACGGCCGTCGAAGTCGTCAATCTGCGGGAGGTCCACACGGCGTGAACACGGCCGAGCTCACCCGCAGTCTCATGATCATCGACGACCACCTCCTCATCGCCCAGGGGCTCGCGGCGTGTGTGGCTGATCGCGGCATCACCGAACCGACCGTCGTCGACCCGACCGTCAACGACGTGCTCGAGGCCGTCGAGGCCGCGCTGCCCGACATCGTGTTGCTCGACGCCGACTTCGGCGACGGTTTGCGGGCCGGCATCTCGCTGATCGGTCCGATCACCGAGCGCCGCTGCCGCGTCATCGTGTTCACCGGCATCAACGACAAGGTGCTCTACGGCGAGTGCCTCGATCGTGGCGCCGAGATGGTTCTGCACAAGTCCGCCCCGCTCGACGCCGTCGCCAACGAGCTCGCCCGGGCGTGCGCCGGCGAGGAGATCGGTGACGACTCCTCGCGGTTCGCGTGGTATCGGGCCTGGCGCGACTTCAAACGAACCAGGAGCAACGATCTGGCGCCGTTCGAGTCGCTGACGCCCCGCGAGGCCGAGGTCCTCGCCTCGTTGCTGCGGGGCCACGCCGCCGAGGAGATCGCCACCAGATCGTTCGTCTCGGTGTCGACGGTGAGGAGCCAGATGCGAAGCCTGTTCACGAAGCTCGATGTCAGATCACAGCTCGCGGCAGTGGCCAAGGCCCGCAGCGTCGACTGGGTGCCGCCTCAGCAGACCTGAATCAATGTCGGGTACGGGTTCACCGGATTCCCGCGACCATCGGGGTGGTACTCGATGTGCAGATGCGGCACCGGGGCATTGCCCGTCATCCCGACGTAGCCGATGACCGTACCCGCGGTGACGTTCCCGGCTTCGGCGTATCCCGACAGGTGCGTGTAGTAGAAGTAGCGACCATCGGACGCCGTGAGGTGGGCCGACAGACCGCCTACGCTGTTGCCACGATGTTCGACGAACCCGTCGACCGTCGCGACGACCGGCGTTCCCTCCTCGGCCATCATGTCGGTTCCCTTGTGCCACCGACCGAACTGGCGGGGCGCACCCCAGGAGTCGATGAAGCTGTGCGGCCCCGCGACCGGGCACACCCAGCTCCCGTCGACCGGGGCCGGCGCGGCGGCGGGCGGCACATCGTCGGGCGGGGTGACGTCGTCGACCGGAGCGTCGGGCGGGCTGACGTCGTCGACCGGAGCGTCGGGCGGAGCCGCCGTCGGTTCGGGTTGGCCGCCATCGGCATCCGGCGCCGGTGTCGCCTGGGCCTGCTGCTGCGCCTCCTCAGCGATTCGGGCGGCTTCCTCGGCAGCTCGGCGGGCGGCTTCCTCCTCGGCCAGGCGTCGCGCCTCCGCCTCGGCCCTGAGGCGCTCCTCTTCCACCAACCGTGCGAGCTCGGCGTCGAGCGTCGCCTGCACCTCGGCGAGCCGGTCGAGCTCGTCGAAGGCCGCCTGCTGGGCGGCATCGGCTGCCGCGGTCAGCTCGACCTGGTCGGCGCGCCGTTCGGCCAGCTCGGCCTCGAGATCCTCGAGGCTCGAACGGACCAGCCGGAACTGGTCTCTCGAGTCGGCCCGCCCGGTGACGACCATCCGGGCGAGGGCATCGGCGCGCGCACCACGGTTGATGTCGGTATCGGCCAGATAGCTCGGCCCGGTCGAGGCCGACACGTACTGGCTGATGGCGAACTCACGGACTTCGTCCTCGAGGACGGCCAGATCGGCGCGGACCCGCGCAATATCGGTCTCGAGCACAGCGATGTCCGCGCCGAGCCCCTCGAGCTCCTCGAATGCTGTGTGCCAGGCTTCGGCGGCCGCATTCGCTCGTCGCTGGGCGGCCTCGACCGCGTCGGCGGCCGCATCGGCTTGCTCCCGGGCCCGGTCGATCGAGTCCGCGCCGCTCGGCGGCTGGGCGGCGGCACCAACCGGTCCCACCAGCACCGCGAGCAACACCAGCAACACGAGCGCACCGCAGGCGCGACGGGTGGGCCGGTGCACAGTCACCGGTCCAGGTTACTCGGGGCCGCGTTTTGTTGCATTCCTATGACGAACGGGTCCGCACGTCGGTCTCGTCTCGAATATCGCCGACGACCTGCTCGACGACGTCCTCGAGCGTCACCAGCCCTACCGGCCTGCCATCGGTTCGCACCAACGCGACATGACTGCGCTGGCCCCGCATCGCCACCAACGCGTCGGCCAACGAGCTCGAGGGACCCAGCACGACCATCGGGTGGATCCGGCTCGCCGGCACCCCGCCCGCCCGCACGCTCTCGGGGATTCGGAGCAGATCCTTGGCATGGATATAGCCCTCGACCTTGTCACCGTCGAGGCCGATGACCGGGAGCCGCGAGTGTCCGCTCTCGACGATGATCCGCTCGAGCTCGGCGACGGTTGACGCTCTCGAGACCGTCACGACATCGGCCCAGCCGACCATCACCGACTCGACCGACCGCGACCCGAACTCGAGCGCGCCCGACAACAGGCCGTGGGAGAACTCGCCGATGAGGCCCTCGCCCCGCGACGCGTCGACCATCGACGAGAGCTCCTCCGGCGTGTGCGCGGTGACCAGCTCGTCGGTGGGCTCGATGCCGACGAGCCGCACGATGCCGCTCGCAGTGGCGTTGACCGCCCAGATCACCGGGGCGAGGACACGCACGAACCACGCGTGGGGAGGCGCGAGCCACACCACCACCCGTTCCGCGCCGGCCAGGGCGAGGTTCTTCGGCACCATCTCCCCCAGCACCATGTGCACGAATGCCACGAGGCTGAGGGCGATGGTGAACGAGATCGTGTGCCGGAGCCCCGATGGCAGATCGCCGAACGACTCGATGGCACGGTCGATAACGTCGGCAACCGCCGGTTCGGCGACGAACCCGAGTCCGAGCGACGCCATGGTGATACCGAGCTGTGCGGCCGACAGCTGCCGGTTCAGGTCGCTCATTGCACCGAGGGCCGAACGGGCGCGGCGGCTCGTGATGGCCAGTGTCTCGACGACCGACCGGCTCGCCGCCAACAGCGCGAACTCGACCGCGACGAAAAACGCATTCGCCGCCAACAACACCACCGCGGCGACGAGGGCCCACACCGTCATGGTGCCGTCACCGACCAGCGGCCGCTGCCGGGTGCGCTGAGCCTGATCGTCGCGATCCGGAGACGGTCCATCTCGACCACCTCGAGCCGCCATCCGTCGTGGGTGAATATCTCGCCTTCGACCGGGATCCGCTGGAGACGGTCGAGCGCGAACCCGGCCAAGGTCTCGTACGGTCCGTCCGGGACAACGAAACCGCAGGCCTCGAGAACCTCGTAGGGGTGCAGCGATGCCGCGACGACCACACTTCCGCTCTCCTGAATGACCGTTAGCTCGGGCGCGTCGTGCTCATCGGTGATGTCGCCGACGACCTCCTCGACGAGGTCCTCGACGGTGAGCACGCCCGCGGTTCCACCGTGCTCGTCGACGACAACAGCCAGCTGCGAGCCACTCGACCGCATCTCGACCAGGATCGACTCGAGATGGCGGCCCTCGGGAACGACCAGCGCATCGTCGGCGATCGCCCGCACAGCGGTGGTCGACCGTTCGGCCACCGGGACGTCGTAGATCGACTTCACGAGCACCACGCCCCGGAGATCGTCGAGGTCGGCCCCGGCGACGGGGAACCGGCTGTAGCCGGTCTCGACCGACAGCTCGGCCAGCTCGGTGAGCGAGGTCGACGGTTGGACCGACGAGACCTCGACCCGGGGTGTGAGCGCGTCGGCCGCAGTCTTGGCGCCGAAGTGGATCGCACGCGTGAGGATGCGCACCTCCTCGGCTGCGAGCGTGCCTTCCTCGCCGGAGGACCGCACGAGGAACTCGAGCTCGTCGAGCGAGCGTCCCGCACGCAGCTCGTGCGCCGGTTCGACGCCGAGACGCCGCACGATTGCATTCGCGGTCCCGTCGAGCACGCGCACGAAGGGTCCCATCAGGAGCGACACCATTCGGAAGGGAGCGGCCACGGCGAGCACGACTGGCACGGGCCTGGCAATGGCGATGACCTTCGGCACCAGCTCGCCCATGACGGTCTGGAACGCGGTTGCGATGATCAGTGCGAGCGCAATCGAGAAGCCCCGCGAGGATTCGCCGACGAGAGGTTCGAGCGCAGGCTCGATGAGCTCACCGAGCGTCGGTTCGGCGACGAAACCGAGACCGAGCGAAGTCAGGGTGATGCCGAGCTGTGCCCCGGAGAGATGGAACGAGAGCCGTCGCAGCAGTCCGCTGACGATGCGCGGCCGTCTGGCACCCGTCGCCGCCTTGCGCTCGACCGTTGTCCGCTCGACCGCGACGAGCGAGAACTCGGCGGCCACGAAGAACCCGTTCATCCCGACGAGCAGGAGAACCAGAGCGAGTCCGAGCGCAGTTGTGATTGGGACCTCGACAGCCTCAGGGGCCGGCTCTCGTCATGCGACGTGTCGGCCGGAACGATCCAGAGTCTACGGCGCAACCGGTCGCCTCGTCCGACATCGATGACGTGATGTCAGCCCACGTATCCTGCGGCGGACGGATGTCTTCCACCACCCTCCCTGCTCCGACCACCGAGTCGCTCCCCCCGCTCGAGCCCCTCCCCACCGCGCACGCGGGTGAACGGGTGAGCTGGCTGCGGCGGCTGCGTCCCCTGATCGCCGCGCAGCGGTGGCGTCTCGTCGCCGCGCTCGGTCTGGGGGTGGCGGCACTGAGCATCCAGGTCGCAGCGCCGGCAGTGGCCCGAACGGCCATCGACGCGGCAACCGACGGAGACCGCAGCGGGCTGACTCGCGCCGCACTGATCCTGGTCGCCCTCGGGTTCGGCCGATTCGTGTTCGGCGGGTCGTACCGCTTCACGCTGTTCCGTGCGGCCTATGCCATCGAGGCCGATCTCCGCGCGCTCGTCTACGCCAAGACGACCGAGATGTCCTTCGCCTACTGGGATCGCACGCAGTCCGGCGACGTGATCTCACGCGCCAACTCCGACATCAGGTCGATTCAGATCTACCTCGCGTTCGCTCCGCTCGTGATCATGTCACTGGTCACTTTCGCGCTGGCCTTCGCCTACATGCTCACCATCGACGTAGTGCTCACGTTGGTGGCGCTGTCGACGCTTCCGGGAGTCTTCGTCAGCGCGCAGGCCTCAGAAAGCGGGTGTTCCCACTGATGTGGTTGTCGCAGGCTCGCATGGCCGATCTCGCCACGATCGTCGACGAGAACATCAACGGGATACGGGTGGTCAAGTCGTTCGCGGCCGAACCCAGCCAGATCACGAAGCTGGCCCGCGCGGCCCGGCGCCTGCGCTGGAGCTCGACCGAGACGATCGAGACGCGAGCCCGCTACAACCCGTTCATCGAAGCGCTGCCGCGCATCGGGACCGCACTCGTCCTGTCGTACGGCGGGTGGCTCGCCATCGACGGATCGGTCAGCGTCGGAACGCTATTCGCATTCAGCGCGTACGTGATCCTGCTCCAGCTGCCGTTCCGGCTGCTCGGGTTCTTCATCCTCCAGAGTGAGCGGGCGAGCGCCGCCGCCGAGCGTGTCTTCGAGATCCTCGACCAGGAACCCGAGATCACCGACCTGCCCGGCGCTCTCGACGCCGTCGCGAGCGAGGGTCGCATCGAGCTCAGGTCGGTGAGCTTCACCTACCCGACCGGCACCGGCCGGACGGACGGCGGCGGAAACGAACGGCCGGAGATCCTGCGGGACCTCTCGCTCGACATCGCTCCCGGCGAGACGATCGCCATCGTCGGACGCACCGGATCGGGCAAGTCGACGATCCCGAGGCTGCTCGCCCGCTTCTACGACATCGACAGCGGGGCGATCATCCTCGATGGCATCGACATCCGCGATCGCAGCCTGTCGTCGTTGCGGTCGAGTCTGGCGTTGGTCCTCGACGATCCCTTCCTGTTCTCGGTGTCGATGCACGACAACATCGCCTACGGCCGCCCCGATGCCAGCCGGGACGAGGTCATCGCCGCAGCCAGGGCCGCGCACGCTCACGAGTTCATCATCGAGCTTCCCGATGGCTACGACGCGGTCGCGGGCGAGCGCGGATACACGCTCTCGGGCGGCCAGCGACAACGACTTGCCATCGCCCGTGCCCTGTTGGTCGAACCGACCGTGTTGGTCCTCGACGACGCAACCAGCTCCGTCGACGTCCAGGTCGAGGCCGGAATCCACACTGCACTCCGCGATCAGCTCGGGCACCGCACCACCATCGTCATCGCGCACCGGATGTCCACCATCGGACTGGCAGATCGCGTGGTCCTCCTCGAGGAGGGGCGTATCTCCGCCGAGGGCACCCACGAGCACCTCCTTGCCACCGTGCCGGCCTACTCGGAGGTCCTGGCCGAGACGGTCACGCCCGAGCCCGGACCAGCGGACGGGGGTCGCTGATGGGTTTCGGAGGACCAATGGGAGGCTTCGGCGGTCCGTCGGCGTCGCAGTCGAGCACTGCTGCGGGCCTTCCGCACGCTGGAGTACCCGGACATCTGGTCGAACAGATGACGGCGATCATCGAGCGCGAACCCGAACACCCCGAGCCGGTGATCGAGTTCGACTACACCGCCGACGAGGCCGAGCTGTTGACGCTGCGGTCGTTCCTCCGGCCGTATCGACCCCAGCTCGTGCTCGCGGTCGCGCTCGTGATCGTCGAGACCCTGGCGCTCCAGGCCGGCCCGCTGCTCACCAAGATCGGGATCGATCGCGGCGTCATTGCCGGAGATCGCAGCGTCCTCGTCGTCGTCGCCCTCGTCTTCGTCGCCACCATCGTGGTCCACGCCGGCGCCAGCTGGTGGCGCATCTCGTTCACGGGCCGGCTCGGCGAGACCCTCATGGAACGGCTCCGCGTTCGCGTCTTCAGCCACATGGAACGGCAGTCCCTCGACTTCTACACCGATGAGAAGGCCGGCGTCTTGATGACCCGCATGACCAGCGACATCGAGGCGCTGACCATGTTGTTCCAGGAGGGACTCGTCAACATGGCGGTGCAGGGGCTCACGCTCGTCGTGATCGCCACCGTGTTGTTGATCCTCGATCCGCTGCTCGCAGTGATCGCGCTGTTCGTGGTCGTGCCGGCCACGATGGCACTCGCCATCTGGTTCAAGCGCGCCAGCGAGATCGGGTACCTGCGGGTCCGCGACCGCATCGCCGACCTGCTCTCCGACCTCCAGGAGAGCTTGGCCGGGATCCGGGTCATCAGTGCGTTCAACCGGCGGGACGTCAACGTCGCCCGGCACCGTCAGATCGTCGACGACTACCGAGACGCCAACGTCGAGACCGCTCGTGCCGCAGCCATCTTCGGACCGGCGGCCGAGGGGGTCGGCATCGTCGGCCAGGCGGTCGTCCTGTTGATCGGCGGCCGGATGGTGCTCGACGGCCGTCTCAGCATCGGCGATCTCACGGCGTTCGCGCTCTACCTCACGGCCTTCTTCGCGCCGATCGCGGCACTCGTGCAGTTGTACAACTCCTACCAGCAGGGCCAAGCGGCCATGTCGAAGCTGCGCGACCTGCTCGCGACGCGGCCGTCGGTCATCGACCGGCTCGACGCCGGCGATCTTCCACCCGTCGACGGCGCCATCGAGCTCACCGGGGTGCACTTCGGCTACGACCCCGAGAATCCCGTGCTGCGGGGCGTCGACTTGTCGATCGACGCCGGCGAGACCATTGCCATCGTCGGACCGACGGGCGCAGGGAAGTCGACCGTCGCGAAGCTGGTCAGCCGGTTCTACGACCCCGATGCCGGCACCGTGAGCATCGACGGCCACCCCCTCACGACCGTCACCCAGATGTCACTGCGACGCCAGCTCGGTGTGGTCCCCCAGGAGCCGTTCCTGTTCAACGGCACCGTGGCCGACAACCTTCGGGTGGCCCGACCCGACGCCGAAGACGCCGAGCTCGTCGAGGCCGCCGAAGCGGTGGGTATGGCCGATCTGCTGGCCGGCCTCCCTCACGGCATCGACTCACCCGTCCACGAGCGCGGCACCTCGCTGTCGTCGGGTGAACGACAGCTCCTGGCCCTGGCCAGGGCATTCCTCGCCCGTCCCCGGGTCCTCGTCCTCGACGAGGCGACGTCGAACCTCGACCTCAAGTCGGAGTCACAGATCGAACGCGCGCTCGACACGCTTCTCGACGGCCGAACCGCGATCCTCATCGCCCACCGACTGGCAACGGCAAAGCGAGCCGATCGCATCGTCGTCATCGAGGACGGGGGCGTGCAGGAGGTGGGTAGCCACGACGAGCTGGTCGCCGCCGGTGGCCGGTATGCCGAGATGTACCAGACGTGGGAACGGGGAACATGAGCCCGGGACCCACGATCGTCCTGAGGGACATCTCGGTGAAGCGCGGCATCCGGGTCATCCTCGATGCTGTCGACTGGCGGATCGATCCGGGCCAACACTGGGTGGTTCTGGGCCCGAACGGTTCGGGGAAGTCCACGCTGTTGCGAATCGCCGGACTGCGGCTCCATCCGACCGCCGGAACGGTGGAGGTCCTCGGGGAGACCCTCGGGCGCACCGACATCCGACTGCTGCGATCCCGGATCGGCCTGGCCAGCGCCTCCCTCGCCGACCAGCTGCGTCCCCAGCTCGTCGCGACCGACGTCGTCATGACCGCGAAGCACGGCGCCCTCGAACCCTGGTGGCACAGCTACACCGACGAGGACAGTGGCCGAGCGCGTGCGCTACTGGATCAGCTCGGCTGCGGACATCTGGCCGAGCAGGCATTCGGCCTGGCCTCCTCCGGCGAGCGCCAGCGCATCCTGTTGGCCCGGTCGCTGATGACCGATCCCGACCTCGTCCTGCTCGACGAGCCGACGGCGGCACTAGATCTCGGCGGACGGGAGGAGCTCGTCGTCGTGCTCGACCGACTCGCGCGCGACCCGGCCCAGCCGCCGACCGTCCTCGTCACCCACCATGTCGAGGAGATCCCCCCTGCGTTCTCCCACGTGCTGTTGCTCAGCGACGGCCGGGCCGTGGCCGCCGGGCCGATCGGCGACACGCTGACCGAGGAATCGCTGGCGGCCTGTTTCGGACTCGACATCGAGCTCGACCGCACCCGTGGCCGATGGTCAGCCCGCGTTCGATGACGCTTGCGGCAGGTGCATCACCAACAACACGCCGGACGCCACCGTGACCTCGACTCTCGAATCGACCAGCTCATTGCTCACGCCGAGACCGCTCGACGGATCCAGCGTCGCATCGACGAGCGGCCAGCGCAGCCCGCTCGTCGTGACCCCGCGGGCCGGACCCCCGTACGCCAACAGCGTGAGGGTGTCACCCCGGTCACCCTCGAACACGACGCGATCTCGAACGACGAAGATGTGGGTGCCATCGACCCACGCCTCGACCTGGACACCCGCCGGCGCGGATGCCGTGAGGACGGCGATGTTCGCGAGCATGTGGTCGAATCGGCCGCCTGCCGCGCCGAAGACGACGATGCGGTTCACGCCGGGGACCGCACATGCATACGTGAGCGCAAGCTCGAGGTCGGTCTGATCCTTGTCGATCGGGTGCCGTTCGATCGGGACGCCGGCCTCGGCGGCCCGCTCGACCGTCGGGGCCGACAGGGAGTCGAGATCGCCCACCAACAGATCGACCACGCAACCGGCGGCGACCGCGAGCTTGTACCCCCGGTCGGCAGCAATGACGACATCGGCCTCCCGGGCCAGTGCGGCCTCCTCCGAGCGCACCGCTGCCCCCCCGGTGAACACCGCGACCGTTGCCATCGAGCGAGGCTAGTTCGCCCTCGCGAAGAACGGCCCCCGAGGTGTGCGACGCCGAGCTGCAGTGTAACGTGCGTCACACTTGATCCTGAGGGGGATTTCATCGATGCAACAAGATCGCGGTCGTCACGCGTCCACATGGATGCGACTCCTGGCGGTACTCATGGCAGTGACGTTCGTCGCTGCCGCCTGTGGCAGCAGCGACGACGGCGGTGACGGCGAGGCCACCAGCGAGGCCGACGAGCAGGTCGCCGTCGACGAGGCCGACGCCGAGGCCGACGCCGATGTCGAGGCCGATGCCGAGGCCGACACCGACGCCGCCGACGAAGACGCCGACATGGCCAGCGTGGACCCCGTGATGGGTGGCACCCTCACCTACCTGGTCGAGGCCGAGACCGACACCTGGGACATCCCCGGTGCGAACTGCGCCGTGTCGTGCATAACCATCATGCGAGCGGTGGCCGACCCGCTGACGATCATCAACAGCGACGGTGAGGTCGAACCCTTCGTCCTCGAGTCGATCGAGTCGAACGCCGATTTCACCATGTTCACGATGACGATGCGGGACGGCATCCTGTTCCACGACGGCACGCCGGCCGACGGCGCGGCCCTGCAGCGCAGCCTCCAGGAGATGGCCAGTGGCCTCCTCCAGGGTCAGGTGCTGGTCGATCTGGTCGAGGGACCGGACAGCGTCGTGCTGGTCGACCCGATGACCGTCACGGTCGAGTTCGCGAAGCCCTACTCCACCTTTCCGCGCGTCGTGGCCGAGCGCACCGGCTGGCTGATTGCCCCGGCGTTCTGGGACGACCCCGACCGTGCCGGCGCACTCATGATCGGGACCGGCGCCTTCCGGATGGCCGAGTGGACGCGCGGCGAACAGACGGTTCTCGAGCGCAATCCCGACTACTGGCGCACCGACGCCAACGGCACCCAGCTCCCGTACCTCGACAGTGTCGTCTTCCGGCCCGTGCCTGACGTCTCGACCCGCCGCGCGACGATGGAGGCGGGCGACGCCGACGTCAACATGGACAGCTTCGGTGAGAACAAGGCGTTCTGGAACGGCGAGTGGCTCGACAACGGCGGCAACCTCCTGGTGCCAGCTCCACCGCGTGAGACCACGTACCTGCTGATCAACAACGGCGCGCCACCCTTCGACGATCCCGATCTGCGTCGTGCCGTGGCTCTCTGTACCGATCGCGACGAGTACCTCGAGTTCCGGGCGCCCGCCAATCAGAAGGCCAATGGCCCCTTCGCCGAGGGCGCCCTCGGATTCCTCGAGGACACCGGCTTCCCCGAATTCGATCCCGAGGCCGGCAACGCGTTGCTCGACGAGATCGGTCGACCCGAGCTGATCACCTACGGCACCACCAACGTGCCGTCGAACCTGTTGACTGCCGAGCTGTTCGTCGACATGTGGACCACGAACTGTGGGCTCAACGTGCAGATCGACCAGTTCGACCAGTCGGAGCTGATAACCAAGGCCATCACCGGCCAGTTCGAGGTCTTCTTGTGGCGCAACCACGGCCAGGGCAACCCGGGGCTCGAGGAGATCTGGTGGCACAGCCGCCATGCCGAGGGCCTGGCCCTGAACTTCGGCCGGATCATCGAGCCCGACCTGGACACACTGCTCGATGCCACGTGGACGACGGACGACGCGGCCGAGCTCGACGCGCTCGGTCAGGACATCAACCGCCTCTTCGCCGAGAACGTCAACAACCTGTGGCTGAACTTCACCGAGTGGGCAAACCCGTATCAGGGCAACGTCCACGGCGTGGGCGTGTTGACCCTGCCGAGCGGGAACTTCGCCCAGACCGGTCTCGCCGGCCGGACCTGGGTCGAGGAGGCATGGATAGAAGGCTGATCCGCGCGGAGAGACGATCAACCGGGGGGACGACATCCGAGTGACGAAAGCCGGCTGACCTCATGGTCCTCGTCATCATTCTCGTGCTGTTCGCGCTGCTGGCAGCCTGGGTCGTCCGGGTTGCCGGCGCGCGCTTCGCGGTGAAGCGCCTGGGCGGCGCGGTGTTGATCCTGGTGATCGTCACGTTCGGCACGACCTTGATGCTGCGCCAGGTGCCGGGCGATCCCTGCATCACCGCGCTGGGCACCGGCGCGAGCGATGAGGCAGTCGCCGAGTGCACCAGCGAGCGGGGACTCGACGATTCGGTGGTCGAGCAGTACACGGGCTGGGTCGGCGATGTGGTCACGGGCGACCTCGGGTTCGCGTTCTACAAGAATCGCGAGCCCCTGTCCGATGTCCTCGAGGACCGTGCGCCCCGCACGGCATGGCTGTTCCTCTACAGCCAGTTGATCGCGTTGACCGTCGCCGTACCACTGGGGATCTGGGCGGCATACCAGAGCGGTCGCGCGCCCCGAGGCGTTCCGCGGTGGATACTGCCTGTCGCGATCGCGGCCCTGCTCGGGGTCGCCGTGGTCGGCGGATGGGGCATCGCGGGAATCCTGACCGTGTCGGTACTCGTGCCGATCTTCGTCTTCAACGGCATACGAGGCGGACCGAGCGGCGACTCCACCGTCAATACGGGCGCGTTCGTGCTGCTGTCGATCCCGGTTTTCGTGCTCGGCGAGACGCTCAGGTACTTCTTCGCGATCAAGAACGACTGGTACGACCTCGTCGGGTACTCGCCGTGGAACGAGGGCGTCGGCGCGCACATCAGCTCGATCTGGCTTCCGGCGCTGGTGCTCGGCCTGGCTGTCTCACCGGTGTACCTGCGGCTCCTGCGGGCCGACATGGTCCAGAACCTGCAACAGGACTTCGTCGCGGTCGCGAAGGCCAAGGGCATGTCGAACCGGCACATCCTGCTCCGCCACGTCCTCCGCCCGTCGACGCTGACCCTCCTCACCGTCGCCGGGCTGAACATCGCGCAGCTGGTCAACGGTGCGATCGTGGTCGAGTTCATCTTCGACTTCGACGGCGTCGGCAGCTACCTCATCGAGGCCGTCGCCCGCCGCGAGTTCTTCGCGGTCCAGACCCTCGTGGCGCTGGTCGCGGTGCTGTTCGTCGTGACGAACACCGTCATCGACGTGGTCTACACCACCGTCGACCCCCGAGTACGTGCGGAGGACGAGAAATGAGCAATGCCGCGGCGATGGCCGAAGCCGAAGCGGTCAAGGCCGTTCCGGTCGGCGGCCGGAAGGAGCCCCGCAACTACATCTTCTGGTTCGCGGTTGTGTGGCTCGTGCTGGTGCTCCTGATCACGATCTTCGGGGAGTGGCTGCCGATCGTCGACGATCCGAACGAGCGGAACGCCGACACCATCAAGAAGGGCCCGAGCTGGGACAACTGGTTCGGCACCGCGACCTTCGGCCAGGACGTGTTCTCGCGGGTCGTCGTCGGCGGCCGGATCTCCCTGCGGGTCGCCGCCATCGGCACCGCCGTGGGCATCGGCGTCGGCGGCACACTCGGCCTGCTCGCCGGCTTCTACCGGGGTTGGGTCGACTCGATCGTCCGCCTCATCATCAACGTCACGCTGTCGATCCCGGCCCTTCTGCTCGTCATCTTCATCGTGGCGGTTCGCGACCAGTCGCTGTTCTGGGTCGTCTTCGCCGTGTGCATTCTCGCCATTCCGGCGCTGGCCCGCATCGTGCGGGCCAGCACCCTGCAGGTGGCCGAGCGCGAATACGTGAAGGCCGCCGAGGTCGTCGGAGCGAAGCGGTTGTCGATCCTCTTCCGCGAGGTGCTCCCGAACGTGATGCCGACGATGATCTCGTTCGCGTTCTTGACGACGGGCATCATCCTGGTGGCCGAGAGCTCACTGTCCTTCCTCGGGCTGAGCGTCGAGGCTCCCACCATCACCTGGGGATCGATCATCGCCGAGGGTCGCATCTCGTTCCAGGAGACTCCGCACATGGTCTTCTTGCCCGCCGTCGTGTTGTTCCTGACGGTTCTGAGCCTGAACTTCATCGGCGATCAGCTGCTCAAGCGCTACGACATCCGGGAGTCCGCCCTATGACACCGGAGCCGGCCGGACCCATGCTCGAGGTCGAGAACCTCGTGGTCGACTTCGCCACGCCGAGGGGCACGCTGCGCGCCGTCGACGGTGTCAGCTTCAGCCTCGACAAACAAGAAGCCATCGGCATCGTCGGCGAATCCGGCTCGGGCAAGTCGGTCCTGGCCCGAGCGCTCATCAACATCCTCGCGGGTAACGGCACTCGCACCGGCACCATCCGCATCGGCGGCCGCGACATCGACCAGCTCACCAAGACGGAGCGGAAGCACTTCTTCGGCGTCGAGGTCGCCATGGTGTTCCAGGACCCCATGACGTCGCTGAATCCGGTGAAGCGCATCGGTGCCCAGCTCACGGAGTCCATCCGGTACCACCTCGGCGCCTCCAAGGCCGACGCGAACAACCGCGCGGTCGAGCTGCTCGAGCAGGTCCACATCCCGTCGGCGGCGCGCCGGCTCCGCCAGTACCCCCACGAACTGTCGGGGGGCATGCGCCAGCGGGTGGTCATCGCCATGGCGCTGGCGTGCGAGCCGAAGCTCCTCATTGCCGACGAGCCGACCACCGCGCTCGACGTCACGGTGCAGAAGACGATCCTCGACCTCATCGACGACCTACGGCGCGAGCAGCACATGTCGCTGATCCTGATCACCCACGACCTCGGCGTGGCACGCGGGCGCGCCGACAGGATCGGGGTCATGTACGCGGGACGGCTCCTCGAGCAGGCGGCATCAGAGGAGATCTTCACCAACATGCGCCATCCGTACACCGAGGCGCTCATGCAGTCGATCCCCGACACCAGCCATCCGAGCCATACCCGGCTGCAGCCCATCCCCGGGCGACCTCCCGACCTGTTGAGCCCTCCAATCGGCTGCGCGTTCGCATCGCGCTGTCGATACGCGCAAGCCGACTGCATCGACATCAAACCCCAGCTCGAGCTGGTGCCGTTCGATCATCTCCACGCCTGTCACCACCCGGTGGGCACCAGCAAGGGCGATCAGGCGCTCGCCACCAACCTCGCTGCCGGAGAGACGGCCGCGGGTCTGGTGCTCGACGACGAGCTCGAAGGCGTGTCCTAGTGGCCGGCTCGGGCACCGCCCACCTGCGCGACGATCCCGACGTCTTGATACGCGTCGAGAACATGGTCGTCGAGTTCTCCATTCCCGGCGGCACCGTCCACGCCGTCTCCGACGTGAGCTTCGATCTGGTCGAGGGCGAGACACTGGGAATCGTGGGCGAATCGGGCTGTGGCAAGTCGACGACGGCCCGAGCGGTGATCCAGTTGCCGAAACCCACGTCGGGCACCGTCTCCTACCAGGGCCGAGATCTCACCGCGCTCGGCAACGAGGAGATGCGCAAGATCCGCCCCGACGTCCAGATGATCTTCCAGGACCCGATCTCGTCGTTGAACCCGCGCCGCACCGTCCACGACATCATCTCGGAGGGACTGCGCGTGTGGGGCGGTCGTGGCGTGTGGTCCGAGGAACGCATCGAAGAGCTGATGGAAGCCGTCGGCATCGATCCGCGGTACAGCGAACGGAAGCCTCATCAGTTCTCCGGCGGTCAGTGCCAGCGCATCAGCATCGCGAGAGCGCTGGTGCTCGACCCCAAGGTCATCATCTGCGACGAGCCCGTCTCGGCCCTCGACGTCTCGGTCCAGGCCCAGATCCTGAACCTGCTCGAGGACATGAAGGAGCGCTACGGCGTCAGCCTGATCTTCATCAGCCACGACCTGTCGGTCGTGAAGAACGTCTCCGATCGGGTCATGGTCATGTACATGGGCAAGGTGTGCGAGATCGCCCAGTCCGACGAGCTCTTCGACCACCCCGTGCACCACTACACGAGGGCGCTCATGTCGGCGATTCCCGGCGCCCAGGTGACCGGCCAGGCCGACCTCCTCGAGGGAGAGCTTCCGTCGGCGATCGAGCCCCCGAGCGGGTGTCGCTTCCGAACCCGGTGCCCGAAGGCGACAGAGCATTGCCGCGTCGAAGAGCCCCAGGTCCGCGAGGTCAGCCCCGGCCACTGGGTCGCCTGCCACTTCCCCCACGAGCGCGATTGATGGGTGCGCTCGACGGTCTGACGGTCCTCGACCTCGGGCTGTTGGTGCAGGGGCCGCAGGCCGCGGCGCTCCTGCGCGACATGGGCGCGAGCGTCGTGAAGGTCGAGCTTCCCGGCGTCGGCGACCAGGCCCGCTGGATTCCGCTTGGTCCCGGCGACCCCCGGAGCGGTTTCTTCGAGGGCTGCAACCGGGGAAAGCGCAGCGTGACCATCGATCTCCGCCGGCCCGAGGGCGCCGATGTCTTCCGCAGGCTTGCCGCTTCGGCCGACATCGTGATCTCGAACTTCAAGACCGGCACACTCGACGAGTGGGGCCTCGGATACGAGGCCCTCCGCGAGATCAACCCCGGAATCATCTGGGCCGCCGGCAGCGCGTTCGGGCCCGTCGGCCCCGACCGGGAACGCGAAGGCGCCGACCTCGCCGGCCAGGCGGCCGGCGGCCTCATCAGCACGACCGGCGGTGACGGCGCCGAGCCGACGCCGGTGGGTGTCACCATCGCCGATCACATCGGATCACTCAACCTCGTCTCGGGGGTACTGGCCGCACTCGTCGCCCGTGCCGACACCGGGCTCGGCCAGAAGGTCGAGGTCTCCCTGCTCGGTGGCCAGATCTGGGCCCAGGCATCCGAGCTCAGCTACTACCTCATGACCGACCGGGTTCCGGGTCGCTCGAACTACGGGCACCCGATGATCCCGGCCGCGTACCGGATCTTTCGCACCGCCGACGGATGGATCGGCCTCATCGGCATCCCGCCTGCGGCGCGGCCATCGTTCCTCGAGGCCCTCGGTCGGCCCGAGCTCGCCGACGACCCGCTGTTCGGCGACATCATCCCGACACCGCAGCAGCTCGCAGGGCAGCTCGCGTTGCTCGAGGAGATCTTCCCCACGAAGACGTCCGACGAGTGGGCCGAGCGGTTGCACGGCGCCGGAGTCCGCTACGCGCCCGTTCGCGACTACGCAGGCGTGGCCGCCGATCCCGGGGCCTGGGAGAACGGGTATCTCGTCGAGGTCGACGACGCCGAACGCGGGCGGGTCAAGGTGGTGGGCAACCCGATTCGCATGAGCGCCACGCCGCTGTCGCCCGGCGTGCGGACACCCGAGCTCGGCCAGCACACCGAGGAGGTCCTCCTCGAGCACGGGTACAGCTGGGACGACATCGCCGCGCTGCGCGAGATCGAGGTGATCTAGCGCCTCTTCGGTGTCCGACGCCCCCCGTCGGCTAGTTTCGGGTCCACCGTGACATTGGGAGGTCGACGATGGTTTCGATTCCGGCTCCAGCTCAAGCGTTGCTCGGCTCCGATGCCGTCGCCCACGTCTGGACATCGAATCCCGACGGCAGCCCCCAGGTGTCGGTCGTCTGGGTGATCGTCCAGGACGACGAAGTGCTGTTCGGCTGCGACGGCTCCAGCCACAAGGCAAGGAACCTCAGGCAGAACCCGCGCGTGATCCTCTCGATCGAGGACGACGAGCGCAATGAGCGGGGATTCCAGAGACATCTGGTGATCCGTGGCCGAGCCACGATCGAGGACGGACCCCAGCCCGACGTGATGGATCGCCTCGCCCGCAAGTACGTCGGTCTCGGCCGCCACCCACTGTCGCTCCGCGACTCGGCGACCGCCGTGGTCGTGCGGGTGGAGATCGACCGGATCAGCGGCGTCGGCCCCTGGGTCGACGAGCCCGAGCGCGAGCAGGTGGGGTCGGGCTAGGACCTAGCCCGCGGTGGCGGCGGCCATCTCCTCGGGTCGTCCGGCGATCACGCCGTCGACGCCGAGCTCGACCAGTTGCCGGTAGAAGGCCTCGTTCTCCTGCGTTTCGGCGTCGTTCGGCCAGACCCAGATCGTGAGGCCCTCGTCGTGGGCCCTGGCGACGGACTCGGGCGTGACGACGTCGACACCCGATGACTCGGGCGGGACCTGGATGATCTCGAATCCGTCCTCGAGCGGCGTCCCCGCGAGCACCCAGGTCGTGAGTCGTGTGGTGCCCGGGCTGACGGCCACATCGGGAGCCAGGGCACGGAAGGCGTCGATGACCTCGTCGTCGAAGGAGACGACGACGACGGAGTCGGTCCGGCCGAGCTCATCGAGCTCGGCCGCGAGGACCTCGGCGACGATGCCGGCCTGAGGCAGCTCCCCCTTGATCTCGATGTCGAGCGGCAGCGTCGGAAATCGCTCGGCGATCTCGCGGAACGTCGCGACGCGGAAGTCGTCGGCGGTGTAGCCCGCGGGCGGTTCCGTGTCGCCCGTGCGCACGCCTCGGTAGATGTACTCGTCGAGCGGCCGATCCTGGCAGGGCCAGCACTCGGGCGAGAACCAGTACGCGTTGTCGAGGGCCTGGAGCTCGGCGAGCGTGAGATCGATGACCGGTCCGGTGGCTTCGGTCGTCTTGTCGACGGTGTCGTCGTGCTGCACGACGAGCACCCCGTCGCCGGTGAGCTGCACATCGAGCTCGAGGACACCGGCGCCCGCCTTCACCGCCTCCGCGAACGCATACGGCGTGGAGTGCGGCCACGACTGGTCGCCGCCGGCATGGGCGAGGTTGACGACCGAGTCTTCGGCGAGCAGCTCGTCGATCGTCGGCGCGACGGCTGCCGGCTCCGAAGTCGCCGTCGACTCGGGCGTGGCGCTGGGCTCGGGCAGCGCCGTCGACTCGGGCGTGGCGCTGGGCTCGGGCACCGCAGTGGGCTCGGGGGTGGCGCTGGGCTCGGCGGCCGGTGTGGGCTCCGCCACCGCCGGCTCCTCGGCCTGGGCGGTGGGCTCGGTCGCGAGCGACGGCGAGTCGCTCGTGCTGCTCGAGCAGGCACCGGCGAGGAGGACGAGCACCATCAAGACCGTGGGGCGAGCCATGCTCGCGAGGCTACTGCTCGGCGCCGGTCATTCAGCGGCGTAGATCTCCCAGACCACTTCGCCGTTCTTGGGCCATGCCTTCACCCACCAGGCGTCGGTGCCGTTGGTGAAGTTCACCTTCACCCAGTCGCCGGTCTCCTGGTAGATCGAGTACTCGAAGCCCTCGGCCGGCTCGACCCAGACAATCGTGGCGACACCGTTCTCGACCACCACGCCGTAGGAGCCGACGTCTGTCGTCACGACACCGTCGAACGTCCCCGTCTGCGGAGCTTCGTCGACCTGGATCTCCCACTTGATCGTGCCGTCCTCGCCGATCCACGCCTTGAAATGTTTGATGATCCCGTCGCCGTAGAAGTTGGCGACGACCTGGTCACCGTTCGGTGTGACGACCTCGGCGGTCCATGCCACATCGGTCCACAGCACTGCCATGGCCAGCGTTGAGCCCTCGCCTCGTTCCACGACCACCGTGGCGATGCCGTTGATGTCGATCTCCTTGCGGGTCTCGATCACCGGCTCCGGCTCGGGCTTCGGCTCCGGGGCCGGCTCGACGATCTCGGGCTTCGGCTCCGGGGCCGGCTCCGGTTCGGGCTTCGGCTCCGGCGCCGGCTCCACGACTTCGGGTTTCGGCTCCGGGGCGGGCTCGGGCGTCGGCTCGGGTTCCGGCTTCGGTGGGTTCTCCTCGAGGAACCGGATGTCGACGGCGACCTCGTCGGAGCCGTCGAGACCGATCACAGCCGCGAACGCCGCTCCCGTCTCGTGCTCGAGGAACACCGCGAGCTCGGTGCCCTCGGCGTCGATCACCGTGTCGGTCCAGCCCGGCTGCGTGATGACCTCACCGAGCACGAACACACCGTCGAGCTCACTGACCGATGCGGTACCGGCCAGCCCCAGGGCAACCTCGTGAACCTCGGGGACTGCGTCCTCGACAGGCTCATCGGAGTCGGAGTCAACCTCGACGGCACTGTCGGCCGATTCGGTCGGCTCGGTGTCGTGATCGGTCGTCGCATCGTCGTTCGCCGGTCCGGCGACGTCGATGGAGATACCCCCTGGGCTCGACTGGGTTGCCGCCCACGCGGCGCCGCCCCCGAGCACGAGAGCGGGGACGAGCACGGCCATACCGGCCAGGCGTTGTATGTGCCGCTTGCGGGCCGAGACCATGCGGGGCCGCAGCGAGTCGAGCATCTCCTCGACGTGTTCTGGTGTCCGGGGTTGGTGTTCGTTCGTCATCCTCGTGCCTCCGATCTCGCGGCGCCCGTCTTCGAGCGGCCGCCGAGCATCGAGCGCAGGCTTCGCCGTGCTCGATGCAGGTGGTAGCGAAACGCGCCGGGCGAGATACCCATCGCCGCGGCGCCTTCGTCGGTGGAGTAGCCGTGGCCGTAGTAGAAGTCGACGGCCTCACGCTGCTGGCCGGGAAGGGCGCCCAGCGCGTGTTCCATGTCAGGATCCGGTTGCGGCTGTTCATCCACCGACTCGAACGTGATGGCCGCGAGCGCTCCTTGATGGCGACGACGGCCCCGTTCCAGATCGATGCGAATGTTGTTCGCGACACGTTGCACCCATGCAGCGGGATTCTGCATCCGCCCGACTCGCCACCACCGCGCATATGCCCGGATGAAGGCCTCCTGGCTGCAGTCGCCTGCGACATCGACCGAACAACCGGCTCGGGCCAGGTTGTGGACCACGTCGTCGTAGTTCTGACGGAAGAAGTCGTCGAATGTCTGCTGCACAGGGGCCTCCTCTCGCTGGCTGATCGACCTGCTACGTGTCTCGCTTGACCACACCCACGAACGAGCAGCCCGTTTCGTTTGGTCGGCGCGATCGATTGGGCCGGACGACCCATCGCCGGACCGGCAGTCGCCCGTGGCCCGAACGGCGACGGCGAGAACCACCCGGTCGCCTCGGCCCGATCGCTGACCAGCCGCCAGGGTCAACCCTCCTCGCGGGGACCAATCGCCGTTCCCCGGGGTTGCAGCGCCCGGAGGACAGAACGATTCGCTCGGCAAGCAGACATTCCAGGGATTGGTTCGCCGCCGCGATCGTGTGGGGCGTCTTCAACGTCCTCGACGACCCCAGCCGCTCCGGCGCACCCCCCATCGAAGTCCGGGCTGGACCCGCCTGGCAATCGAGCTCCTGATTCTCGGCGGTGGCGCGATCGCGATCGGCGTCGCGGGACAACGCAACATCGCCATCGCCTTCGCCGTCCTGATCGCGTTCCACTTACGCCACGTCATGGACTCGAGTCGAGTGGCTGATCCAAGCATGACCGCCCGAGTCCCGGCTGGTGCGTCGAGTTGACCCTTGCCGGGCCCGGCGGAAGGCTGGGTCGGAACCGGCGCCTCGATGGGGCCGCGATGGGAGAGGTCATGGCAGCATGTGAGAACTGCGGGGGCACTCAGGTGTTCCGCAAGCGCAACGTCGTGTTCGACGTCAAGTTCGGAAGCGGACGGTTGCTCAAGTCAGGATCGAACAAAGAGCGGTGGCTGAGGTGCACGCTCGACATCTGCGGCGGCTGCGGGCGAGTCGCCACATACGTCCAGGATCCAGAAAACTGGTTGGGAGCTGTCGGCTACGACGAGTTGATCGACACCGCGGTGTCGGACCCGCCGGACCCGCGTTCAGGCTGAAACGGAGCCTCGACGTGACCGAGATCGCCTTCCGATCGGCGACCGAGCTGGCCGCGACGGTGCGACAGCGGGAGATCTCGTCGAGGGAGCTCCTGGATCTGTATGTCGAACGAATAGAACGCTACGACCCGGTCCTCAACGCGGTCGTCGTCCGCCGATACGAGGAGGCTCGTCAGCGAGCCGAGGCGGCCGACGCCGCGACCGCTGCCGGAGAGGAGTGGGGTCCGCTCCATGGCGTCCCGATGACGATCAAGGAGGCCTTCGACTGGGTCGGTACGCCGACGACGAGAGGGCTCGTCCGCCTGGCCGACAACTACCCCGAGACCAACGCAGAGGTCGTCGACAGCCTCCTCGGCGCGGGTGCGGTCATCTTCGGCAAGACCAACGTTCCCGCGCTGCTCGCTGACTGGCAATCGTTCAACGACGTCTCCGGGACCACATCCAACCCGTGGGACCCGAACCTCGTGCCGGGCGGTTCGTCGGGAGGCTCGGCCGCAGCCCTGGCGGCAGGACTGACGGGTCTGGAACTGGGAAGCGATATCGGCGGGTCCATCCGCAACCCCGCGCACTACTGCGGGGTCTTCGGCCACAAGCCGACCATGGGCCTGGTCTCGAATCGTGGCCCCGACCGCCCCGGCCAGCACGCGTCGAGCGACATGAGCGTCATCGGTCCCATGGCGCGGAGCACAACAGATCTGGAGGTGACGCTCGACGTCATCGCCGGACCGTCGAAGCTCGACCGCCGCGGCTGGCATCTGGATCTTCCCACACCGCCGCGGCGCGCGCCGTCGGACTGGCGAGTCGCCGTCATGCTCGACAGCCCCTGCTGCGCCCAAGACGACGAGCTGACCGAGCACCTCCTCGGGGTTGTCGACTCGCTGCGAGACCTCGGCATGCACGTCGACGAGGCGGCACGACCGTCGGTGGACATGGAGCGTGCCCACCACGTGTTCTGGCTGCTGCTTCGGGCTGCGACCGGTGTCCACACCAGTGATGAGGAGTACGACAGCCACGAGCTCGGCGTCGCGGCGTGGGAGCAGGGTGATCGGAGCTACCGGGCATACGCGGATCGGGGGACGACTCTGACGCACCGGGAGTGGTTCCAGCTCCATGACGAGCGTGAGCGCATGCGCCTTGCGTGGGCCGACTTCTTCGAGGGCTTCGATCTGTTGCTGTGCCCCGCTGCTGCTTCGACGGCCTTTCCCCACGACCACGAAGGAGAGCGACCCGAGCGGACCATCATCGTGAGCGGTCGCTCCGAGCCGGCGCCGGATCAGTTGTTCTGGGCCGGTATCTCCAGCACGGTCTATCTGCCGAGCACGGTCGCTCCGGTGGGACTGACCAGGAGCGGAATGCCGTGTGGGGTGCAGATCATCGCCCCCTATCTCCGTGATCGGGACAGCCTGGCCTTTGCCCGCCTGATCGAGGGCGAGCTCGGGGGATTCATCACACCACCCGGTTACGAATGACCGACCGGCTGGAGCCCGACACGGGTGGTCCTCTCCTGCCGATCTCATGCGCTGGCTACGCCGAGCCGGCGTGCAGATGCGACCCTGCCAAGGAGGCCCGCGGCCGCGCTCATGGACAACCGCCACTACAGGCCGCCCGACCGATAGCGCAGATTGCCGGTTGTGAGCGGCCACTCGGACGTTCGGGCAGCGCCCCCGAAGCGGCACCGCTACTCTGCCGAGGTGGGTCGTTCGAGCTCGTTTTCCGGAAGATCTGCGGTGGTTACCGGTGGAGCTTCGGGGATCGGGTTGGCGCTGGGCCGGGGGCTTGTGGAGCGCGGTGCGCATGTGACTCTGGCTGACATCGATGGTGACGCGGCCCACGAGCAAGCCGAGAGGTTGACCCGGGATGGACGCGCTGGGTCGGTCTTCGGATGCCGCCTCGACGTCCGCGACGAGAGTGCCTTCCGTGCCGTCGTCGACGAAGTCGTCGCCCGCGATGGCCGGATCGACCTGTTGTTCAACAACGCCGGGATCTCGATGGGCGGTCCGTCAGTCGAGCTCACCGCCGCCCACTGGGATCGAATCATCGACGTGAACATCAAGGGGGTCGTCAACGGGTTGTTGGCTGTCTATCCCCAGATGGTCGACCAAGGTCACGGTCACATCGTCAACACGGCGAGCGGTGTCGGCCTGGTGGGCGCGCCGTTCGTCGCGGCCTACGCCGCGAGCAAGCACGCGGTCGTCGGGCTGTCGACGTCACTGCGAGCCGAGGCCTCCTTGCGGGGCGTAGATGTGAGCGTCCTGTGTCCTGGCTCGGTCGAGACGCCGATACTGGACCGACCGCCCGACGCCGACCTTCCCGAGACGTCGACTCGGGCCGTGACCGCCCGTGAGTACGTCGCGGTGCTCGGCATGCGCCCGAGCGACGCAGACAGGTTCGCGCGGCGGGCGCTCAACGGCGTCGAGCGCAAGCGGCCGATCATCGTGGAGCCACCGAACGCCAGGCCCCTGTGGTACCTCTGTCGGCTGTCGCCGCGCCTGACCGACAGAGTCACCCGATCGATCGCTCGGAAGATCGATCGCAAGCTCCTCCAATCGGACAGGTAACCCGCCTCCACAGCCAAATCGGAGCCGTCGCTGACCAGCGCAGTCGTTGTCGATCCGACAACGACGAGTGGACCGTACTGGACTTGAACCAGTGACCTCTCGCGTGTGAGGCGAGCGCTCTAGCCAACTGAGCTAACGGTCCGGGGAACGAGCATCGTATCGCATCGCCGGTTGCGAGCGGCCGGGCGTAAGACCGGGTTCGCGCTCGCCCGATCGAGGCCCGAACTAGGCTCGAATTGTCCCCAGCGCCGCCACCTTCGAGCCGGCACACTCCATCGTGACATCCGCCGACACCGCCACCGCCCCGGTCGAGACGCCCGCAGCAGACAGCGCGGGTTGGTTCATCCTGGCCGCGCTCGGGGCGTCGATGGCGCTCGCCCGGCAGGTGGTCGGCAACGTCGACGAATCCCTGTTCGGGGCGAATTCGAACACGATCCTGCGCGTCATCGCGATGATGGTCACCGGGCTCAGTGCGCTGCTGGTCGCCCACCGTCGCCACTGGTGGCCGCCCGTCGAGTGGCTGGGGCTGCTGCCGCTCGTCACCGCGTCATTCGGATTCGCCTGGTTGTACCCGACCCTCACCGACCAGGTCGATGCGTGGCAGATACCCGAGCAGGCCCGGTCCGGTGCCCTCGCCGCCGGGACCGCGACCCTGTTCCTCGGGCTCTTGATGCTGTTGGTCGGCGGGGGCGCACGAACGGTCGGTTACCACCTGTTCCTGCTCTCGGGCGGGCTCTTGCTGGCGAGCGACGTGTTGTGCCCCGATACCGAGCTCTGCGGGCTCGTGTTGGCCGGCGCTGCCATGATCGCGCTCTTGGCGGCGCGGGTGATCGGCGGCAACGAGATCCTTCGCGCCCGCGGCACGACCCCGATTCGACACCCCGGCATCCGGCTCGCCGCGTACCTCGCCCTTGTGGTCGTCCTGGTCGCCGGCCTGATCTGGAGCCAACGTGACGAGGTCGAGGCCGCGGGTTTCGGCGTGGCCCTGCTGGCGA
>Ga0224508_10000321_pt1 | contig 48140 bp, 54 predicted proteins | sample SF_Jan12_sed_USG_4_FD_170157 | JGI IMG/M metagenome (GOLD analysis project Ga0224508, IMG submission 170157) | Sediment microbial communities from San Francisco Bay, California, United States - SF_Jan12_sed_USGS_21 | ecosystem: Environmental > Aquatic > Marine > Sediment | place: USA... | reverse complement strand
AAGTTATGGAAGAACCAGAAACTAAAGTTATGGAAGAACCAGAAACTAAAGTTATGGAAGAACCAGAAACTGAAGTTATGACACAAATTGTTTCAGTTGCTGAAGGGTCTGGAGTTCCCGGATGTGAGGAAACCAATGAATGTTATCTACCTTATGAAATAACTGTAGCAGTAGGTACCACTGTTATTTGGAGTAATGATGATTCTGCAGCACATACTGTAACAAGCGGAAGTGTTGATGCGGGGCTAACTGGAGTATTTGATTCCGGATTATTCATGTCAGGTTCGATTTTTGAATTTACATTTGATGATACAGGAACTTATGATTACTTCTGCATGGTTCATCCTTGGATGACCGGTATTGTTCAGGTTAGCTAAAGAGCAGTAACTTTACTTCCCTGTTCAGTTGATTCAAATTTGAAAATTCTTTCTACAGTTGAATCCTCAAAGATTTCAGCATCATGAGTAATTATTAGAAACTGCATTGGTGTTTCTGAATTTGAAATCTCTGATAACTGAGATAATACCCCCACAAGTGATTTTTTCCTCTCAGCATCAAGATGAGTTGTAGGCTCATCAAGTATCATTATGTTAAGGTTTGATGCACCTAGAAGGTTTGCCATGCCTAATCGTAAGGCCAGTGCCACACTAACTTTTTCTCCTCCGCTAAGTGATTCCAACTCTAATGATTCATTTTTAGAATAACAAGAAATTGAAATATCTCTGGTTTTTTCTGATAATGCGATTCTCTGAATTTTTGTATTAAGCAATGTTAGATATTCTGAAGTCTTGGCAGATACTGTATTTAGTGCCCATGATCTTAGACTTGTTGCAACAGGCCCGTCTCTGCTGAAAATATTTGTTTGAATCTCATCCAGATTTCTTACATATTTTTTTACAATCTTTAGTTCTGAAATCACATCTTGAATTACTTTGATTTGTTCTTCACCTTTAGTAATTTTCTCTGAAATTGCACCAATCTGTTGATCTATCTGAGAAAATTCCATTTGTTTTTCATTTAGCAACTTTTTAAGACTTGAAAATTCTTGTTCATTAAATCCCCTAGTTTCAATTTCTAATTTTGAAATATTTTCAAAAATCATTTTTGCATGAGAATCTATCTGTGATAATTCTAGGAAATTCTCATTATTAGTCAAAAGAATTTTCTTTTTCTTTGTTTCTACATCTTCTTGAATCTTAATTAATTCTTCTTTGTTGTTAATAGAATGAGCTCTAAGTGTTGCTTCTGCATCTCGTGCCTTTTGTAATTTTTCTGAAAATTCTTTTCTTTTTTGATTATACATGTCTCTTTCTTTTTCTTTTGACATGATTTTCTTTTGTACCGATGTCATCTCATGTTTGAGATGCTCTTCCTGGAAAATTGGATTTAGTTTTTCAACATTTGAGTCACATACTGGACACTTGTTATCTTTTAGCTGAAGTTTTGATGCTAACAATTGTTTTTCTTTTAATGACGCAGTCTGACTTGAGAACTCGTGGATTTTCTTTAAGGTGTCTTCAATTGCACCTTCTACTTTTTTAATTTTGGACTCTAAATCTTCTTTTAATTTAGCAGGCTCAAAACAACCCTCACAATCATGTATTTTACGCTCATTTTCATTTATTTTATGCTGAATTTCATAAATCGCTTCTTTTGCATATGTTGAGAGTTCCTTTTTTCTTGATTCTAGTTGATTGATTTTATCGATTTTTGGGGATTCTGTTTCTATTTTTTTTCTTAGATCATCAAGTTCATTTTGTATTTTTCTTTGTTTTTCTTCTAATTGTTTTTTTTCAGGTTTCGCCTCTTGGATTTCTTTTTGAGATCTTTTTAGATCCCTTGATAGAATTTCGATATGTGTATCATCATATCCGATTTTCCCTCTTATTTTTTCACGGAATTCTTTATTTACTGTCTTCATTGATTCTGATGCAACATCAAGTTTGTCGATTCCTATTATCGCATTTAATAATTCTTTGAATTCTTTTGGCTTTGCATTGATTATAGCATTTAGCTCACCCTGTTGAACAATTGATGCCACTTTTAATTTTTCAAAATCAAGACCAATAGTTTTTTCTACTTCTTGGGTCATTGATTCTCCAAATTGTTTTCTTTCACCTGCAGCAATTTCAACACGATCGTTATTGATTATTTCAGAAAATTTTGCAGAAAGAGTTCCTTTATTATCTATTTTTCTTACAGCCTCGTATTGTTTTCCATTTATAGAAAATCCAATTTTTGCAAATCCTTGATTCGATCCACGTTTAATCAAACTTTTGTTTGATTTTCGTGTGTGCTGTCCAAACAAAGCAAATGTTATTGCATCAATTATACTTGATTTTCCTGCACCATTATCTCCTACGAAAACTGTAACTCCATTTTCAAATTTTAGTTTTGTATCTGAATGTGCTAGAAAATCTCCAAGTTCTATTGAGGTAATCAATACTGTTTCTCCTTTTTGAATTTTTCAAAATTCTCAAAAATTATTTGAGATGCTTCCTTGATTTCTCCAGATGCTAAAACTGGAAGCAATTCCTTTATTGCAAAAGTAGCAGCTTCTTTAGAACCTAATGCATCAACTGATAGTCTAAACATTTCATCATCAATGACATTTGGTCTGTCTAAGAATACGGATGATTCAGAAATTTGTTTTGTACTAATCCTCCAAAAACATCTGAGTACCAAGGAATTCAGTCTTGCAGTCTGTGCCTGAATATAGTCTGTTTCAATGTTTTCACCTTGTATTTTTATCTCTACGATCGGTTTTTTTCTAGAATTGACTATTTTCTCATAAATCTCATTGATTATGTTTGATAGTTCTTGATATTCTGTTTTATATGAAAATTGAGGTCTCGTGTCTAATTCAATCCAATTAGGTTTCGTCTCTTGTCCAGAAATATCTACTTCAAAGAATCCTTTTTTTGTCTCCTTAATTCCCTCACTTGTAGTCAATTCAATAGAACCTGGATACGCAACTGGTCCATTTAGATGATTAAACTGTTTGATATCTTTATCGTGAAGATGTCCCATAGCATAATACGTGAAATTTTTTGGCAAGTCTGTTGATTGAAGCTCTCCGGCAAATTTGTTGAATTCTGTTATCCCTTGATGTAATGCTAAAATTTTATGTCCAGAATGTTTTTGTGCAATTTTATCTATTTCTTTAAATTTTTCTTCATATTGAGGAATTTCTGCTTTTCTAATTTTATCAAATCCTACAAGAAGTGCTTCTTTGTATTCAATTGGTTTTCCTTGACCAATATATCTTGAAAATTCTAAATTGTGATACACATATGGAATTGGCGTAGTCCTAATTCTGCTAATATCATGTTCTCCTAAAATAAAAAATGAATCAATGTTATTTTGTTTTAGTCGTTTTAACCCATTGGCCATTTGAACAATTGCAGTTCCACTTGGATTTGGTACATGGAAAATATCTCCAGCAAAAATTATAAAATCTACATGATCTTTTATTGAGGTATCAATTGCTTGGTTAAATGTGTCATAAACATCTTGTGCACGTTCTTCTGAACCATACTGTACTAATCCTAAATGTGTGTCTGAAATATGAGAAAATAGCATTTAATCTAATAACAAATCTTTTTGAACAAGTCCTTGGGTTGATTCTACTGCAACTTCTTTCATCCTATCTGCATTTGCCCAAGCATTAACTGCACTTTGATCTGCTCCCATTATCTTTTCTTTTACTTCTTCAACATGCACCAGTGATGGTAGATTTGTCCATTGGCCGACAAGAATCGCATCTCCAACATTAAGCGAGGTCAATTGAGCAATCAATTCACGACTGGTAGACTCTGTTGCTGAGGCTATTTGACGTTGATCATCTTCTTGAATAATCTTCATTATGGCAAATGATCCCATTTGGCTGAGAACATTCAGATCTACACTTCTCGGTCTCTGAGATACTATGCATAATCCTAATCCAAATTTTCTTCCTTCCCTTGCAATTTTTGCAGCCCAATATTTTGCACTAGTATCATGATCCTTTGGAATGAATACATGTGCTTCTTCTATAATGACAAAAATGGGTGAGTTGAATCGATAGGCTCTCTCTCTCTTAGTTCTTCCATGTCTGGCAATACTTGCATCTTTTCTATCTTTGAGTAGTTGTTGCAAGTAAAATGCAACTGCAACATTGGCTTGTTTTTCTGATAACTCTGAAATATTGAGAACATTCGTACGTCCCTCTTTGATGAAACTTATTGGGTCTCCCATATCTGGATCTAAGATATCTTCAAACCTTCTCTGAGATTCTTCAATAATATCTTGAACTCTATATGCAGAAGTTCGAATTTCTTTTATTTTTTTATCTTCTGAATTTACAATAAAATCAATTTCATTTTCTAATTTACTCCAAAACTCTTTTGATTCTTTGACATGTTTTGTAAATGCCATTCTTAAAACACGTTGTTGAACATTTGCTCCGTCTCTAATCTCTAATACTTCTGAGAATTGATCTGCATCTAACAATCTAGGGTTTATTTTTGCATCAATTACATTGATACGTGGAATATTAAGAGTAGTATAGTCATTATGATAATCAAAAATTATTACAGTTCCTTTTAGTTTTGAAATTTGTTTTGTAACTAAGGAAACAAGATTACTTTTCCCCATTCCCGTCATTGCTAAAATACCTAAATGTCTTGAGACAATCTTATCCAAATTCACTTTGGCATCAATTGTTTTGTTACGTAAAAGATTTCCAATCTTCACCCATCCGTTATTTTTTGGACTAAAAATTTCTTCCAGATCTTGCCTGTTTGGTTGAGTTATTTCTGTGCCTGGAATTGGTGGTATTGCAGGTATAATTGACTGACCTTTTCTCAAATTTTCTAAAAATCCTAAAATTCCAATATGTGCAGTGAAAGTTTTGTCTCTTTTGTTGATCTCTGCAATTTCTGTACTCTCTGCGGCTTCATCAAAATTTCTGACGTCAGTAAAGGCAGCACTCAATATTGAAGATCTTTCAACTAGTCCAAGGATTTCTCCTTCTTCCGAACTTATTTTGATATATTCCCCAACAGATAGTGCTCTAGAAGTAATTGCGGTTACAAATGTGGGTTTTGATTCTCCTATTACAAAACCTAAACTCAACCCAGCACCTCTCGTGAACCAATTTCATTACTTAATCCTAACAAACTGACCATTTTTGCAAGTTCTTTATCAGATATTTTACAGTTATTATGTGCAAGCTTTAGTGCGTACGGATATCCCCCAATACTGGTCTTGTATAATCTATTCATTACTGATCGGATCTCATTATCATCATGCTGATCTCCTAGAAGTTCTAATTTAATTATTGGAGTTGAATCGCTTAATCTTACAAATGTTGAGGAAATTACTTTGTCTGAACCATATTTTTTTTCAACAAAGATCTTAGTAAATCCTGGACTGGCTGTTACATGGTTATAATAAAAAATATCCCCAGCAAGGGAACCTAAGTTTTCAAATTGTTTTTTTGTATTTGAAGTCTTTGCAATAAATATCACATTACCTCTTTTCTTCATTGTTTTTACAACTAATGCATCTAGAGACGATTGCCTTGTCATAAATTGAGAGTGCAGTGAACCATCCATCAATACCAAGTCTACTAAATCTACTGTTTTTTCACAAGCGTCAATTTCCATTTTGCTTGCAATTCTTGAAAGATCTGTATCAGAACCTAATCCTGAATCATGTAAATCTACAAGTATCTCTCCATCTGATTTGACAGATACTGCTGTAGTTGCCCAAAGCTCAATTCCTTGATATTTTGTATTGTTAAAACTACTATCGATGCCTGCTGTAACCACTTCTTCTTTTGTAGGTGTAAAATCAACCCAGTTTTCCTTTGCTTTTTGCAAAATTTGCTCAAATTTTGGACCTTTAAGGATTGAGAGCATCTTGTCTCTGTTGATGATGGCATCTTTGTATACCGTATTGAGCACAACAATAGTTCGTTAGTTTGAATAAATTCTTTAGGTTGTACTAAACTTTGACAAAACTGATCCGTTAAAACAATTATTTGATTTCTCCTCCAGAGAATTTTATTTAATTAGGCATGAAAAACACAAACGACACAGACTAATTAATAGATTAATCCTAGTAAAGATACTTGAAAAAAATTGGTTTACTAGGTTGTGGAGCTATAGGAACTCAAATTGCCCTTGCAATTGATACTGGAAAAATACCTGCAATTCTAACTCATGTATATGATGCTTCAAAAGATTCTTCCATTGAACTTGTTTCAAAATTAAATACCAAACCCGAAATTGTTGAAAACTCTCATCTATTATCTTCACATCCTGTAAACATTGTAGTTGAAGCTGCTTCTCAAGATGCAGTAAAAGATATTGCCCTAAGTGTTTTGCAAAATAAACGTGATTTGATGATTATGAGTGTTGGTGCACTACTTGATGAATCCATCTATGATATTCTATCTGATGCTTGTAAAGATTTCAACAAAACCATTTATCTTCCTTCAGGTGCGATAGCTGGTCTAGATGGAATAAAATCAATCAAAAATGAATTAGAATCTCTATCTATTACTACGACAAAACATCCTCGCTCCCTTAAGGGCGCCAAGTTTTTTGAAAATTCAGATATTAATTTAGATGCAATTCTCTCGCCTACTACAATCTTTGAAGGAACTGCAAAAGAAGCTGTTTCTCTATTTCCTGCCAACATCAACGTTGCTGCACTCTTATCTTTATCAGGAATAGGAAGTGAAAAAACAGGTGTAAAAATTGTAGCCGATCCAAATACAGACAAAAATACGCATCACATTGAAGCTGCAGGAAAATTTGGTAAGATGACATTTACAATTGAAAATTTCCCAGATACAACTAATCCTAAAACAAGTAGGTTGGCCATTTTGTCTGCAATTGAAACTCTGAGAAAATATTGCTCAAATGAGATTCAGATTGGCACTTAATATGGCAATACTTGCCACACTTGGTAGTTTTTTAGAAAATTATGAGCTACTTCCCATTCTTTAAATTCATGAATCTTCAAATTTGTTTGGTTTATGCTAGTACAACAAGCTTCAAAACTAAAAGATGAGATTCTAAGACTCAAGAAAGAAAAAGATGTGGTAATTTTGGCACACAATTACCAAATTCCTGACGTACAGGACGTAGCTGATTTTACAGGAGATTCTTTGGGTCTTTCAAGACAAGCAGCAAAAGTTGATCAAAAAACAATCTTATTTTGTGGTGTAAACTTTATGGCTGAAACTGCAGCGATAATCAGCCCTGAAAAAAAAGTATTACTTCCTGATTTAGAAGCAGGGTGCTCACTGTCTGATTCTATTACTGTTGACGAATTACGTAATTGGAAGAAACAACATCCTGGTGCTATTGCCGTTGGGTATGTTAATACCACTGCAGAAATTAAGGCAGAACTTGATTATTGCTGCACATCATCTAATGCTGTAAATGTTGTAAAAGCAATACCTGAGGATAAGGAAATTTTGTTTTTACCTGACATGTTTCTTGGTTCTTATGTTGCAAAAATGACTGGAAGAAAAAATATGCACATATGGGCAGGTGAATGTCATGTTCATGCAGGTATTACTCCAGAGGATGTTACAAAAAAATTAGATTCATTGAAAGATGCTGAATTTGTTATTCATCCTGAATGTAGTTGCACTACTCCAATGATGTATGATGTAGCAGATGGAAGTTATGATGACAAAAAAGTTTCAATTCTTTCTACCGAAGGAATGTTAAAACATGTTAATGAATCAAAAGCAAAGAACTTTGTTGTTGCTACTGAAACTGGAATCTTATATAGAATGAGACAACAGAATCCTGACAAAACTTTCATACCTGCTTCAGATAAAGCTGAGTGTCAATACATGAAAATGATTACACTTGAAAAAGTTTATGATGCATTAGTAAATGAAAAAAATATCATTACTGTTCCTAAAGAAATTGCTGACAAGGCTCGTCTGGCAATTAATAGAATGCTTGAAATTAACTAAACTGCGTGACTTCTTTGGTTGGGTTATTTAGTAGAACACCAAAGGATCCTCAACAGAAAAAGAATGTCAAAAAGATCAAAGCAATCAAAAAACTTGTCAAGGAAAAAAAATATGAAGAAGCTCTAAAATCAGGTACAGAATATTTAAAAAAAAATCCTACTACCCATGATGTTTTGTTTTTTGTAGGTGGAATTTACTATATGAAAAACAAATACAAGACTGCTATTTCCTACTTTGATAAGGCACTTGAAATAGGCTCTTATGATATTGATGTATTGCTGTTAAAGGCATATTCCCATCAGAAATTAGGAGAAAACAAACGAACAATTCAATGCTGTGATAAAATTCAAGAAATAGATCCAAAAAATAAAGCAGTATCAGAATTATTAGAACAACTCAATTCTTAGATTTCTAAACTCATATCAATTCCTTTAACCGAATTTGTAATACTGCCAACTGAGATTATGTCCACTCCAGTTTTTCCATACATTGAGATATTCTTAGAATTGATCCCTCCTGATGCTTCAAGCATTACCTTATTTCGTAATTTCTGATTCTTGAGGCGATTGATTGTTCTCTTGATTTGAGATGGGGAAAAATTATCTAACATAATTATTGTTGCTCCTTCTTTTGCAGCAAGAAGGGCATCTGAAGTATTTTCAACTTCAACTTCAAATTTTTTGTATTTTTTCTTTGCTTTGTTAATTAAAGATAGTAATGAATCTCCAACGACAATATGATTGTCTTTAATCATCACCATTTCATCTAGCCTAAGTCTGTGTTTTTTACCGCCCCCTATCTCAACTGCTTCTTTGTCAAAGTATCTAAGGCCTGGTGCGGTTTTCCTAGTAGCATACAATTTTGTTTTCTTTGGAATTTTTTTTACTAGTTCATTTGTTTGTGTTGCAATTCCGCTCATTCTTGTAAGAATATTTAGTGCGGTTCGTTCACATGTCAAAATTTTTCCAGCATCTCCTGTAATGATCATTAAGGTTTGGTTTGGCTTGATTCTAGAGCCATCTTTTTTTAAAATCTTGGCATTGCATTCCTTTAGTTTGAAAATCTCTTTTGCATGTGACGCTCCTGCAACAATAGCATTTTCCCTTGAAATGATTCTAACCGAAATTTTTCTTTTAGGCAAAAGAGCACTTGTAATGTCTCCTTTACCTATATCTTCGGCAAGAAATTGCGATAATTGTTTTTTAGAATTAAATGACAATATCATAATGAAATACTAGTATAATTTTAAAGATTTAGAAATATTTTATGTAACTTTAATTGCGTACTTGCCCTTTTGAGTGATGCCAAGAGTTTTTGAAATCTCGGAATTTGTTGGATCTACTACAAGTACAACTCCATTCCAATCTGGCGTCAAGTCTGATGATTTGCAAACAGGACAAACTTTTCCGGTTGTTACAAATTTGCATTTTCTGCATGCCATTTCTCGTGCCATCTTAACTTGCCTCTACTTTGACCTCTTTTGTTGGTTCATCTGTACCGCCGCTAGATTTCTTAATTTCTTCAGCAATCCAATCATCTGCACCCAGGAATGGCTGTCTACATGTAATTCCAATTTTGCCCATTGCTGCAGCTTTTCCTAATGATACTGCAGTGATTCTTGCACGAAGTGTAGAACCAACTTTGAGTGTTCTACCACTTTGATTCGCTAAAATCATTCCAGACTTTACATCACTCTTAAGATAATCATCCATTACTTGTGATAAGTGAAGTAACGCATCAGTAGGACCAATTCTTACAAATGCTCCAAAATCTGTAATGTCAACAATTTCTCCTTGAACAATTTCTTGTAATTTTGGGTAAAACGTTAATGCTTCAAATTCGACTTTATGAAATGTTCCGCCATCTCCTGCAATCATCTTTCCCATCTCATCGACTTTAGCGTCCAAAATCATTATGATGTAACCCAAGTCCACATTAATCATGCTCTCATACTTTTCTTTGAGAATATTTACTGCTGCCTTTTTGAGTGTGGTTCCAAATAAGCTTGGAGGAATCCTAACAACATCAACTAGGGTAGATATAGAAAACAACTGTGCTGTTTTTTTTGAATTTCAATTTATGAATCTTTGGGTGATTCATGCTCAAATTCCCAAAGATTTGGGCAATTTTTCAAATAATAGATAATTTCTTTTGATGTCTAACTTATGTTTAAATAATGTAAAAGGACTTTTTCACACAATGGTTGGAATCGATCAAGTTCTTGAAAAACTAAGTACTGTCATTGATCCAGATTTAAAAAAAGATATAGTCTCAATGGGTATGATAAAAGACCTAGAACTTAATGATGGCAATCTGAAATTTACTCTAGAATTAACCACTCCTGCATGTCCTTTCAATGTGGAAATTGAAGATGATGTTAGAAAAGCTATTGGTGATATTCCAGAGTTGAAAAATTTTGATATGAATGTAACTGCCAAAGTCATGGAAGGACGTTCACTTGATGCCGATACAGGAATGGCAACTGTTAAAAATATTATTGGTGTTGCAAGCGGAAAAGGCGGTGTAGGAAAATCCACTGTTTCATTGAATTTAGCTTTAGCATTGTCTCAAACAGGTGCTAAAGTTGGACTGTTAGATGCAGATATCTATGGTCCTAGTATTCCATTGATGCTTGGAATGAAAGATGCCTACATGGAAGTAGAAGATAACAAACTTCAACCAGCCGAATCAAATGGACTAAAGGTTGTCTCATTTGGCTTCTTTGCAGAACAATCACACCAAGCAGCAATTTATCGTGGCCCAATTATCTCTGGAATCTTAAAACAATTTCTTGTTGATACTAATTGGTCTGACTTGGATTATCTTATTGTAGATCTTCCACCAGGTACTGGTGATATTCCACTAACCCTTGCACAAACAATTCCTATCACCGGTATTCTTGTTGTTACAACTCCACAAGACGTTGCAAGTAATGTTGCAGTAAAGGCAATTGGCATGTTTGAAAAACTAAACGTTCCAATTATTGGAGTTGTTGAAAACATGAGTCACTTTATTTGCCCAAACTGTTCTGAGAAACATTATATCTTTGGTGATGGAGGAGCAAAGAAGATCAGTGAAGAATTTAACATGCCTTTCTTAGGTGAAATTCCATTAAACTCTGGAATAATGTCTGGTTCTGATTTAGGTAAACCAATTATGATTACAAATCCCGATTCTCCAAGTGCAGAGGCTTTCAGAGCGAGTGCAAAAAATATTGCAGCACAATGCAGTATTCTTGCAGCAAAACTACAAGAAGAGATGGAATCTGAGGGCTCTGGTGAAGAACCTGCTCCTGAGGCAAGTACTAACTAATCTCGATTGCCGTGAAATTACCTGATTCTCTTAGAGAGCAACTGAAAATTCCTTTAGGAATACTGTTACCTGAAATTCAAGCCGATAAATCTAATATCCAAAAACATGTTTCAGAAAATTCCTATATCATTACTGTTGGTGACCGAACTACTGAAAAGATGATCGAATATGATTTGATTCCTTCGCTGCAAATTATTGACAATCTGGAAAAAAGAAAAAAGAAAGAATCTCCTAAACTAACAAACAACACTATTGAATTATCTGTAGATAATCCTGCTGCAGAAATTACCCTTCAAAGTATAGATGTTATTAAAAAGGCCTTTACTATGCAACCTCCCGTCAGACTTTACGTTAATGGCGAAGAAGATCTTTTAGTATTACCTGTTTGTATTCATGCTCCTGAAAATGCTATAGTTTTGTATGGACAACCAAATGAAGGATTGGTTTTAGTCAAAATAACGCCAGAAATTAGAAATAAAGCACAAAGCCTACTTGACTTGATGGAATAATCGGGGTGTGATGAGACGGTGGCTGTATGATTAATGATTATACTACTAAAACCTCTGACCCTATTAATTCATAATTTTGAAGAATCAAAATAAACCAAATTTCTTACAACAATTGACATCTCAAGATAAACGCAGATTATTTGAGTTAAAATTGTGAAACTTGATCCTGATCTTAGATTACAAATTTTAGAAAAAATTGGGATATACTCCAATCGATTCTCTATTTCTGAACCTAAAATTCTATTAACTACCAAAGAAGTTCTTGACATGCCACGTGAAATGACAGAAGGACGAAGAACCTCTGCCTACAAGTATTATGGTGTATCTTATCTTCAACACAATCTGGTTTTTATTAATGTCAGAAAAATCCCAGATGAGAAAACTTTAGAAAATACTCTTGTTCATGAATTGATCCATATGCGATTTCCATATCTTGCTCACGGTAAGAGATTCAACAAGCTGGTTCGACAGGGGCTTCGTGGCAAGAAATTTTTACCATATAGAAAACGAAGTAAAACTTCTACTATTTGATTTATATTTCCTAGAATCCGCCAGCTGATCATAACATGGAAATCCCGGAAATTCTGCCTTTTGTAGCAGGTATTGCATCTTTTTTAGTTGCTGGAGGACTGGTTGCATGGATTACAAAACAACCTTCTGGAACAAAAGAGATGATGGATATATCAAATGCTGTCAAAGAAGGCGCTGCAGCATTTTTGAAAAGAGAGATGAAGATTATTGTTCCAGTTGCTATAGCATTATCGGTAATTATTGGAGCATTTTTACAACCTTCAAACGGACTTGCATTTGCAGTAGGAGCCACACTTTCAGCAGTTGCAGGGGTTATCTCATTAAAAATTACAGTAAAAGCCGCAGTTAGAGCTGCAAATCTCAGTGGTAGTGGTCTTGGAAAGACATTTGCCATGGCCTTTAGAGGTGGAGCTACAGTAGGTCTGGCAGTTCCAGCAATGGCTCTTTTGGCAATTACTGGTCTTTATTTGATTTATCCAGATCCAATAACAATTGCAGGTGTTGGTATTGGGGCTAGCCTCATTGCATTATTCATTAGAATTGGAGGTGGTATTTTTACAAAGGCAGCAGATATGGGTGCTGACTTGGTAGGAAAAGTTGAAGTAAATATTCCTGAAGATGATCCTAGAAACCCTGCAACAATTGCAGATAACGTGGGAGATAATGTTGGCGATGCTGCCGGAATGGGGTCTGATGTTTATGAATCTTATATTGTTACTATTCTTGCGGCATTATTAATTGCAGCATTAATTGGTGCACCAAACTTTTTCCTTTATCCAATTTTAATTGGTTCTTCTGGAATGATTGCATCAATTATTGGTGTTGTAATTGTTGGATCTAAGAATATCACAGATGTTATGAAGCCACTTAATCGTTCATTTTATGTTTCAGCAGCAATTGCAATTGGATTAAATTTTGTATTTATTACACAATTTATTGGTCAATCTCAAGCAGCATATGCCTTATTTGGTTCCACTGTAATTGGTGTTATTCTAGTTCCTATCATTCAAAAAATTACTGACTATTACACTAGTTATAAACAAAATCCTGTAAAGGAAATTGCAGACTCTGCAAAATGGGGATATGCATCATTAACATTAATGGGAATAATCAAAGGCATGCAATCTACTGGACCATTCATGATTGCTTTAGTTGTAGCAATTATTTTGTCTTACAGTATTGCATCAGCTGCTGCCCCTGAAGGCTCCGACCCCGTATTGTATGGAATTTTTGGCACCTCTCTGACTGCAATGGCTATGTTAAGTCTTGCAGGAATTGTTCTAAGTATTGATGCATTTGGACCAATTGCAGATAATGCCGGAGGTATTGTAGAGATGACTGGAATGGGCGAGGAAAATCGTAAAGTCACAGATGAAATTGATGCAGTTGGAAATACAACTAAAGCAGTTACAAAAGGATTTGCTATTGCTAGTGCGGCATTAGCTGCTCTAGCTATGATTCAAGCATTTCAATTTGAGGCATCTCATATCTTTGAAGGCATATTGGAATTAGATTACAGTTTAACAAATCCTGCAATAATTGTAGGTTTACTAATAGGTGGTTTGATTCCATTTATAATTACAGGTCAACTCATTAATGGTGTATCGAGAGCTGCTGGAAAAATGGTAGACGAAGTTAGGCGACAATTCAAGGATGATCCTGAAATTCTTACTGGTAAATCCAAACCAGATTATGCAAAGTGTGTGGATATTGCCACAGTTGCTTCAATCAAAGAACTTTGGAAGCCTGCAATTGTAGCAATTACTGCTCCAATAATTTTAGGAATTTTGTTAGGTCCAACTGCAGTAGCAGGATTACTAATGGGTTCAGTTGTCACTGGAATATTATTGGCATATCATTTGGCAAATACTGGTGGTGCATGGGATAATGCAAAGAAACTAGTTGAAATGAAGGGCGAAAAAGGTTCTGAGGTGCATAAAGTTGCAGTAGTTGGCGATATTATTGGTGATCCTTACAAAGATACTGCAGGACCTGCACTTAACACTGTCATTAAATTACTCAATACAATTGCAATTGTCTTTGTATCTGCATTTGTTGCAATTCTTGCAATTTAATCACTATTTTCTACAATCAATGTCATATCTAATTCATCAATCTGAGCTTGAATTGCTTTTTTCAAAGTCTCATTATGTGCATCACAGAATCTAAAATAGCTGTCAACTGTTTGAAAACAACCACAAATCCATTTTGTTTTTTTATCTCCTTCTACTGTCCACTTTGAGTATCTGTGCTCTTCCATGAACAATTTATTTTTCTTTATCTAAAAAACATGTCTCAATAGAAAAAGGAAAAAAGTTTAAGGACAGCCTTCCATTTTTTGGATAAAGTAGCCGTTTTCCTTAATTGCCTGCTCTACAGGCTCTGGTGCTCCTTGTGAATGACAAAACTGACATTCATTTGTTGTCATTTCTGCTTCTCCTTCACCAACTGACTTTAACCACTCTTTGCCATATGTGAGGGCTTTATCGTGATCTTTTTCGCCAGTTATTACATCAAAGTGCATGGTATGACCATCTGCTGCTTTGACATAGGTGTCGTATACATGAATTTCCATATCTTTAATGAAAAAAAGGGATATTTATTTTAAAATAAAATCAAATCCCAGGCACAATACCCATACCCATCTTTAATTAGGCTCATATTTTTCTCATTACATGGGCCATCGAATCATTTTTGCATTAATTCCGCTTATTCTATCGATAGGACTTATTTCGGTACTTCCATTTAGTGATGCTTCTGAATATTCTCAAATTTGTATAGAAAAAGTCTGGCTTGAAAATTCTAAAGGCAAAATTGTTTGTGTGTCTCTAGCCACTGCTGATACACTTGTTGAACGTGGTTGGGGTACAATATTAGAAGTTCATGAAGATGCTCCTGAAGAAAGTGTCATGGATATGAGATACATGCCAGGAGATGAAATTGATTTTGCCGCAGAACTTACTCTTGTTCCTCAAGTGGATGGAGGAGATAGAGCCCTTACAGTAACTCCAGTAATTGGAACTCCTGACAGAGAATTTTCTGAAAAATATGTTGTGGGAACAGAAGAATTACGTGAAGATGAAATGCGAATAACATTTTGTGGAACTGGAATGCCTTTTCCTGTTTATCAACAAGCATCTGCTTGTGTAATAGTTGAGCTGGGAAATGGTGATGTATTTCTTTTTGATTTGGGAGCTGATTCCATTGGCAGGGTTAATGGAATGCAAATTGATGTAGATAAATTAAACAAAGTTTTCCTAGGACATCTTCATTTGGATCATGCAGGTGATCTTGGTATATTGTGGGCTCAGGGAGGTTTTGCTGGTCGTAGTGTGCCTCTTGAAGTTTATGGACCATCAGGACCTAATCATGAGTTGGGAACAGAAGTTTTTGTAGAACATACATTAGCAGCTGGTCAATGGGATTTAGAAAGTAGAAAAGTAGGAATTCCAACTCAAGGAATGTCAATTAACACACATGAGTTTGATTTTAGCAAAACTCAAGTAATTTATGAAGAAAATGGTGTTACAATTACTTCATTTCCTGCTATTCACATACTTGATGGTGCAGTAAGCTTCAGACTAGACTGGAATGACTTGTCATTTGTATTTTCAAGTGATACTGAACCAAACAAATTCCTAGTTGAAAATTCACAAAATGTTGATGTTTTAATTCATGAAGGCTTTATTCCTGGACAAACAATGTCTGATATCACTGGCATGCCACTTGAAATTGCAATATGGGTCTCAGAAGAAATTCACACCCCACCTGATGCAGCAGGAGTTGTTTATGATATGACAAATCCAAGATTAGCAGTATTGTATCATGTCATTCTAACTCAAGAAGTCATTACAGAATCATTTGAATTATTGAGAACCACATATGATGGACCATCTTTGTATGGCGAAGACCTTGTGACCATCAATGTTACTCCTGATTATATTATTTCAAGACCCACTGAAATTGTCAAAAACGCTTATCCTGAATACAAATCTGTGGATGGTGAAATTACAGGCTCAGAATTTGTTATATCTGAATGGTTAGAAGATGCAAGAATTGATTGGAAATCAATCAAAGAAGAAAAACTAAAAGAAACTCAATAGACTTCTTAGCATGTATTCAAGTAAATTCTTATTTCTAATCTTAGTTCTATTTGGTATTGCCTTTGCACTTGGAAACTTTACCAGTAATGTTTATGGTCATGGATTGACTTCTGACATCTTACAATCTGAAACATTTGAAGGACAAGGGGTTTTGTTGAATCTCTATTCCACTACATCTCCAACTGAACAGAATCATAGAGAGATTTTCTTTGAGTTGATAGATTCTGAAACTGACGAATTGATAAATGAAGTTACTTTTCTAATCAAAGTTTCTCAGAATGAAAACACAATTTTTGAGAATTCATTTGAATCTGATGACGGTGTTTTGATTCTTGATATGGATATGATAAACAAGACCTTTTCAACTATTGAACAACGAGACTCTGAATTTGAAAATCCTCAAAAACTAAAAAATGCAAAAATGAAAAACATTCCAAACTTACTTTCCTCTGAGGTTCCAGGAGGACTGTATGATTTTGAAATTAAAATTCTTACTGCTGGAAGTTACTCTGAGAAACTAGAAGAACCAGTTGTATTTGATTCTGGACTCTCTTTTCCTTCAAGTGAATTCTTCAAAATCAATACTCTAAACTATGGAATACAGGAATTTGGATTAATTGGATACTATGATAAACCATATAATTTCAGTTATAATTCAGAAACTCGTGAAATTACATTTTTGATGCCCTATTCGTGGCCTGAGCACACAAAAGAAGATAGGTTTTTTGTGCACAATGAAATTCTCATCCCAAAAAGTCTTGGTGATCTTAGATATGAGAATTTTTCAGCATACGTTAATGAGATAGACCAAACAGAAAGCATATTCAATGTTGATTTTGCATTAGAGAAAGATCTTCAAGTTCATCTTGTAACTCAATGGGATGAATTCAATGAACTGTCTGACAAACTATCTGATGAAAACGGCCTTCGTCCTTCAGTTTTGGAATATCTATTTGTGCCAACTGATCCTGATGCTCCATTTAGCTCACTTACACATGGTGGACGATACAGAATCAATCTTAGCTGGGAGCCTGAAGAAATTGTAGCAGGTGCTGAAACAAGATTTTTAATTGAAATTCTTGATATCTACACCAAAGACAAACCTGTTCCAACTGATTACCACTTTACAGTGATTCGTGGTGATGAGGAAATCTTTCACAAACGTGGATTGTCTACAAATCCTCAAACAAAAACAACACAACTTGATTTCTTAGTTCCTGATGATGTATCAGGTCCAATTACTATAAGATTTGAAAATCTTGGAGGCGGGATATTTTCAAACCTTGATTTTCCAGCAATTGTAAATGCAATTCAACCTGAAACTAGTGAATGCAAATTTGGATTTATACTGATGAAGAAATATTCAGAAGATTTAGCTTGTGTATACCTACAGTCTTCAGAAAAACTTGAAAAACGTGGTTGGGGAACAATACTAAATTAGTTTTCATGACTGGGCCAATACTCGGTAAACAGTATTTGGCGTGCAAACCAGTTTCTCTTTTTGACTTAATAGTTACATTTGCAGTACTATCAAAAAATGAATCCGTATCTTAATGACATCATTTGTATTTCTATTATTTTCAACAATAGTATTTTCTAAAAAATTTATTTTTCATGGAGTGCTGAACTAAAAGTACGGTTCCCTATTATGGAACCAAATTAGTTTACAAATAACTTCAAATCTTATTGAATTCAACACCAACCCTTTAAATTTGATTTTTATTTAAAACCCCTGATGCAATTAGTAATTTTTGCACTTATTCCAATTATTTTATCAATAGGAATTACTCCAGTTTTGCCTTTTTCTTATTCTGAAGAATTAGTTTGTCCCTCAGGCGAAGTTGAGGTAGTTAGAATAACCAATCCAAATTCAATCTGCATTGATCAAGGTACTGCTCACAGATGGACTCAGCTAGGTATTACAAAAATTGTTGCTGAACCCATTGAGGAATCTAAACAAACTGTTCCTGAAATTGTAGAGCCAGAAGAAATTATTTCTAAATTTCAATACCCATTAATCCCAAATGATCTTTCTCGTGCCAAATCTTATCTAGTAACTATTTCAGGTGGAGAATTACCAGAATCAATTATAATTCAAACATTTTCTAAAATTGAACCTGGAGACCAACCAAAATACATAACATCATTTCATGGTTTAGGATTTGATACATACTTTTCTTTAGAGTCAATTCCTAGTAAAGATAAAATTGAATTTTACCAACTTGTAGAAGAGACTATCAATCCAGGAAGACCTCCAGAATTATTTGATGTCAGCATTGATGTTTTATCTGGTGATAATTCAGTAATTATAACTGTAAACTATCCAAAATGTGAAATTACAAATTATGCCCCTTACTCTCAAGAGTTTGTTCTCTTTTACCAGTATTCAGATGCGATTAATGAAGAAATTAGAGATAGAACAATTCTGTATTGTGCTGGTTTGAGTTTACAAGTTTATGATGAAGAGAACCAAAAAATTATTCCAACTGAATTATTGCCCTTTATTCCATCAAAGGATGATAGTGTTCAAGGATATGTAGTTCATTTTTCTGGAGCAGATTTTGATGGAATTTATACAGTTGAAACATTCTCTGATTTTTCACCATCAGTTAATTTTATTGAAACACCTTTTGATGTTATTACTGTTCCTGGAAATCCTTTAGGTGCTAAACCTCAATTCTTTTTAGAATCTCTGCCAAGCAAAGACAAAGAAAACCTTTACAAATATTTTGCAAAATGGGTAAATCCAGGTCAAGCTCCTGAACTAGTTAACGTAAGTGTTGATATGATTACAGGAGATGAAACAATTCTCCAGCGATGGAACTACAAAGACTGTTCTTTTTATGATTATACAATGCATCTTGAGGATAGTCTTTTGAAATATTCCTATACTGGAGAACAATCTCCTGAAATTAGAGATAAAAGTGAATTTACTTGCAATGGAATGAATCTGGAGATTGATGGAGACAAACCCTTAACAAATTTTCCACTAAAATCTATCAAGACTGCTGAAGAAGAATCAATTATCTCTCCAACAATACCTGAATCTACTGAAAGAGCTCAATATTTTGAAATTAGTGTTTTTGGTGGGGAACTTACTCAAGTAAACATATCAGAAAGGCTACTAAAATTTGAACCAATTAAAAGAGATAGAGGACCTCTAACGCCACTAACTCACGATAAACAATACGACTTTGGCTTTGTAGTAGAATCCTTACCACAAAAAGAAAAAACCCCAATTTACGAATTTATTTCCCGTTACGTAAATCCAGGTAAAACTCCTGAACCCTTTGATGTTAACATTGACACAATCAATGGAGACGGGACTATTCTTCATAGATTACAGTATGTTAATTGTGATTCAATAGATTTTTGGTGGTACCTCCAGCAGGCTAACTGGTTCTATCAATTCTCACAAAAAGAACAGGATGAAATTCGTGAAAGATATATCTTTTATTGTGAGGGATTTGGAATTGACTTTCCATAATATCTAAAATCAGAATATTTTTTATTCAATCTTTGTATTTTCTATTAAAAATTTCTCAAATAACCCTTTTTCGCAATAGTTTTCTAATTCAAAGATCATATCAATTTATGAAACATACAGTCCAAGTAAAAATTCCAAACTCCTCTCCAATAATTTTAGAATTAGATGATACTAATTCCCCAAAAACTGTTAATGATTTTATCAAAAAATTACCCTTTACAGTTAATCTGAATGTTTGGGGTGATGAAATCTATACTTCAGAGTCTCCAATTAATCAAACAGAAGAAAATGCAAAGTCCCTTGTTCAAATAAATGATGTTGCATATTGGCCTACTGGAAAAGCAATATGTTTGTTTTATGGCCCTACACCTATTGGGAACCCTGGAGAAATTACTCCTGCATCTCCTGTGAATGTACTTGGAAAAATTATTTCTCCAAATAAAACTATTCTAAATAGTGCAGATGGTAAAAGTACTACTTTTATCTCAAAGTCTTGAATTATTTTTCTTCAATTGGAATTTCTATTATGTCTGATTCAAGGATATATGCTTTGAAATTCTTGTTGATTCCAGAATAAATTATCCATACTACTGGATTGCTGTGCATGAATTTTTTGTCAGTATTTGATGGGTATGCCTCTGAATTAGGGTGTGAATGAAATATTCCTGTTACTTCTAACTTTTTTTCTTCTGCAACATTATAGCCTTCAATTAGTTGTTCGTTTGAAATTGTAAAATTTATTGGTGATTCCTCTGTATTTTTTGTTAAAAACACCTCTGAGACTAGGTTATCTTTTCCAAATAATATGGCACATGATTCATTAGGTTTTTCTTTTTCTGCATGTTCTGCTAGAGTTTTTTTGTCTAATTGAGATAAGATAATTTTCTGCAAATCTATTCTACGTTAACAGTTCCAACCATCCATGGATGAAATGTACAATAGTAATCCTGACTTCCTACAGCAGTAAATGTAAACTCATATTTGTCTCCTGCCGACATCATCTCTGAATCAAACAATCCGTTTGGTCCTCCATCTGGATCCCCTGAAGTAACTGTATGTACTGTGTTGTCAAGATTATCCCAGGTAACTGTGGTGCCAACTTCTATGTCTATTATTTGTGGATCATAATAGATTTGTCCTTCTTCTGGAATCGCTGCTCCTTCTGGCATTATTACTTTGATTCCTTCCTTTGATTCTTCAATAACTAATGTTGCAATCATCCATGGATGTACAATACAAAAATATTCGTATTCTCCAACTTGCAAATCATTTGTATCTAATGTAAAGATGCCACCTGCATCAATTAAACTAGAATCAAATGTTTCTCCAAAGTCTACTGAACTAGTTACTGTATGTGGAACTGAATCTGCATTTGTCCATTCTACTGTATGTCCCTGCGGAACATTTGCAACATCAGGTTCATAATCTGGATTTCCTTCTTCAGCAGAACCTTCAAGAATTTCAATTGCAAATATTGGTCCTGCTGGTGCAACATCTTCTTCAGTTGGTTCTTCGACTACAACTTGTTGAGGAATCATGTATGTGTCGGGACTTACAAATCCAAATGCCACCCACACGATAATTCCTGTCGCAGCTGCCATTCCAACAATTGAACCAATAGGTTTTACAAAGTTTGGATGCTTCATTGCTAAATATGCAATAATAATTGCCGGGAATGCAATTGCCATTAAAATTCCTGCTAGCGTGATTACAAAGTTTGATGTATTCATGGTAAATGCATACATTCCAAATCCTAATGCTATTGACAAAATTACCAAAGTTGTTGCCTTGGCTCTATTACTTGTTGAAATACCTCCATCTAAGATTCCTGTGGCTAAGAAGATTAGTCCTATAAACATGGTAAGCCCAGTTAAGGCATGCATGCCATCAATGAAGGTGTGTGCAATACCTGCATATGATATAGTAAGACCAGCCAAGCCTATGGCTGTCAATCCCATTCCTGGCATCATGAGGTCCCAATTACTCATTCAAGATAGCTGACAGGACTGAGATACTTATTCCTTTTGAAATAATATAGATCTAGCAGACGAAGAAATTAAATGGCTTTGGAATAGCATAGAGTGAGATTGGGATTTAAAGAAATAATGGAGATATCCAAGCCCCGCATTGTTGTTCTTCTAGTCATTACTGCAGTTACTTCCATGTATGCAGCAAGTAAACTAGTTGGTGGTGCACCTGAACTTGATTATTGGTCATATTTGCATATAATTATTGCAGGAGCATTGGCATCTGCAGGATCTAGTGCCCTAAATCACTATTATGACAAAGACATTGATCCAAAAATGACGAGAACTAGTACAAGACCTATTCCATCAGGACGAATGGCAGCATCTCATGTTTTGATATATGGCTTGGTTGTAAGTTGTGTATCTGTAATCTATGGATACTTTGCACTTAACATGGTTTCTGCATTTTTCATTGCAGTTGGAATCTTTTCTTATGTTGTAATTTACACAGTTTGGTTAAAACGTCTAAACACTTCAAATATTGTAATTGGTGGAATTGCTGGCAGTGCAGCAGCTTGGGCTGGATGGGCCGCAGCTACTGGTAGCATGGATTTATTAGGTTTCTTAGTTGGATTCTTGGTTTTTGTTTGGACTCCTTCTCATTTTTGGTGTCTAGCAATGAAAATTAAAGATGAATATGCACGAGCTGAGGTTCCAATGTTACCTGTTGTAATTGGTATGCAAAGAACATCAAAGTATATTCTAGGAAACACAATAATTTTAATTCCTTATTCTTTGATACTTTCATTTATTCCAGATGGGATGGGAATTGTCTACACTGTAATTGCTGCAGTCTCCGGTGGGCTGATGCTTGCATACCACTATAAGCTAACAAAGAATCCGACATCTGAATTTGCTTGGAAAGCATACAAGGTCACTGCTCCATATCTTACGATAATTTTTGTAGCAGTTGCATTAGATGCAGCATTTCATGTTCCTTTAATTTAGTATTTATTTTTCTAAACCTGGAAAACTTGCTTCATAATCTTTTTCCATCATTTCCTGATTTTGTTCTTCAATTTCATCTACTTCTTTCTCAACAACGAATGCTTCTATTCTACGCTCATCTTTTGTAATCCATGCCACTTTGATAAGACCAAGAATTTCTAAATCTAAAAGTAACTTGTTGAATTTATCTTCTGGTAGAGTATACCCTTCTTTTGTTAAAATTTTGTAAAGATCAATATCTGTTAAAGAACCAACTTCTTTGATCTTGTCATATACTGTGTTTCGTATTGGAATTGCCATTTTTATCCGTAGAATGTTTTATCTCCTGCCTTGGGTACAACGTTAGATATACTTTGCCTTATAGTATTGTACCATTGATCAATTTCTTTAGTGATAGAGGGACTAACTTGCTTCAAACTATTTGCAAAGTCTTGACTTGAAATTTTTGATGCATTGTTTCTCATTGCCAGAACAGCTGCTTCTCTACAAAGTGCTGCTAAATCTGCGCCAGTGTAGTTTTGAGTTGCAACTGCAATCTCTTGCAATTTTACATCATTTGCCAGCGGCATCTTTTTTGTTAAAATCTTGATAGTCTCTAATCTCCCTTTTTCATCTGGAGGAGGCACATAAAGAACTAAATCTAATCTTCCTGTTCTTACCAAAGCATTATCCAAAATATCTGGTCTGTTTGTAATTCCAACTACTACAACTCGTGAAGAAGTACCTTCTTCCATTTCTGTTAATAATTGACTAAGAATAGTTTCACCTGCTCCTCCTTCTCCTGATTTATAACGCGCTAGTGAATCTAACTCATCAAAAATTACTACACATGGTGATGATGCTTTTGCCTTTCTGAATATCTCTCTGATGGCTTTTTCTGATTCTCCTAACCATTTTGAAAGAATTTCAGGACCTCTGACTAAGATCATATTTGCACCCGTTTCAGTAGCAAGTGCTCGTCCAAGTAGTGTCTTTCCACATCCTGGAGGTCCATAAATTAAAGCCCCTTTGGGTGGCCTAATGCCCATCTTTGTAAACTTGGTGGGCTCTTTCATTGCTATAATGAGATTATCTGTCAATGTTTTTTTGGTTTCATCTAGTCCTCCGACATCTTTCCACCACACCTTTGGTCTTTCAACATAAAATTCCCTCATTGCTGTAGGAATTACCTCGTGCATAGCATCGTAAAAGTCGATTAGTTTTATTTGCATTGATTGCAGTACTTCTGAAGGGATTTTCTCAGTTTCAAGATCTATCTCTGGGAGATATCTTCTAATGGATTTCATTGCAGCTTCCCTACAGAGTGATTTGATGTCTGCACCCGTATACCCATGTAGTTCTGATGCCAAGTCTTTCAGATCTACATCATCACTTACGGGCATGCCATTTGTATGAATCAAAAGAATCTCAAGTCTTCCATCTTCATTGGGTACAGATATCTCAAATTCTCTATCAAATCTACCTGGTCTTCTAAGGGCCGGGTCAACACTATCGGGTCTATTTGTAGCACCAAGTACGATGACGTTTCCTCTTTCATTAAGACCATCCATTAATGCTAATAATTGAGCAACCACTCTTTTTTCAACATCTCCATAAGCTTCTTCTCTTTTTGGTGCAATTGCGTCAATTTCATCAATAAATATTATACTTGGAGAGTTATCTTTAGCTTCTTTGAAGATATCTCTTAGTTTTGCTTCTGTTTCACCATAGTATTTGTTCATGATCTCTGGACCATTAATAGGAAACATGTTAGCTTCTGATTCACTTGCAAGAACTTTTGCTAGTAATGTTTTTCCACAGCCGGGAGGACCATAAAGTAAAATTCCACTATGTGGCTCAATCCCTAATCTTGAAAATAATTCTGGATGTTTTAATGGAAGCTCCACAATCTCTCTCATTGCTTTAACTTCATGCCTAAGGCCTCCTACTTCCTCATATGTTACTCGAATTTTCCTATCAACCGAAGTATCTGTTGAAATGTTAAGATTTGTAGAACGATCTATCTTAACTACTCCTTTGGGAGTTGTTTTTGTAATTTTAAAGTCCATTGAATTTCCTAAAATCATTACAGAAATTTCATCGCCGTGTGTAATTGGCAATCCTTTCAATCTGTTTTTGACAAAATCTGTAAACTCTCTATCTACTGTAACCGAATCATTTAGAGGTGTTATGGATACTGTTTTTGCAATTTTTGATGTTACTTTTCTAATTTTTACAATATCATTTAGTGATGCGCCAACATTTTTTCTTGTTTGTCCATCAACTCTAATGATATCTGGAACTTTTTCATCCTCATCAACCGGCCAAACAACTGCGCAACTAGATCTTGAACCCATCACTTCAATAATGTCGCCTGGAGTGACTTTGAGAAAATCCATGGCATCTGGTCCGATTCTAGCACGTTTTTTACCAACATCTCTTTGTTTTGCCTCTCCAATTTGCATCTGCAAAGTTTCTTCTTTGCGTACCAAAAAATCACCTATTTCATGTCCACTGACATTCGACTCATATTGAGTACTTCAAATTCACTTACGCCGTCAACTGACCTTACAGAATTTTCCAATGAATCCATTTGCCCTTCTTTGTCATCAACAACAAATTCTGCTTTAATAAATTCTAATCCGAAAGCCAATGGTTCTTTGGCATGCCTTTTCATTGTAATACCTTCTTTTAGAGAGGACTTAATGGATTCTGCTAGTTTGTCAAGATCAACCTCAGTTCCTTCAGGAAGAATTTTTGTAATTAATAATAATTGAGCCATCTTCTTAAGGTCCCTGAAAATTACATGAAGAACAAATGAAGTTTCTTACTGCTTCTCTGCAACTTTGACATCTCCAAATTAAATCAACTCCGCAATTAGGACAATTGAATTTTACACATTTATCATTAGGCATTATATGTCTATGACAACAACTGCATGTTGGCAATGAAATAGTAGATGACATGCTCAAATTTTCTGTAAACATCATTTATACCTTCCCTAGAATTTGAGCATGTTTTAATCTAGTAATTTTTTGAGCTCTCCACCAATTAGAGCTTGAGCCGTTTTTATCGAACCTTTTATTCCTAGTAATTTAATAATTGAGCTAGTATGAAAATCAAAATCATCCTTTTCTGAAATGTCCTTGATGATCTCTGGTGTGATTGATTCAAATATTTTATTGATCGTTTTATTATCTATTCTCTCTAAAATTTTCCTTGCAAATACCTGCTTTTCAAATTCGTTGCCGAATCTATCTGTCCATTTTTTTTGATATTCATTAAGGTCTGTTCTGTTATTTGTTTTCAAAAACTTGGATATTGCTTGTCCTGCATACACTCCCCCCATCCCACTAGTAAAAATTCCTCCTGCAGTAGTTGGTTTTGCTTGTCCTGCAGCATCTCCAATTATTACTGTTTTTCCTTCAACAAAATCTTCAATAGGGCCATTTACCCAGATTGGGGCAAAAATTTTTCTAATTGTTGAATAATTTCCTTTTTGTTCAAGAATTTTTTCTAATGTCTCAGATACGTTGATTCCTTTTCCAGCAACTCCTATTTTTCCTTTACCTTCATTAGATGGGATGACCCATGCAAAAAATCCTGGATATTTTTCTTGGTCAAAAATTACTTCTACTTTTCCTTTCTTTATCCAATCTGCATAAATTTCATATTGTGCTGATGATAAAATTCCGTTTCTATCTTTCTGTATGAGTGATGAAATTCCTCTTGCATCAACAAAAATCTTACAATCTATTTTTTCTTCATTTGTTCTAATTCCTCTATCTGTAATCTCTTGAAAACTTGTTCGGACTTTGATCACTGCCCCATTTTTCTGAGCTTGAAAAGCTATTTGTTTATCTAATTCTCTTCGGCTAATTTCGACAACTTTTTGTTTCTTTGAATTGATGGTAAAACTACTTCCATTTGGTGATGTAATTTTTGCAAATTCTATCATGTGCTCATAAGTTTTTTTGAATGGGATTATTCCTAGTTCTTCCAATCCTGCAATGCTGACTAACCCTCCACAGTGTTCTGGAGTCCCTATCTCGTGGTCTTCTTCAATTACAAGTACTGAGAATCCTTCTGAAGTAATCTCCCTCGCACACAATAATCCTGCAATACTCCCACCTGCAATTACGACATCAAAGTACACAGATTTTAGTTTCTTTTTCAATTATTTATTTTAAAAGAACATGATTTTATCAGATTTCTAGTTCAAACTTATTTACTATGTGTTCTATTTTACAATATGAGCGAATCAACAGGGGAGCCAAAGGATCTCTTTACTGAATGCAAAAAAAATGCTGAAAAATTTTTTTATGAAATTGATAAATCAACACCAGTATACCATCAAACAGCAACAGACATTCAAAAAAACTATCTTGATGCATGGAAGAATGTGATTAATTCGTCTATTGCTTTACAACAAGAATTTGCCACCAAGTCAGGCATGAATGTCAATATTAATGAAGACTCTATGAAAGCAATTCAGAATATTACTGAACAGGCAATAACTGCATTTCAAAATCAAAACAAATTTGCTTTAGATTCTACTGAAACATCAAAAAAAATATTTGATGCATTCAATGAAAATACTAAGACAATTGCTGCACTGAACAAAAATATGATAGAACTGATGTTGTCTGCAATGAAAACAAAGACACAAAACTAAACAAATTTTTTCCTCTTTATATTGTCTGGTACGATCTTTTCATAATCTACGATGTGATTGTGATATTCATGTAGACTAGATTGTAATTCAGTGAATTGAGGATGAATCAATGGTATAATTGATTATGTATATTTTCAAAAAAATGAAAAATACAAAAATATGAAGATGTAGAAAGGAAGTCATAAATTTATGAAAAAATAGTTTGTAGAAAAACTACAGAATGCATCATGACCCCATAAAAGCAGTAGGAGAAAACCTAGTTTAGACTGGGTCTATCTTTATTGTAACTTGATGAGATCTGATTTTACTCCATGTTCCTGCTGCTAGTTCCCAAATCTTATCCACGTTTATTGTGACTTCTCTTGATTGGGTTTTGTTTGATTTTTTTCTTGAATTTGATTTCATGATTTGTATACGTGAATTTTGCTTAATAATAACACGGAGAACTTATCAATCATCCATATTTTTCTAAATCTCTCATAAACAAAAATTCTGTACTATGAGCCTCAATAGATTGGATTTTTAGTCTAAATGTATCTATTTTCTAGTTATTTTTAATTCAAAAGTTTTTCATTAAGCCTGTATTTGATTACAATGTGGCAGATATTAAACAAGTAATTGTTGTTAGGACTGATCTTGAAATGGGTAAAGGAAAGATAGCCGCTCAAGTAGGTCATGCCTGTGTTCTTGGTGCAGAACATGTGAGAAAATCTCATCCAGAATGGTACAATGAATGGTGGACTGGACAAGAGAAAGTTGTCCTCAAAATTTCAGGTATCAAAGATTTGCAAGAAGTAAAAAAACATGCAATAGATTTGAATCTTCCATGGTCTGAAGTTACAGATGCTGGACATACACAGATAGCTCCTGGAACTACAACCTGTATTTCAATTGGTCCAGCTCCTGAAAATTTAATTGATAAAATAACTGGTGATCTAAAATTACTATGACTTACAGTTATTGGGAATAAGATATAACAAGGCTTAATATTTTTTGAGATATGAAGCAAAAAGGAATACTTGTAACTGCCTTTTTTGGTTTTATTCTGCTTACTTCCACTATAATGATTGCAATACCTGGTCTTACGCCCCCTGAAGACAACCCTGAGATAACAATTACTGGTACTCCTGCTGATAATTTTCCTGATGAACAACGTGCACAGTTTTGTGGCTCTAGTAATGCAAAATCAACTGACTATGTAAAAGAATTCTCGATTCCAACAGCATGTACAAATCCGTTGGCAGTTGTAACTGATTATGATGGAAATGTTTGGTTTACTCAAACAAATACCGGTAAACTAGCAAAGTTTGATCCAAATACTGAGACATTTAGTGAGTATGATAATCCCTCATGGCCACAGGGAGGCCGTTCTATGATGTGGGGAATTGATTATGCTCCTGATGGTTCAGTGTGGTTTACTGATGAAACATATGATTCAGTATGGAAATTCTCAACGATTGATGAAAAATATGATCGAATAGCATATCCTTCTGAAGGAAACTCCTTACCACAAAAACTCCAAATCGATGGATCTCAAATCATCATTAATGATTTTACTGGAAATAAACTCACATTCTTAGATCCAAATCAATCCGGTGAGGAGGTAAATTATCTGAGTATTCCATCTCCTATTGATGATTCTGTAACTGCGGATTTTGCTGTAGATGCAAATGACAATGTATGGTTTACAAATTGGTTATTCCAACAAGGTGGAGTTTTAGTTAAATTTAATCAAAATGGGTATCTTGATTCTGTTGCAAATTCTGATGAAAAATCCCTCCCACTACTTGACTTTGTAGAAATCTATGAATTGCCAGTAGAACTACTTACTCCAAATGGAGCTGTAATATCTAAAGATGGAACTATTTGGTTATCTGATACCACTTCGTCTTCTTTCTTTAATTTTGTTCCTTCAAGTGAAGAATTTATTCAATATGTTACAGCTGATCCATTACTTAGCACATATGGTAATCAAACAGGAATTGTCAAATCCCCTATTTCTAGACCATATTGGATTGAAACTGATGAACAAGGACGCATTGTTTTCAATGCACAAACTGCAAACAATATTTCTGTAATGGACCCAAAATCCCAATCTCTTATAGAATATCATGTTCCTTCAAAGAATCCTTATTGGGGTGACTGTGATCCTGGAACTGGAATGATGTTATCTGATTGTGGCTTGGCTCAAATCTTTGATTTTACCATTAATGGTGAAAAAATTTGGTTTACTGAATGGGTTGAAAATAAGATTGGAGTTGTTGATACTTCTGTTCCATTACCTCTAGAAATTCAACTTGAATCAAATACCATAAATCTTGCACCTGGAGAATCACAGCATCTCAACTTTATTGTATCTCCCAAATCACAAAAAGATTTGTTAGGTATTTCATTAATTCTGATTCCGACTCAAGAATTTTTGAATATTGACCTTTCTCATGATACTCCTGAAACATTTCAGCTAGATTCTGATGTACCTAGACCAATCCACACAACAATCTCTGCCTCTGAAGATGCATTACCTGGAACATACAAAATTCTACTTGGGGCACAATCTTCTGATATTGCAATTAGTAAATTTGTTACAGTGACAATAGAGTGATCCCAAATTTAGATTCTCAAATTGGTATCACTGTTTACAGTACGGGATTTACTGGAATTGGAGGAAAAATTAGAGTTGAACCTGAGGATTTTCAAGTTTCTGAGATAATTTCTGAAAAGGCACTTAATTCAATAAATGATAACGAAGGTTATGCTGTATACAAACTAAAAAAGAAAAAGATTGATACTAATCATGCACTATCTGGTATTTTTAGAAAAAAAGGAATTCGCCTAAAAGCGCTAGGACTAAAAGATGCATCTGCAAAAACCGAACAATTTGTCTGCTCTGCAAAGAAAGGAAAAGCAATTGAAAATTTTTCAACTGATAAATACTCTCTTGAAAAAATTGGTTTTGCAAAAAAACCATTATCTAAAAAGGACATGGTATCCAATCATTTCAGAATAAAAATCTCTGAATGCTATGACGATTTGTCTTCTTTTACTGAATATGAAAAAATTCTGAATTTTTATGGATACCAGCGTTTTGGCTCAAAAAGACCTGTAACTCATCTTATCGGAAAGGCCATTTTACAAAGAGATTTCAAAAAAGCCGTTAATCTAATTCTATCTTTCACATCCAATTATGATTCTAAAGAAAATACTGAAATTCGTGAAAAACTTTCTGATAAAGAAAACTATGCAAAATATTTTGATCAGGTTCCATATCAAATGGATATTGAAAGAATTATTCTAAAAGAAATGATTGATCATGGTAATGCCCTTCGTGCTATTCGTTCCATCCCCTTATCGTTACGAAGATTTTACATTCAAGCCTATCAGTCTTTTCTCTTTAATCACTCTCTGAGTTCAGCATTTTTAGACGGTGAAAATTTGTTTGAAACACAAACAAGTGATGTTTGTTTTGATTTTCATGGTGTAATTGGAAAATATGTAAAAGGCTTAGATCAGCATTTAGCATTGCCATTTGTTGGTTATTCATATTATAAAAAAACCAGATTTAACTATCAAATCTCCAATATTTTAGAACAAGAAGAGATTACTCCTAAAGACTTTTTCATAAAAGAGATGCAGGAAGTAAGTAGTGAGGGCGGTTTTAGGCAAGCTGCAATTCGTTGTTCTGATTATTCCTCATCTGAGAATGTGATAGAGTTTTCATTATCTAGAGGTTCTTTTGCAACAATCTTGTTAAGAGAAATAATGAAACCACAAGATCCAATTATTGCTGGTTTTTGAGATTCGTTTTTACAGATGAACAAGATAAATAAATCTAAATTAAAAACACTGAGAATTAGTACGCCCTTATCTAAGCGTTCCAAGCTAATCTCTTTTGATCATACTGATTCCTACTCCTACCCCAGTTATTATAATTCCAATTATCGCAATTTGAATTCCATGGGTAATCCAATCTGGATTGGAATACATGAAAGAGGATTCTGGTCCTACTATTGACTGTCCTTGAAGATGAAAAATAACACCAAAAATCAAGATAACCACACCTGTTATGATTAATGGTTTTCCTCCATTCATAAAGAGTCTATTTGTCTTCTATTAAAAAGGGTAAACAGAACTGATTGACTAAATCAGTCAGTTCAAAAAAATACGACAAATCGTCAGAGCATTCAGAATATTCTAAATTCTCTTGGGAAGATATCCGAGATCTATCCTGGATATTCTCAGATAAGGATTATTAATCCATTAGGATTAATTTCCTTTCTCAAGACATCACGATTGAATACTATTGGATAATGAGTCACCTTGTACAATCATAACTAGTCAATTCCTCAAGAAATATCTAGGATATCTTTTTTTGCTATTAAACAATTTCAATTTTCCTTTCTTGCCAAAAATAATCAAAGCTACTATAGGTAGACATTCTGCCACATTTTGGGCATTTCCATATATTTTCAAAAAGTTCTGATTTTTCTTTGGCTTTGATAAATTCTATTTTTGTATTAACTGACTGTATGGGTGAGTCATGAATTGCATTGCAACTCTTACATTTTACAACAGCTGTCATCTTAAATGACACTTTTGAAATAGGCACAAAATAAGAGGAATCAAAATAATTTCACTAATGGACTAGAAATCAGAGCAAACTGCTTTATCAAAAATGAGTAAAAATTGATAATTTGACCAAATCATTTTTCGATTTGGTCTTTAATGATTTTCTTATGAATAAATAAAATGTCTAGTTGGGATAGTATCAATGAGTCAAGTGGTCCTAACTATCTGGGCCTGATCTTATTTGGGGTATCTGCCTCTCTCGCAATTGTTTTATTTCTAATATTTCATCCTCAAATCGAGGCAATCAACAAGGAATCTTCCATTTTGATTAATATCATGTTCATACCTGTCATGGCAGTAGGATTTCTTTATGGTGTTAGGATTACAGAACGAGCAGTAAAACCTTCAGAAATTCGCAGTCCCATTAAAAGATCAATTGTAAAAATATTCTTATTCTTTTTTGTAATTGGTGGCATGTTTAGCTCTGTCAACTTTGCCATAAATGGAGGTAGTGTGATGCCTCAAGTTACAATTTTAGAAAATGGGCTTTTGCCTTGGTTAACTGAATTTATCACAGCAAATGGCGGTGCAACTTTTCTAATACTTACTAGCATTACATTGATGGCAGCAGCAACAAAAAGAATTGTTGGAATGAACTATGGATTTTTAAATAGAATGGTAGCGTTTATTGGAACATTTGTTTTCTTTACAATGCTTGTTTTAAGTTTTACAAAATCCGATCCCACATCATCAGGTGTTTTTTTGTATACCTTTTATCAAGCAGGAATTGTTGGCGGTGCACTTTATGCAATGAACAGACTAACAAAAAATCAAAACATGTTAGAAGACTATGCCAATGGTTTTTAACCACTATTCGTCCAGGTCTACATAAATTCCTGAAATTTTATTGTTGATTCTATCCCAGTATTTCTCACAGCCGTCTGTTTTGAAATCATTTTCCTTGCATTCATTGAAATGAGCAGTATTGTCTCTTGATATGTTGTCTGCAAAAAGGACATCGCTACCAATTGCTAATGCTATAAGGGCAATTGATGCAAGACTTGCTGAAACCACAATCATGGCATATCCTACCTTTGCACGATTATGAGGCTCTTTCATTTACGGGAAATCCATGATTCTAGAATTTAATCTTTTCAAGATTAGATTTTGCGATCAAATTGATGGTATTAGAGTGTTTTTTGGGAAAAAAAGAAATGAAAGTACTCAAAAATACCTTCAATGAGCATTCAAATTCTTCAGTATGAGTTTCTTGGGCCTATTCCTCTTGATGAATGGGGGCCTCCCATGGAAAAATTGGTGTATTTGATCTTGTCCCGAGACAAGGACAAATTCAACATAATCTATGTCGGTGATTGTGAAAAGACTGAAGAGATATCTTTTTTTATTCAACACACACGTTTCAAATGCTGGGTCCAGAAATCGGGTTCAGAAAAATCATTATATCTTGCGATACTGCCTATGTTTGAAAAAAGTAATAATCAAAGACAAAATGTACTCAATAAGATAAAAACTCGTTACAAACCCCCTTGTAACTTAGAGGATATTTCTGAAGTAAAACCTGATTATATAGTACGAAATTCAGATGAAACAAATCTAGAATCAGGTACATTTTCTTGTGCATGTTGCGGGGCTGAAATGAAACCTGAAAAAATTCTTGAAAAATCAACAGTCTTTCGTTGCACTAGTTGTGGATTAAGTGATACTAAGCTTAATTCTTGACTTTGTTCTGAACATCAAATAATTGCAAAGTTAACAAATCGATTGCTTTTTTCAAATGCTGAAATTCATTGATAGAATGCATTTGACCTTCCACCAGAGTTCTCATAATTTTAATTGAATTTTTTTGATAATCATCTGATGCAACAATTTCCATTGCATTTAATTTTGATAATAGATTGTCTAATTCTTTAATCATTTCATCTGAAGGTTTATGTTTATCCATAAGTTATCTGAAAAGATTTTGATATATGAATCGTTACAACAGTTCTTCATCAATTTCTTGGATTGGATCCACGTATTGTTGACATGTACAAGTTGGGATTTGACATTTTCCTGCCTTGAAAATTGAGTTGCTATCCTCACTTAGAATATGTACTTCATCTGTATGGTGACACCTCTTGCAATTCATATAAAAAACAAATTCCTCCAATATCTAAGACAAAAATTAAGGAATTAAAACTCCTCTAGCTTCAATTTCAGAATTTTTTAATTTTTTGAGTACTTCATTTGCACTTTCTAAGGGAAATGTCTGAGAAATAACTTCTATATTTTCTTCAGCACATATCTTGATGACCTGCTCCATGTCTTTTGTTGAACCAATCAAAGTCCCTCTTATTGTCTTTTCTTCAAATGCAATAAATGCAGGTTTTTCTCCAACTGTGGCAATCACAATTAATCCTCCCTTCTTTACTGATTTTATTGCAGTATCAGTAACAATATCTGCTGGCGCAAAGACTATTGCAGCATCTAGCATACCGTGCTTTTCTTTTAATTTGTTTAGAAATCTTTCTTGATTTTCAGAAAAGGTCATTGTATCTGCTGCACCTAATCTTTTTGCAACATCAAGATGGTTTTGAGTTCTAGAAAATGCTATCACATCACAATTTTCTACCTTTGCAAATTGTACAGCCATATGGCCCACTCCTCCAATTCCAAAAATTCCTATTTTCTTATGTAATTTTGGTTCTGCAGCTTTGACTGCTTTGTATGCTGTGATTCCGGCACAAAATAATGGTGCCGCATATTCTGGCTTCATATTTTCTGGAACCTTTGTTGCAAAATCTTCTGTTACTGTAATAAATTCAGTATATCCTCCTTTGAAAGACTCTCCTGTAATTTTAGATGACTCACAGAGATATTCTTTTCCTTCTTTACAATATTGGCATTCCTTGCATGCCTCAAGAAGTGGTGTAATTCCTGCTCTATCTCCAACCTTGAACTTAGTTACATTTTCTCCAATCTGAACAATTTTTCCTACTACTTCATGACCTGGAACCGTTGGAAGAGTTGGTGGAATCCCTATATCTTTCCAATCTCCTTCAATTCCATGAAGTTGTGAGTGACAGACTCCACAGGCCTCTATTTTTAGTAAAACCTCATTTGGTCTTTGGATTTCATGTCTATCTATTTCTGTAAGTTTCAGTGGTTTTGTTTCAATTGGAGCACACTCAGAAAGTACCATGGCCCGCATTTTTTCCATAATTTCAAAATTAAACTCTGAAATTTTAAGATTTGCTCATTAGAAAAATAAAGGACTAATGTTGTATCATATTATGGCTGAAATTACAAATGAAGATAAGGAAAGGGTAAAACTATTACAACTTGTCTCTAAATCTAAAAATGAGTTCAAAAACCTCTCTGTAGCACAATTAAAACGATTACAAGAATTAGTTGAAAAAAAAGATTACAGCCATGACAAAAAAGCCCACAAATCAAAAGTGAAATTACTTGGAAAAATCAATGTTAGAATTTATGAATTAGAAGAGAGAAGAGGAATATGGGACTAATAACACCAATTAAGTACAAATATTCTAACGAATTTAATTAATTGTGGTGGAAAATAATCTCATTAATGAAACAAGTCCGTATTTACTTCAACATGCACACAATCCTGTTCAATGGTATGGATGGAATGATGAAGCATTAAAAAAAGCAAAAGATGAAAACAAGCCTATTTTTCTAAGTATCGGATATAGCTCCTGTCATTGGTGTCATGTAATGGCACACGAATCATTTGAAAATGAAGAAGTTGCTAAATTTATGAATGAGAATTTTGTAAACATAAAGGTAGACAGAGAAGAAAGACCTGACATTGATGATGTATATCAAAAAGTATGTCAGATAGCAACTGGTCAAGGTGGTTGGCCATTAAGCATATTTCTTACTCCCGATCAAAAACCGTTCTATGTTGGAACTTATTTTCCTGTTCTGGATTCCTATGGTCGTCTTGGGTTTGGGAGTATTTGTAGACAACTCTCTCAAGCATGGAAAGAAAAACCAAAAGATATAGAAAAATCTGCTGAGAATTTTCTTGACGCATTACATAAAACAGAAACTCTCAAAGTTCCATCAAAATTAGAACGAGCCATCCTTGATGAAGCTGCTATGAATTTGTTTCAATTAGGTGATTCCGCATATGGTGGATTTGGATCTGCCCCTAAATTCCCTAATGCTGCTAATGTATCTTTTTTGTTTCGTTATGCTAATCTTTCAGGACTCTCTAAATTCAATGAATTCGCACTCAAAACTCTAAATAAAATGGCAAAAGGTGGAATCTTTGATCAAATTGGAGGGGGTTTTCATAGATATTCTACTGATGCAAGATGGTTAGTTCCTCATTTTGAAAAAATGCTCTATGATAATGCTTTGATTCCTGTAAGTTATGCAGAAGCCTATCAAATTACAAAAGATCCGTTCTATCTTGATGTACTGCAAAAAACGCTTGATTTTATTTTACGTGAAATGACTTCCTCCAAAGGCAGCTTTTATTCTGCATATGATGCAGATTCTGAAGGAATAGAAGGTAAATTCTACGTTTGGAAGAAAAATGAGATTAAAGAAATTCTTGGTAATGATGCTGATCTCTTTTGTCTTTATTTTGATGTAACTGATGGGGGAAATTGGGAAGGAAACAACATTCTTTGTAATAATCTAAATATCTCAACTGTTGCGTTTAATTTTGGAATTTCTGAGGAGAAAGTTCGAGAGATCCTAAAATCATGCTCAGAAAAATTATTAAGAGTTCGTTCAACTAGAGTACCTCCTGGGGTAGATGATAAAATTCTAGTTTCATGGAATTCTTTAATGATTACTGCATTTGCAAAAGGTTATCGTGTAACAAATGATCCAAAATATCTAATTGCGGCAAAAACCTGTGTTGCATTCATTGAAAAAAATCTTTATGTGAATGGAAAACTATTGCGGACTTACAAAAATGGAACTGCAAAAATTGATGGATATCTTGAGGATTATTCCTATTTTGTAAATGCGTTACTGGATGTCTTTGAGATAGAGCCTGAACTAAACTATCTTAAACTATCTTTAAAGCTTGGACATCATTTAGTAGATCACTTTTGGGATTCTGAAAACAATAGTTTTTTTATGACTTCCGATAATCACGAAAAACTAATCATTCGGCCAAAAAATAATTATGATTTATCTTTGCCATCAGGAAATTCTGTTTCTGCCTTTGCAATGCTTAGGCTGTATCATATGTCTCAGGAACAAAAATTCCTTGATATTGCCACAAAAATCATGGAATCTCAGGCACAAATAGCTGCAGAAAATCCATTTGGATTTGGGCATCTCCTTAACACCATTTCTATCTATTTGGAAAAACCTGTAGAAATTACCATTATAAACACAGAAAATTATGAAATCTGTAAATCCCTTTTTTCAAATTATCTACCTAATTCCTTTATGGTTGCAATTCAAAATTCAAGTCAATTGGAAAATCTATCGAAATACCCTTTCTTTACTGGAAAAATTTTTCAAGATAAAACTTCAGTTTTTATCTGCAAGGATTTTACCTGTTCCTTGCCATTACATACAATTGATGAAATAAATTCATATCTTTAGATTTTTTTCAAATTTATGTTAATCATATTTCCAACTTGAGGCCTTCCCATATTGTCATACCTTGATTTTGGCATTGCTATTGTGATTTGTGTCTGTTGATATGTTTTGATATTGACCGTTGGTTGGGCTTGTAATATTGCTTCAAGTAATGGCATTACCTGTTCTTTAGTTTCTGAATCAAGCTTTTTTGAAACATTTTCTATGATCATCTGTTTTTGTGATATTGGTTCAGTTGAGACATTTTCGATTAATGTCAATTGAATCATTTGACCATTATCTACTATCTGTGTAATTTTAAATTCATTGGTTGCTGACAATATTTTGTTAGATTTTCTTGATGATTTATCTTTAACGTATTGAGAAATAGAATGCAACTACAGCTGTTGCCATTGCTGAGGCTACTCCTAACCCAAAAATAATCTTACTTCCATCTATCTTCATGATTCTTATTTCTTACAAATGGAATTAAACTGTAACTGATTTTTCATATTATCGGCACTACTTTAATGATATTCACTAGATGAGTATTTTAATGAAAAATTCGCTATTTTTTATTGCAAATAAACCCATCTACATTCATACTTTTTTTCATAATATGAATCTGTAAAACAGTAGATTAAGAAAATGTCTAATTGGATAATCTCTTCAATTAAAAATATTAAACTATGAATTTTTTTCTTTCGAATCTTGCTCAGTCTTATTTTCTAATTTCTTTTCGTCCTTTTGCAGCCTAGGGGGTTCCAGTATAGATTTTTTGATGAGGGCCGCCCTTTCTTTTATTATCTGGTTGAATTCTCGCATATCCTCCAAACTGGGTGTTTGTTGCTGGTTTTGATATGCCTGTAAAAATCCTGAGTATACACAGCCAGTAATGATTCCAAATGCTGTATCTGGAACAGATTTTACCTCTGGCACAAAATTTTCAGCAATCTGTCTATATGCTTCTGATTCGTTAATGTAGTAGTCAATTAAACTATCTATAAATTCCTTATTTTCCTTTGATATTGCCATGATTTTTTCTAATTTTCCTAGTTTATTTAACTGTCTTTGATAAATCGTTTATCTATTCATAAATTATTTCCTAAATGTTGTGGAAATTAGAATTAGATGATGATTATTTTCGTATATATGATTCCAAAAAATTGATTGCAGGATATTTTGATCCTGATTATGGCAAAATTTACCCAAAAGAAAATTATGAAGACACAATTTCATTAATGCTAAAAAATCATGAAAAAATTTTAGGTGGACAAATTATGGTTCCTCTGGTCAAGTTTAGATTATTTGACACCGATTTGAATACTTCTATTTCTGAAGTGGAACAAAATGTAATTCGAGTAAAAGGACATTTAGAAAAATGGAAAAATTTCTTGTCTCAAACTAAACGTCATGTTCATTCTGTTAGAATATCTCATACTGATCAAGATATGTTGACAATTACTTTTCAAGTAATATTTTCAAAACCTATTGCTCTTGAAAAAACAAAGCTAATGGGAGAACTTTTCCCTACTTTAGATTTGTTACAAAAGTCTAGTTTGTTATGAGATTGCCTGAATATCTTACAACTCCGATATATGCAGAGAATGCACCTCCAAGCAAAACAAGTGTCCCAACTGGAAATTCTGGAACAGCTGCATATTCTTCGGACTCTGCAATCAAAGTGTACTTGTTAATGCCACTGGTTTGGCTTTTATCAGGTATTGGTACTAAAAAGAATGCATTGTCTTCTGCTCTCAGGTAATCTGGTTCTGGATGAATCCTGGTTACTACTGCTACTTTTCCTTCTTTGTCATAAAGTGTGGCAGTAATGGCCATGGTATTGGCCGTAATATCTCCTCTGTTGATAACAGTTCCAGATATCGACAAATTATTGTGACTGTCTCTCGACAATTCTGATTTAGTAATTTCTATGACTTGATTTTTTGGAGGGCTGATCTTATAATCTAATTCCAATGAATATGATTTAATTTTTTTTGCTTCATTATTTGTTAAAACTAGATCGAATGGACCCTTCATTCCAGGCATGATTGTGTTTACCAATGAGTTTGTCTCTTTTGTTGCAATCATTTGCATATTTTCATCAAGTAAAGTCACTAGGACATTGATTTGGGTTAATGGCGCATCTAAATTATTTTTAATTTCACCAACAATGTGAAATGTCCCGTCATCTCCAATGTATTTTTGATCATTTTGGATATACGCTTCTCCAAATGCTAATGGTATCATTCCTGCAAAAATAATTATGATTATGAAAATTTTTTCCACAAGTCACTTAGCTCATATTCTTTAAAGAAGTTTATGTTTACTATCTATTGCTTTTCAAAGATTGAATTAGAATGGATGAAAATTTTTACAATTAAGGAAGATGCTCTACCTTCCAATTTTTGGCTTCATTGACACAGTTAAACCAATCTATTTCAATTCTCTCTGAATCAAATTCCCCTGATTCGTTTCTAAAATCATTATCGCATTCACTTTTCATATTCTCTGATACCTGAATAACTTTTTGTGTCAGACCACTTTGTGGTGCTTCAAACTTTTCGGGTTCTTCATAATTTTTTACACCAGTTTTAGCTGAATAGAATTCAACTAATCCTAACATCTCATACTCCAAAGCTTCTTGAAATTGTGTATCTGATCTTATTTTTGCTGATTTGTCTCCAGTTTTTATCCATTCTATGAACTGTGAGTCACTTTCTAACTGAGTTTCTGATGAGATCTTTAACAATTCAACTGAACTCTTGAATAATTCAGGTGGTGTTACTTTATCATATCTGGAAATAATTCCTTTGAATTCTTTCAAATGTTCTTCATAGAATTCTAACAATTCTTCTTTTGAGATATCTTCTTCTTCCCATCTTGTTTTTTCAGAATAGAATTTTGTTTGTAACTGTTTGACATCTTCTTGAATTTGCTCTAACTCTTTCCCAAATTGTAAGCCTTGTTGTTTGGTTTGTTCAACTGAATAATTGTATGCAGCAATTGATCCAATGATTACAATAGCTATTGCAACAATAATGATATTTTGTATTTTCTTTTTTTTCAAAGATCATCTATATAATTTCCATCTTCGTCCAATTTTAATTCGATTGTGAATTCAGTACCACTGATAAATGATTCATTGCGAGTTGTTCGAACTCTAGCAATTACAAGCTCGTATGGCCAAATCTCAACTACTATTGACCCTACTTTAACGGTAGGTGTGTCTGTTAATATCATATCTTCACGCTTAACCCCCAGTTTTTCTAGCATGTGAAGAGTGTGATCTACCAGTGGCTGAGGATTATTGTTATTGAGTACCCAAACAGTCCCTTCATAATCAATTTTTTGCAATTTGAAACAACCCTGATTATCTCATATAACAATTATTCGGGACTAATCACATTTAGTGTCATTGTGCTTACAACTCGAGAGAGTTTTCTAATTATCGCAATTGCTTTTTCAAACCCTTCTTGATTTTTTGCTTGGATTTCTGCAATTACGTCATATGCTCCAAAAGTAAGATATGCGTTACTAACATCTTGCATCTGTTTTAACTCATCCACAATGTATTCTTCGGCACCAAGATCACAATTTAACAAAATGAACCCCTTACGCATTACTTTTCCTTAAAATAATTAATACATATCAGGCCTTTAAGTTTTACAGTTATTACCATCTACTACGTCCGCCGTAGCTATTTCTGCTGCCTTTATCGGCGTATCTTTTTCTACCGCCTCTGTCATCTCTTGAATCTCTACCTCTATCAGTTCTTCCATAACCACCTCTGGAGTAGTTAGACCTTGATTGGCCGCCGTATCTTCTTGATGGAGTTTGTCTTTTTAGAGGGTCTGGAATTGAAATTTCGATTCCCATCTCTTGATTCAAATCTTTGAGGGGAACTTTGATTTGACGTTTGATAAGATTCCAATCTCCGACAGATGAATACGAAACAAATGTTATTGCTTGACCTTTTGCTCCTGCCCTGGCTGTTCTTCCAATTCTGTGAAAGTAGGCCAATTCTTGATTTGGAACATCATAGTTGATTACCAGTTCTACTCTTGGAACATCTATGCCTCTAGATGCTACATCTGTTGCAACAAGAATGTCTGCTTTACCACTTCGGAATTTGCCCATTGATTGTTCCCTTCTGTGTTGGGACATGTCACCTTCTATTGCTACTGCATTAAATTTCTCTTGATGAAGGAATTTTGCAACATCTCTGGTTCTATACTTTGTTGAGCAAAATACAATAGATTGACCCTTTATTGGTTTGACAAAATCAATTAGATACTTGAACTTGTCTCTGTCTTTAATCACCAAATATGATTGATCTATTCCTTCTCCACTCAAATCATCTGCATCCAATAGAAACTGCTTTGGGTTCTTTAGATATTCTTCAGAAAGTCTTAGGATTTCGGTTGGCATTGTTGCTGAAAACAATGACATCACTCTATCTTCAGGTGCCAGGTCTAAAATAAACTGAATATCGTCAATAAATCCCATATCCAACATTGTATCTGCTTCATCTAGAACAATATGGGTAACATCTCTAAGTTCTATTGAACCTCTTTTGAGGTGGTCTATCAGTCTACCTGGGGTTGCTACAACAATTTCTACCCCCCTTTCAAGAGCATCTAACTGAAGCCCCATGCCTTGACCTCCATAAACTGTTGCTACTCGGATTCTTGCATGTTTTCCAAATTTCTTTATTTCATCAGTAATCTGCATGGCAAGCTCTCTTGTAGGTGCCATAATTAGCCCTTGAATTCCTTTTTTAGGTTGAATTTCTTGTAACATTGATAATGCAAAAGCTGCAGTCTTGCCAGAACCTGTATGAGCTTGTCCTACAACATCTCTTCCTGTAAGTAATACTGGAATTACTGCTTCTTGTATTGGAAATGCTTCATCAAACCCAAGCTCGCGAACTCCTTTTAGTAACTCTTCACTTAATCCTAATTCTTCAAATTTTGTCATTTTATTTTCTTCTCTTAAGCAATAACGAAAAAGCTCATTGCTTGCTCGTCATTATTCCGATGTTTACAATCACGATTTAGGTCTAATAAACGCTTGTTATTTTTTACATATCTAACTGAGCATCAATGACTTTTTTGAAGCTATCAAATGGTTGTGCTCCTTTTAGCTCAACATATCCAATTTGATCATTTCCTACAAAAAATCCCGGCGTTCCTGAAACTCCATAATCTCTTCCATCATCTAGATCTTTTCTGATTTCATCAATATGTTTTCCGTTGGTAAGACAGGAGGCAAATGTCTCTTCTTCTAATTGGATTTCATTGGCATATTGGGTAAACAGAGATAGTGCATCAGCCGTTTCTTGCTTACTCCATTCATTTTGCTTCTCAAATAATACATCGTGCATTTCTCTGAATTTGTCTTGCTCATTTGCACATTCTGCTGCCACTGAAGCAGGCAGAGCGTTAGGATGAATACTTTGAATTGGAAAATCCCTAAACACCAATTTCACTTTTCCCTGGTCTATGTATTCCTCAAGAATTAATGGAAGAGTCTGAACGTAAAATCTTGCACAGAAAGGACATTGAAAATCTGAAAATTCAATTATGGTGATTGGAGCATCTGGGCTACCAATCACTGGATCATTATCTACTGAAATTTTTGCTGGAAGTTTGGGTTGCCCTGTGGGTAATTGATTTTGTAACACTTTTAGCTCTAATTTGGCAATCGCCTCTTCAAGATCTTTTTCAGAAATCTGATTTGAATTTAGATTTGATGTATATGATCCGGCAAAAAACGCAGCAATACCCACTAATACAATTAATCCTATGATTAATCCGTTAAATGTTGATTTTTTTACAGCTATCTTTTCATTATTATTTTGATTCAATTCAGAATCCTCAGAACTCATTTGAATTTGTTTTCAGGTATAGGCTAATTATTCGTATTGCCAAATCTTATCCTAATGGTTCATTAATTTAGAAAAAGATAATGACAGGGTTTAGTTAAAAAGTTTCAATCCTAAAAATACATTTAATTTTCAAAAAACCAGATTATCTTTCTTATATTATGATGCTAATTATCGGTAAATCCAAGTACTCTAAACATTTACTTTGACATAACATTTCGCCATCTTGCGTGTAATCATTTGAATTTGTAGCGAAGCAATGCAAGTACATGATCATATTTTGCCAATTTTTCTACAAGTTTGGGGTTGGTTATAAATTCAATTTTGGATGAAGTATTTTCTGCCATCTCTATCATTTTTGTTATTTTTTTACTCATCGGAGATGCATGATAGTAATTTGCTGAGACCAGTAGAGTATCAACTGCACCAACTTCAAGTGCTTTTTGAATCTCCGAATTCTTTTCTGTAACAAGATTCTCTTTTACAAGTTTTTCAAATTTTGCGATTATCTCAAGTACGTATTTTTTTCTGTGATCATACAAATTTTTTATGATTTTTCTATTTACATCATTAGTAGCTGTGTCAAATGATATGTCATCAATAAAGCGACATTTCTTTTTCAATTCGGAGTTTAATTCGTCATGAAATTCTGTTTTTGCAATTCCTACACCCCCAAGAAATAAAATTTCTACATCGTTTGAATCAAGGTTGCTTACTTTTTTTGCAATTTTTTTGAAAAATCCTTGAATGAATGTATGTCTTGCCCTCAAGAATCGTTTCTGACTTTGTCCTCCTTTTTTGTGTCTACCCTGTAAGTTAATACTAAGTCTTTCTTCTGCAAGTATCTTATCTCCCTGAAGGTATCGTATGTGAGCAGATTTGTGATCAAGGATTACTAGAATTGTGTGATAATTAGCTTTCAAAATGTCATAAAATGGTTTAAGATACGGTTTTTTCCCTACCAAATAGACATAGGGAAGTTTTTTTGATATTGCGATATCTTTGAGTATGACTTTTCTATTTGATTGCCAGCCAAAAATGCAGTATGTGTTGATAAATTGTTTTTTGGGATTTGTAGCCTTACTTAATTTTGCAATTCTTTTTTCTATTGCAGATTCTATTTTTTCAGTTGCCTCGTCTCTTTTCGTTTCCCTAAGGAGATACACTGTTTCTAAATTTTTGTCATGTGGATAATATACCGATACACATGCAGATTTTTGCGACTCTAACTCTAACGTGAATCGATTAATTGAATACCACTCTGAGGGATTGATTTCAGAGGAATTGAATTTTTTTAGTGCCATAAATTTTGATTCACCACAAATTAATCATTCAACGATGTACCTAAAGATTACCTTATCCAGATTTAGATTGTGACAATATTGAGTACAGAAACTTTAAGGTCTTGTATCCCGATCAACACGAATTTTATACTGGCAAAGACGGAATAGGTTGCAAAAGTCAGATGTCTTTGAGTTTTGGCAGTGTGGTTTGTAGGGTTTTAATTATAATGATAGAAGCCAATGGCGGGATCTGAACCCACGACCTTTCGCTTACAAGGCGAATGCTCTAGCCAGGCTGAGCTACATTGGCACGAAATAAAATAAAATTTTTGAAGGTTTAAAGTGTTACCAGCAATTTACATAAATTATTCTCTCTCTTTTCAAAATATTTGAATTCACCGTCAATTTATAATGATGCCCTTTTTTGATACATTTTATGAGATACATCGAGCCAAATAGGGCTAAAGTTTTGATGATAATGTTTTTTGCAACAGGTGCACTTGGAATGATTATTGGAATAGTTGTTGCTCCTTCTTCCTCTACGATGATTATCACTTTTATGGGTGTTATCAATTTTGGATTGGGTGCATTTTTTGTGTATGTATTTTTGACGCAGGCCCAAAAGGTACCTGATAAAAGAAAGAAAAAAAGAAAAGACAATTAAATATTTGTTACAAAATGCATTGCATAAGATAGGTCAATTCCTTTTTTTATCATAAATGTATTTGAACAAAAATCAAACCAATGACATCATGACTCTTAGTTGTTATATCCTGAAAATACAATGTTGATTATACAAGAAGGCCAACCTGCTCCAAACTTTCAACTAAAGGCAAACGATGATAGTTCAATCTCTCTTGATTCATTTAAAAACAAAAAGAATGTGGTTCTTTGTTTTTATCCCAAGAATCATCTGTTTGGATGCCCTTCAAAAAAAGTTTTCAAGATGGCTCAAAGTATTATCTCTTCATATCAAACCATTCTATCAACTGACTCTATCCTTTTTACAATTTCTGTAGATACTGTTGAAGATCAAGCACAATTTGTCAAAGAATACGATATCCCTTATCTTCATCTTGGTGATACTGTAAAAGATACTTGCAAAAAATATGCCGGATTGAATTTTGTAGGATTGCCAAAGCGTTCTACATTTATCATTGATAAAAAAGGAATCATCAGAAAGGTTTTTCGAGACATTGATGTTGAAAATCACGGTTTACAGATTACTAATTTTTTAAAACAACTATGAAAAATACCCTCTCAATTAAAGTATAAATAATAACTTTCTTTCATCAATTCAGAAATGCTAGACTTTGTGGCCAAGAAATTGTTTCTTACTAAAGGTAAGGGAGTTCACGAAGATAGATTGACCAGTTTTGAATATGCTCTAAGAGATGCTGGAATAGCAGGAACCAATCTCGTGTTGATTTCAAGTATCTTTCCACCTAATGCTAAATTGATTTCTAGAAAGGAAGGTCTCAAAATAATCAACCCTGGACAGATTTTATTTACAATTTATTCAAAAAATCAAACAAATGAGCCACACAGAGTGTGTTCTGCATCTGTAGGTGTAGCACAACCAAAAGATAAGAGCAGATATGGGTATCTTTCTGAATACGAATCTTTTGGTCAAAACAAAACACAGGCAGGGGACTATGCTGAAGACATTGCAGCACAAATGCTAGCATCATCTTTGGGTATTCCATTTGATGTGGATAAAAACTGGGATGAAAAAAGACAACAATGGTCAATTTCAGGCCAAATCTATAACACCCGTAACATTACCCAATCAACAAAAGGTAATAAAGATGGAAAATGGACCACCGTATTTGCAGCAGCAGTGCTCTTGTTGTAATTATTTTTTATATCCTTTGAGATAAAATAGTGCAGCTCCAATCGCAATTATTGTAATTATGATTACCACTACAATTGATTCATCAATCTCTATTCTATCAGGCGGTGTGGTTTGAAGCTGAGATCCACCTAACGAAAATTTTAATTCTTCCTTGTTAACTGACACTTCTTTGCCAAAAATATACTTTCCTTGAATTCTTTGTCCCTCTTCTGGATCAAAAACCCACCCTTCTTTTGTAACGTCTATAGGAATTTTTTCATTATCAATGATTTGTGTTGGGAGGATATTTCCTTTGATGTTTGAAACATTAGTATTTTCAGGCGATAGAACTACTACTTGAATTATAGAATTCAGAGGATAAAATCCTGCTGAAAAATAATCCGATCTCTTGAGATTTTCTACTTTGAGAAATTTTAATGGGCTAATCTCAGAAATTGCTGATGCTTTATTTGGATAATCAACTGATAATTTTAACTGCATAAGTGATTTTGAATCCAATGGAATTAGTGAAACTGTCATTTTTGAGTTTTCTTCAATCGCTAAATTCTTTGCAACATCATAAAATCCTTTACCCTCTCTAATTATTTTTGGAATGATTAATGCTGTGATCTTTTCATACATTGAACTAGTGTCTTCCATGGGCATTGTGTAAATCGCTGAAATCATACCCCTCCCTGAGACTACTCCTGAGGTGTCAAGAGCTTTGTTTGATTCATCATCAGTGTGAATGAAGACCTGAAAGAATTTAGCATCCGTATCAAATGCCTGATTAATTTCATCAATGTACAAACTGGCAATCTCTTTTGTAGATTCTTGAATGGCAATAATTCCTTTGTCTTCCGGATTTCTCTCTACATTTATCATGATGCATGACTGGTTTTCTACTCCAATAACACATTGATCTTGATTAGTCAAAATTATCGCCCTTATTCTATCATTTTCTCTAATTCTTTGTTCTAATTCTACTGGAATTTTGATTTCCTGAATACTAGTACTTTGTAATGTTATTGATGCTGTAACATTTTGAGAGATGCTCTTGTCTACAATTATCTGTGCTGTTTCCTGAAAAGTGGCAAGACCTATTTCTTGTGAATATGCATAATTAGATGAAACTCCTACCAATACAATCATTGTTAGAAAAAATAAACTATTTCGCATAGCTTGCCCCTCTAATGATGAAATTATTAAATTTACTCTTATTTCATATGTGATGAAATACTATGATTAGATGAATTTTTTTGTTTCTTTATGAAAATATGCTATCGAGTAGCTAATATTCTCATTTATACAATAATCTAATTAGCAATGGCGTTAATCCCTTCTCTTGTTGATATTTTCCAAAACCCTGTTTTTTCGATAATTGCAGTTTTGGGTGCTTTTGGTATTGGTTTATTTCAAGGAATTATTTTGGGACGAGCTA
>Ga0224508_10000320_pt1 | contig 48343 bp, 50 predicted proteins | sample SF_Jan12_sed_USG_4_FD_170157 | JGI IMG/M metagenome (GOLD analysis project Ga0224508, IMG submission 170157) | Sediment microbial communities from San Francisco Bay, California, United States - SF_Jan12_sed_USGS_21 | ecosystem: Environmental > Aquatic > Marine > Sediment | place: USA... | reverse complement strand
ATGCCAGTAATTAATGGTGAATTACTTACTCCATTTCTTGCATTAACCTGGCTAGCAGATCCTTCGCGTATTCTTCCGGTAGTCCATGCATTTATGGCAACTGATATGTTCAGGATAATGGCATTTCCTGGATTTGGTTTTGCAGCATTATTAGCTGCTGGAACAATCTTTGTGGAAAGAAAGATGCTTGCAAAATTACAATTAAGAGTTGGTCCTTTTTACTGTGGAAAAATTGAAGGTATTTTACAATTAATGGGTGATGGACTAAAATTAATCTCTAAAGAAATTATAATTCCTGCCAAAGCAGATAAACCTCTTTTTTGGGCTGCACCTGTAATTTTTGTTGGAGCTGCAGCAGCGTTTGTTGCATTGATTCCTGTTGCTCCTGGTTGGGTAGTTGCAGATGTAGATCTAGGATTACTTGGTGTATTTGCAGTAATTGGATTCTTTCCAATCATTACAATTCTTTCTGCATGGTCTGCAAACAGTAAATTCCCATTCATTGGAGGAATAAGAGCTCTATTCCAAATGGTGTCCTTTGAAATTCCATTAATTCTATCTTTGTTAGGAGTTGTTATTTTAACTGGAACACTTAATTTATCTGAGATTGCAGCAAGTCAATCTAGTTTCCCATGGATTGTATTTTTGCCCATTGGTGCTATTGTCTTCTTTATTACAATGCTTGCAGAATTGGAAAGAATCCCATTTGACTTACCAGAGGCTGAAAGTGAAATTGTAGCTGGTTGGCTAACTGAATTATCTGGAATGATGTATGGTCTTGTTCAATTGGGAACATATCTGAAACTTTATGCTTTTGCAGCACTGTTTGTTGTATTGTTCCTGGGTGGTTGGAATGGCCCAATGATTGTACCTCCATTCCCTGCAGAGATTCTTACTGATGGAATTGTGATGGGTCCAATCACCGCTAAGATTCCGGGATTACCACTATTTACACAAGAAATGCTTAATGGAACCCTTTGGTTTGTTCTGAAGACCGTTGGAGTAATTTTCTTTATATTGTTACCAAGAGGTGTCTTCCCAAGAATTAGAATTGATATGTTGTTAAATCTTGGTTGGACTAAACTTATTGGACTTGCTTTCGTTAACATCTTTATTGCACTAGGCTTGCTTTATGCTGGAGTGCTAGGACCAGGAGGGCTACAATAATGGGAACTGCAACAGGTATTATCCGCGCACTGAACTCAGGAATTAAACATATTGCAACAAAACGATTTACACTTCGTTACCCTGAAGAGAAATTAAAATTTGTAGGTGATGGATATCAATTTGATCCTTCTACTGGTGTTGGAATTGCTGGATTAAAGGGACGTCATATGTTATTTCATGATCATTGTACTGGTTGTCAATTATGTTCAATTGCGTGTGAAGGTGTTGCTGAAGCGATTGCAATGGTAAAGGTACCAGACGAACAAACACAAAACAAGAAATCAATCATGCCTCAGATTGATTATGGGAAATGTGTTTTCTGCGGTCTTTGTGTTGATGCATGTCCATTCTATGCACTTTACATGACTAATGACTATGAACTATCTTCATTTTCTAAAGAAGGTTTAATCTATACTCCTGCTCAACTTCAGGTAAAACCATACGTTGCACAAGATAGCGAAATTATAATTTCAGATAGAGGTGCAACACATGGCTGATGCTATTTTTCTTGCATTATCTGTAATTACAATTGGCTCTGCAATTGCTGCACTTGAATTAAGATCTTTGATTTATGGTTCAATTGCTTTGATGGGAACTCTTGGTGGAATTGCTGGTTTCTTCTTTTTATTAGATTCACCATTTGTTGCATTATTCCAACTTGCAGTTTATGTTGGTTCAATTGCTGTTTTGATTTTATTTACTGTTATGCTGGTAAAAAGAGAACTTATCTTCAAAAAAATTGAAGACAAAAGAAGAAAGTTTGCAGGAATTGGATTAATGCTTGTTACAATGATTGCATTAGGTTCTGTATTCTTAGATTCTGGAATTAAAACAATTACTACTGATGAACCCCCAGTTGATTTTAGAGATATTGGTACAGACTTTGTAACTTATTATTGGCCTGCATTGATCTTGATGGGATTGATTTTGGCAGGCTCTGTAACTGGAGCATTGGTATTAGCAAAACGAGAGGATGTGGAGAATGACCAACGAACTAGTTGATTTTGCACTTGTATCTGTTGCTCTGTTGGGCATAGGAATTTATGGCCTTGCGGTAAAACGCAATTTTATTCGAATGCTGTTTGCAGTTGAAATTATCATTAATGCTGCAAATCTTAATCTTGTCGCATTTGGTCGATTCTTACCTCATAGCGGTGGTCAGACTTTAGCATTATTCTCAATTGCAATTGCAGCCGCAGAGGTAGCAGTTGGACTTTCATTAATTATTGTAGCCTACCGTATGTATCAGAATGTCGATATTGCAGACTTTAGGAGCTTGAAAGGGTAATGGAATATGCATTATTACAGGCAGTTTTCTTGCCGTTATTATTATCTCCAATAGCCTACATTATTGGAAGAAAAGTAGGTCCAACACCTGCAATGTGGTTTACATTTGCAATTTTGCTTTACACCACAATTCTTGTAATTAATGCTGCACTTTCTGGAACGGTAGAAGAACATTATCCTTGGACAGAACAGTTTGGTGAATTTGGTTTCTTGTTAGACGGTTTAGCTTCGCCTTTTGCAATAATGATTTATGTATTATCTACGATTTTGGTACTTTACTCCAAACCATACATGATTCATAAATTCCATGAGCAATTTGAAGAAGAACAAAAAATCAACGTATCAGGAAGCGGACAGACTTCTGTTGTTGAATCATCATCTCTTTCAAATTATGTAAATGCCAAATCTGGATTGTATTTTGCACTTTATCTTGTATTTGCAATGGGAATGCTTGGAACTGTTCTTTCAACTAACCTGATTGAATTCTACATCTTCTTTGAGGTCATGTTGATCCCCGGTTTCTTTTTAGTTGCTCTTTGGGGTGATGGTCCACGAAGAAAGATTGGTTTAATGTTTTTGTTTTGGACTCATGCTGGTGCAGTTGTTTTACTATTGGGATTTTTGATGATTGGTCTTACAATTGGAAGTTTTGATTTTGTGGATATTCGTGAATCAGAAATCCCTCAAGATATTGTAATGATTTCGGCAATTGCGATTGCAATAGGCCTTGGTGTAAAACTTGCAGTGTTTATGTTCCATGTCTGGCTTCCATATGTCCACGGCTCTGCACCTACACCAATTAGTGCATTATTATCACCAGCTATGATTGGAATTGGCGCTTATGGTATTTTTAGATTAATTGTAGAATTCCTACCTTCGACATTTGCTGAACTTTCAATATGGTTCCATATCTGGGGTCTTGTTACAATGATTTATGGTGGCGCAATGGCACTGATGCAAGACGACTTGAAACGTCTTCTAGCTTATTCTAGTATTAGTCAGATGGGATATCTTCTATTTGGTATTGGTTCGTTGTCTGTACTTGGTCTTGCCGGTGCTGAGATGATGTATGTAACCCATGCCATTGGAAAAGGCATTCTCTTCATGATGGCTGGGATTATCATTGTTAAAGTTGGAACTAGAAGTATATCTAAACTTGGGGGATTAGCTGGAAAAATGCCAATAACAGCAGTATGTGCTGTAATTGGCGCATTAACAATAATGGGTGTGCCCCCAACTAGTGGTTTCATGGGCGAATGGATTCTATTTTATGGTGCATTGGAGACTGCGATTGAAGAAGGCTCTACCCTTAGAGCTGTAACATTTGGTTTAGGCCTTGTCGCAACTGCTCTTACAATGTCTTATATGCTCTGGATGCTAAAACGCGTATTCTTTGGAAAAACTCCTGAACATCTTGAAAATGTGAAAGAAGGAAGTTGGTATATGACTGCCCCTATGATGGTGTTGGCAGGATTTTCTATCGTAGTGGGAATTTATCCAGATATTTTCTTGAAAACAATAATCCCGTATATGAGTGGGGTATTAGGAGTTTAGAGTATGGCAACTGAGGCTTTAGGATTGCCATTTGAAGTTGGAACTGCAAGTGCATGGCTTGTTTGGATTTTACCATTTGTCGCAGCTCTAATCATGCCTGGCATTGGAAAATTCTCAAAACATGCAACTGGATATGTTGCAGTTGCATTTGCTTTGATGAGTGCTTTATCTGCAGCATCGATGATTCCTGTGGCTTTAGAGGCACATGAACTACATCATCAAATAATGTGGATAGAATCAATTGGTCTTAAAGGTGGCGTCTTAGCAGATCCACTTTCAATAATAATGGCCAACGTTGTAGCCTGGATTTCATTTCTCATTATGATATATAGTACAGGATACATGAAAGGCGATAAAGACATTACAAGATTCTGGTTCTGGATGATGTTCTTTATTGGTTCAATGCAATTAATTGTCTTATCTGATAACTTACTTCAAGTATTCTTTGGATGGGAAGGTGTAGGACTTGCATCTTATGCATTGATCAGCTTTTGGTATCGTGATAAAAAGAAAGACCATGTTGGTACTGAAGGACGTACTGTTCTTGGCATGTTAGATTATTATGCTCCAACTCATGCTGGTATGAAGGCATTCATCATGACCAAAGTTGGTGATGTGATGATGATTGCAGGAATGCTCTTGATATTTTTGTTTGCCGGTACATTTGGATTCAAAGAATTAATGGGAGATACAGAATGGGCAACTGCTATGTCTGCCCAAGGACTTTTGGTTCCTGCATTTGTTTTGCTCTTTGGAGGAGCTATAGGAAAGTCCGCACAATTCCCTCTAAACGAATGGCTGTTAGAAGCAATGACTGGTCCTACTGCAGTATCTGCATTGATTCATGCAGCAACGATGGTTAAAGCAGGTGTATTTTTGGTGGCAAGAATTGGTCCTCTTGTATTTGCATTGGGAGCAGCAGGAATTCTTGCTGATCAATTCTTTGAGATTGTTGCTTGGGTTGGAGCAATTACGGCACTATTACTAGCAACACAAGGAATGGTTAATCCAGAAATTAAGAAAGTTCTTGCTTATTCCACTGGTTCTCAAATTGGTTATATGATGATGGCATTAGGTGTTGCTGGATTATCTCATCAATATGTTGATGGTTATACTGCTGGTTTTTTCCATTTAATTTCTCACGCAATGTTTAAAGCTTCATTATTCATGGCAGCAGGTTCTCTGTTGCATATTGTTGGTTCTAGATTTATGACAGATATGGGTGGTCTGAGAAAACAAATGAAGAAAACATATGCATTCATGTGGGCTGCTGGTCTTGGTTTGATGGGTGCTCCATTTATCACAACAGGTTTTTGGAGTAAAGATGCAATCTTTGCTGCTGTCTATGAATCTGGAAATGAGTGGACAATGTCATTGTATATAATTGCTGTATTAACTGCAGTAATTACTGCATTTTACACTACAAGAATGATTGGAATGGTATTCTTTGGAAAGAAGAGTAAACACATTGAAACGATGGAGGCAGAAGGGCATCACATACATGAGGCATCATTATCAATGTGGGTTCCATATGGAATACTTGCAGTTCTTACAATTGGAATTGGACTTATTGGATTATCTGCAGAAGAGGGACTACATCATTTGTTTACAGACTATCTTGAACATTCCTTTGGTATTCACACTGAACACGTGGCAACAGAATCCTCAATTCTACCGGATTTCTTACAAGGCCTTAATCCAGTAGCACTTGGTTCATCATTGGTGGCATTTGCTACAGGAATTGGTTTGGGTTATATCTTCTATATTGGAAGATGGGTTGATCCTGTGAAATTTGTAAACTCTAACATTTTCTTTTATTCAATTCACAAAGTTATCTTAAACAGATGGTATCTTAATGCCATGATATACTGGTGTTTCGTTGTTGCCCCCCTATGGCTTGCAAGAGGGGTGTTCCGATACTTTGAAAAGACAGCTATCGATTATGGTATGAACGATGGAGTCCAGAAAGCAGTTGGATGGAGTGCTAAAGTCATCCAAGGAACTCAAACTGGTGTCTCACAATCATACTTATTTGTATTTGGAGCAGGATTATTATTCGTAGTTCTGATATTGTTGATGTAGGAGAATGATGAAATGTTAGAAATCACTTCCACTCCTTTGGTATTAATTGCGATTTTGGGAACTGTTGGAATCCTTCTTCCAATTATTAGTATTGCAAGAAAGGAAAAAGGCTCTAACTCATTTTATGCAATAATTGCATTTGCTGCATTAATTGTCTCTATGGGGTATGTTGGATATCAATTCATTAATGATAATGTGGCCCCCTCTGCTCTTTTCTCTTCAGATGTAATAGTAGATGATGCATTTGGTGGATTCTTTGCAATTGCAATGTTGATTGTTGCCTTGTTCACTACGGTTGGATCTTTCAATTACATGCGAAAACACAATTCTCCTGCTGTCTATTATTCTCTAATTTTACTTGCAACAATCGGAATGGTATTGGTAGCATATTCTACTGATCTGGTAATGTTGTTTGTTGCTTGGGAGCTTATGAGTATTCCAACTTATGTTTTAGTTGGGTTTATGAAAAAGAATCCAAGCTCAAATGAAGCTGCCTTGAAATATTTCTTGTTTGGCGCACTATCCTCTGCAATTATAGTTTACGGAATTTCACTCTCGTATGGATTAACTGGCTCTACAAATATTGGAGAAGTTATTCAAGGTTATTCCACACTTGATCCTTCATTACTGCCACTTGCATTACTATCTGTTGGAATGTTTATTGCAGGATTTGGATTCAAGATGGGACTTATACCTTTCCATCAATGGCTTCCTGATACTTATGAGGGTGCACCTTCACCAATCACTGCACTTCTTGCTGCTGCAACAAAAAAAGCAGGATTTGCCGCAACAATAAGAATTGTAATTCTTGGAATGGTTGTTCTCAATCTTGATTGGACATTAGCTCTTGGTATTATTGCAGTAATGACTATGACTATTGGTAATGTTGCAGCAATCATGCAAAAGAATCTCTCTAGAATGTTGGCATACTCTAGTATTGCACATGCTGGCTACATATTGATTGGACTTGCTGTTGCACCATATAGCTCTCTTGGACTTCAGGGTTCGTTATATCAAATTCTAAATCATGCCGTAATGAAAGGTGCTGCTTTTATTGCCATTGCAGGAATTGTAACAACTCTTGCAGTAACTCATATCGACAAGCTAAAGGGACTTGGCAGAAGAATGCCTATAACTGCTCTAGGTTTAATAATTGCCCTATTTGCATTGGCTGGAATTCCCCCACTTTCAGGATTTTGGAGTAAATTGATGTTGTTTGGTAGTGCATTAGATGCTAGTTCTGCATTGTGGTGGGCACCATGGCTTGCAATTGCTGGAGTTCTTAACAGTGCACTATCTCTTGCTTACTATGGTTGGATCACTCGAAAGATGTACTTTGAAGGAGAAACAGAGAAGAGAGTTAAAGAACCAAAATCGATTGTTGCCGTTATGATTTCTTCAATAATATTCTTGGTTGGATTTGGTGTATATCCAGAACCAATCATTAAATTTGTAGAGTTGGCAACTCCAGTTATTAGTTTAGGACTTATCCCTTAAACGAAGTAAATTTAATTAAATTATCTAGATTTATCTTTGCATTATTATCTGGAATCTTTCTTAAACCAACTCTTGCTTTTTCAGAATACTTTTTTAACAATTCTTCCATTTTATTAAAAACATCTCTTGGGTCTGAACTTTTCTTGATTAAGAGATTAAACAATTTATCTTCATTTTTCCAATCTAACAAATCATCTCTAATTTGATATGCAATTCCAATATTTTTTCCATATTCTGTTAATGCTTCAATTTGTTCTTCTGTTCCATTTGAAATAATTGCTCCTATTCTGGCGGCAACTTCAAATGCTGTTGCTGTCTTGTATTCAATTACTTTGAGATAGTCATCAAATGTAACATCTTCGCTTGTCTCTAGTCTACTTTCAATCATTTCTCCCTCACTCATTAACATTGCAGTAGTGGCCAAATCTTTAGTAATTCTAGCATTATCCAATCTAGATGAAATTGCAAGAATTAATCCTAAAACAAAATCTCCTGTCAGTACACTGGTATTATATCCATATTTGATATGAAATGGATCCTTTTGCCTTCTCATGGTTTCATTATCTATGATATCATCATGGATGATTGATTCCATATGTAAAAATTCGATAGCACAAGCCGCTGCCAATGTATTTTCATCAATATTGCCTACACTTTCTGCAGCCAAAGTTAAAATGATTGGTCTGATTCGTTTTCCACTATCTAAGGAATACTTTAGTGGTTCAATGAACTCTGATTCAGAATAAAGATCTAACTCTTTCTCTAAAGCTTGGTCTATTTTTTCAATGTATTTACCATACGTCTCAAGTAGAGGATTAATCTCGATATTTTTCCTGTTCAAGATGGCCTGATCAAAAAACTTTATCATTAGTAATTAAATCTTGGTGCTCCAGCCGGGATTTTCATCAATTGATTTTGAACCCGGGATCACTGCCTTGAAAGGGCAGTATGCTTGACCGGTCTACACCACTGGAACCCAAAAAAATTCAGTATCATGACCATAAAATCTTTTGTAAACCACAAAGATTTTTTTATTGGCAATTTTGGATATGAAACATGAATGTAATACAGCAAATTAACGAAATAATTGAGGAAAGAAGTTTACTAAAACATCCTTTCTATCAGATGTGGTCTGATGGAAAATTAACACAGGAATCTTTGACGGGTTATTCTAAAGAATATTTTCAGCTTGTAAAAGCAGTTCCATCTTTTATGGCTCCAATCATTGACAAAGCACCTGATTCGGTAATTGATGAATTAATTGCAAATCAACAAGAAGAATCTGATCATATTAGACCTTGGGTTAGATTTGCTGGGGAGCTTGGAGTTCCTGAAGATGAATTAACTACATATTCTGGATTAAATAAAACACGCCAAGCTGTATCTGATCTGAATACATTAATGAATACTTTTGATGGTGGAGCATGTGCAATGTATGCATTTGAAAAAGAGATTCCAAAGATTAGTCAAACAAAGCTTGATGGATTAGCCGAATTCTACGGAATTACAAGTGACGATGCTACAGAATACTTTAAACTTCATACTGAAGCCGACATCCGACATGCTGCATCCTGGAGAAATATCTTGGAAAAATCTTCCGTTGATTCTAACAATTTAATTGAGATTGCAGACAAGTCTATCTCTGCACAAAACCTGTTGCTTGATAGTTGTTATGAAGAATACTGTTAATCTCATAACATTTTATACCTGAGAAAAATTTTATTTGCTTAGGGCCCGTAACTCAGCTTGGTAGAGTAACCGGCTCATAACCGGTGAGCCAAGGGATCGAAGCCCTTCGGGCCCATCTTATTTCCATTAGTTTTAAAATGACCTACTCTGAAATTTACTGGCTGCAATGAAGAATCAGAGTTATATCTGACTGATGATTGAAAGGCATTTGTCTGAGCTGCCAAAACTCATTTGCCAATTTGATTTTTTACTTTTTCTAAAATACTATTATCTATAAGATTCTGTTCGTGTAATGTTTCTGTGATTTGTAAAATATTCAAAATTGAATGCATCTTTACATCTAATTTTGACAAAGCTTCATCAGCTCCCTCCATTCTATTGATGATTACATATGCATCTTTTACAGAAATATTAACATCTTTTAGTGATTTTATTGCATTTACAACTGAACCTCCCGTAGTAGCAACATCATCTATGATAATTGTTTTCATTCCATCATAGATTTTTCCTTCAACTGATTTTGATGTGCCATAATCTTTTGGCTTACTTCTAACATAGATTAGAGGTTTGATAGTTTCTGTTGCTAGTGCTGATGCAATTATTAAACCTCCAGTTGGAACAGAAACAATAGAATCAAATTCATCTAACCCTATATTTTGTGTAATTTGATTTTCAAGATATTTTACCATTTTTCTAAACTCATGAGGATAACTTGGCACTAATCTTAGATCTATATAGTATGAACTCTTTTTCCCACTAGCAAGAGTAAAGTCTCCAAATTTTATGATGCCCTTTTGATGCAAAAATATTGCAAATTCTTTTACAAATTCCATATCAAAATTAGCTACACTGGATTTATTTTGGTTTGTATTATGAATGAATTATGCCTGAAATTTGGTTGAATTATGGTGGTACTGATGTTGTTTTGGATATAAAGGCAGAAAATCTAGAGCAAAAAATTGATTCTGATGGTAAAACTATAGATGATTCCAAAATTAATGAAAAACTTAACACACTTGATTTATCAAAACCCATGGAACTCGTAGTTTTACATAATTCCAAATCCATTCAAAAAATTGTTTCATCATTGTTTACTTTGTGTGAACAAAAATCAAAACCTTTTCCAAAAATTTTAACTGAAAAAAAAATTCTAAATCTAGTCAAAGCAGGATTGCCTGAAGGAATCTCAATTAACGAATTTGATGATACTGATATTTCAAATTCAAATCTTGTATTTTTAGCCGAAATGGAATTTGATGGGATGTTTGGATATGAAACTATCTCAACTCGCCTAATCAAAAAATTTGGATTAGATTCTATGCTTTCAGCATATGCAAAAAGACATGGAAATTATCCTTCTCCTGGACAATATACTGAAAGTTTAGAAGAGGCAAAAAAATTCTCTAATAATTTTGAAATTCAAGGAATAGAAATAGTTGCAAATTCCCAGGGCATAATTGATTTTTCTATTGGTCATCCTTCAGAAACTTTATCTGCCACAAAAATTTTAGAATCTCACTCAATCAAAGATGTAGGTCAACACAAAACAATGATAATTAGTACTGGTAAAGATGCAAGTAATGATAATTTTGGTAAGTCACTTTCTTCACTTTGGAATTGTTCAAATGCGATTAAAAAAGACGGTCTTGCTATTTTAGTGGCTGAATGTAAAAGTGGTCTAGGCTCTAATGCAATTCAACAATATGTTGAAGATAGATTAACTTTGGACCAATTACAAAATCCAACTAAATATATTGATGGAATGGAAGATTTGTTATTCCTTTCAGAAATACAAAAGAATTTTCAAATTGGTTTGGTTTCAATTCTTCCTGAATTTTATGCAAAGAAGCTTGATGTAATTTCTTTGCAGGGAATAAAGTACTCTATGGATTATATTCTAAAAACACAAGGAATGCGACAAAAAGCCGTAGTTGTTACAGATGGTGCCAGAACCTTATTACGCTAAAAGATTTACCGGTAAAGGAGCACATAAGACTGCTAAACAAATTACCCCAACATATGCTATCTTTCTATTTCTTGTAAGTGGAGAAATATCGTCTAACGGATTTGCACTAGGATTTCTTGAACTTAGAGCAAGAATTAGTAATGCAAACATCCAAAATCCTAACAAAACTAAAATTCCTAAACTTCCATATGTTGCATATTTGTGCCATTTAGCACCTAGTAATGTTCTTGCCATGTGCCCTCCATCTAATTGAGATGCTGGAAGTAGATTCAGAAATGTTATCAAAAATCCAATCCATGAAGCCCACAATACTGGAGTATACAACACAAATTGTGATTCTTTCCCAAACGCAGATAATGCACCTTGAAATAGCAACGGATTCCCAAATGGCAACCCCATGATATTCCCACCATCTTCACTGAATTGTTGTACGTCTGTAGATTCTATAATTGGTAATGTATATGCACCATACAATGAAACTATAATTGCAATTACCAATCCTGCAATAGGGCCTGCAATAGCAACATCAAATAAAATTTCTCGATTAATTGTAAGTCCTTTTGACTGGATAATTGCACCAAAAGTTGGAATTAGTCCATATATTGGAATACCTGGAATAAAGTATGGCCATGTTGTACTTAATTTATGATATCTAGATGCAATAAGATGTCCTAATTCATGTACTCCTAAAATTCCCAAAAGTGATAATGTGTATATCACTGCCATCTCTAGAGGGTCTCCAATGTATGCAATGGTATTGAATTCTTCTGTTCTATAGTATCCATCAATCATGACAAAAGTAATTACAACTCCAAAGAGCACTCTTGGGATCCATGTTGACTTTAACCATTTCCTTTGCTTTCTAACTGGTAATTTCTGGATAATTATGTACTTGTTATTTTCTACATTCTCTAGCTTACAAACATAATTCATAATTTCTAGTGTTCTTGCCAATTCTTCAAATTTTGATTTAAATTCTAAATCTTCTATTCTAAATTCTAACGAAAATTCTGTTTTTGTAAAATTACTAACTTGAAATATTGAATTTACTAATGAAATAACGTCTTCTTGTGATGATTCTTCCACATTTTTAGGAATAAATTCTCCATTAAATGGTCTTTTGGTTTAAAATTAAATATTGATACTCATAATCATATAACATGCAAGTTATTCTTCGACAACTTGGAGATTGTAATATTAGACGAACAGAACCTAGCGATCTGATTCCTGTAATGGAAATTAACTTGAAAACTCTTCCTGAACATTATTCTGATTATTTCTATGAAAGCTTACTTGCGGAACTTCCTGAAGCATTCATAGTTGCAGAAATTGGAGGTAAACATGTTGGTTATATTATGTGTAAAACTGAATATGGTTTTTCAAATTTTAAGAAATTGGGTTTTGTCAAAAAGGGTCATGTAGTATCTATTGCAGTTCTTGATGATTATAGAAAAAAAGGTATTGGAAAAGCACTTGTTGAAGAATCAATCAATGGTGTGAAACTTCGAAAATGTGATGAATTTTATCTTGAGGTAAGATGTAGCAATAATGATGCTGTCCGACTATATGAAAAACTTGGATTTGTAATTAGACAACAATTAAACGCGTACTATCGAGATGGTGAAGATGCATATCTTATGGCAATTGAATTAGATTAGTTCAAACCAATAAATAACTCACAAAAAAATTCCACATTATGGACAAACGTAAAGGAATGGGAATTACTATTTTTGTCCTTTGTATTGGTGGGTTTTTTCTTTATGCATATTTGTTAATGCTCTCTGAATGGAGTCCTATTGTATTGCAGTTGTCTGTATTGATGATTGCAGGAGGAATACTTGGAGTTGTTGCATGGATTGGATATGTTATGGCAACAACAAAACCTTCACCTGCATCAATCACATAAGATGATTTATTTGGAAATCTTTACGTCCACTACTGTTTGATAATATCTTGGACCTACAGCTCTAACAATTTTTGAATCTAAAATTTCTGACCGTACTGGTGTAACTTGAAGATAATGCTCCTCTGAAAGTTTACTTGCATTTGATTTTTTATCTGTATGAATATGTGAATAATAATGGATTATGCCTCCATCTTTTGTTGTATTGATTGCAGACTCTAAAAACTCATCAGATCTTTCAGGTAATAACATTAATGTTCTATCTGATTTATCCATTAGTTTTTCTTTGATAATTTTTGCAGCATCTCCATTAATTGAAATTACTTCTCCAGCAAGCTTGTTTAATTTAGTATTCTCTTCACAGAGATTTGATGCAATTGGATTGATATCTAAACTATAAACAGTACATTTCTTCCTTTTTGCAGCCATTATGGAGAACATTCCCACCCCTGCAAACATATTTGTCATAATTTCACCATCCTGAATCAAATTTGCGATTCTTTCCCTTTCCGTAGACAGCCTAGGAGAAAAAAATGCATTTTCAACATCCACAATGAATCTGCATCCAAACTCTTTGTATTCTGTCCTAGTATTGTCTTCTCCTGCAAGAATCTCCAGATTTCTTGTACGGAAATCTCCTTCTACTGCTGATGCTTGATAAAATACACTTTTAGCAATTTTTACCTCGTCAAGCAAAGTTTTTCCAATAATTCTTTTCTTTGATAAAAGAGATTCTGGAATCCTTACAATGATTATACTTCCAATTTGATCAAATGCCGAAATTAATTCATCACTTTCTTTTAATGTGAGAATATTCTCTAATGTTTTTTTTAACATCCGAGTCATTTTTTATAATAATAATTTCCAGATGTTTTCTGATCTTTATCTAATCTACTTTCTAGTTTGTTTACACGAGGTCTGAGACTTTTCTCATCTCTTCTAAATGACATGTCTAATAATTTTAGAAATCTATTCATGGCATCAGCTTTAGGCATTGGGGATGTAGCTTGACCTGCCGCACCTGACTCCCCTTCAAAAATCACCATGGTATCAGAAATTAGATCCATTAACTGTAAATCATGATCAATAATTATTGCTGATTTGCCAAAAGAACGAACAAATTTTTGTAAAAATTTTGCGACCGCAATTCTATCCTCCACGTCTAAAAATGCCGAAGGTTCATCTAATGCGTACAAATCTACTTTTTGTAATAAACACGATGCAATTGCAACCTTTTGTAATTCTCCTCCAGAAATCTTCTTAATTGATTTATTGTAAAGTTTTTTAATTTTTAATGGCTCTAGTATCTGTTCTTCTTCCATACTACCTTCCACTGGATTGCCATTTGCTTTGTCTAATACTGATATGACTTCTATGTCAATGTCATTTTGAAGATACTGTGGTTTGTATGCTATTTTGATTTTTTTATCAACACTACCTGAATCTGGTTTTTCCACTCCTGCAATCATCTTCATCATAGTTGTTTTTCCAAGAGCATTTGCACCCATTATGCCTAAAACTTCTCCTTTTCTTACTTGACCCGGTTCAATTGTTACTGAAAATGAAGAGTATTTTTTCTCCAGTTTTGGATATGTAACAATTGCACTTCCTTCTTGGAATACATCCGTAGATGAAGATGATATATCAAAGGAAAATTTCTTATCTCTAAATCTGACATTTTCATTTGGTAAATATCCATCAAGGAAAACATTGATTCCAACTTTAGTTGATAGAATATTTGAAACAATCCCATATGCTGTAGGTTCGCCATATAATACTTCGATATAGTCACTTAGAAAATCAAGTAATGTAAGATCATGTTCCACTACCATCACACTTTTTCCAACTCTTGCCAAATTTTGTATTACTCGAGCTACACCTGTTCTTTGAAAAACATCATTGTATGAAGATGGTTCATCAAAAAAATAAAACTCTGTATCTTTTGATGCAGCAGCAGCTACTGCAATTCTTTGTAACTCTCCTCCACTTAACTCCTTTAAACTCTGCTCCATGGAATTCTCCAATCCTAATTCCCTGATTAGTTCTCTAGATACTCCTCTTTCATCATATTTGTCAAGAAGTTCCTTTCCAGTTCCATCAAATGCCTGTGCAATATGATGTACTTGTTGAGGTTTAATCGATGCACGAATTTGTTTTTGTTCAATCTTTTCAAAGTGCTGTTTCAATTCTGTTCCACTATAATGTTTTAGAATCTCATCCCATTCTGGAGGATTTTCATATTTTCCTAGGTTAGGTTTTAAATTTCCTGATAATATGTTTACTACTGTACTTTTCCCCATTCCGTTTCTTCCCAATAATCCAACAACTTCTCCTTTCTTTGGGGTAGGTAATTTGTATAGTCTGAATGAATTTGTTCCATATTGATGAATTTTATCTGTAGCTAATTCACTTGCTAAATTTACAATAGTTATAGCATCAAATGGACATACTTTGACACATATCCCACATCCATTACAAATATCTTCATCGATTTGGGCTTTTTTTGATTCTTCATTTAATACAACACAATCTGCGCCTGATTTGTTAACTGGACAATATTTTATACACTCTAAACCACATTTTTTTGGTTGACACAGATCTCTATCTAAAACTGCAACCCTGTGTGTCATGTCGTAATTCGGTATTTTCTTTGCTTTATACCTATTTTGAGCCCTCTGAAATCCTGCGTTACGTTAATAGATGAGAATCCTACATCATTTTTCAAGCCGGCCATAGCGTTAGGGTGCGACCCAATCCCTTTCCGAACTTGGAAGTCAAACCTGACGTCGCTGTTGTGCTACTAAGATGCGAGAGCCCTTGGGAAGCAACAGTGCTGGCATTTTCTAGTTTACAATCAATCTTTTAATATTGTGTCAAAAGGGTTGATATGATTTCAATGAAAAATTGTACTGTATGTAGAGAATCATTTTCAGATGATATTAGATTCTTAAATCATATGATGGAAAAACATGGTTTTAGAAATCCCAACGTAGGTAAACCTGATAGGAATAGTAGAGGATATTGATCCTATAAATTTTGTAGATAGTTTACAATCAATCTCACTCCAAAACCTGTAGCTCCTTTTGGATTGTAAGATTTTTCTTTTGTAGCTATCTGTGTCCACGCAACACCTGCAATGTCAAAATGGATCCATGGGGTATTTCCTATGGAATTTCTCAAAAATGCAGCAGCAGTAATTGTTCCTGCGGCTCTACCTATCCCAACATTTTTCATATCTGCAACATCTGATTTTATCATATCCATAAAGTCTTGGGTTAATGGAAGCTCCCAAATTTCTTCCATAGTTTTTTTAGATGATTCATTGATTTTCTTGGTTAATCCTTCATTGTTTGATACAATTCCTGCAACGTTGGTACCTAATGCTACTATGCATGCACCTGTGAGGGTTGCAAAATCAATAATTGCCTTTGGTGAGTAGTGTTTTTCTCCGTATGATAATGCATCAGCTAAAATCAGTCTACCTTCTGCATCTGTGTTTAAAATCTCTGCCGTTTTTCCACTATACAACTTTATGATGTCGCCAGGCCTATATGACTCTCCACCTGGCATATTTTCCACAGATGGAATAATGCCTACAACATTGATTGGTAGTTTCAATTCTGAAACTGCTTTCATTATTCCAAGAACAGTACAACCACCACACTTGTCAAATTTCATCTCATCCATTTTTTCTCCAGGCTTTAATGAAATTCCTCCAGTATCAAATGTAACTGCTTTACCAACTAGAACAATTGGTTTTTCATTTCTTTTACCATTATTATGTTCTAAGATGATTAATTTGGGTTCATTTTTACTACCTTGTCCTACTGCTGTTATTCCACCAAAACCTTTCTTTTTTAATTCAAGTTTAGAAATTATATTACATTTCATCTTGTTCTTTTTAGAAATTATTTTTGCAAAATCTGCAAGTGTGTTTGGTGTACACTCATTTGGAGGTAAATTAGCAATACTTTTTGTAAATACTACCGCATCTGCAATAATTTCAGATGTTTTTACTATTTGTAATATCTTATTTGATTTAGAAACTATAATTGTAAGATCTAATGGATTGTTTGTTTTTTCTGATTTGAATCTATCAAATCTGTAAAGAGACATTTTGAAACCCTCTATAATCTGTACCACTGATGAACTTTGATCAGAAATAAAACTTGGAGGTGCAATTATTGAAATTTTTTTAAGATTATACTCTTGTGCTTTTTGTACAATTTTTCCTGTGACCACCCTGATTGTATCTTTTGTCATGTTTTCTTTTCCACCTAACCCTGCAAGTAGAATTCTTTGGGCTGGTTTTCCTCCTGAAAGTGGAATTATGCTTAATTTACCTAATTTACCTTTCATATCTCTTAGAGATTGATTAATGATTGATGTTGTTTTAGTGTCTAATTTCCCTAACCCTGAAACTTTGTTTGAATTCTCTAATACAAATCCACAAAGAAGATGTGTCTCTTTTTTTACTATATTTTCAACTTTAACATTCATTATGTACAACTAAATTTTTAAGTCTTATTTAGATTTACTAAAGATCTATTTTCTTGCTATTTGTCAGAAGACTAGATGATCTTATAAAAACTGCTTTTACTGTCTTACAATGTTGTTTGCAGTCATCATTAATTTTGATAAATGATGATTTTTTTCTTTTTCTAGAAAATATTGTTTTGACTAAAGGAAACAATGCTGCTCTTCCACCATATGCTCTTTTTTTATCAATAAACCAAAACATCTCTAAGGCAGTTTCATCTAGAATTTCGTTTCTTATTTTAACTCCAAAATCTGAATAATGTCCTGCCATTACTACTCTTCCTCTAACCATAAAATTTACAAATTTTGCAAATTTTACACACAAATAACATTGATTATCATAAACCATTATTGGAATATTTTCATTAAGTTCCATGTTGTTGTTTGATGGCGATCAAATTAAAATTTTCTAGACGTAGGTTATTATAAAATATGTAAAGACAACAATCAGTATGGGTCTTAATTATTATCAAATTAAGAAAAATATTCTAAAATCTCGTAAATTAGTGATTAAAGCAACTAGTAATGCTGGCTCTGGTCATCCTGGAGGGTCTTTTTCTATGGCTGAAATCTTGGGTTGTTTATTTAATAAATATCTGCGATTTGATCCTACTAATCCTAAGTGGGAAGATCGAGATCGTTTAGTGTTATCTAAAGGACATGCTGCACCTGGTTTATTTTCAAATATGGCTACTGTGGGCTATTTTCCAGTATCTGAACTTGAAACTTTACGAAAATTTGGCAGTAAATTACAGGGACACCCAGATCTAAAATGCCCTGGAGTTGAATTTTGTGGAGGTTCTTTGGGAACTGGACTCTCTTATTCAGTAGGAATTGCGCTTGCTGGAAAAATTAATTCAAAGGATTATCGTGTCTATACGATAATTGGAGATGGAGAATCTGATGAAGGTCAAATTTGGGAAGCTGCAATGACTGCTGCAAAGTATAAAATTGATAATCTTATTGCTTTTCTGGATAGAAATTTCATTCAACAAGATTCCTATACTGAACGAATAATGCCATTGGATAAACAACTAGACGGTGATGACTTTTCTGAAATGTGGAAAGATGCATCACGTTGGAAAACTGGTGATAAATGGAGATCCTTTGGATGGAATGTAATTGAAATAAATGGACATAGAATTGAACAAATCGATGCTGCTATTAGAAAAGCACATGCCACTAAAGGAGTACCTACCATGATAATATCTAGAACAGTTAAAGGTAAATCTGTGGAGCATATGGAGGATAATCCAAAATGGCATGGATTAACTCCTGACACTGATGTAGTTCCTATAATTAATGCTGAATTAAACTCACAATTCATGATTGCTCCCTCTATTATTGCCGGAGATATGACAAATCTGCAAAATGAAATTAAAAGATGTGTTTCTGCCCGATCTGATTATATTCATCTTGATGTTATGGATGGCCAATTTGTTTCAAACAAAACTTTTGATCACACTAAAATTAAAGAATTGAGATCTCTCACAGTAATTCCATTTGATACTCATCTAATGATAAATGAACCTGTAAAACATGTAAGAGATTACATTGATGCCGGCAGTGATATTATCACGGTTCATGCTGAAGTAACTAATGAATCTGATTTTGGAGAAATTCATGATATACTCAAACAAAATCAAATTGGCGTAGGTTTTGCAATCAATCCTGATACTGAATTACCTGAATGGTCTTACAAATTTTTGACATCACTTGATCAACTTATCGTAATGTCTGTAGTACCTGGAAAATCTGGTCAAAAATACATTGAAGAAACACATGCCAAGATGGCTAGATTGAATCCTATTCTCAAAGAGCATAATTTTTTGGGTTATATTGAGGCTGATGGAGGAGTTAACTTGGAAAATATTGGCTCTATATTTGCAGATGGGGCTAGAGTTTTTGTTGGTGGCGGCGCTATTGTTGGACAAGAAAATATGTTTGCGGCGATTAGGTCTTTTAGAAATGAATCTCTAAAATCTAGAAGACACCTCTTACTTGATAAAGCTCAAGAATTGGGTGGACCTGATTTGGTGAATAAATGGATTGGCTTACATATTGTAGGAGAAAAACAAGAGCAAATCAAAAAAATTGCAAAGGAGGCAGGATATATTTGAATGAACCTGTAACGACTGATATGCGTACAGAATACTCCAATGCTTTGATTCAAGCTGGCAGAGAGAACCTAAGTATTGTGGTTTTGGGTGCAGATACAACTGATTCACTAAAGATATCTAAATTTGGAAAAGAATTCCCTACCAGATTTTTCAATGTTGGTATAGCTGAAGGGAACCTTGTTACTGTTTCTGCTGGATTGGCTATTTCTGGAAAAATCCCTTTTGTTAGCACCTATGCAATATTTTTACCAGGGCGAGCAGTTGATCAAATTCGAAACAACATCGCTTATCCTTCACCTCCAGGCAAAAAAGGTCTTAATGTAAAATTGGTTGTATCTCATGCTGGTTTGACAGTTGGTCCTGATGGAGGATCTCATCAACAAACTGAAGATATTGGAATAATGCGAGTCATTCCTAATTTTCGAGTTTTTGTTCCTGCTGATACAATTGCAGTTTCAAAACTAATTCATTTAATGGCAAATGAATATGGTCCATTCTATATGAGAATGGCAAGATCAAAAACTCCTCTAGTTCATACAGAATCTCAGAATTTCCAAACTGGAAAAGGCATTACATTAAGAGATGGATCTGATTGCACTATTGCAGCATGTGGAATCACTGTTAGGATGGCTTTAGAGGCAGCTGACTCTTTACAACAAGAAGGTATCTCTTGTAGAGTTTTGGATATGTTTTCAATAAAACCAATAGATGGTGAAATTTTGGAAAAAGCAGCACGTGAGACAGGTTGTATTGTAACTACTGAAGAACACAATATTTTTGGTGGACTTGGCTCTGCTGTTGCAGAATCAGTATCTGAATCATATCCTGTACCAATAAAGCGAATTGGAGTTCAAGATATGTTTGGAGAATCTGCTAGAGATAATGAAATCCCTTTATTATTAGAAAAACATGGAATTACATCTTTTAATATGGCTAAACAAGTCAAAGAAATTAGGAGTAAAAAATTATGAAAATTTTTCTTGATACTGCTAATCTAGAATCTATTAGAAAATATAATGACATGGGATTACTAGATGGAATTACAACTAACCCTTCTCTGATGTCAAAAGAAGGAGGAAATCCAAAAGATGCCATGAAAGAAATTACTAAAATTATTCAAGGTGATGTGAGCTTAGAAGTTGTTAGTACAAAATATGCTGGAATGATGGAAGAAGGTACACGTCTACGTGAATATGGAGATAATGTTGTTGTTAAAGTACCTATGACTCCTGATGGTTTAAAGGCATGTAAATCACTTTCATCAGAAGGAATTCCTGTTAATGTAACTTTGATATTTTCTCCTAATCAGGCTTTACTTGCTGCAAAATCAGGTGCAAAATATGTTAGTCCCTTTATTGGAAGACTAGATGATATTGGCCATGATGGGATACATCTAATTAAAGAAATTAAAGAAATTTTTTCTAATTATAATTTTACAACTGAAATACTTGTTGCAAGTGTTCGTCATCCAATGCATGTAGTTGACGCTGCAAAAATTGGAGCCGATGTAGTAACTTTACCTCCTGCGGTATTAGATAAAATGCTACAACACCCACTAACAAAAATAGGATTAGACAATTTCCTTGCAGATTGGGAAAAACTTAAGGCTGGAAATCCTAATATCAAAATCTAGAAAATTAAATTAATCCATATTGAATACCATATAACAATAAAATTTTAAAAATGAAAAATTGAGGTTTCTCTATTGTGATCCTTTATTGGTACTCTTTCTTGAACCAGTTCCTCTACCCGTAATTCTAGTCATTCCTTCAGTTGAGGGCCTTGGTTTTACATCCGGTACGTCTCCTAGTTTTCTTGAACCAGTTCCTCGACCTGTATGTACCATTCTATTTGCTGCTGCCTTTTTTCTTACTGCTTGAATTTTTCTAAATTCATCTCCTGACCATTTTTTAGGATCATCGTCAACTTCAATAGTTCCAGTTCCTCTACCAGTTCGTATTCTTATTTTGCCCATAATCTAAGTAAATTAGTCTTGTATTTATTTAAGCTCGTTATTATCAATAAAAAAAGATTTTATGTAGAAAATTGAAAATTCTTTGAAAAAGTCCACTATTATTTTGAATTGACTATTTGTTGAATGTATGATGTTCTTTGGAGGGTTGGTAATCTAAGAAAAAATATTTTTTATAATTTTAGGTCATCTGGAATTGAATATCATTAAAGTGGATATTAGAATTTCTTAGGAAATTCCAATATCTTGTTTTAACTACTAATCCAGCCTAATTTTTTGAAATATACAAACATTAGAATTGCAGGTATTGCTGATGCAAAAATAATAACTATGAATGTTGTAAATGGACCTAAGACAATAAAATTATCCCCAATACCTCCTGGTAAATTAACATTCATTCCATAAAATGTTCCTATGACTGTTGATGGAATCGCTAATGTAAATATTATAGTTAGTACGGCAAGTACTTTGTTAGTTTTTTCAGTACTTAACACAAAATCTGTATCTTTATAAATTTCCATAGTTTCTCTTGATTCTTCTAATGTTTCAATTACTTTGTCTATGTGATCGATTACATCATCAAAATACAATGTAAGTTCTTCATCTTCTCTTTCTGAAAACCTTTTCATATTTTTTGCAATTTCTATTACAAATCTCTTTAATGGATTAGCAATTCTTCTTAATCTATTGATTTCTCTTCTTAGTAAAGCAATACTTCTAGCCACTGGTTTTGTTTCATCAAATACTCTGTCTTCTATTTCATCTAAATTTGCAATAATTTTTCTCGAAGTATGTAAAAGATCATCTACTAGAACATCTATAATTTCATGAAGTAATAGTCCTGAAGATTTTCCTAATAATCTATTTTTTCTTTGTTGATCTAAATCTGTTTTGCAAATTTCTACTAATTCTACTAGTGGTTTGAGATCTCCTTGATGTACTGTAACTAAGAAATCATTTCCAATGAATATTGATAACTGACTATTCCTTGAAATTCCTACTTTTTGTGAAAGTGGAGGAAAATGCAAGATTACAAAGAAATGATCATCATAACTATCAAGTTTTGGCAGTTCAAACTTCGTCATACAATCTTCAATGTTTAATGTATTGAAATTGTATTTTTTGGCTAATTCTTCAATATCTTCTCTATCTGGATTCTGTAAATCAATCCATACGAATTTTCCCCCTTGTATGGTTTCTGTTCCTCTTTCAACAGAATTCTCTATTGATTTTCTACCTGAACGTAATCTATTTGTGATGAATCCTTTCCTCAAGTCGAAAAATACTTTGATACAGCAAATTTAAAGCGATCGCTACATGTGAAACTCATATCAAAGTCATAAAATTAAATTATTTTTGAATTCGAGCCTACTTGAATGGAAGTAAATAATTCATTCCTACCCATGTAATTCCAATTGCTATTGCCATTGCAACCCACCATAATCGCATATTTGAAATTTAATCTAGTCAATAATAAATCTACAGTCTAATTTTCAGCAAAAAATCAAAGATTATTACAGGATAAACAAATTTTCTTTCTCGTGGCCCTCGTAGTATAGTGGTTAGTATAGAGGATTGTGGATCCCCGGACAGGGGTTCGATTCCCCTCGAGGGCCTACACTTTTGTATTTATTTTTAGGTACATGATTTGCTTTATGCAAGAATTTCAGTTACTTAGTTATGATCGATTAGTAAAACTCTGAAGACAAACTTTCTTTAGATTCTTCTTTTGGATGATTGATAAACCCCTAGAACAAGAATTATGAGAATTAACTTTGAATGATGTGTTATTAGATGAAAATGAGGATCATAATTAAATATGATTTTAACGTACATACTGTAACGAGAAGCCATTATTCTGCGTCGTAGAATGATAGGTTAGGAAAACAATTCATGTTATGGTCAAAGTTCCTAGGATCATCTGTTTTCCATGTATTTCTCGTTGTTTTAATTAATTTTAGAAAAACATGAGTGTATTAAATAATCTATTTTCTAAACATTATCCATATTCTACTTCCTACAAAAATTCCTACTGCAAGAACTATCAACAGTGGGACAATAATTTGCTCTTCGTTCATATCAATAAGAGATGGATCAAGACTTTATCTATTTTAGAATTTACAAAGCATAGAATTAAAATAAAAAATTCTAGAAAATACCGAATTTACTTGATTCCATCTCTTCTTTGATAGCAAGCTTAAACCTAGGCGATTTGTTTTCAACATTCTTCATTAACCATGTAATGAATTTCTTCTCCATTCCTTTCCCTTTTAATTTCTCAAAATCTGTACCCATCACTTCTATCAATTTTTGAACAAGTGACTTGTTTACACTTAATACAAAAAAATGCCAGCCAAATGCAAATTCTGAGTCGGTCATCACGAAATCTTCTTGACTGTGAACCATTTCCTCTAGCATCGACAATTGATGTGTCAATGCTTTACTTGTTTTGTCATAATCTACTGTAGAAACATTGATGTTAATCCTACCATCCATAATTTTTCCACGTCAAAACAAAATAAAAGGATTACATCGATTATTCATTTAAGAGATGTTCAAAATCAATGTCAAAATTCATTTTCATAATCTTGATATAAGTTTGAATAGATTCAGGAATTTCTTTACCACATGTGACTCCTAAATTCCTGGCATTTATCCAGATTACTAAAGTTTGTATAATTGTCAAAAATCGATCATTTTTAATTTCAGGAGTTCCTATAGATTTTGTATATCTTTCTGCAAATTCCCACGCTGTTACAAAGTCTATACATTTTACACCAAAAATTGCTAATAATTGATCTTGCATGTTTTGAGCTTTTTTGAATGGTACTTTGTTTACAATATATGGAAAATTTACATTATCTGGTAGGCAATTTGGAAGCGGTCCCCAAATTGTAATTACTTTTGTTCCTGGTTTTAGATTTTCAAATTTTTCAAACATTTGTTTAATGATCTTATCATCTGTAAACCAAAACAAAATCACTGAAGCATCTGAAATATCTGATTCTTCTATATTTTTACAAATTAGTTCTCCTTGAATATTTTTTTCTTCAAGTATTTTTTTTCCCTGCTGGATTTTTTCAGAATTATTATCTAATCCTACTGCTTTTTTGACTTTGAATTCATTTACAGCTATCTCTATTCCTCTTTCATCTCCACAACCCAAATGATAAAAAATATCATCTTCTCCTAAATCTACAAATCTGAAAATTTCTCTAAAAGATTTTTCAGATAGATGAATATCTTCTCCACTAAGTATATTTTTTGGGAGTGTTTCTAAATATTCCTCAATTTTCAATAATATTGTTGAACTTTAAGGGAATTTATTCTCTTTTGAAAGAACTTAGCCTACAATGTTTCTCATAAATGCATTAAAATCTTAATATTTTGTCATGAATCAAAATTACTTCGTAATTCTAGTGACGACTGAATTTTACTTTGATTTGATTCATGTTTGATTCTTTTTACCCTCTTTCAAAATATAGATATTTTTTTCACAATTGAAACTGTGAGTATTATGGAAATACCTACCCCTATATCGAAAACTGTACTCTCTTTCAAATCATATTTCCACAAGGGGTAATGAATAATAATTTTCTAAAAAGTATCAGATCTTAAGATCAAAAACGATTAGTAGCTTGATGACAGTTCCAATACTTACCTACATTATTACAAAATAGTATTTAGATAAATCTAATCATTTGTATGAACAAATGATTAGTGTTAGTTAAATGTAAAAATGAAATAAGATAATCATGCAATGGTGTCTTCTCGTATGTGCAAAATTCACAGTTTATCGTTTACCAGACCATAAACTACTCTAAACTTATGCGTCCATCTGTTGCCCTAAGTCTTCATTGACACCATTGCATTTTCTTAATCAAAAACTAACACTTGATTTTGAAGCATTTTCTAATTATGATTGTCTTTGCATACAAAAATATGGGTAAAATAGTATCTCTTATTCTCTTATGCTTTCTAATTTTGAAACTGCTTGCCATAACTGTGTTCTTACGTATGAAGGCATGTTCGGATCTTGTGTTACATCATCTAGAAGACTGATTGTATTTGCAGCTCTTACTGAAAGTGAATATTCCTCATTATTCAAATCTACAATCAAATCTGTGATTGATTTTTTTATCGTCTTTGGAGTGGAATTACTAGAAGTAATCTGATTTAATGTATCAATTGCTTCTTTCATTGATTCTTTATTTTGCGTTTCATCTGCCATATCTTACACCATTTACTAAAAATTAGAAGTATATAGTTACATCTCTACAAAGACGCTATCTGATTCTACTGTGACGTTGTACGATGTCAAATCCCTAATTTTTGCTGGAAATTTAACTAATTTACCATTTTTACAATCAAATTGTGCTGCATGCCAACCACATGTAATTGTACATCCATCTAACTCCCCTTCCGATAAACTAGCACCTGAATGTGTACATGAGTCATCTGTTGCATAATAATTACCATCAATATTTGCAACTAAGATATCTCTTCCATCAATAGATACTTTGATCATATTTCCGGGAAGAATTTCTGATGTTTTACCAGCTATAATCTTACCCATAGTTAGTTTATTAGATTATTCTTAATATTTTTTCGTATATAATGACGATTCGAGAAGCAAATGCATTAGATAAAATTCCAATTTTAAAATTCTGTAAAAATACTTTTTCTTGGGGAGATTATATTGACCAAATCTGGAATTTTTGGATATCTGAAGGACACTTATTTTTATTTGAGAAATTATCTCCAGTTGGAATATGCCACGCATTTTACTCTGGAAATCAAACCTGGATTGAAGGAATTCGCATAGATCCAAATTTTCGCAGACAAAAAATTGCATCTCATCTAGTTATGCATGCTGAATCAATAGGAAAAGAAAAGAATACTCTATTTTCTTATATGTTGATTGACACTCAAAACTCCTCATCTATCTTAATGGCAAATTCCTTGAATTATGATGTTTTTCAAACCTGGAATTTTTATGCTCTTTCACCAAAAAAAATTCTTAATTCTAATATTCATTTTGAAAAAACTCTAAACTGCAAATTATATCCCCATTATGTAAAATCTTGGAGATGGCTACCCATTGATGATGATGTACTGTCTATTCTTCATGATCAAAATAAAATCATAAAATCTAGTATAGTTGGTGAAGATTCAATTGCTATTCTTACTGATTCTGAACATTTTGAGAGAACTCTAATTGTTACCTTGTTTTCTGGCTCAGAAAAAAATACTTTGGAAATAATTCACTTTTTACAAAATTATGGTATTGAAAAAAATTATCAACGAATACAGATTTTGACTAAAGAAAAATTACCTATTCTCGATTCTTTAGAATACAAAATTTCATTTCACTTAATGAAGAAATATCTAACTTAATTTGATTCAACAAATTTTATTGTGTTGTTTAAAATTCCAAGACCTTCAATTTCCATCTCTACTTTATCCCCATCTTTCAAAAACACTGCATTTGGTTTGTTTAGCATTACTCCTGCAGGGGTTCCAGTTGAAATAATGTCTCCTTTCTCCAAAGTCATTACTTTGGAAATTTTTGAAATTATTTCTGGTATTTTGATAAACATGTTGCTTGTCGAAGAATTCTGTCTTATTTCTCCATTAATCTTGGTTGTTAGTTTTAGATTCTGAGCGTCCTTGATTTCATCAGCAGTAGTTATCCATGGTCCACATGGTGCAAATGAATCAAAACTTTTTCCTCTTGTAAATTGTTTGTCTTTAAATTGAATATCTCTGGCTGATACATCATTGAGTATCATGTATCCAAATATTGCATCTGTTGCATCTTCTACACTAATATTTTTGCAGTTTTTTCCAATTATCAAGGCTAATTCTACCTCATAATCTAATTGTGTGACAAAGTCTGGACATACAATATCTGACTTGGTACTGTTTAATGCCGTTCTAGGTTTTATTACAATGGCAGGATCTTCTGGTGCTTGTAGACCTTGTTCTTTTGCATGGTCAATATAGTTAAACGCCAGACAGATTATTTTATTTGGGTTTGAAATTGGCGCTAGTAATTTGTATTTTGAAATATCTTCGTTATACGCTAAATTTCCAATTTTGTCCTTGATTTCATCATACCATCCATCAAAAAGAAAATCTTTTAGATTGTGTGGGATTGGAACTCCTGCAGAATATATTATCTCATCTTTTGTAGCTACTTTGTCTCCTTTAATGAAACCATATGTTTCATTATTATCATGTAATAATCGCGCTATTTTCATTATTACTCACTTGTGCGTATAGATTGCTTGATTCTGTGAATCTTTTCTACTGTATCCAAATCTAACAAACTGAATTTCTTCTCCTTCTTTTAGTTTTAGATAATGTGGTTCTGTATAAACGTCTAGTTCTTCTAAGCTTTCTTCATTAAATTCTTCTTCATGAAATAATATTCTTGGAATTATCATCTTGATTTTATGTGCTGTTTTTTGTGGAACCCATTGTATCTTTAGAATATTGTTTGAATCCCCATCTGTAATGAATTCTCCTTCAAACTCAGCACCCTCTTTTGTAATTGATATGTTCCCTAATCCTAAAAGCCTAATTTGCGTTCCTTGCTTGATGTTTTGTGCATCTTCTCCTGAAATATAGAAATTCTCGTCAATCTCTATCTTTCTTTTCCCCATGTCTTTAATTGGATGATTGGAAATTTCAATTGATGATACTGGTAAGTTTTTTACTGTTAATTTTTTTGCATTGCTTACCATAAACAATCTGATACTTTCAGCATCCACAAATTTTCGATTAAATGCTTCAAGTGCATCAAATGGTGCAAGCGTGTTTGCTTTGGTTAATCCTAATGACATGATAAACTTCTTAATTGCTTCTGGTTTTATTCCTCTTCTTCTAAGTGCCTCTAGAGTTGGTAATCTTGGATCATCATACCACGAAACCTTCCCTTCTTCAATTAGCGGTTTGATGATTCTTTTTGAGATGGGCATACCTTTGAACTCTAATCTGGAGAAAAATCCTTGGTATGGCTTTCTCATGCCTAATGCATCTAATATTGCATCAATCAGCTCCTTTCTAAGTTCAAATTCTTTTGAACGAAAAGCATGTGTAATTCCATCAATGCTATCTTCTAACGCAACTGCAAAGTCATAACTAGGCCAAATTCGATACTTGTCTCCTGCAATGTAATGTTTCTCGTCAATAATTCTGAATAAAACTGGATCTCTCATGACTGCATTATCTGCTTTCATATCTCCACGAAACCTAGCAACTGCTTCCCCTGGTTTGAATTTCTCTTTCATTTTTTGCCAATTTTTATTATTTTTATCAATATTTTCCATACTGCATTTACATGATTTTCTTTCTCTTCTATTCTTGCTAATGTCTTCTCTTTTACAAGTACAAACATACGCTCTCCCAGAACTGATTAATTCCATCCCTTTCTCATAAAATAACTTCATATCATCTGAAGTGTTCTTTATTACATCAAATTTGATTCCTAGCCATTCTAATCCAACTTTAATTGCTGCATGATATTCCATTCTCTCTGCTTCTGGATTAGTATCATCCATTCTTAGAATAAATTTTCCTCCATACATCTTTGCATATTCAGAATTAATGATAGCAGCTTTTGCATGTCCTATGTGCGGATATCCATTTGGTTCGGGTGGAAACCTTGTAATCACTTTTCCATGTTCTGCATCTTGTAATGGTGGTAAACCTTCACGCTCTTCAATTTTTTCTTTAGGTGCTAGAATTTCTGGGAAATTCTCGTCAATCTCTTTTTTTTGTTCTTTAGATGATAATTGATTAACATTTGCAACAATTTTAGAAATATCTTCTATGATCTCTTTTGCTTTGGTTCTAAATTCTGGTTTTGTTCCGAGAATTTTTCCTAAAATTATTTTATCTTGAGTTTGTCCTCCATGCTCAAATGCATTTTGAAGAGACATTTTTCTAATCTCTTTTTTTAATTCTTTTTCCATACTCTGCTCCTCTTATTGTATTATACACTTCTCTTAACTACAAAATCCAACAAAGTAATCAATTCTGTTTTCGAAGAACCCGCGTATTTTGATAGTGCCTTTTCAGCTTTTTCTGCATATTTTAGTGCCTGTTTTCTAACGTTTTCTTCAATACCTAAAGACCGGATTACCTCTACTGCTTTATTCAGCTCATTTTTTGTTGCCTCAGAATTTCCAAATGCTTTTAGAATTATTTTTTTATCTTGACCCTTTGCTGATTTTATTGCCATTAGGATCGGAAGCGATTTTTTACCTTCTCTTAGATCATTTCCTACGGGTTTTTTTGTAACTTTGGGGTCTCCCATTACTCCTATCAAATCATCTGTTATCTGAAATGCGATTCCTAGATTTCTTCCAAATGATGATAGGTTTGTAATATCTTTGTTATTGTTTGTTGCACAAATTGCCCCCATTGCACATGATACATCAAATAATGCTGCTGTTTTTTTACCAATCATTGTAATGTATTCTAACTGTGTTGGAATCTTTCTCTCTTCTGCCATCTTCACATCAAGTAATTGCCCTTCACATACATCTACACATGCTTTAGCAAGTCTGGAAACTAATTGAATAGTGGATTTGGGTGATAATTTTGATTCTATAATTACTTGGTATGCTTTTGAAAATAATACGTCTCCTGCAAGAATTGCAATTGGCATTCCAAATTTTTTATGTACAGTTGGAACTCCATGACGCATTTCATCATTATCCATTATATCATCATGAACTAAAGTAAAATTATGAACCATTTCTATTGCACTAGCAGCTGGTATTGCGTTGGAACTTTTTCCTCCTAAAATTTGACAACTCCTAATTACCATATATGGCCTAAGTCTTTTCCCGCCATGAATAATTAGATGCCCTGCTGCATCATAGAGTTTTTTTGGATTTCCTTTCAGTTTTGAATTTAGATGTTTATTTACAACTTCTACATTTTTTTCAATTTGCTTAGTTTTTTTCATTTACTAGTCTCCATTTGTCTTTTGGTAGATGAACTTTGATTGCTTTTTGCAATCCTTCATGAATTTCATTATTCATCCATGTAGATAAAATCACGGTATATTTTTTAAGTGCTGACTGTTTTGATTTATCTAGTAATTCTAAAGCAATAATCATCCATGGACAATACATTTTAGGATTTGTCTTTAATTCCGAGATTAGTTCTTTTGCTGTTACCCACTTAATTTCATCTATTTCCCCTTCAATCTCTTTTAATTCTTCAGGTTTGTCAACAACTCCAATCAAAGTTCCACAAATTTCATTTTCAGAACCAATGTCTTTGTACGGTACGTGATATTCAAACTTGTGTAAATAATCCAGATTTCCTTTTATTCCTAATTCTTCAGGCATTCTTCTTTCTCCTGATGACACATAAGTTTCGGATTCTCTTGGATGACTCGCAAATGTTCCATCCCAATCCCCAGGCCACAACATCTTCTCTTTTGCTCGTTTTGTAAGTGCTAGTCTTCCATCTTTGCTAAACAATAAGGCAGTAAATGCTCTGTGTAATTTCCCATTTGGAAGGTGACACTTTACTTTTTCATCAGTACCTATTGGATTATCATTTTCATCAACTAAAATTAAAAATTCTTCAGACATTCCTTCTCCTAAACAATGTTCCTTCAAATTTACCATTTTTAATCGCTTTTACAATTCTTTCAGGTTTGTTACCATTTACAAAAAAGACATTCACTCCAATTTTCGAAATATTTGAAGCTTCTTCTACCTTTCTAGTCATTCCGCCTGTAACATCCATTTTATTGTCTGAAATCGAAGGACGTTCATTTTTTAACTCATAAATTAATTTTTTTGATTTGAGATCAGAATACAATCCATCTTCATTTAGTGCAAAAATACAGAGTCTAGGCTTTAGAATTTTTGCAAGATGAGTCATAATCTTGTCTCCTGATAAAATGTATGTTTTTTTTTGACCAAACCATAATGCATCCCCATATGTGACTGGAATCAATCCTGATTCTGCAATTTTTTTAATCTCTTGAATTTTTTTAAGAATTGGCTTATTTCCTGACATAAAATCGGTTGGAGGAAGACAATAAGGATTTAATTTATTTTTTAATAATAGATCCAAAACTATCTTATTCAATTCAATCATTGAATTTTTTACAATCGCAACTCCTCTGAGATCATATTTTTTTTCTTTAGTATGCATATCGTATTTTACAGACCAATAGTGTCCATAGGAACCGCCCCCGTGGACAATAATTATTGATTCGTCAATTTTTTTTAAATTCTTGGCAAGATTATCTATTATTTTTCTTTTAGCTGATAATGGTTTTTCTTTATTTGTGATGATTGAACCTCCTAATTTTATCAGAATCATGTTTGTTCCAAATTATCTAGTCAATTAAAAAAGTATCAGTCCTCTAAAATCAATTTTTACTGAAAAACATTCGTAATTCTTATCTTTGAATTCCTTTATCGTTTGTTTCAAATTTGATTCATCTGTCAAAGCAAAAATACATCCTCCTCCCCCCGCACCTGTAATTTTTGCTCCAAAAGAAAATTTTTGCCCAACTTGGATCATCTCTCTTAATTTATCATTTGAAACTCCTATTGTTTCTAGGTATTTTTGATTCTGAATGACTATTTCTCCTAACCCTTTGATGTTATTTTCTTTTAAAAATTTCAAAGCATCTTCAATCAATTTTGATTCATTATTACATAATTTGGAAAATTCATCTCTGTTTTCTTCTCCGAATCGTTTTACTCCTGCAACTACTAATTCTGTTGAATGTTTTATGTTTGAATTTGCAATTACTAGGTGAAAATTAGGTTCTGATTCTATTTTTTTAAATTTATTTTTTTTATCATATTCCATTATGCCCCCATATGTACAAACAGTACAGTCTGCTCCTGAGGTATTTTGAAAAATTGTTTTTTCAGCTTCAATTGCTAACTCTAAAACTCTTTCTTTAGATGTTTCTGAAAATAATCCCAAAATTGCTGCAGCACTTGCAACACAGCAAGCAGATGATGAACCTAAACCTACTCCCAATGGGATCTCAGATTCTATTTCAATTTTAATCCCAGTATTCTGATTCTGTATTATCTTATTTGATAAATAATAAAATGGTCTCAATTTAAAATCAATTTCTGAAATGGATTTGTTTGGTTCTAACACTACATCATACATCTCAGATTTGATACATATTTTCTCTTCATCTATTTTTTCTGCAGTGACTGTAATTCTCTTATTGATTGCACATAGAATTGATTTTATTCCGTATACTACAAAATGTTCTCCAAAAAGAATAACTTTTCCTGGTGCTGAGGCTTTAGATTTCAAGTAAACACTTTAAAATCCTGATTGATTTATTCGATTTCCTCTTCTGCAATCTTTGTTTCGAAATCATCAATTTCATATTTCATTGATTCATCCCCTTTTAATTCTCCCCTTTCAATGAGAATTTGACGTACCAATAACCAGTAAACTGTAGCTAATGCTTTTCTTCCTCTGTTATTTGCTGGTATAATTACATCAACATTTGATGTAATGTTGTCTGTATTTGCAATTCCTATTACTGGAATTCCCGCATTGGTTGCTTCAGTAATTGCTTGTTCATCAACTTGTGGGTCTGAAATCAAGACTAATTTTGGTTCAATATAATATGGCAATGAAGGATTTGTTAAAGTACCTGGCATGAATCTTCCTAAAAGTTTTTTAGATCCTAACATTTCACAGAATTTTTCAATTGGCGTTTCTGCATATTGTCTACCTGAACATACGATAAGTTTGTCTGCTCCTAATCTATTGATAAACGTGGCTGCTGTTTGGATTTTTTCTAGTGTTATATCTAAATCAAGCATGTAAAGCCCTTCAGGACTGGCTTTGGTGATGAATGGTTTCATGAATTTTGTCTTAACTTGAGTTCCTACTCTGATTCCTGTAGATAGAATCTTCTTTTTGATGTCTGTTGCTTCTGTTTGTTGACTCATGACGATTTTAAATCTCTGCCATACCGCGTATTAAATCATGCTCTGATAGACGTAATAATTCATTAAGTTTTGCTACTCTTTCTCCTCCAACCACTCCTACTTTGAGCATCTTTGACTTTGTTGCTAGACCTATGTGGGAAATTTGTGAATCTGTAGATTCTCCAGATCTATGTGACGTTATCAATCTAATGTTGTTTTTATTAGCTACATCTGCAAATTCAAGGGCATCATAAAGACTACCTGCTTGATTTACTTTTAGAATTGCAGCATTACATGACTTCAAATCAATTGCTTTTGTTAGAATATCTTTATTTGTAACCGTCAAGTCATCCCCTGTTACCAATGTGTTTGAAAACTTAGCAGTTAATTCTGCCATATCTTCAAATGCTTCTTCATGCACCGCATCTTCTGCATAAATTAATTTATATTTTTCAATAATGTCTGCTGCAAAATCTATCTGTTCTCCAGTAGAATTTTCAAATCCTGCTCTGTCATAAACGTATTTTTGTTTTTCTTCATTCCATTGTGTAGATGATGCAAAGTCTACTCCTAAAGAAACTTCTTTTCCTAAAGTAAATCCTAAATTCTCACAAGCCCTTGCTGAAATCTCTAAAGCTTTTTGATTTTCTAATTTTGGTGCCCAACCACCTTCATCTCCTCTTCCATTTGTAAAATTTGGATCCTCTTTTTCTAAAACACGACGTAATTCTTTATGAACTTCTAAATTAGTTCCAATAGCATCTTCAATATTTTTTGAACCTGTTGCACAAATTAAAATCTCTTGAATATCTGGTGTTCCAGGTCCTGCATGTGCTCCTCCTCCTAAAATATTTCCTAAAGGAAATGGAAATTTGAATGAAGATTCTGATGATAGAATTTTAAACAACGGTTGACTTGCTGCTTTTGCTGCTGATTCCATTGATGCAATTGTTACTGCAAATGCAAGAGCACCTCCAATGTCCGAATAGTTTGTAGAATTATCCAAACTTTTGAGAGTCTCGTGAACTGCTTTTAGATCTGATGATTCTAATCCGATAAATTTTTGAGAATTCTCTTTTAAGATTCTGAGACTTTCCTCTGGTTTCCCATTGGGAAAACTTACTGCTTCATATTTTCCTACACTTGCACCTGAAGGAGCACAAACTCTCCCAAGAAATTTTCCGTCAGATTCTATGTCTACCTCAATTGTTTTACTTCCTCTACTATTGTATATGACACGTCCTTCAATTGAGGTAATTGCGACCAATTTATTCTAACTCTGATTGAACTTCTTGTTTTCGTCTCTGAATTGCTTCATAGAATGGAATTACTTGTTGAATTGTCTCTACAGTAGTCAAAAGCATTCTTCTACAACAGTATCTCTCAATCCCTAATATGTCAAGAGCTTTTACTGGATCCTCTCCCGCTTTTATTTTATTTTCATAATCATCAAATTTATCGGCAATTAAATTCCCACATGTAAAACATCTAACAGGAATTAACATACGAAGGGAAACTAATGAAGGATTATAAAAACCATACAAGGAGATTTTATTGCGGGCGTCGCCCAGCCTGGCCAAAGGCGCTAGCTTGAGGGGCTAGTCTCTCAGGAGTTCGTGGGTTCAAATCCCATCGCCCGCATACCTAATTTTGAAAATTATTTTTTCAGATTTTGTAAATTTTTAATTAGTTCAGTTCTTCGTTTTTCTTCAGTTATTGCAGATCTAACATCATCTACAAGAATTCTATTTACATCAATCTTTCTTCTGACTTCTTTTACTACTTTATCATACATTGAAAAAGTGTAAAGATGAAGATACAAATTTTCCATTACTTCAAAAATTCTCACCGCTTCGTCAATTTCCCCAATTCGAATTTTATCAAATACCATTCTTTTCAATTCACCTACACAATCTAGTAATCCTAAAACATATGATTCTGACATTACTGATAATTTTTCATCAGAAGGAATTTCTTTTTTCTCTACAATCGCGATAAGACATGCAGCTTCTACAAACTCTTGTTCTGGAGTAACTAGATATCTTCTAAGTCCTTCAATAGTTTTCTTCTTATATTTTTTTAACAATATGTCTGCTTTTTTCAAATTATCTTTACCCGTCTTCATATCTCCTTTGTGAACAGCAATTATTGATCTACTGCAAAGAATAATTATTTCTCTTGTATTTTTTAATAAAAATTCTCTTGTATTTTGAATCTCTTCTAATGATTTTGCAATTTTGTTTAATGCCGGTTTTACATTCTTTAATGTCATGTTTAGTGATATTCAAAACTAAGATAAAGCCGTTTGCAAATATCTTATTACAATTCAATATATCTTGCAACTCTTTGATTTCTGAAAAGTCTAACTTGTGGAATATTTGAAATTACAAAAAGTAAAATTATATCTACATTTAACATATTTACAAACTTTAAATTATGATATTCGAGATTTATTCAACTAAATTCTAAGATATGCCTTCTATTTTGATCTTCTTTAGCCTTTGAATTATTCTGAATAGTTAAAACTCATTTTAAAAGTAAAATTTGATTATTGTGTTGATCTTCTATTTAAAATAATCATACAAAGCTCTTATTTTGGAATAATTTTCATGTACAGTATGGAAATTACTGTCGATCAAATGTATAAAATTGAAAACAAGGGTCATGATATGGGATTTTTAAAAAAATTCATGATGGAAAATGCAGGTGCTGCATCAGTTAGACGTTTAGTTGATAAGCTTGGTAATATAGAATCAAAAAATATTCTCATTTTTGTGGGATTAGGAAACAATGGCGGTGACGGTTTGGTAATGGCAAGACATCTAGCTGGCTATGGTGCTCAAGTTACAGTGATGCTTCTTGGTTCTCCTGAAAAAATTAAAACTGATGAAAGTAATTGGAATTGGTCTATTTTGCAGAAAATGCCCTCTGTAAAATTAATATCTGGAGATTCTTTTGATTTTGATTTTAACCCAGATGTCATAGTAGATGGTATATTGGGTACTGGTATTGCTGGAGAAATTAAAGAACCCTATGCATCTGCTATAAACTATATCAATCAAACAAATTGCTACAAGTTTGCAGTAGATGTTCCTTCTGGATTAGATCCTCAAACTGGAGAAACTGCAAATATTTATACAAAATGTGATATGACTGTCACTTTTCACAAAATGAAAAAAGGTATTCCTAAAAGAAAAGATTTGACTGGAGAATTATATGCAGAAAAAATTGGTATTCCACCTGAAGCTGAAGAGGGTATATTATGAAAGTATATCAAATTCAAGTTGGAAATATGCAAAATTTTTCGTATATAGTTGAAGATGAGAATACAAGTGAAGCAATTGTAATTGATCCATCTTGGGATCTTATAGAGTTAGAACTGATTATAAAAAAAAATAATCTAAAAATCAAATACATCGTTAATACACATCATCATTTTGATCACACTTTAGGCAATCAAGCAATGACTGAATCTACCAAAGCTCCTATCATTCAACATGAATATTCAGAATTAAAGCATGACATAACAGTCAAAGATGGAGATGTCATAGAATTTGGTAACTCAAAATTAAATGTGCTTCATACTCCAGGTCATTCTAAAGATAGTATTTGTCTAATAGGTGATGGTAAAATCTTTTCAGGCGATACATTGTTTGTTGGAAATACTGGTCGAGTTGATTTACCTGGAGGAAGTGCAAAAGAACTCTATCATAGTCTATTTGATGTTCTTTATCCCTTAGATGATGGATTAGTATTGTATTCTGGTCATAATTATGGTCATTCAGAAGTATCTACTATTGGACAAGAAAAGATTACTAATCTTGTAATGCAAAAAAGAACTGAACAACAATTTGTTGAAATGATGGGTTAGTGGTTTTTTGGAAAATTTTGAGCTATTTGGAAATGTTAGTCAAGCTCAACATTTTCTTGAATCTGTAAAATCAGGAAGATTTCTTTTCTCCTTTGTTATTTCCTATACTGAAACATGTGAAATTCCTGGAATTACTTTTGCTGGGGCAAATAAGGATTCAATACAGTTTACTCCACCTGCTGATGCAGAATATCTTCATTATGGATATTGTAAAACTATTGATACAATACCAATGACTCCTGATGGAAAGCCTACTCCTGGATTATTAACGAAAACTGCTTTAGAATCATCCAGTATTTCTCATTTGACAATTAACGCAGGTAGTAAAATTCCTCCTCAATTGCCTTTTATAGAAACAGATTTGTCTTTTGGAAAGAATATTTTGACTCAAGATGCAATGAGTGATTCTCAAGTATCACGTGCTGTTGATTATGGTAGAATTGTTGGAAGAAGTATGGCATCTCTTACTGATTGTCTAGTAATTGGTGAAAGTATTCCTGGTGGGACCACAACTGCATTAGCTGTATTGAAGGCATTTGGTTTTAATGCCAAAGTAAGTTCTAGCATCCCGAATAACCCTATTGTATTGAAAAATAAAATTGTTAATTCTGCACTTGAAAGAATTGATTCTGAACATCCTTATAGTATTATTGCAAAAGTTGGTGATCCTATGATCCCTTTTGTTGCAGGAATGTTAAGTTCTGGTTCAGATGTTTCTAAAATTATGTTAGCTGGTGGTACTCAAATGGCTGCTGTATTGGCCTTTGCATCAAAAATTGGGTTCAATGAAAAGAACACCATAATTGGAACAACCTCTTATATTACGAATGACGAAAGTGCTAATTTTAAAAATCTTATCAAAGAAATTGTAGACATCCCAGCAATTTCTGTAAATCCTAACCTGGAAAATTCACAATATTCTGGACTAAAAGCATTTTCTGAAGGATTTGCAAAAGAAGGTGTAGGTGCTGGCGGTAGTATTATCTCTTCTATGTTAAAAACTGGAAATAATACTACAAAATTTTTAGAATTGGTAGAAAAAGAATATCATCGATTATTTACTTCATTGTAACTGCTTTTGTTGCTACTCCTACACTGTCATATCCACGGTATTCCATTCTTTTTAATCCCTTTACAAGAATTGGTGTTGCCATCTCTTTTCTGTAGCCAATAATTGAACACATTGTTATTCTAAATAATGATGAAATTATTTCCTGATAAAGTCTATTTTTTTACTTATTCTGAAGACTTTTCATCTTTTACTGCTTCAGCTGGTGCCTCTGCTGCTTCAGCTGGTGCCTCTGCTGCTTCAGCTGGAGATTTAGATGCTGTTTTTTCTAGCATTTCTGGAATCTTAGATTCAGGTGTAAAATGAACACTCTCTTCTTCTTCTACCGTAACTGTATATGATGGAATGTCTACCTTTCTTTCTCCAATCATAATATGGCCATGAATTACCGCTTGTCTTGCTTGATATGGTGTTTTGAATCCAAATTTCTTTGTAACAATAGTTTGTAATCTACGTGAAAGTAAATCTGTTGCATTTAGGTTGAGTACATCATCTAATGTTGCATCATTATTTACTAATCCCACTCTTGCAAGAGATTTCATTAAGATTGGTTCTTTTTCTGCTCTAACTTCTTGTCTTAATGCAAGTAATGATCTTGCTTGATGTCTTACCCTTGATAATTCTGTATGTGCTTTCCATAACTCTCTCTTAGTTCTAAGACCAAATGTACCAAGAGTTTTTAGCTCTTCCATTTTTAGTTCATAATTTAATGGTCTTTTTGGTTTTCTCCAAACTCTACGTGGATATTTTGGATCTCCCATTCAAAAACACCTATTCTGTCTTCTCCTTTGCTGCTTCAGCTGCTGCATCTGCTGCTGCAGGAGCTGCAGGAGCTGCTGCAGGAGCTGCTGCTTTCTTAGCTGGAGCTGCTAATCCACCTTTTGCAACACCTACTGCTCCACCTTTTCTACCTGTGGTCCTGGTTCTTTGCCCTCTAACTTTAAGGCCATTTAGATGTCTGTAACCTCTCCAACTTGCAGTTATTCTCTCTCTTTCAATATCATTTCTTAATGTGAATGGAATGTCTGATGTCAATAAATGCAAATTTGCTCCAGTTTCAATATCTTTTCTTCTGTTAAGAAACCATGTGGGAAAATTTCCACCAACTGGGTCTGAAATTAATTTCTCAATCGCTTGAACATCTGAATCAGAAAGATTACCTATGTTAGAATTTGTGTTAATTTTTAAAGTATCTAGAATTGCTGTAGCAAAATTATATCCGATGCCCTTGATTTGAGTTAATCCTAAAAGTATCTTTCTCTCTCCTGGGATATCATTACCCACAATTCTGATAATATGTCTATATTCTTGGTTACTCAAGTATTCAAAAATTCTAAGAAACCCCGATAAAAACCATGCTAGGCGTCAACATATATGATTTTTCAATATTTTTCTTATTAATCCTCTTTATGCCTAATTATAATATTTGATCCAGATTATCTAAAGTCTTCATCTTCTGTCCAATCATTACCTTGAATATTCCATTGATTACATTTACAGCATTTTTTGACTCCGCGTTGTGTATCAATATCTATACAAAAACAATGTTCTCCTTTTCCTGATGGATCTAGACTACATAGTTTTTGCATGACTAGTATGAGTTTCTTTTTCCTAATTATCTTATTGTTATGATATATTCAAAAAGTTATAAGTTTCCAATTTCTTATTTTAAAGAAATGGATGAAACTTTTGATCGAGAAAAAGTTGTTGATTGTATGTTTGATCCAATAACATCTTCTATCTTGGCAGAACTTGAATGTGGTAAACAAGAATGTACATTTTTAGCTCATCAAGCTTGTATCTCTGAATCTGAAATTCTTGAAAGACTTTCTTATCTGATAGAGCATGGATTCATTTACAAAAATTCTGACGATGGAAAATGTTTTCTTGCCGCCAATTCTACTAAACTTGAGACCGTTATTGAAAATAGTGAAAATTTTGATGCTACTATTAACGGTCTTGAAAAAATGGATAGTTATCTAAACTGATTTCATTCTATTTCTGATTAGATATATTCCTACACCTACTAACCCTATCATCCCGATGACTAGTACATATATCGAGATAAACCCTAACAATGTTTTACTTCCATCTGGAAGTGGCCCTATTGCTCCAAACACTTGGGTTTCTTCATTGTTGACACTCTCAATAATTAATTTGTAAGTTCCGGTTTCTATTATGTCAAATTCTTTTTCAATAGTATCTTCATTAATTTCTTGAGAAATTATTTCAATATCTAGTGGATCTAATACTTTAGCAGAAAACGTATTATCTTTGAATTCTATTATTTGAACTGCAAAAACTCCAATTGATGTTTTTTGTGTATCAAGATTTCCTATAATTGTAAGTGCTTGATCTGACTTTATTTTTCCATTTCCTTGACTGACACCTTCTAATATTATTTGATTCCCTAATACTACCAAAACTAATCCTATTACAATTAATCCTCCTGAAATGACTAATACCATTCCTGATTTTTGCACAAATTAATGCTAATTTTCTTTAGTTTAAACCTAATTTTTGAGATTTGACATTTAAAATAAAATTAGACTATACTAAAAAAGTTAGCTTAGGCTAAATTTATATCTCAAGGAGATGAAAAGAACATCAACGATGAAACAATTTTCTCTTAATTCCCGTTCAATTATGATCTTCTCTTTAATTGTAGTTGCGGCAATATCTTCTATATTTTTTGTATTTCCAGAGGCTATCAAAGCACAATCTGAAGAGAAGGTCTTTGTAACCCATACAGGAGGTATCGTCAAGACAACAGGCGAAATTATTGATCCTCTATATGTTGAGTCAACCATGGAGTTTGATCCGATGGAATATTTGAGAGATTTTGATTACGGCAAAACATCTCCATTGCCAGACGGCACAACATTACGAGAATACACGATTGTTGCAGAGGATGACAAAATCATGGAGGTATCGCCCGGGGTCTTTTATAATGTGTGGACGTTTAATGGAAGTGTTCCTGGACCCACAATCCGTGCAACTGAAGGAGATACAGTTCGTGTAAATTTCATAAACAATGGCTCAAAGCAGCACACTATGCACTTTCATGGCATACATCCTGCCGAAATGGATGGAGTGTTTGAATCAGTTGGGGCAGAAGGGGGACGCTTTACATATGAATTCGTTGCAGGTCCTGCAGGTGTACATCCGTATCACTGTCATGTTATGCCCTTAGAGGAACACATTGTACACGGATTGTATGGCGTATTCATAGTTGATCCAAAAGAAGGAAGAGCGCCAGCTGATGAGATGGTAATGGTTCTCAATGGCTTAGATACCGACTTTGATACTGAAAATAACTTCTATGCCGCAAATACAATCCCATTTTACTATCAACACCACCCAATTCAAATTAACACCGGTGAATTGATTCGAATTTATGTTGTTAATATGGTGGAGTTTGATCCAATAAACAATTTTCACTTGCATGGTAATTTGTACAAATATTATCCAACAGGAACTGATCTCGTTCCTTCATTTTACACAGACATGATAACATTGTCCCAGACTGAACGTGGAATTATGGAGTTTGAGTATCAATACCCTGGAAAGTATCTGTTCCACGCACACAAAGTGGAATTCTCTGAGAAAGGCTGGATTGGAATATTCTTAGTTTCAGATGATGACTCAGATTCTGAGCAAGAAACACCAACAGGAGACACAAACGAATATGGAACTTGATAAAAAGCCTTCAAGGGCAAAGACTCTTGCAAGTGGACTTGTTCCATTTGTATTTGTAATAATTCTGATGATCTATATTTTTGGACCGGGCTCTGAACTTCTGGATTTTGGAGTCCCACTTCCAGAAGTAACAATAGAGATGGTTGATTTTGTAGACTCTGAGATACATACAACTGTCAGAAACACAGGTTCAATTCCTGTTGAAATTGTGATGGCAGACGTTAATGACAGGATACAGCCTGCAGCAGTAGAGCCGGACAGATTTTTGGAAAGATATGAGACTGCGTTGGTGAGAATCCCATTTGAATGGAATGAGGCAGAGCCTTACAGAATTGGAATTACAATTGAGGATGGAACCCGATTTGAAAAAGAGATAGAGGCTGCAGCACCAAGATTGGAACCTAGCTTAGAACTGATTGGATTTTTTGCAATAATTGGAACCTATGTTGGGATCATTCCAGTAATGATTGGACTGATGTGGCTTCCATTCATCAGAAGGCTAAGTAAAAACAAATATCATTTTTTTATGGCATTAACAGTTGGTCTTTTACTATTTTTAGGAATTGATTCTATAGAAGAGGCTTTAGAGGCATCAACAGAAAATCTTGCAAGTAGTTTCAATGGAGTCTTGTTGGTTGCAACAGTGACAATACTGTCTTTTCTTGGATTGTACTATTCTAGTGAAAAATTAATTCAAAGAGTAAAAGATTCTCCATATGCAAAACCCGTGGCAATTGCCCTAATGATCTCAATAGGAATCGGCTTGCATAATTTTGGAGAAGGATTGGCAATTGGAGCTGCAATAGGTCTTGGGCAAGTGGCATTGAGTACTTTTCTCATCGTAGGATTTGCGTTACACAACACCACTGAAGGTCTTGCTATCGCATCACCCCTTGCTAAAGAAAAAAAATCAGTAATTGGAAAGCTTGCCGCAATGGGAATGATAGCTGGTGCCCCTGCAATTCTTGGAGCATGGCTTGGAGGTTTCATGTACTCCCCATTTTCTGCAGTTATCTTTTTATCGATTGGAGCTGGTGCCATATTTCAAGTGATTATAGTCATAATGAAATGGTTACGAGAGAAAAATAAAAATAGTTTTTCAAGTGCTTCAATAGTTTCGGGAATTGCAGCAGGAATGCTTGTAATGTATCTGACAAGCATATTTGTATAGTTATTTAGAATTTTTTTTGTATTCTATTTTTGAATTACACATACATACTTTCATCCTAGTACATTTTTGTAATCTTTCTTGCAATAGATACTGGTGCCATATTTCAAGTAATTGTTGTAATGATGAAATGGATTAGGGGACACAAATTTTCTAGCTTTGCAGTGATTTGTGGGTTTGCGGTTGGAATGTCTTTAATGTACCTAACAAGTATTTTGATTTAATTAGGTTCTGGATGTATTGTTATCACTGCATTTTTGATTTCTGCTCTGATAATCTGTTCTATTTCTGATGTCAAATCATGAACTTTTTCTATTGATAGCTCTTTGTCAAATGAGCAGTCAATATCTATTTTAAGAATATTCTTAAAATTCAAGGACACTATGCGCCCAACTTTTTTAATTTCTGGGTATTTTTCCAATATTGCAGCAATTTTTCTTTCTGTCTCTGTATCTTCTAGATTAAAATTATCTGGTATAGTTACAAATGGTTCTAAATGGATTGTAGCATGTTCAATTTCAGGTACCTTCTTTTGAATTTTTTGTTCCACAATTTCAGAAATCTTGTGAGCTGACAATAGATTAATCTCTTTGTCTACCATTACATGTAAGTCTGAATATATTTTCCCTTTGGTTTTGTGTGTACTAACATTGTGAACTTCTTTCACACCATCAACTGTTTTTGCAATGTCTAGAATTTTTGCATCTAGTGGCACATCTTTCCAATTTGGTTCAAAATGGATAGTATTTGAAGAATTGGGAATTTTATTTTTTATGTTTTTCTCGACATCACTGCTAATTTTATGTGCTTTATCAAAACTGGTATCTCCCCTTAATGAAATTGTCACATCTGCGAAAATTGTATCCCCTGATCTTCTCATTAATATAGAACCTACATCAACAACACCTTCTGTCAAACTTACAATACTTCTGACATCTTTTACTAGTTCAGGTGAGATGATATCTGTTAAATCAAGGGATGTTTTGTAAACTAGTTTTACACTGAGTATTGCTAACAGTACTCCTAAGATTAGCGCTGCAATAAAATCTCCGTAATACAATCCATATGATACTAAAACTATACCGATAATTGCAACTAATGTTGAACCAAGATCCATAAACGCATGATAAAAATCTGCTTTGAGAGTTGCTCCGCCAATTTTTTTGATAGATCTTCTTAACAAAATCAATCTAAAAATGTCAATTCCGATTGTATACAGTCCTGCAATTACTGCAAATAATCCTGGCAGGATACTTGGCGTGGGACTTTGTAATCTATTGATAGATTCGTAGATAAAGAAACAAGCAATCATAAAAATTGCTATTCCTCCAATCAAGCCTCCTAGCGACTCAATTTTTCCATGTCCGTAGGTATGTTCTGCATCAGGAGGTTTTATTGCCATTCTTGCTGCAAGAAGTAAAACAATCGTAACTACACTGTCTAATAATGCATGAATACTATCTGTAAGTAGTGCAAGACTGTTTGAAATTAAACCAAAAATTAATTCTACTACAAATGCTGAAAAAATAGCTAAAAGTGATATTTGTAAAACTTTGGTTCTTTGAACAAACATTCCCTTATTTTAATAATTATTAGCATGTATTACAAGTTTTTAAGGAGAAATAATACGACAACGTTATTTGTGATAAAAAATCATTTTATATGTTGGATGTAAAATATTTTTGTTTATTAATAATCTCTTCGACAATATTGTTTACTTCTGTATTGGATGTTACTGCATCAAGTAACCCTAATCTGTTTGTATCTGCCGAAAATTCCCAATTTAACAATCATTTTTCTGGTTCTATGGTAATTGAAGTAGTAATCCGTGATCCTAATTTACATGACACTGATGAAGGAAAAGGAGAACCTGATGTTACGTTAAATGGAAAAACACTAAGAATGGTTCAAGCTACGGATGGAAACTGGTATGCATATTTTGCCAACTTAGAAAAGGCACAATTAGCTGATGCCACTGTTGGACTTGATGGGCTAGGATTAGATTTTGGCACATTTTGTGATCGTGATAACACAATTTTTGGTATTGATCTGTCCGACACTGACGGATTCTTTGTTCCTAGTTCTGATTGTACGGGGGTTCTAATCTCTGATATGAATAACGTTGTAAGAAAATCAAAATCAATCAATACAAATCCTGCCATATTGCCGGGTCAAATAGGTCTTGATCCAGATGGCTGGCCTCTTATTCAATTATTCTCATTTAGTGATGTAACGATTCAATATAATGCAGCTGGAGGAACACAAAAAATTGATCTTGAATATGATGATATTCCAAACATCACGGTAATTTTTGATAGGGAGTTTTTTCCTCAAAACTCTGAAGTTTTTATGAGCGTAAATGACTTCCAGCTGAACCAGGATCCTACTGATGAGGATTCATGGACATTTAATATTACATCTCCTGTTGCTACTTTCTATCAAGCGTTTGATAGTAATGGACAAAGGTCTGCAGCTAACACTGTTGGCTTGGTAGATCTTGTTCCACATCTCTCAAATCTTGGCTTCGAGGATAATGCTAAACTCTCTATGGATCTGGATTCTGTATTGGAGTTAAAATCTAACTCTGATCAAAATAATGAAACATCTGTTGATGATGGATTGCCTCCACCTAATGATTACCCACAAATTGTCACTATTGTGGAAAGAGGACCAAATTCTGGAATTTTTGAAAATTTTGATTCTAATGACCAATCAAACATAGGGATAACTCAAAACGCACCTAGGGGAAAAACAGGAATAATTCACTATAATGAAGACTCTGTTTCCATTCTGACTGGATTCTCAACAGCTTCAGTATCACTACAAAAACCTGAATTAAAAGTTGAAGATAGCTCAGGATCATTGCTTCCTGGAACAGAATACTCGATAACTCTCATAGATCCTGATCAAAACTTCAACTCTGGTTCTAGAGATGATCTGAATGTTTTTAGGGATTTATCAATTGTACCTACATTAGATATTGGTAATCCTGTAACTTTGGTAAAATCTTCGAATGTGATATTCTATCCAGATTCAACCAATTTTCTTGGTGGTGAAAATGTCCTGTCTTCTGTACCTGATAAAAATTCAGCTAGATTATTTATTGATACATTGACAAACAATCTATCTGGTACAATTTTTAAACAAATCTCGCTAAATCTAGGAATTGATGCCTCTGAAATACAGGCTGTATTGATAGACGTAAATAATTCAGGTGATGTTGGCACAAACTGGATTAACTATGATTTTCGTTCTCTTGAAAACGACTTTGGAATAAAAGATTTTTCTGATACAAGAATTGATCTATATTTTGACTCTCTGTCTTCTATACCTGTCACAATAGTTAGTCCTGGTGACATTTCTTCATCTAGGGGATTTGTACAACTAGATGAGAATAGTGTGGAAAATCTTAACAAAGAAAACGGTTCTGCTTTTCTAGTAATTAATTTTGGCTCATCTAACACAATAACTGTTTCAAACGAATCTAGACTTCAACCGATTATTTTTGATCTTTTTTCTTTTGGATTGGATGAAAAACTAAATGGAATCAACAATTCAATATATAGATTTGAGCTTGAAGAAACTAGTGACAACTCCTCTATTTTTGAAGGAACGTTTGAGTATGCTGTCGCAAACCAGCTAAACATACTTGATACAAATTTTATCAAAACAATAAGCACCATTGACGATGACATAAAATTCCTTATTACAGATAGATTGATAGATGAAGATAGTATTTTTGTTTCTTATTCTGACTTAGATAAAGTTGGTTTGATTACTACGACTTCTACAGATTCTGATATCTCGACTCATTCTGGAATTATTTCTACTGACTCCACTTCCTACAGATTTGGGCAACCAGTAGTGGTGTATCTGAATGATTCGGATCTTAACTTAAAGAGTGATAGAATCGATGTGTATCAAGTTATTGATGATATTAACTCTCCAAATGTTGACACGGTTGGAAAAAATGGAGTAAAGCTCTTGGAGATTTTATTAAAAGATGTGAGATACAAACGATGTACAATTAACGGTGTTGAACATGGTGGATTGGCCTCTACAGGTTTCGCTCTAATTGAAACAGGCCCCAGTACCGGAATTTTTGAAGGTGTGTTTAAAATGCCTTCTCAAATATGTAACAAAAGTGGAACGCAATTGATTTCACCTGCAGGAGGTAGTGTTGAAATAAAGTATCATGATTCTAGAGATGAGTTTGGCACATCAAGTATTCTTAGTTCATTAAATAATAGACAACAATCTACGTCTGTCTTTCAATACCCTCAACTCAGTATATCTAAAATCTCTCTTCCTTCATCTGGTTCTGTCAGTGAAGTAGTACTTTCTGGCAGTGTTGATAATCCTATATCTGGAACACCCATTTTGATAACTTTAACTCTCCCTAATGGGAAAACACAGGAATTTAACGCATCTATAACAAGTAACGGAAATTATAAAGCTGTTCTTTCTGTTAATTCCAATTCCTTACCCGGAACTTATAAAATTGATCTAGAATATGCTAAAAATCAGATTGGTTCTGTTTCATTTGATGTATTAAGTAAAAATATTCCATCTTGGGTTAGAGATAGTGCTAAACAATGGTCGTCTTCTACCATGTCTGATTCTGAATTTATTAACGGAATAAAATACCTCCTTGAAGATGATCTCATAGTTCCTTCTTCTGAACAGAGTTCTGAACGATTGATTCCCTCTTGGGTTAAAGACAGTACCAAATGGTGGGCTGAAAATGAAATATCTGATGAAGACTATATTCAACTGATTCAGTACTTGGTCAAAAAAAGTATAATT
>Ga0224508_10000319_pt1 | contig 48464 bp, 53 predicted proteins | sample SF_Jan12_sed_USG_4_FD_170157 | JGI IMG/M metagenome (GOLD analysis project Ga0224508, IMG submission 170157) | Sediment microbial communities from San Francisco Bay, California, United States - SF_Jan12_sed_USGS_21 | ecosystem: Environmental > Aquatic > Marine > Sediment | place: USA... | reverse complement strand
TCTTCAAGTTCGATTTCCTTGGCGACCGATACACCATCTTTGGTAACCGTCGGTGCGCCGAAGCTCTTATCGAGCACGACGTTGCGACCCTTCGGTCCCAAGGTCACTCTTACGGCGTTTGCCAGGACGTTCACGCCTGCGAACATCTTCTGGCGCGCGTCGTCACTGAAACGTACTTCTTTAGCAGCCATTTCTATTTCCTCTGTTTATCTGTTGGAGCGGCTCTTGCCGCAATCCGATAAGTAATTTTGATTCTGCAGCTATCGGCGATTAAGCGTCGATCACTGCCATGATGTCGTCTTCTTTCATCACTAACAGCTCGTCGCCGTCGACCTTAACCTCGGTGCCGGCGTACTTGCCGAACAGCACCTTGTCGCCAGCCTTGACGTCCAGGGCACGAACTTCGCCGGAATCGAGGATTTTGCCGTTGCCAACCGCAATGACCTCACCCTTGATGGGCTTCTCGGCCGCGGCATCGGGAATGACGATTCCGCCGGGCGATGTGCGCTCTTCTTCCATGCGCTTTACGATGACTCGATCATGAAGCGGACGAATCTTCATTGGGTGTATCTCCTGTAAGCTATTGACTATTAATAAATTATTGTCGATTTTCGGACCTCGTGTTATTAGCACTCGGTCACAAGGAGTGCTAATAATAGGCCTGAGTGACCAAATTTCAAGCGCATTCGCGAGCATTTGGTGAAAAAACCCGACCTGGTTCGATGACATCGCCCCGTGCCCCCGGTATCCTGCGCCGCCCAAGCCTTGAAAACAGTAATATTCGGGCCCGCGAGTCGGTCCAATTCGCTGACGGTTCTGACAATGCACGAAACCCTAAAACTCATCCCATCACGGCTGTTTCTGGCGGCCCTGTTGTTAGCAGGATCCGCTGTTGCTCAGGATGAGGAGCCGCTGCGGCCCGAAGAGGCGTATCGCTATGTCGTTACGGATACGGGCGGTGCAATCGAAATCGATTGGGCGATCGAGGAAGGCTACTACCTGTATCGCAACAAGCTCGGTTTCGAGAGCAATAACAAAGGGGTCGTGCTTGGCGATGCCAGGCTGCCCGCAGGCTTGCCGCACGAAGATGAGTTTTTCGGCAAGCAACAGATCTATCGCGAACATTTCTACATCAGTGTTCCGTACAGGATCACCGGCGATAAACCCGAGTCAATAGAACTCGTCATCAAGAGTCAGGGCTGCTGGGACGGTGGTCTCTGCTACCCGCCGCAGGCCTGGACTGAACAAGTCCGGCTCAAGCAGGCTTCCGCCGCGACACCAAAACTCGACCTGGGCAGCGTTGGCAACAAAACCGGTGCGATGGGCGACTTCCCACCGCCCGAGGAAGTGTTTTTCCCAAACCTGTTTGCCGTCGACGGCAATACGGTCGACGTAGGCATTCGGGTCATTCCCGGCTACTACGTCTATAAGGACAAGATTTCGGTCCGCTCCATGAGTGCAGGCGCGATGGCCGGCCAACTCGATTTGCCCAAGGGCAAGATCAAGGTTGACGAGTTCTTCGGCGAATCCGAAGTTTATTACGACGAAGTGATCGGCCGTCTGACGATCGCTCGGGCCACACCCGAAGCGATGGACCTCGAACTCGAGGTCAACTACCAGGGCTGTGCCGAAGGCGGGCTGTGCTATCTGCCCCAATCCGCGGTACTCACGGTTGGCCTGCCCGAAGCGACCGTCGTTACCGACCTGTCGACGGTTCGGCCGTCGGCCGATGAACCTGTATCCGAACAGGGGCGGCTCGCGAAACTGATCACGGACGCCAACCTCGGCTGGGTGATGATCACTTTTGTGGGTCTCGGCCTGCTGCTCGCGTTCACTCCGTGCGTGCTGCCGATGATTCCCATCCTGACGTCGATCATCGCCGGCGAAGGCGACGACACAAGTCCGATGCGCGGTTTCACGCTCGCGTTTAGTTACGTCATGGGCATGGCGCTGGTGTATACGGGCGCAGGAATTGTTGCGGCCGCAGCCGGGGCACAGTTGCAGGCGACGTTCAATCAGCCCTGGGTTCTGATCGTCTTCTCGGGCTTTTTCGTCCTGCTCGCAATGGCCATGTTTGGTGGCTACGACCTGCAGATGCCGAGCGGCATTCAGAGTCGCCTCGCAACGGTTAGCGGTAACCAGAAAAGTGGCACGACGGTCGGCGCGTTCATCATGGGCGCATTATCATCGCTCATCGTCACGGCCTGCGTTGCGCCAGCACTCATCGCGAGCCTGACCGTGATGGCGCAGACCGGAGACAAGCTGCGCGGCGGCGCGGCATTATTCGCGATGAGCATGGGCATGGGCGCGCCATTGCTGGTTGTCGGTGCGGCGCAAGGTCATCTGTTACCGAAGGCGGGCGGCTGGATGGTCGCTGTCAAAGCCTCTTTCGGCTTCATGTTGCTGGGCCTCGCGATTTGGATGCTGTCGCGTATTCTGCCCGGTAGCATCACGCTCGGGCTTTGGGCTGTACTCGTATTCATGATTGGCGTATTCATGGGCGGCCTGACGACGCTGACACCCGAGTCGTCGATCGTGCAGAAGCTTGGCAAGGGCTTCGGCTTTCTCGCGATCATTTACGGAGTGCTCTTGCTGCTTGGTGCATTGACCGGCGGCAGCAACCCGATGAAACCGCTGGCAAGCGTCAACCTCGGCGCGGGCACGATGGTTGTCGAAGACCGGCACATCGAATTTCAGCGCATCAAGACCGTCGCCGACCTGGATCGTGAGCTGGCGGCCGCGTCCGTTGCCGGCAAGACGGCCATGCTCGACTTTTACGCGGACTGGTGTGTGTCATGCATCGAAATGGAGGAATACACGTTCACCGATGCGGGCGTCCAGGCGGCTTTGTCGAATACTGTATTGTTGCAGGCCGATGTCACGAAAAACGACGACGAAGACAAGGCCTTGTTGGAACGCTTCGGCGTCTTCGGACCGCCAACCATTATTTTCTTTGGCACGGATGGCCAACAGCGCCGCGGCTATGAAGTCGTTGGCTATATGAAAGCAAAGGACTTTGCAGAACACGTAACCGAAGCATTCACGTTGTAGGAGCCCGCCCCAGCGGGCGATAATCGGTCGCCCGCTGGAGCGGGCTCCAACGATAATAAGGACAGTCCGTGCAACGATCGTTTCTCGTATTCGCGATGGCCTTCATCGCGCTCATGGCCGGTGCGCTTTTTTACGCCGCCAGAATTCCGGTGCAGGCACCGGCGCAGGTTAACGCTGAGCAGCCAGCAACCGCCGACGTCAGGGACGAACCGATCTACCCGGCATTCCAACTCGCCGACATCGACGGCATCGAACGCGATTTTTCCGAATGGGCCGGCAAGCATCGGCTGCTCAATTTCTGGGCCACCTGGTGCGCACCGTGCCGCCGTGAGATTCCGCTTCTAAAGGCGTTTCAGGATGAGCAATCCGGGTACGGCTTCCAGGTCATTGGAATCGCCGTCGACTTTCCCGAGCAAGTGGCATCGTATGCCGAATCGGCGGAATTCAATTATCCGATCCTGGTTGGCCAGGAAGATGCAATGGCGGTCGCCGAATCATCGGGCGTAGAGTTTATTGGCATGCCGTTTACGATGATCGTCGCGGCCGATGGCGAGTTGCTGAACACCCACATCGGTGAGATTTTCGCAGCCGATCTCGAGCACATCGTCAAAGTGCTGACGATGCTCGACAATGGCGAAATCGACAAAGACAGCGCTCGCAAAGCCCTCAACTTTCTATAAAACTTGCACGAAAGTCCCTGAAAAGGGTTAGAATTGCTGCCATCTTCGGGGAACGGGTGAATTTCAGCGGAAAATGGCAGACTTTCTCCTACTCAATGGACCCAATTTGAACCTGCTCGGCTCACGCGAGCCGGATGTTTATGGTGCGACTCGTCTTGACGATATCGAGGCGAACTGCATTGATGTCGCTCGGGCGCTCGGTCATTCGCTCGACTGCTTTCAGAGCAACGCCGAACACGAACTGATCGACCGGGTACAACAGGCCGCACAAGACGGCGTCGCATTTATCATCTTTAATCCGGGCGCATTCACTCATACAAGCATCGCAATTCGCGACGCTTTTCTGGCGGTTGCCATCCCGTTTATCGAAATACATTTGAGTAATACCTTCGCGCGAGAGGAGTTTCGCCATAACAGTTACTTCAGCGATATCGCGGAAAGTTGTCTGTTTGGTTTCGGGGCTTACGGTTACGAACTGGCATTGCAGGCCGCCAGTGAGTATGCCGAACGGTCCATCGCGAATGCCGAGGAAGAGTGATGGATATAAGAAAAGTAAAAAAGCTGATCGAATTACTGGACGAATCCGGCATTGCCGAGATCGAGATCACTGAGGGCGAAGAGTCGGTCAGAATCAGTCGCTACGGCCCGGGCGCACCGCCTGCGCCTGCGCCGATCGCTGTTGCCGCACCAGCGCCGCTCGCGGCTGTCGTCCCGGCGGCCACCGAGGCATCCGCGCCAGCCCAGGTAGCCGAGCCCGAAGAAGAAGGCTTTCTCGTTGCTGCGCCGATGGTGGGAACGTTCTACGGGTCGTCGTCGCCTGGCGCGGCCCCGTACGTGCAGGTCGGCGATCGTGTCAACGAGGGTGACACGCTGTGCATCATCGAAGCGATGAAGATGATGAACCAGATAGACGCGGACGTCTCCGGGGTTGTCAAATCAATACGCGTTCAAAACGGTGAACCCGTCGAATACGGCCAGACATTGATCATCATCGATCAACGTCAAGCTGACTAAGCAGGCGCAGGCTACATGCTCGACAAAATCGTAATAGCCAATCGCGGCGAGATCGCCCTGCGCATTCAGCGCGCGTGTCGCGAGATGGGCATCAAAACTGTCGCCGTGCATTCGACGGCCGACAATAACCTCAAGCACGTTCTGCTCGCCGATGAAACCGTCTGCATCGGCCCGCCCGCCTCGGTCGAAAGCTACCTCAATATGCCGGCGATTATCAGTGCGGCCGAGGTCACCGACGCAGTTGCAATACACCCGGGTTACGGCTTTCTCTCGGAGAACGCCGACTTTGCCGAACGCGTGGAGTCGAGCGGCTTTACGTTTATCGGTCCACCCGCGAGTGCGATTCGCCTCATGGGCGACAAGGTCTCAGCCATTCAAGCCATGAAGGCCGCCGGCGTACCCTGCGTGCCCGGCTCCGACGGGCCGCTTGGCGACGATGTTGACGAAAATCTCAAGATGGCACGCGACATCGGCTATCCAATCATCATCAAGGCGTCTGGCGGCGGTGGCGGTCGTGGCATGCGCGTCGTACACGCCGAGGCATCACTGACAAACGCCATCACGGTAACCAAATCTGAGGCAGGTGCCGCATTTGACAATGACATCGTGTACATGGAGAAATTTCTCGAGGAGCCACGGCATGTCGAGTTTCAGGTGCTTGCCGATAATCATGGTAACGCCGTGTATCTGGGTGAACGCGACTGTTCCATGCAGCGCCGCCACCAGAAAGTCATCGAGGAGGCGCCGGCGCCGGGCATAACTGAGAAACAAAGAAAGCGCATCGGCGAACGCTGCGTCAAAGCCTGTCAGGAAATCGGCTACCGTAGCGCCGGCACATTCGAGTTTCTTTTTCAGGACGATGAGTTCTATTTCATCGAGATGAACACGCGCTTGCAGGTCGAACACCCGGTCACCGAGATGATTACCGGTGTCGATATCGTTCGTGAACAGCTCCGCGTCGCTGCAGGCGAGACGCTCAGCATCAAACAGGATGACATCAAGATCCTGGGGCACGCGATTGAGTGTCGCATCAATGCCGAGGACCCTAAGACATTCATGCCATCACCGGGTTTGATCAGTTTGTGGCACGCGCCGGGTGGTCCGGGCGTACGCGTCGACAGCCATATCTATAGCGGCTACAAGGTGCCACCGTATTACGACTCAATGATCGGCAAGCTGATTGCTCATGGTGGCGATCGCGATGCTGCAATCGCGCGCATGAAAAACGCACTAGCGGAAATCGTCATCGAAGGCATCAGGACGAACATTCCGTTGCACCAGGAGATCTTCCAGCACGCGGCGTTCCAGGCCGGCGGCACCGATATTCATTACCTGGAGAAACGTCTCGGTCTAGTGTGATCGGGGACACACCGCATAAACGATGGATTGGCGACAATTTGTCATGGATCTTGAAAAGCTGAATCCGGACAGAGTCGAAGAGATCTTCGCGCGTCACGGCGCTCATTCAATTACGTTTACCGACGCCGGTGACAAGCCGGTGCTCGAGCCTGCGCCAGGCGCGACGCCGATGTGGCGCGACACGCGAATCACGGGTCTATTCTCACCCGAAGCCGACCTCTTGTCATTGCAGGACGATCTCAAAAAGTCTCTGCAAGTCGACTCGCTGCCGCCACACCAGGTCGAAGGGCTCGAGGACCGCATTTGGGAACACGAGTGGCTCAAGGACTTTGGTCCGATGCGATTCGGCGAACGCCTCTGGATTCTCCCTGGCAACGCAGCCGTGGAAGACGAATTGGCGGTTTTCGTTCGGCTCGATCCGGGCCTCGCCTTCGGTACGGGCACGCACGCAACGACAGCATTGTGTCTTGCCTGGCTCGACGGCCTGTCACTCGATGATTCGTCGATGCTGGATTACGGCTGTGGTTCGGGCGTGCTCGCCATCGCAGCACTCAAACTCGGCTGCGCCAAAGCGGTGGCAATGGATATCGATCCGCAGGCTGTCACGGCAACGCACGCCAATGCACAGCGCAATAACGTCGCTCAGCAACTGCTCGTGACCGCAAGTGCGGACCGGATTGAAGGTCAGTTCGACGTTGTCGTTGCAAACATTCTCGCAAACCCAATTATCGAGCTTGCCGAGCCAATCGCCGGCCACGTCAAAAGCGGTTGTTTGCTCGCGTTATCCGGCATACTCTCCGAGCAGGTTGATAAAGTGCTCGCTGCCTACCGCCCCTGGATCGAGTTCGATGAGCCGGTTTTCCAGGAACAAAGCGGGCAAACTTGGGCACGATTGACCGGTCGAAGGATTGAAGGCTGAGCGATGTACACCCAGTGCCCTGAATGCGGCGTAGCTTTTCGCGTCACAGCGGAGGTTTTGAAACAAGCAACAGGCCAAGTGCGATGCGGTGGCTGTGGCGTTGCGTTCAATGCGCTCGCGCATCTGTCTGAGAAAGAACCGGCGGCACCGGTGCAATCCGAGCCGGCGTCAGAACGGAAAATGCCCGAACTAACGGCCGACGTACCCGACGAGCCCGAAGCCGGCACCGCGCCGAAGAGTATTTCTGCCGAAAAAAGTGCGGCGCTATTGAAAACACTCGATCAACTCGCCGGATCGGATATTCGTATCGAGGATACCGGTGTCGAGTGGCGCGTCCTCGATGATGACGATGTGATCGAAACCGAGGTGTCCCCTGAGGAAGCGGCTCAAGCTGATGAATTGCTCGAAAAGTCGTTTGCGCCGGTCGACGAAGAGATCACTGAATCACCCAACGATGCTGAGGCGCCGGAGTCCGTCGAAGAGATGCGCTTCGATGACAATACGCCACTTCCTGACGATTTTGACTTCGAAAACAAGCCTCCCGCGCCTGCCGAGCCCACGCCCGCCAGGGAACCTGAATTAGCACGGGACCCTGCCGAATCACAAGTCGATCTCGCTTTCGGTGATCCGGATGAATGGCAAGACCTGCTCGGCGACCTCGACGAAGCTGCAGTAGTCGAAGATGAAGAACAGCCCGAAGAGCCGCCCGAAGAGTTGGTTGCCGCAGCAGAGGAGCCGGCTCAGGTTGAGGAGGTCGCGCGCGACCAACCTCTCGACATGGATACACAATTCGCGATTCAGGCTGAAGCGATGGGCATTGACCTCAGTGGCATCCATAGAGCTGTCGACAAGGATCAGGTCGACGACGAGGCCGACGAAGCTGCAACAGACGACGAGGACCGTGAGACGACGATCGATGAGGACTTGATCGCCGCCGCGTTCGAAACCGAAGCAGCCGCACAGCCCAAGGAAATAGCCGCAGACGAACTCGAATTGGAGGAACTGGAAGAAAAGGGCCTGTCTGAGGAACAAGACGAGGCGGAAGAGGAAGAAATCGAACTTGAGCTCGATGAGAAAATCGAGCCCGTGGACGAAGTCGAGCGCGAAGATGACGTCGATGACATCGCGTCAGTTTTCGATGACAAAGTTGAGAAAGCGATCGAGACGATCGCTGCCGGGCTCGACGACGAACCCAGGGTTGAGGAAGAACCCGACATCGAGGATGCGAGCGACGGGCACATGGTCCCGGAAATGTCCGAAGAGGAAAGGACGATCAACATGATGATCGACAAGGAACTCTTCAACATCGCAGTTGAGGACGAGGACGGGTTCGCATCGACGATTGTCCAACTACAGCCCAGCAAGAAAGTCGAAAAAGAATTCGACGCTTTCAAGGCCCCCAAAAAGCCCAGGAAACTGCCGTTGTTCGAAACGATCATCATGGAAGGTGATGTCGTTCACGCCGACGACGACAAAGCAGCAAAATCGCGACGATTCGATGATCCGGGCTTTTCGTTTCCGCTGAAAAAGACCTCGAGCTACGAGACGCGCGGTGACCGCCGCTGGACTGACCCACCAAGTTGGAGAACGATCGGCGGGATCATCGTATTGCTGATTCTGCTCGCGGTGCAAATGATGCATCAGTCGCGCGAGGCGCTGGCGACTATGCCGGTATTCAATCAAGCCGTTGGGCCTCTTTATCGCATGCTCGGCAAGCCGCTGACGCCAAGGTGGGATATTTCCGGCTGGCGGTTTGAAGCGACCAAGGGCAGCACGGACGAGAATGACAAACTGCTCACGATCTATTCCCGAGTCGGTAACGAGTCAGACAAGGCGTTGCCCTACCCCCTGGTCCATCTATCGCTCACCGACCGCTTCGAGGAGATTATCGGCAGCCGCGTACTCGAACCCGGTGAGTACCTCGCCGAAAACGCGGATCCGCGCAATGCCGTGCCGCCAGGCAATACGTTTAATGCCGTGATCTCGATTGCGTCGCCCGCTGCCGAGGCGACCGGATTCAAACTCAACGTCTGTTATCGGCTCGCAAACGGACAGCTGCGCTGCGCTATCGAAGACTTCAAGTGAAGATCGGTCCATATGAACTCGCGAGCCCGTTCGTGCTCGCGCCGATGGCTGGCGTCACCGACGCGCCGTTTCGTCGTTTGTGCCGTCGATTTGGCGCTGGCATGACCACCTCGGAGATGACGACAGCCGATATCCGTCTGTGGCAGACGCCCAAGTCGCGGCGGCGGCTTGATCTCGACCTGGATGCGGCGCCCATCGCGGTGCAAATCGCGGGATCCGACCCAGAACAGCTCGCCGTCGCAGCCAGAGCCTGTGTTGAGCGCGGCGCCCAGATCATTGACATCAACATGGGCTGCCCGGCGAAAAAGGTCTGCAAGAAACTGGCCGGCTCGGCGCTGTTGAGAAACGAGAAGCTCGTCGAAGAGATCCTCAGCACCGTCGTTTCTGCCGTCGACGTCCCGGTCACGCTGAAAATACGCACCGGGTGGGATCGGGAACACCGTAATGGCATCTCGATCGCCAAAATTGCTGAGGAAAGTGGCATCCAGGCGCTCGCTATTCATGGCCGAACACGCGCATGCCGCTATAAAGGTCACGCGGAATACGAAACAATTGCGCAAATCAAGGACGCTATTTCAATTCCCGTGATTGCAAATGGCGATATCACGACATCGGAGAAGTCGCTTGAAGTATTTCGCCTAACTAATGCTGACGGCTTGATGATCGGTCGCGGTGCGCAGGGTCGGCCGTGGGTTTTTCAAGAACTTATGAACTGCATGCAAAACGACTCCGTATTTTCCCCGCTAGGAAAATATGAATTGCGTGATATCATCATCGGCCACCTGAAAGACATGCACCGGTTCTATGGGGACTTGACCGGTATTCGGGTGGCTCGAAAGCATCTGACCTGGTATTGCAAGCATTTATCAAATGCTGATGCTTTTCGTTACCAGATCGTGCGCGTCGACAGTGCAGCAGAACAAATCAGACTGACGCAGGAATACTTCGACCGGCATGAGGGAGATATTTCGCGAGCAGCGTAGTCACAACAGGATTTTACCAACGTGGCCCAAAAGAAAAACAAGAAGAACGCCTCACTCAAAGTCTCCAAGAGCAGCAAACCACTGCACAAGCACACCGAAGACGCACTGGACCAGTATTTTGAAAGCCTTAATGGCGATCGCCCCGGCGATCTCTACGATCTCGTCATGGGCGAAGTGGAACGACCGCTATTCAAAGCCGTCATGGACTTCACAGACGGTAATCAGAGTCAGGCAGCCGGTATTCTCGGCATCAATCGCGGCACGCTGCGCAAGAAACTCAGGTCTTATTCTCTGATTCACTAAATACCCTTCTATTCCAAGCATTTACTCCAGGTGAATTGATGTTAACGGTGCGACGAGCGCTTATTAGCGTGTCCGATAAGCGCGGTTTGATCCCCTTTGTTTCCGCTCTGCGTGAAATCGGCGTGGAAATTCTCTCAACAGGCGGTACCTGCCGCGCGCTGCGTGAGGCCGGTATTGACGTCATCGAAGTTGCCGAGAAAACCGGCTTCCCTGAAATAATGGATGGCCGCGTAAAGACGCTGCACCCCAAGATCCACGGTGGCTTGCTCGGACGTCGCGGCACGGACGAAGGCGTGATGGAAGAGCACGGCATCGAGCCAATCGACCTGCTCGCCGTTAATCTCTACCCGTTTGAACAGACGATCGCGCGCGAAGACGCAACGATCGACGATGCGATCGAAAATATCGACATCGGCGGTCCGGCGATGATTCGGGCGGCTTCGAAGAATCACGATGGGGTCGCCGTCGTTGTCGACCCTGACGACTACGACAGCGTGCTCGAGTCACTGCAGAAAAACGAGTTATCGCTCGAGTTTCGACGTCGCCTTGCCGCAAAAGCTTATTCACATACAGCAAGTTACGACACAGCGATTACGAAATACCTGTCGGGATCCCTGGGCGACGATCCCTTAGGCGATCGCATCCTTTACTCGGGGGGCCTCGTCGAGAGAATGCGCTACGGCGAGAACCCGCACCAAAATGCCGCGTTTTACATCGACCAGCAAGCACCGCAAGGCTCACTGGCGACCGCGGAGCAACTGCAGGGTAAGGCATTGTCGTACAACAACATTGCCGACAGCGACGCAGCGCTCGAGTGCGTCAGGCAGTTTGCTGCTCCGGCCTGCGTCATCGTCAAGCACGCGAACCCCTGCGGCGTTGCGGTGGCCGGAGATATTCTCGAAGCCTACGAGAAAGCGTTCAAGACGGATCCGACCTCGGCTTTCGGCGGGATCATCGCTTTCAACCAGCCGTTGGATGCGACCACGGCAAAATCAATCATCGATCGCCAGTTTGTCGAAGTCATCGTGGCACCGAGCATCGATGACGACGCGGCAGCGCTGCTGACCGAAAAGAAGAACGTACGTGTGCTCAGAACCGGCGATTGGGAATACTCCTCCGGTGACTTCGATTTCAAGAAGGTTTCCGGTGGCCTGCTCGTACAGGGAAGCGACCTTGGCAAAATCACGGCCGAGGACCTCAAGGTCGTCACGGACAAGGCACCCACGCCTGAGCAAATCGAGGACATGTTGTTTGCCTGGACTGTCGTTAAGTATGTGAAATCAAACGCGATCATCTTCTGCAAGGACAATATGACAATCGGTGTTGGCGCCGGACAGATGAGCCGCGTCTATAGCACCAGGATCGCAGCCATCAAGGCTGCCGACGAAGGGCTGGATGTCAAAGGCTCGGTCATGGCCTCCGATGCGTTCTTCCCGTTCCGTGACGGTATCGACGCGGCCGCCGAGACCGGTATTGCCGCGATAATTCAGCCCGGTGGCTCGATGCGCGACGACGAGGTCATCCAGGCTGCGAACGAGCATGGCCTGGCCATGGTATTTACGGGCATGCGACATTTCCGCCATTAGGGTAGTTTAGGCACATGAAAGTCCTGGTCATTGGCAGCGGCGGACGCGAACACGCACTGGCCTGGAAGTGCGCCCAATCACCTGACGTTGAAGAAGTGCTCGTCGCGCCAGGCAATGCCGGCACGGCCCTTGAACCCAAAATCCGGAATGTCCCCATTTCCGCAGACGACATCAAAGCGCTCGCTGCCCTGGCAAAATCCGGGAACATCGGCCTGACCATTGTCGGCCCGGAGGCGCCTCTTGTCGCGGGCATTGTCGACCGCTTCAACGAACTCGCGCTGCCCTGCTTCGGGCCGAGCGCGGCGGCCGCACAACTCGAAGGCTCGAAGGCGTTTACCAAAGACTTTCTTGCCCGACACAACATTCCAACAGCCGCGTACCAGAACTTCACGGAGCTCGAGCCCGCACTCGAGTATATTCATGAGCAAGGCGCACCGATCGTCATCAAGGCCGATGGCCTTGCAGCCGGCAAAGGTGTGATCGTCGCAATGACGCTGGAAGAAGCCGCAGCCGCCGCGACTGACATGCTTTCCGGCGGACGTTTTGGCGAGGCCGGCGCCCGCATCGTCGTCGAAGAATTTCTCGACGGCGAGGAGGCGAGCTTCATCGTTATTACGGATGGCACCCGCATTCTGCCGATGGCGACCTCGCAGGATCACAAGGCACGTGATGAGGGGGATATCGGCCCGAACACGGGCGGCATGGGCGCTTATTCACCGGCGCCGGTCGTGACACCAGACATTGAACGCAAGATCATGGATCTCGTGATTCGCCCGACACTCGCGGGCATGAGGGAAGACGGCAACGACTATCTGGGCTTTCTCTATGCGGGCCTGATGGTTATGGCGGACGGCACGCCGAAGGTGATCGAGTTCAACTGCCGTATGGGCGACCCCGAGACGCAGCCGATCATGGCGCGGCTCAAATCCGATCTTGTTGCGATCTGCAACGCGACGCTCGACGGCACGCTTGGTGATCAACACGCGGAGTGGGATACACGGGCATCTCTGGGCGTCGTCATGGCGGCCGGCGGTTATCCCGAGAGCTATGCCAAAGGCAAAGCGATTTCGGGACTCGCCGATGCCGACAGCGACACACAAAAAATCTTTCATGCCGGCACCGCGAGAGAAAACGATGGCGTTGTTACAAGCGGCGGCCGCGTATTGTGCGTTGTCGGGCTTGGCAACACGGTCGCAGAGGCCGCCGCGCAATCCTACCGCGCCGTCGACCAGGTCAACTGGGAAGACGCTTATTTCCGCCGTGACATCGGCCATCGCGCCATTGCACGGGAAAGGACGTAGCTCTGCCGTGCTGACCACGGCCGAAGCTCGTGACGCAATTCTCGGCGCCATGCCGGCTTTCGATACCGAGGTTGTTCCGGTCCATGCAGCAACCGGACGAATCCTGCGCCAAACCGTCAGGGCCGAACGCGACCAGCCACCGTTCGATCGCGTGATGATGGACGGTATTGCGATAGCGTTCAGTGACTTCGACGCTGGCACGCGAGAATTTCCGATCCAGACGACGCAACACGCAGGGGACGAACAGCAATCGTTGCGACCCGGTAGTTGCGTCGAGATCATGACCGGCGCATCGCTGCCGCAAGGTGCAGACTGCATCGTGCCGGTTGAACGCATTAGCGTAAGTAATGGCAGCGCGGAGATCCAGGCCGACTACGCGGCCAAAGAACGGCAGTTCATCCACCCACAGGCATCGGACCATGCGAAGGACGCCGAGCTGCTCACGCCCGGCACACGCATCTCGCCGATGGACATCGCCGTCATTACATCCTGTGGGCTAACCACAGTAGAGGTGGCCAGGTCGCTGGTCATACGCGTTATCTCGACCGGCAATGAACTGGTGCCGGCGGGTGAGCCGATCGAGAAGCATCAGATTCGTATGTCCAACGGCCCGGCAGTCATCGCAATGCTCGGAAAACACGGATACGCGAATTGCGTGCACGACCATATTCGCGACGAACCGGAGCTGTTGAAAGAACGCATTGCGCGGCATCTTGAAGAAGCGGACGTGCTCGTATTGAGCGGTGGTGTCTCGATGGGCAAAGCCGACTACCTGCCAGAGGTACTGGAAGGGCTTGGCGTCGAGGTCGTGTTTCACAAGGTCAGCCAGCGACCCGGCAAACCGATGTGGTTTGGTATTGGCCCGACGCAACAGGCTGTGTTCGCCTTGCCCGGCAACCCGGTTTCGACACTCGTGTGTTGCCGACACTACGTTGTCTCGGCGCTCGACGCGGCATCGGGATTGCGCGAAGCGGCGCCAGAGTTTGCGAGCCTGGCACAGGATGTGACGTTCAAACCGAAGTTGACCTGTTTCCTGCCTGTCAGGCTGATATCGAACGTTGGTGGCCAGATGCTGGCCATGCCGGTGCACACGAACACATCAGGCGACTTCGCGTCCCTGTCCGGCACCGACGGTTGCATAGAATTGCCACTTCAGGAATCCGAGTTCCGGGCCGGCACGACCGCGCGCCTGCTACGCTGGTGATCAGACCCACCTTCAAGTTGTCACGAGGCGGTGCGATTGCAGCCGGACTTTTTCTTGCGGTCGCCACCGCCATATTCGCCTGGATTTTCTTCGTGGCATCGAAGAACCCGGCAGACTCTGGCGAATCCGGAATAATACTTCTTCCCTTCCTGATGCCCTGGATATCGCTGATTCCGAGCGAGTGGCTCGGCCTGTGGATCGCCCTTGGTTGCACCCTACTGAACGCGTTCATACTGTACTGCGTCTTCGGCGGCCTGCGATTTCGGCGCCGCTAGCAGGTCACTTCAAATAGTGTTGTTGCAGCGACGTCGACTGCGCCGTAAGCTGATCGCATCAAAACTTAGACGTTAGACATCACTTGTGCATGCCGTTGTTTTTGACATTGATGGCACACTTCTTCGATCCGCGTCAGTAGACGATGATCTCTACAAAGACGCCGTTAGTTGCGTGCTTGGTGACGTGCAGATTCGGCCTTCTCTTACCGACTACGACTACGTTTCCGACTCGGGCATCTTGTCTCAAATATTGGCCGACAATTCCATTTCGGATGATCCAAAGCTCGTTTGGGCCATAAAGTCCCATTTCGTCGAGTCCCTGAGATCGCACATTTCAGCAAACGGCCCTTTTCCGGAGATACCCGGCGCAAGAAACATCCTTAGGATGCTCGATCGATCTTCCAATCATTCAGTCGCAATTGCGACAGGCGGTTGGCACGCGTCGGCCCTATTGAAGCTGGAGACCGCTGGTCTAAGTGAATTTGATTTCCCAATCGCGACCTCCGACGATGCTTTTGATCGCGTTGAGATTATGCGCATCGCGCTTTCGCGCCTGGGCTCTACTTTTGAGTCCATCACATATTACGGAGACGGCCCATGGGATCGGGACGCCTCATACGAACTCGGTTGGAACTTTATCGCTGTTGGACCTGCCCTCGATGGGCTGGACTCCTATGCCGTCCTAGATGATATCTAACAATGCGCTACATTGATGCCTTCAGGTCTCCGTCACAAAGCTTGCAATGGGCAGCCTTCGCGCCAGATACTGGTCGCATTGAAGCTTAGACGTTAGGTGTCTCGAATGCGCTTCGCGGTAGTTTTCCTGGCAGTATCTTGTTCCGCGATAATTGGCGCCACGACTTTCGCACAAGGAGCATCTGACTGGATTAATCGCGCCGCAAACCTCGGCATAGAGTCGGCTCATGTGATACTCGAGTACTCACTGACTGATGAGTGTGATCTCGACCCTGTTCTGGTATTGGAGAGCACCTCTGAAGAAATCTTTGACCCCGAAGCAATTAGCCATATCGTTCGGACCGTGATTGGACCCTTTGACAGTACAAGCAACGACTTGCTCAACTCAGATCTGCTAGCTGACTCAGCGGCGAAACGACTCTCAATGACCAATCGGGCGTTCAACTGGAGTACAGATCTTGGTCATAATTACATCGTGTGTGAATTCTATTCGGACGGTAGTTTTGCCAGTGCCAAATACACTGATGGCTACTCCCCACCTTCGAAATCCGTTGAAGACCGCCCCGTAGCACGCAGACTATCGGAACTAGGCACACGCACTCATAAAATGGTGTTCACGCTCGAAGAAGGAGACACCTGACAATGCACTACATTGATGCCTCTCGGCTTTCGTCACGGTTCTTGCAGCGGCAACTACCGCGCCGTAAGCTCAGCGCATCAAAACTTAGACGTTAGGCGCCACCGGAGACTTTAACTAAATGTTCGGATCTTACGTGTTCGTTGTTGCTATCGTTGTTCTGATCCTCTACTTGCTAATTAGAGCGACACGAGGCGAGAACAAATCGGCAGAACGTGATCTTCTGCAACGGTGCATGGGCGACAAGTCTCAAGTTGATCGGTTGATCGCGCTGGAACAGCGGAGGAATAATGGCCTCTCTCGTGAGCAAGCGGCGCTTGCTGCTATTCAATCCCATCGGCGCGACAACCGATAACAATCGCCTTAATCGTACTGTGGCGCCTGACAATGCGTTGCATTGTTGCCGTCCGGCTTCCGTCACTGTTCTTGCAGCGGCAACAGCCGCGCCGTAAGCTCAGCGTATTAGAGCTTAGACGTTAGGCTCCTCCGGGAGGAATTGGATGCACATAGTTATTGGGCTCCTAACATCCATAATTACAATCTTGTATTTGCTCGATCGTATGGGAATCGATTTGGGCGGTTTTAATCCGTTTTATTGGCGTCGAAGGCGTGCTTGGGCGAAGAAGTATGAAGGTGATCCGATCTACGCCATAGAAGATCCAATGGAGGTTGCTGCCCTTTTCGTCGTCGCCATTGCAAAGTTGGAAGGCGATATTACGTCGGAACAAAAGAGCACGATTCTTTCCGAGTTCTCCTCTAGCTTTTCCCTCAGCGATCGGGAATCTTCACAGTTGCTAGGATCGTCGACGCATTTGCTTGGCCAACCGCAGGTTATGCGGACGCAGCTCGACGGCCTTCTAGGCCGGAATAACGATCTTTTTTCGCCTGATCAGGCGGAGTCTCTCGTTACAATGATGACAAACGTGGTTTCATCGAGCGAAATGCCAAGTGCAGAGCAAAGAGAACTGATTTCAACCGTGCGTGATCGATATGTCGATCCCGCATCGAAAGCCGGAACTTGGGGGTAAAGGATCCCAATAATGCGCTGCATTGATGCCTTCATTTTCGGCACGGCTGACCGATCAGTAAATGGAGTCATACTATACTTGATGTACACTGCGACCAGTCGTTTGGAGGAAACTAAAGTGAATAGGTACATATTGTTGCTATTGACCGCGATGGCCTTGTCAGCTTGCTCAGGTGCGGATGATGTACTTGAGAATATCGGTGACGTTTCGGTACCAGATCAACTGACAGGGTGTGTTGAAAGAAATAAGGACGGTGAAACCTGCGATAAAGCAGTTTGTGTTGCAGACGACGAGTCCGATTGCAAGTCATGGGTCAAGGCGTGCAAGAAATTCGATCATGTTGCTGATGTTCGAAATGGTATAGATACTTGCGAGCGAAAAGAAGTCTTGCCAGATTCCTGACAAACTGAATTGTCTGCCGAAAACGCCAGCTAATAATGCGCTGCATTTACGCCTTTTGGCTGCCGCCACGGTTCTTGCAGCAGCAACAATCGCGCCATAAGCTCAGCGCATCGAAGCTTAGACCTTAGGCAAACCTCATCCATGCAGCCAGCCTTCTACCGAGTTGAGCGAATCGGCAGTGGTTTTGTCGCGATTATGGCTCGGCCGCGTGCCGATGAATGGGCTGAGGAAGATTTTGCTGCCTTAGCCAATGTGGGCATTAGACGCATAGTCTCATTGCTTGAGGTGCATGAAGAATACGTGTTGGGCCTGGAAAAAGAGGCAAAGCATTGTGCCAATGCTCATATTGCTTTCAATTCTTTTCCTATCCGCGACCACGGTGTGCCATCAAGTCCGCATGCGCTATTCGAGCTAAGCAAGGAAACCTATCATCGGTGCGCTGGTGGCGAGAGTACAGCTATTCACTGTCGAGCAGGCATTGGTCGATCCAGCTTGGTCGCGGCAGCTGTTTTGCTGCATTGCGGATTCGATGTAGATGGAGCATTCGCACAGATCCGAAAAGTCAGGGGTCTTGAGGTGCCCGACACGCCCGAGCAGACTCAGTGGCTACGAGATAACAGCGACATCGTTTTGACCGGCGGGCGTGCCTGACAAGGAGCTACTCTGTTGCCGCCTTGCTTCCATCACGGTTCTTGCACAGGCAACAACCGCGCCGTAAGCTAAACGCATCGAAGTTCAGTTGTTAGGCGCCACAGAAAGATCGACAACAGCTTTCATCATCCGCACGATGCACCTTTGTCCGCCAGTCTTCGGTTCATGTATTCGGTGGCAGCGGTCGCACCCTGGTTCGTGTGGCCGTCGATAGTCTCCGGAATTGCCGTCGGAATTGTTATTGCCTCGGTCGTTGCGGGCATCCCGCGAATCCTTTGGTTAATCAGGGGCGCGCCATAGCGAGAACGGAAATTGACGATGGCTAAGTTTGGACTTCATGCAGTAGCCGTTTTGTACACCGGCGGTTCTGTCGCTCAATTGCTCAAGCTTGTGTACGAATTTCCGTGGCAGGAAATGCCTTTTATTATCGACTGGCTAATCGTGTTCTTGGGTACTGTCGGAGTGGTGACTCTGGCGATCCAAACGCGTCACATTGATTATCGAGGCCGTTGGGAGAAGCCTGTACATTTCCTGATCATTACGCACCTGGGAGTTTCGGTGGTCCTTCATCTATGGACAATTTACATTCAGAATCACGACTTATACGCAGCATTCCCACTCGAGTATAGTTACTTTGCCCTGGCGTATTTCTTGTTCTTTGCCTGGCGTTCGTGGACGGTGAGGCTGGTAAGATCTCGCGTTGCAAGTGACGCCTGATAATCCACTTAGTTATTGCCGAACCTATGGATAACTCTCTTCTTATTTTCTCGTTGATTGCCGCGATCCTGCTCGTTGTCGTATACAACTCGATCAAAATTGCTCAAGAGGATGAACGATTTGCGACTTTCGTGCTTGGCCGATTCGCAGGATATAAAGGTCCCGGTCTCATACTCACCGCAACACCGATGAGGGTACATAGGCTAAAGGTCGGCGATCTCGGCGTCCTGACCAGCCCGGAGTTTGCCGAATTCGGTAAAGTCAGCGTACCGGTGAGGAATACAGGCCAACTCAATGTTGGTGATTCGATTCGAATCGCCGGGTTCGAAGAAAACTGGCCGCTACTCGTTTCCTCATCGGTTCGACCGACGCAGCATTGCCCGCAATGTGGACATCAGTTCTAGTCACTGGCAACCGACAATGCGCTGTGTTCCTGCCGCCTGCCTGGCTGTCAATACCCTTGCATACGCAACGTCCGAGCCAGATACTGAGCGCCATAAGATTTGGACGTTAGGCGTCTCCTCGATGATCATTCGTGAATTTGATGAACACTCAGACTTGGACCGTGTTCGAGACTGCCTGATCGAGCTGCAGGACTCCGAGCGAATGTTCGATCCCAGAATGCCGTCGGGTGCAGACATTGTGGACAAGTACATACCTCAAATGCTTGAGCGCTGCAAAGAATGCCAGGGAATAATCCTGGTTGCAGAGGTCGACGGTGACGTTGCCGGGTACGCGACAGTCTTCGCAAAAGTCAGAAGTGAGGAACTGGAGGACGGAGGCATTGAATTCGGCCTCGTTTCAGACCTGGTGGTAACGAAAGATTTTCGCGGCCGAGGTCTTGGGCGACAGCTGCTTGAGGCAGCCGAATCATATGCGAGAGCCAGCGATGTGAACTGGCTCAGAATAGGCATGCTTGCGGGCAACCAGTCCGCGCGAAACCTCTACACATCAATGGGGTTCTCGAACTTATATGTCGAACTTGAAAAAGACCTGACTGGTTAACAATGAGGCGCCTAACAAGGCGTTGCACTTGCACCCGGCCGTATTTATCGGGAGAAACAGAATTTCCTTCAAAAGCTACATAAAGCAACTCTCTGTGTTTGTTCTATCATCATCATTCTCTTTGGGGTTAATCCTCGGAATCGTTGCCCTTGTCGTTGGCGAAACGACTGTGAGTGGCAATCTGGACTTTGGGTTCGGGGCACTGGACGGGTTTTGGATAATATTGGGGTTGCCGGTTCTGTCAATGCTCGTGTTCGTATTGTTGTCTCCATTATCGTTTTTCATACACAAGCTTTTGTCTAAGAGAGGCGATCAGCGTGCGGCGCCTGATGCCTGACAAAGCGCTGAGGAGAATCATTGGGGACTCGCGACCGTGAAAGACTGTAATCAGTGCGGCAAGTGTTGCACGCGCTATGGTGGTGGCGATTTGTCAGCTTCCGCCAGCGAGATAGATTGGTGGGAAACCCACAGACCAGGAATTTTCAACTATGTCGCCGGTGGGAAAATCTGGATCAGCCCTGTCACCGGAAAGCAAATGACCAGATGCCCCTGGCTGCGCAAACTTCCCAAGCAAGACAAGTATATCTGTCGTATCTATCACGACCGCCCGGACGACTGCAGGCACTACCCTGTAACAATCGATCAAATGATAAGGGACGAATGCGAAATGCTGGAAGTTCGAGACCTTGCTAATCTGAAACACGCGCAGCGAACACTGGATAAGCTCATGGCTGATAGCCGCCCGCCTGTTATCAGGTAGCAACCTGTGCGCCAGATACCCGGCAAAACAAAACTGATATGTTGGAATGCATGGTCAGAATCGCGAAACGAATAACTGCAGTTGCCCTCGTCGCAGTTGCTCTGTTTCTCGCTTGGCAGCCACTTAGTGAGTTCTTTGCCATCGATTCTTGTTTGGATTCAGGTGGCAGTTTCAACTACGAGATTCACACCTGCGACCATGCGGTGAGCCGCCCGGTCGGATCCCGTCGTTCGAAGCTCAATGCCGCGCCTCCGGCAGTACCGGCCTATGTTCAGGCCTACCTCGATTCTGCTGGTCTCGACTACGTACTCCCTAAAGGGCGATTCGAGCCTTATCTGAGCTCCTACTTTGAACAGCAAAACGAAGCGGAACCATGGGCTGTAGCAGACGATTTTAACGGCGACGAAGTTATCGATTGGGCCGGGTTCCTCAGAAACACTCAGGGCCGGATTGACCTCGTCGTCGTTTACTCAGTAGATACTGAATACTCACACCAACTATTGACTCCGATGGGCGTCGATGAAGACGGAGTCTATTTCGGCGTAGTCCTGGAGCCGCTCGGGAAAGTTATTGGTTTCCCGATCGAAGACGACGACCCCGTCCCCACCCTGTCCCTTAGTAATCCGGGCGTTCATCTCATCTACTATGAAAAGGCGAGCGTCCTATACTATTGGCACGACGGTGAATTCCGCGAATTCTGGACCGGCGACTAACGAAAACCTGACGCTGCACTGCATTCTTGCCCCTACGCCCCTCTGTCGTTGGTCTTGCATACCCAGTAGCCGCACCAGATACTTGTGCGATAGAGCTTGGACGTCAGGCGGCAGCGAATGTGGGAAGCGCGCTCTCAGGTCGTGCCTTTGGGCATGCAATTCCAAATCCTCCAGGGGCGCTCCCAGCTGTCTTTCCGCGAACTTTTCTCCCTGCTCGAGAACGACACAGACTTCGCCGGGTGGTATCGAGAGATGCTTGCCAGCTGCGCTTTTGAGGCGTTCTTTTGGGAATTCCCGCCCCTCACCAAAGAGCGTCTCGATAATGAGGCCGAGTTCGTACTAATCGAATCAGCTTCCCTCGCGAGGCTGCGGTCCGACCCAACACCATTCGAATCCCAATTCGCACTCCAACATGGCGCGGACGTCATCACGTTCCCAAACCTGGGTGGCGATGCGCTGCTGATCGTCCCGACTCCGCTTGGCCCAATTGAAGCCTATCCGCACCTCGCGACCTTCCTTCGGACCGCACCCACAAACCAGGTCCGATCGCTTTGGAAGACCACGGCCCATGCCGTGCACGAGATCCTGGGCCGCACACCTCGATGGCTCAGCACGGCCGGGCTCGGCGTGTCCTGGCTGCATCTTCGTCTCGACACCCGCCCGAAGTATTACAGCTTCGCGCCTTACAAGACTGTTGCCTGACAATGTCGGAGTCACCACGTGCCTGATTGCTGCGAACTGGATGAAGCTGCCGAACTCGAACGCAGAACACTTTGGTCTCTTTTGGCCATAAATGGCCTGATGTTCGTCGCCGAAGCAGTTGCAGGCTGGTGGGGCGAATCAACCGGGCTCATGGCAGACTCGCTCGATATGCTTGCCGACGCATCGATCTATGGAATCGCTGTTTATGCTGTTGGACAGTCTCGTCGGCTTCAAACCAGTGCGGCGGCCTTGAGTGGTGTATTCCAAATTGTGCTTGGCATCGGCGTCCTGCTCGAAGTGGCGCGTCGATACTTTCAAAGTAGCGACCCGGTGAGCATGCTGATGATCGTCGTTGGTGCAATTGCGCTCGTCGCAAATCTAGCTTGCCTGATACTCATCGCCAAACATCGAAAAGGCGGTATACACATGCGCGCATCCTGGATATTTTCCACTAATGACGTAATCGCGAATCTTGGCGTGATTGTCGCCGGCGGATTGGTCATGTACTTCGGCTCGAGGATTCCCGACTTAGTAGTCGGTGCGCTGATCTCCGCTGTTGTCGTTCGTGGTGGCGTTCAAATATTGCGCGAAGCTAAAGTCTCGCGCCAGACTCTGGATGCTAATTAGCTTAGACCTTATGCTGAAAAGCTGGCGCCGTGTAACTTGAATGCGTCCTTTGGTCGTACGCGTCTCACAAGTTGCGGTAGCCAACACCTTGAAAGGAGTGTGGAAAAATGACCGGCCCACTAACGTTCAATCCTGCAACTCACACAATCAGCCTTAATCGTAAACTGGAAGCTGCGAAAGCCGAAGAGAGGCCTGATCCACCGGTTCCGGTCGATGGCGTAACCTTTGGAATCGCCACAATGTCCGAGAACTCCCCGCATGGCGGCGAAATGCATCCTGATGGTGATGAGATTCTCTACCTGATTTCCGGAATAGCCAATGTGGTCTTTCTGGATAGTCCCGAGAAGGACATCGAGATGCATCCCGGTGATGGCCTGGTCGTGCCGAAAGGTGTGTGGCATCGCGTCGACATTCTCGAGCCATGTCAGATCGCTTACGTTACGCCCGGGCCGAACAACGAGTTCCGGCCGGTATAAAAATGCGCCTGCGCTGACTCACGGCGGGAACTTGGCCCAATACCGGCGTATTATTCTGATCAGGGGATTTTTCGATGTCAGCGAGTTCGGACGGCCACTACAAAGTCTACGAAGAGCACATGAAGACGCTGCGGGCCTGGTTCGTCGCCTATGGCGTGGGTGGTCCGGTGCTGTTCATCACTCAAAAGGACTTTGCCGCGTCGCTCGTAGACTCCGGCTTGTCGAAGTTGGTGGGTGTGCTTTTCCTCATTGGCGTTTTGCTGCAGGCTCTTGTGGCCCTGTTTAACAAGTGGGTGAACTGGGGTCTGTACTTCTATGACGACGACGAAGACAACCCGGGCGACAGCAGTGAGGAAGAAGCGGCGCCGCGAAGACTGCAAAAGTTCTGCGAGAATTACAGCAGCAAAGTGTGGGTTGATATCGCAGCCGATATTGCCACTCTTATCCTCTTCTCCGTTGCCACGATTATCGTCCTGATGGAAGTAAGCAGGGGGGCAGGTGCAGGCTGACAAAGTGCGTACGATACTGGCCGCTACGAGACATACACGTGGAGCATTATGCGGCGACGAGCACCGCATGGCAGTTCACCATTTGGAGGTTGAAGAACATGGACCATAAAAAATATTGTGTCGTGTCAGGCACGCTTTTCGCTCTGGTGGCGCTGGCACACTTGCTACGAATCGTTGCAGACATGCCGGTTCAGGTGGACGATTTCGCAATTCCGATGTGGGTATCCTGGATCGCCACGATAGTGCCAGCCGGCCTGGCATTTTGGGCTTTTCGAATTGCACGTCAGCCAGGATAGCCGGATCGTTACGTTGATCTCCGGCGCCGAGCTTCCTGAGAAGGCGACAACTCATTGAAAGTAAAGCACTTTCCAGACCTGATCACGTCGCTGCCGCCGTTTGCAGGACCATTTGATGCCCATCAACTCAATGCCAGCAACTGCGCGGTGTTGTTTGCATCGTATCCTGCCGGGACCGAGATAGAACCGCATACACCCGCCACAGAGAATCGCAGTGTCATTACCGCAGGCGAGCTCATCTTGGTTGTCGACGAGCAGGAATCCCGATATGGCCCGGGAGACTGGTACCATTTGCTGCCAAATAAGGTTCACGCTGCCCGTTTCGAGGTCGAAACGTCGGAGATCGAGTTCTGGTTTGATGCCGGAACTCCAGCGGATCAATAAAGATCGCAATCCTAATCGAGGGAGCACTAAGTGCACCGCAAAATCGTATTCCTGATTGTCACGTCACTCACCACATTCGCCTGCACACAAAGGGAAACGCCGGCGCCGATTGACGACAGCTCTCTGGCGCGTGATTACTTCACATTCGCTGACACGGATCGCTTTGTCACCGACCATCTGGATCTGAATTTGACCGTCAACTTCGAGTCCGAGCAACTGCATGGGAGTGCGACACTGACTATGCGACGCATCGACCCTGATGCTGCGGAAATAGTCCTTGATACCCGTGACCTGACGATCGAAAACGCGAGTTTCTCATCGAATTCCGGCGAATCAGTCGGCGCTGATTTCCGCCTCGGTCAAACTCACGATGTTATGGGGACGCCCCTGATCGTTAGCATACCGCCGGCGTTGCACACCGAGCCGGACATTGTCCTGACGCTTCAGTATCGAACAAGCCCGCAAGCGACTGCGCTCCAGTGGCTGCCACCGGAATTGACCGCGGGTGGCGAACACCCGTTCCTGTTCTCCCAGTCTCAGGCGATACACGCGAGGAGCTGGGTGCCGTTGCAGGACACGCCCGCCGTTCGCATCACTTACAACGCGACGATCCGGACGCCACCTGAGTTGTTGGCCGTTATGAGCGCCAATAACGATCCCGGCGCAGAGCGCGACGGAATCTATGAGTTCGAAATGCCACAGCGCATTCCGTCCTATCTTCTTGCCCTGGCCGTCGGCAACATCTACTTTGCACCGATCGGCGAGCAGACCGGAGTGTATTCCGAACCTGAAACGCTCGAGGCCTCTGCATTCGAGTTTGCGGACACACAAACCATGCTCGAGACGGCAGAAACCATGTTCGGCCCCTACCAGTGGGGACGTTATGACCTTTTGATCCTGCCACCCAGCTTCCCCTTCGGCGGAATGGAAAATCCACGGCTTTCATTCCTGACACCGAGCTTGCTCGCCGGTGATCGCAGCCTCGTCGCCGTTGTTGCCCACGAACTTGCGCATTCCTGGTCCGGTAACCTCGTCACCAACGCGACCTGGCGAGATGGCTGGCTTAATGAAGGCTGGACCAGTTATCTGGAATCGCGGTTGATGGAAGTCATCTACAGCAAGGAGCGCGCGGCCGAAGAGAACGTATTGGGCTACCGGGAACTACTGCTCGACTTCGAGGTGGTCAATCCTGTGCTACAGGCATTAGCACCACCATTCGAGACCGGCGATCCGGACGACTTCCAGGGAACGATTCATTACCACAAAGGAAATCTTTTTTTGCAATACCTCGAGAACGCCGTTGGACGGGAAGCGTTTGATGAGTTTATCGGCAGGTACTTCAACGATTTTGCATTTGGCACGATCACCTCCGAGGTATTTCTCGACTACCTCGATGAGAAACTTCTCTCGCTTCCTGAAAGCAAAGTCAATCGTGCGCAGGCTGAGCAGTGGTTATATAAACCGGGCCTGCCCGACGATGCCCTGATACCAAGCTCGGACACGCTGGATCAAGCGGCTGCAATGGCTGTCACTTGGTCGAGCGGTGAAATCGACATTACAGACATACCGGTCTCCGACTGGAGCCCACAAGCGATGATGCACTTCATCAACAGCCTGGATGCCGACCTTTCAACCGAGAAGCTTGGTGAACTGGACGTAGCTCTTGGATTCAGCGACACGCGCAATGCCGAGATCGGCAGGACGTGGTTCATACAGGTCGCGCAACGTCAGTATCGCCCAGCGTACGAGAAACTCGAACAGCATCTACGTCGTTATGGCCGAACGCGATTGGTCAGGCCCGTATACAAAGCACTTGCCGAAAATGGATCAGATCTTGAGTTGGCGCGGGAAATGTTTGCAAGGGCGCGCAGCATGTACCACCCGTTGACAATTGCGAGTATTGAGTTGGTGTTTAAGCGCGCCGAGGAGAACGACGGCTGACGATGAATTTCAACCAGATCACAATCCCCTGTGTGAACTATGACGAGTCGGTAGCATTCTACGCAAAGCTCGGTCTTCGTCAGATCGTAGACAGCCCACCGCGCTACGCACGGTTCGAGTCCTCGTCCGGTACGACGTTGTCGATTCACAAGACCGACCCGGAGGTGACCGCATCTGCGGTTACTATTTACTTTGAAGTGGATGACGTTGACGCCGAAGTCAGGCGCCTGAAGTCAGATGGACTTGAGTTTGACGGCGACGTAACGGACCAAGATTGGCTTTGGCGCGAGGCGTATCTGCGCGATCCCGCTGGCAATCGAGTGTGCGTCTATCATGCAGGAGAGAATCGAAGATTCCCGCCCTGGAGAATCTGAGATTCCTTGCGCGACGGAGAAATGACGATGAAAATACGCCTTATCAGTGTTCCGGTAGAAGACCAGCAACGTGCGCTGGAGTTTTATTGTGACATCCTGGGTTTTGAGAAGAAACTTGACATCGATCTCGGCGAGTTTCGATGGCTAACCGTTGTGTCACCTGAAGAACCCGATGCCGCACAGCTGCTGTTGGAACCAAACGCGCATCCTGCCAGTAAGGCGTATCAAAACGCTTTGCATGATGACGGCATTCCGGTAGCGTCTTTTGAAGTGGCGGACGTCGGTGCCGAATACGAGCGGCTTGCGGATGCTGGCGTTTCATTCCGCTCTGAACCAGCGGATGCCGGCGGCACCATAGTCGCGGTGTTCGACGACTCGTGCGGTAACTTGATTCAGATGTATCAAACTGCGCAAGACTGACCGGGCTAACGGAGCCGCAACTGCTAGTGGACACGCAGACTCTCTATCTGCTGGCTGCCGATCTGATATTGCTGTTGCATGCGTCGTTCGTCGCGTTTGTCGTCGTCGGCCTGATACTCATCTTCACGGGTAAGGCCTTTGCCTGGACCTGGGTCAGAAACCCATGGTTTCGATGGGCACATCTCGCGGCGATTACCGTGGTCGTGTTGCAGTCCTGGTTCGGTGTCATTTGCCCGCTGACGACGCTTGAGATGGCGCTGCGGTCACGCGCCGGAGACACGGTTTACCCAGGTGCCTTCATCGCCCACTGGCTCGAAACTATTCTGTACTATGATGCGCCGGCGTGGGTATTTGCCGTGTGCTATACAACGTTCGGAGCGCTGGTTGTAGCCAGCTGGTTTTGGATCCGGCCAGGGGCTATCACCAGGAAATCAGCACGAACAACCGAAAGGTAGTCGCAGATCGTGAATGAGACCTACAAGGGCAGCTGTTTCTGTGGCGATATCCGGTTCGAGGTCACCGGCCCGGCCAAATTCGCCTGTTTTTGTCATTGTGAGAGTTGTCGACGTGCAGCAGGTGGTGTGTACGTGGCGTGGGCGACATTCGCACGAGACTCGTTTGTGGTGACCCGTGGCAACATGGTCGAACACCATTCTGCGGCGCCGGTTACTCGCGGCCTGTGTGCGAATTGCGGCACGTCGTTGACCTACGAGCACGCCGATCGAGTCGGGGAGATCGATGTGACGCTCACCAGCTTCGATAAACCAGCCAAGTTCTCGCCTGCGGCGCACATTTGGATGGAAGACAGGCTGCCCTGGGTAACTATTCGCGACGGCCTGCCGCAATACGCCAGAACGGTCAATTCGTCCTGAACTCGACCGATTTCCAGCTCCGGACCGGTCTGAAGATACAGAGGCGAAGAAACTGACACCCCCCGGCGCGTCGTGCTCCCCCCCGACGTTGCCGGATTGACGGTACCTGAAGAGCTCCTGAAAAAGGGCTGGATGGCTTCGCCGACCGATGCGTGGGGCCTTCGCGGGCCCCACGCCCTTTACCTGATGTCGAATCCGAGACCGATTTTCGACCGAGCGGCCGTCTAAGTGAGTAACGGAAGTGACCTTGGCTTCATGGAAGTATCGTGCATATCGGCCACATTTGCCTCACTACAGCATCGGATGACACGATCACCCGATTCACCTCATTGATCGAAGCGTTCGACCGGCTCGCGATTGAGCAACACGTACTCGTTGCCAGTATTGCGCTGGCGAGACGGCTGCAGAGTTGCCCGTATGTCACGGTCGGGCCGGTCGTCAAGACACCTGTCATGGCGTATTGCCTGATGCCGAAGGTCGACCTCGTGCATATACACGACAACACGAGTGGGCAGGCCGGTCTATTGCTGACGCTGACGCGCTCTACACCGTTCGTCATGACAACACCCGACAAAATCAGCACGAGCCGAAACCCGTTGAAACGGTCGGTATTTCAGCGGGCGCAGAGCTTGATTCCGCCATCGGAAGCTGAACCTGAGAAGCTGATCAGCCTTTACCGCCAAACGATTGACGCCTGGTCAAAACTCCCACAAGACGCCGATTGCGGGTAGCAAAGGCATCCAGTAGTCGACGTCGCTGTCGAATACATCTTCACCCGTAACTTCGTCTTCATCGAAATCATAGTCGCGGCAACATTCATTCTCACGATTGGTCAGGTTGGAGACTTCAAAAAAAGCCATAAACGTGCCGCGCTGCAACTTCCATGTGCGGCTCACACGGAAGTCCACGCTTGCGAACGACCCAAATCGTTCCACATTGCGGGGACCGGTTATCGCGACGAACTCCGGCTCTCCGTCATCATCGACACCATCCTCGATCAGCATCAATTCTGACGTCGGCCAGCCTGAGTGAATACTTGCCGCCAGTGCCACATCCCACTTCTCGTTCGACCAGGCGAGACCGCCCTGGAAAGCGTGCCGTTGATCCCAACTGCGATACTCGTCGTTACCGTTGATGCGATCAGTCGCTTCGGCCAAGGTGTACGACGCCCACCAGGTTAGCGGCCCATTTGAGCGGTCGATCGAAATCTCAACACCCTCCGATGTAGCACTCGTTGGATCCAGACGCACCCGGTCCGGTTGAATCTCTGGTATAAGACCAAGCGGATCGAACAGATTCTCGAACCTCGGCCGCACGTCGTGCATATCTTTGCGAAACACTTCAAGGCGAAGCGAGTACTTGTCGCGAATCAAATGATGAATGCCGGCAATCATGTGATCCGCCTTTTGTGCCGGCCAGAAATTGGTCACGCCATCTTCAATCTGCAGATCATTGATGCCTTGCGATTGGTGGTAACGGCCCCAACTGAGTCGCAACTCGGTATTGGACCCCATCGAACGCATGATATTGATTCGGGGGCTTAACTGAGAATCTGAGGACAGGTCGGTGTAGGTCTGATCGTCCCATCTCAGGCCCCACTCAAGAACTGTCTTCGGCGAAACTTTCCAGCGATCGGAGTAATACAGCGAGTAACTGCTGCCGCTCGGTTCAGCTGTAGCTGCCAGACTGACAGACTCAGGCTGATCCTCGAACATTGCCGGCAGTCCAAAATACTCTGCACTGTTCGCGTAGTTGTATTGCGCGTCGGCATATGTGACTTCGATACCCCACTGCATCAGGTGGGACTTCGCTGAGTTCCAGGTCCAGTCCTGCCGGAAGCTGAATTGCTCGACCTCGCGCTCATCAAGAACTGCAGCAACGAGCTTTTCCACGTCACCGAGAGAGCCATCACGTCGATTGTCGAATGAAATCGCCGACAACACTAACTTGCTCGTTAAATCTTCCGACCACCGATTATCGAGCTGCACCCACAATTGTCCGTTCTTCGTTCTACTGACGACTCTCTCGAGCTCGTCCGGCTCTGACTCCAGCACAACCTCAACACGGTCATCGGCGAAAAGTGCGTTGACGGACAATGTCGCGTTCGGCGAGATGTCGTAACTGAACTCGCCAAACACATCGTAATACGACGGACTGCCATACTGAGGGTCGATAATGAGATCGAGATTGCCGCGACGCGCAGAAACAAGCCAGCTACGGTCCGCCTCATTGCCAGCAGTCAGAAATGAAGAGTTAAACACGCTGAGGCCGATCTCAGTATGCCGCGGCCGCAATGCCTCGAGTGACTCCATCAACACAAGTCCGCTCATACGGTCGCCGAAGCGCACAGGAAATCCACCGGTGTAGACCTCAACACCTTCAATCGCCCGTGAGTCGATGGCGCTGAAGATGCTCTGATAATCACGGATATGGAATGGGTCGAAAAGCCCATGCCCATTCAACATGATGCCGATCTCGCTGTCTTCGCCACCACGAAAATGCGTTTTCGCCGATGCGCCGCTCGCCGCGGCGCCAGGCAGACGTTGCACAGCCCGCATCGGGTCCTCGCCGATGTCTGGCATGTTCTGAATTGTGCGTTGATCAAGCGCGAATCTCGACGTCGCGATGTCTCTGAGGATCTCGTAGCGGCTCGCGGATACAGCGATAGTCTCGATCTCGGGCTTGGCTGCATCCATCCCGACACTGTTCACAGTGGTTTCACCGGGCCACACGTCAACGATGCGTCTCACGGTCTCAAATCCGGGCGCTTCGATCGCAAAGTGGTAGCGCCCGGGAGAAACATCCGAATACTCGTAAATGCCAGGCAAATGGCGTGCGGACAAAGACAAAGCGGGGTCGACAGAAATAGCGGCGCGTTCAACGGGTTGATCGCTGCCCTTGGTTGTAATGACCAGGACGACGCTTTCGCCAGGCAGCCCTGCGCTGTCGTAGCGTACAACGAGATGCACGCCAGCCTCGGACCGAATAGTCAGGCCATGTTCCCGCAGGATCTCGCGAACGATCTCGACAGGATCCGTCGCCTCAGGCTCAACCGTAACGATCAGATCTTCGGCAACAAGGTTTGTGCTGTAGGCGAACGGGTGGCCGGCGTCGCGGAATTCGTCGATGATCGCGGCAACCGGTCGGCCACTGTAAGTCACAGCATCGCCGTCCGCGGCCAGACCGGCCGCCGGCAGCAATAAGACCACTATCAATAACGTCCGCAACATATGCTGATTCCTCCGCCTGTGGCGAGAGTACCGAGCGCTACGGGCGACTACCTGAATCTATTGCACTCACGTTGATGGTCCCCCCATCTATGCGGTAATCAAGATCCTCACCCGACATCCGGAATTGCAATTTGTCTCTCGGGTCCATGTCCATATCGACGTTACCAAACAGCACTCCCTCACGCGCTTTCTCTTCTGCGGCCGGAGATTCGTAAGCAACCTGCAGACCCGTCTCACGACCCACCCATTGCAGGAACTCGTCAACGGTTCTGCCGTCAACATCGGCGGCAGGCGCGGTCGCCTCAACCCAATTCCAGGCTTCACCATGTCCACTGAAATTTACGACAGTCGGGCGCGCACCACCCGACACTGTCAACTGCTGACCTTCGAGCGCAACAGCCTCTGCAACGTACACACCATCCACCGCAACCCGGCCTTCGCGGACACTGACCGTTAATCTGTCTGCGTCAGCCAACGTCATGTATTGCGTGCCGACGTGTTTGACCGAACCGTGATCTGTCGTAATCTCAAAGCCCGACCCTGTGATCGCTGCCACAGATTGCGACGGCTGCGAATCGAAATAGATCCGCCCCGACTGCAAATACACTGAATCGGCGGACCTGAACTCGATACGCGTATTCTCGTCGATACGCAGTGAGCCGCCATTGCCCCATTCGAGTCCGATACCGGCCGCATCGCCAGTAACAATGACCTGCCCTGCGGAAATCGCTGTGAGGTCGGTCATCTCGTGCAGTTCGGATTGCTCTCCGAGCAGATAGATCGATCCATGACTCTTGCCGATGGTCGCCACTTGTAATGGTTCGACATCGCTAACTTGCAGCGCATTGAACGACACAGCGACTGCCAGCAACACTGTTGCCGCAATCGCAAACTGTGTCATACGGCGACGCGTTCGACGTCGGCCTGTCACCGTTTGCCACTGCGCATACACTGCATCACGAACGATCTCTTCATCATCGCTCGGTGGCGCGGGTCGGGGCGCCGCGTGTTCGAGCAGCTCTTCAACTGCTTCATTCGTACGCATTGCACTTTCCTCGCCCGAATTGTTCATGATTGCACCAATCCTTCTGCCTGATCGTTCAGGGCTCCGTTCAAGGTGCTGTAAACATCGGCAAACGCGCGCTTCGCTCTTGCGAGCAACGATTGTGTCGCCTCCGTACCGATTTCCAGTCGTGCCGATATCTCTATCACCGAATGACCCTCAACGTATTTCCACTCCAGTACATTGCCGTATTTGGCGGGTAGCCGATCGAGCGCAACCTGAATCAGGCGCAATGCCTCGACTCGTTGGTAATGCCGCTCGGGGCTATCTTCAATGGGTGCCTGGAAGGAATCGACCGCAGCCTGTATCTCGGGAAGATCTTCGACCAGCACGATGTGGTCTCTGTATCGCCCCTGGCGGGTCAGCCAGTCGCTGATCTCGTTGCGACAAATCGCGCATAACCAGGTAAAAAGTGCCGACTCGGCACGAAAGGTATGCATTTTTCGGACAGCGCGGGTCAGCGTGATCTGCACAACCTCGCGCGCGCCCTCCGGATCGTCACTCAGTCGCACGATGGCGAATCGATAGAGTCTCGCGAAGTTGTCCTCAAAAAAGCGATCAAAGGCTCTTTGGTCACCCGCAAGTAACTGTTTTACAAGCCTTTTGTCGTCAAGATAAACCGGCATAGCGTCCATTCTCCCAGCACCTGCCCAATTAGACGGGCAGGCGCGGAAAAATCGGTCGCGTTTATTTTACGCCGGTCACCGGGAAACGGTTACACAGGCCCCGAAAACCGCATAGGGGCGGCGGACGGTATGTTTGTTGCCGCAAGTAAAGCGCAGCGAAGCGAGCCATGACGGCAGCAAATGTGCCGTCTGCTGGTTGTATTACCGCTTCATGGCCTCGAAGAACTGGGCGTTGGTCTTCGTATCCTGCATTTTGTTAAGTAGGAACTCGACGGCCGCCAGCTCGTCCATCGGATGCAGCACCTTGCGCAGCACCCACATCTTCTGCAGCTCCTCGGGAACCGTCAGCAGTTCTTCTTTTCGCGTACCGGAGCGATTGATATTGATCGCCGGGAATACGCGTTTCTCGGAAATGCGGCGATCCAGGTGGATCTCCATATTGCCGGTGCCCTTGAATTCCTCGTAGATGACTTCGTCCATCTTCGATCCCGTGTCGACAAGCGCCGTCGCGAGAATGGTCAGGCTGCCGCCTTCTTCGATGTTGCGTGCCGCGCCGAAGAATCTCTTGGGCCGGTGCAATGCGTTGGCATCCACACCGCCAGTGAGTACCTTGCCCGATGACGGAACAACGGTGTTATAAGCGCGTGCGAGACGTGTGATCGAGTCCAGGAGAATAACAACGTCGCGCTTATGCTCGACAAGACGCTTCGCTTTCTCGATTACCATCTCGGCGACCTGCACGTGACGACTTGCCGGTTCGTCAAAAGTCGACGAAACAACTTCACCGCGCACCGTGCGTTCCATCTCGGTGACTTCCTCGGGCCGCTCGTCGATGAGCAACACGATGAGATCCACGTCCGGGGAATTCGCACAGATTGCTGACGCCATGTTCTGCAGCAACATCGTCTTACCGGCTTTCGGTGGCGAGACGATCAGGCCGCGCTGGCCTTTGCCGATTGGTGCCACCAGGTCGATGATACGTGCCGTCAGATCCTCGGTGCTGCCATTGCCCTGTTCGAGCGGCAGGCGTTCGGTCGGGAACAGCGGCGTCAGATTCTCGAACAGAACCTTGGTACGCGCGTTCTCGGGCGAGTCGTGATTGATCTGCCCGACTTTAAGCAGGGCAAAATAACGTTCGCCATCCTTCGGCGGTCGAATCAGGCCTGAGACAGTGTCGCCGGTTCGCAGCGCGAAGCGCCGAATCTGGCTCGGACTGACGTATATGTCGTCCGGACCCGCCAGATAAGACCCGTCAGACGAACGCAGAAAGCCGAATCCGTCCTGCAGGATTTCAAGTACGCCGTCGCCGTATATGTCTTCGCCGTTTTTCGCATGCGCCTTGAGTATCGAAAATATGATCTCCTGCTTGCGGTGGCGTGCAAGATCATCGAGTCCGAGCGTTTGACCCAGCTCGACCAGGTCAGCGGCCGGCCGGCTCTTGAGCTCGGTCAGGTTCATGATGTTTTTGCTCTGTTCGAGCTGTTCGGGCGAAATTACCTCGAGATTGCCATCGTCATCCGGATAGTCGCCTTGCGGCGACCGGCGACGGCGGCGTCGATTCGGGTTGCCCTTACTTTTGTTGCCTGACTTTTGCGGTCGGCTTTTCGTTTGATTACCCAAGTACCCTCTCACAGATTAGTGTCCAGGAATTCGATTAGTTGCGATTTTGACATCGCACCGAGTTTTTGTGCCTGCACGGCACCATCTTTAAATAACATAAGCGTCGGAATGCTGCGTATGCCGAACTTCTGTGCTGTGTTCGGGCTCTCATCGACGTTCAATTTGACGACGGACATTTTGTCGGCGTACTCGCTGGCCGCTTCATCGAGAATCGGGGCGATCATTTTGCAGGGACCACACCACTCGGCCCAGAAATCGACCAGGGCGGGCTTGTCAGAATTAAGTACATCAGCCTCAAAATCACCGTCATTGGTGTGCACGATATTGTCGCTCACCGGCTACTTCCTCCACATTTGCATGGTCTGTTTGGATGCTGGTCTGCCCGTTGCCGCTGCTGGCGGAGAACGAACACTATAAAATGGATGACGCTGCCCGATACTTCAGGCAATATGTCGCAGCTTTGTTGCCGACTAATTCCGGCTTCTTTGATGAATCGATGATTGCGAAACTGGCAGGTGCGACGATTGTCGCGTCGGTATTGAACCAATTTGAACGCGTCACGAGGCATTTTGCAAGCTTTTAATGCACTTTTTGTGGCCCCCGAATCATGGCAGATAACCATCTGAGCGACCTCAGATTTGACTCCCTTACGCTGCAGGACAGTGTGCGGGCGGGCATCCGTGATGCCGGTTTTGAGTTTTGTACGCCGATTCAGGCCAGTACTCTGCCAATTGCGCTCGAGCCTCGTGATGTTGCGGGCCAGGCACAGACCGGCACCGGCAAGACGGCCGCATTCCTGGTCGCCACGTTTGAGAAAATGCTGGCCTCAGAACCGGCCGCAGATCAGAAGAAACAACCGCGGGCCTTTATGCTGGCGCCGACCCGTGAACTCGCGGTGCAGATAGCAAACGATGCCGAGCAACTTGGCAAACATACCGGTTTCAAGATCGGCGTCGCGTTTGGCGGTACCGACTACGAGAAACAGCGGCGCACGATTGGGGACGGTATCGACATCCTGATCGGTACACCGGGTCGCATTATCGACTACTTCAAGCAGGGCGTTTTCAAGCTCGACCAGGTGGAAGTCGCAGTGCTCGATGAAGCGGATCGCATGTTCGATCTTGGCTTCATCAAGGACATTCGCTATTTGTTGCGCAAGCTGCCGCCGCCCGACAAGCGATTGAACATGCTGTTTTCGGCAACGCTGTCACAGCGTGTCATGGAACTCGCCTACGAGCACATGAATGAGCCCGAACTCGTTCGTATCGAGCCTGACAAAATAACCGCCGACCGCGTACGCCAGGCGATCTTCTTTCCGTCGAACGAGGAGAAAATGCCGCTACTTGTGGGCTTGATTCGCGAAATGGGTGCCGGGCGAATCATGGTTTTCGTCAACATGAAGCGCCAGGCGGAACGCGTCGAAGCATATCTCGAAGCCAATGGCGTGCATGCCAAAGCCATATCAGGCGACGTACCACAGAAGAAACGCTTGCGCATGCTGATGCAATTCCAAAGCGGCGAACTTCAGGTTCTGATCGGCACCGACGTCGCATCGCGCGGATTGCACATTCCCGACGTGCTGTACGTGATCAACTACGATCTGCCGCAGGACTCCGAGGACTACGTGCATCGCATCGGTCGCACGGCCCGTGCGGGCGCGGCAGGCGATGCGATCAGTTTTGGTTGCGAGACGTATGCGGCGTCGTTACCCGACATCGAAAACTTCATCGGGCACAAGATTCCGGTCGCAAAATACGACCTGGCATTGCTGCCGGAGCTGATCAAGCCCAAACCGAAACCCAGGAGCCAGTCCGGACCGCGGAACAGGCAAGGCGGGAATAAGAGCGGGTCGCGGCGGCGACCACCGCGGAGATCATAGAAAGCGGCGGGCCGGGCATTGCCCATCTGCATGGCTCGCTGCGCTGCGCTTTACTTCCGATGAACAACGCCCGGCCCGCCACCATCTGTTAACAACTCGGCAACTCCCTCAACAGCGGCGAATTCCGGACTCCCTCGCATCGGTTCGGATGTGTCAGGACGCGTTATGGTCACGAGCATGTCGATGCCGTATGCGTCAGCACTGCGCAAGACCGGCTCAGTGTCGTCGACAAACACCGTCGATTTCGGCTCAAAGCCCTCCTTCTCCTGCAATATTTTCCAAAATTCCTGGCGTTCTTTGGCAAAACCGAGCGTGTGCGCGCTGTAAATACCGTCAAAAAAGCCGGAAAAACCCGTCGTCTCTTCCTTGAGCGTAAGCGTGTCGGGGTGCGAATTGGTGACCAGCAGAACCTTGATGTCCATATCGCGGACGCGCTCCAGAAATGCCCTTGCCCCGGGCAAGTAGTCGATGCGCTGATGCACATCGTGGTGCAGTTGCAGAACGTCAAAACCGAGCCGCTCGCTCCAGTGATCGAGGCAATACCATTCCAGATCACCTTGTATGGCTGCATACTTCGCGAACAGCCGGTCTCGCGCCGTCTCGTAAGCAAGGCCATTATGGATGGCGTATCGCTCCGGGACTAGCTGCTTCCAGACATAGTTGTCGAATGCGAGATCGAGAATCGTGCCATCCATATCGAGCATTAGCGTCTCGCAACGATCGATGGCTGTTTTGGGATCGAATGTCACTGCTTTATACTGCGCGCCCTGTTTGCACGTCCGGAAATCCCCATGAACCTCAAGGAACTGATTGAACCTGTCGTTGCCCTCGCCGTCGTTGCTGGCCGGGCGATCCTCGAAGTCTACGCCACCGATTTCGACGTTCAAAGCAAAGTCGACGAGTCGCCGCTGACACAGGCGGACCTCGCCTCGCACCGGTGTATCGTCGCGGGACTCGAAGAGCTGACGCCGGACATCCCGATTATCTCCGAGGAAGAGGGTCTGCCGCCTTTTGAAGAGCGCGGCCAATGGCAACGATACTGGCTGATTGACCCGCTCGACGGTACCAAGGAATTCGTCAATCGCAACGGTGAGTTCACAGTCAACATCGCGCTCATTGAATCGAACCGACCCGTATTTGGTGTCGTGCACGTTCCTGTTCAGGACAGGACCTACACTGGCTGCGAGGGCCATGGCGCTGAGCTGCGTGACAGCGGTTCGCGTACAGCGATTCGCGTTGCCGAGTCCAGTGGCCATCCTGTTCGCATTGTCGGCAGCCGTTCCCACCGAGGCTCGAGTCTCGACGCATTTCTTGAGAAGGTCGGCGAATCGGATATGCTCGCAATGGGTAGCTCATTGAAATTCTGTGTCGTCGCCGAAGGGCGCGCTGACATCTACCCGCGCCTTGGCCCGACCTCTGAGTGGGACACTGCCGCAGCCCAAAGCGTCGTCGAACAGGCGGGCGGAAAAGTCCTCGAGCTTGACGGTAAGCCACTGTCTTATAACGCTAAATCCGATATTCTGAACCCCTGGTTTGTCGTTATCGGCCCGCGCGATCATGACTGGCTGGAACTGCTTGCAAGCGACGCGTAGCATGGGTAGCAATGACCGACAAAGTCGATACTGAGTCCTTCAAGAACCTCGAGAGACTACGCGAATTGCGCGTCAGTCACCGTGACCTCGACTACCTGATCGATCGACTGCAACACGACCCGATGGTCGATCAGTTGCGAATTCGCCGCCTGAAAAAACGCAAACTGTTGATCAAAGATATGATCGCTTCGCTCGAAAGCGAGTTGATTCCAGATTTGGACGCTTGAGCGGCGCGCGCCCTGGACGGTGTTCATATTCATGGCTCGCTGCGCTGCGCTTTACTTCACATGAACACCGTCCAGACCACACGCCTCACTTGGGCCCAATGTGTGTGTCACCTCGCTGTCTCGCTAGTTCGACCTGGCGTTGGCGTTCCTGCAGTCGTGCTTCTCTGTCTTCGTCGAGGTCGTTGATGCAGTTCGGACAGGAGACGCCTTCGCGGTAATCAGGTGAGGCCAGGTCCTTTGTGCTCAGCGGTCGGCGGCAAGCATGGCATTGGACGTAACCGCCTTCGGCCAGATCACGATCCACAGCGACGCGGGTATCGAAGACAAAGCACTCGCCGTTCCAGCGATTGTGCTCGGGTGGCATGTCCTCGAGATACTTCAGAATACCGCCCTGCAAGTGGTACACCTCCTCGAAACCCAGCTCGAGCATCAACGCCGTCGCTTTCTCGCAGCGGATGCCCCCGGTGCAGAACATCGCAAGCGGCCGGTCCTTCGATGTCTCTGCAAGTTCTTTCGCGAACTCCGGGAATTGCCGAAAACTGTCGGTTTGCGGATCCAGCGCACGCGGGAAGGTGCCGACCTCCACTTCGTAGTGATTGCGAGTGTCGATGACAACGACATCCGGGTCCGCAAGCAGTGCATTCCACTGCTCCGGCGGCACGTACGTGCCAGTCCTCTCGTGCGGCAGAATGTCGGGGCGGCCCAACGTGACGATTTCCTTCTTGAGACGCACCCGCATCCGCCTGAAGGGTGCCTCGACGGCCTCGGTCCAGCGGCCCTCGATCGCATCGCGCAACGACAGTCTGCGTTCGATCCAGGCCAAAACAGCCCGGATCGAGTCCTCAGGTCCAGCGATCGTCGCGTTAAATCCTTCCGCAGCGACCAGAATGGTTCCAAGCAGGTCCTGCGCATCGCAGATTGTCTGCAAATCGTCTCCAAATTCCTCTGGCCCGGCCAGATCGAGGAAACGGTAGAACGAAACAACCTTCATACGTTGACCTGATCCTCGGCAACGGCCAACGACAGAATGCTGTGGCGAATTTCTTCGCCGAGCACTAATCGCGCGTCCGCACCTATGCCTACGACATCTTCGTCGAAATCAAGCAACCCGTTGCCGTTGCGTCGCAACACTTCCTGCTCCTGCAGCTTGCGAATGAAATCGTGAAACAGCGTTTTGTTGAAGAAGTCAGGCGAATGCAACCCGTAAATCATCGACAATCGCTCGGCGCTCAACTCGCACATGCGCTCGAGCCGCACGCGCGACAGTGTTCCAGACCCGTGTTGCACGAGAATCGCGATCACGAGATAGAATCGTTGCAACATAGGTACCATTGCCTGGCCGAGCATCATGAGTTGATACGCTTGCGCCGAACCATCTGGCGGCCGCTCAAGCAGCGACTTGCGCTTGCCGCGCATCAGTAGCCCATGATCGACAAGTGTCTCGATGGCCGTCGTGGTGACATCGTCGACTTCATCGTCATCCCACTGCAGAAACAACTCTTTCTGCATAAACGGGTATATCAGCCTGATCAAGCGCTGCAGTTCGGCGTGTTCGAGCTGCCGGCCCTGGATGAAACAACAGGCAACCGATGCGGGCACCGCAAGCAAATGCAATATGTTGTTACGAAAATACGTCATGAGCACGGCCGTACTCTCGGTCATGTGTATGACGTCACCCATCGGGTGCGTCGTACGGCTGATGACATCGAGCTTCTCGCCGTGAGCGATAATTTCCTCGGTATTCATGTCCGGCAAAGTCATCGAGTCTGAGAAACGAAATTGTCCGAGCAGTTCCAGACTCAACTGCAACTGTGACTTCAGCTCCTCGGCACCGATCTTCTGTCGCGGTGTGGCAAGCAATACGTAGGCGAGCAGGCTGATGGGTGTCACAGCCGCTGCCGAGTTGACGCCACGCATGATATCCCGTCCGAGCCTGTCAACGACTTCGTTCAGCCACGCCGGGCGCTCGCTATCGCCGCCCGAGGATTGTCGCCAGTCGGGACGGATATTGTCGAGCAGCGCGTCAAGCTCGATGGGCTCACCGATATTCACATACACGCGACCGAAATTCTCGCGCAACGACTTCACGGAACGAATCAATCCAAAGAGTGATTCCTTCTGTTTTTCAGCACCGCCGAGTTCGCTGATGAAGGAGCCTCCCTCGATGAGTTTTTCATAGCCAAAATAGATCGGCACAAACACAATCGGGCGCTTCGGATCCTGTACGTAGGAATTCACGGTCATCGCCAGCAAGCCGCCCTTGGGTCTAAGCAAGCGTCCGGTGCGGCTGCGACCGCCCTCGACGAAGTACTCGATCGAATAGCCGCGCGCGAGAATCTGGTACAGATACGCATCAAATACCGTGGCATACAGGCGGTTGCCCTTAAAGCTGCGCCGCAGGAAGAACGCGCCGCCCCGACGCAGGATCGGTCCGACGAATGGCATGTTGAGGTTAATGCCGGCCGCGATGTGTGGGACCTGCAACCCCTCCTCGTAGCAGATGTAGCTCAACAACAGGTAGTCGAAGTGACTCCGATGGCACGGCGCGTAGACAATGACCTTTTCCTTCGCAACATCACGCAAGCGCTCGATATGTGTGAGCTCGATGCCATCGTAGATCCGGTTCCATAGCCATCTCAGAAAGCGAAGAATGACCCGAATCGTCGGGTAGGAAATATCCGCCGCAATCTCCTGAACATACTCGTGCACTTTGCGTTCCGCCGCTTCACGCTTCTCCGGGTCATCCCCGGCCTCAGCTGCGATGGCACGCCTAACACCTGGAGCGAGCAGGATCTGCCTGGACATCGTTCGCCGATGCGAGAGGTCCGGCCCGACAGTCGCTGCACGGCGCTGGCGAAAATGTACGCGCAGAATTCGGGAAACCTTGCGAAACGCAATCCGCGATTCGAGGCCACTTTGAACGATTGAACTCAGTGCCAGTACATGACTGAACCGCAACAGTGTGTTGCGTCCATGCAAAACCGTCGCGAAGAACTTCCGGGTCCGCCCGGCGACGTCCCAGTTCTCGGCGAACAATAGTTTGAGAAGCGACCGCTCCTTGTCGGGCGAGCGCCCCCAGTAGATTGCGACCGGGATCAACAGCAGGTCTTCACTGTTATTCTCAGCCGCATCAACAAGGCTGCGCAATAGTATCGATCCGGTCGTTGACGGACGGCGAAATATGAAACCGCGCGATGGTCGCAGCACGACGAAGCGGCGCGAAAAACGTTCACCGCAGAATTCAAAAGACTCGTTAGGGGATGGCAGTCCATGCCGCGCGCAGGCACGCTCGAGCGCGAGCAGATCGGCCAGACCACCTGTTTCCAGTACATAGCAGACGGCCGCACTGTCACTAGTGATCAGTTCAGCCGGCGATTCCGGTTGAATCGCCGGCCGTGCCCATACGGCGAACAGCTTTCCCGCCAGCCAATAGAGTGGCCGGAACATGAACCGCGCAATATTCATGGCGAACTAGTCTACCGGTAGGTCTGTGGGCCCTATCGCGACTGCAGCCGCGACTACAGGCTAGTTCCCCATCGCGTCTTCGAGCGCTTCGTCAACTTCTTCTTTCTTCTCCATCAGCGTGTCTTCGACGTCCCCAGCCTTGTCCATCGCGTCCTTCATGCCCTCTTCAGCCATATCACCGGCTTTTTCGGCCATGTCACCGGCTGTGTCAGCGACATCTCCCGCCATATCGCCAGCGTCGTCAACGACGTCCTCAACGGTCTCTTCAACCGCCTCAGTAGCGGCATCCAGCTTCTCACCGGCCGTTTCGTCCGAAGAGCCGCCGCATCCTGCGAATGCCAAAGCCACCAATATCAGTAAATATCTCATGCTGTACCTCCCATTTTTTGCATCACTTTCTTAGTTGTTCGATGAATCGTTTCAAATAATAATTTATCTCATCGATGTTGAATGTCAGTCGATGATCGCCATCGACAACATGTAGTGTAGCCCCGCACGAGCCAGCGAAGCGAATGCTGTTTTCAACCGGAACAATATCATCATGCCAACCGTGCACAATGCAAATTGGGAGATCCGGGGGGTTCGGCGTAACTTCCTCATATCCTTGCATAAAATAGGCCGGAGCCAGCACAAATAGTCCCGCTGCATGCAAACGATCCGCTGCCGCGGTCGCGACATGTCCGCCCATGCTCGATCCAACGAGAATCAGGGAATCGTCGACATCGCGGCACTCGCGCAGCAGTTTTTGCACGCGCTCCGCTGGATCCGAGATGCCCTGATAGTCAATGCTGTCTACCTCACAGCCCAACTCCTTCGCGACCTCGGCCATCGCCCGGATCTTTGTGCCCCACGGGCCGCTTTCCTGGCCATGCGAGAAAATCACCGTCGTCATACTAGTATTCCATCGCCTGCTTCGCAGAGTTCTTCGATGTGTCGCGCCAGTAGCCAGCCGCGATCCTGGCCCCATACGACAAAATCACCCAAGCGCATCGTCGGTACGCCCCAGCATCCTGAGTCCATCATCGACTCGCGGTTTGCATCAACAATCGGCCGCCATGCATCGTCCTGCATCGCGGCCACGACATCGGGCCAGAATAGTCCGGTGCGGCCCGTTACTTTGCGCATACCCTTGTCCGTTGCCACATCGACACCGCGTGCCCAAATCGCCTCACCCGCGTTGAGCAGGAAGTCACGTTCGCGTTTTTCGCCCTGCGCGTAGAAAAATACGGCGAGGCATCGCTCCACGCCTTTGCCTATCGGATCGGCGAACTTACCGTACGGAATATTCATCCGTTGTGCCTCACGACTTGTGTCGTTGGCGAAGTAAATCAGCTTCGATTTCGGAACTTGCAGGCCTCGCATGACCATCGGCAATACGGGACGCACGTTCACTCGCAGTCCAAACGCATCGGCGATTGCAAACACGCGGCCCAGAGACAGGTAGGAGTATGGGCTGCGAAACGAGTAAAAGAACTCGAGTGGCGGCAGATCTTTTGCAGTGCTCGGCGGCGCGATCGGCAATGTCATCTGCATCACCTGGCGAATTGACGCAAGCTTGCCGAGCGACGCCGACTCACGCCGGGCACCGAGCCCATCGAGCCTTGCCACCAGGTAATGCAGCCGGTCGACGCCCCAGTACCATTCGCCTTCGTAGTGCAAGGTCGCACAGTTGTAATGCCCCAGCTCGATTAGTCGCTGCCGATTCTCGGCGAGCAGCCGATCACCCTCGCCCGATAGCTCCGCGCCACTAACACGCCTTGCGACACCTTCGGAATCACCCCGCCAGTAGAGTGACATTGACACCAACAATTCGTCGTCAAAGTCCGGGTTATTTCTATTGGCGGCCAGCGCATCGATCAACGCGCGCCGATGCTCGACAGGCGGCGCCCGCCCTTTATCTAGAAACGGCACGCCGAGTTCGGCGGCGAGCCGCGCACAGTCTCGCTCCGCATACACGGCGAGCATATCGGCGTATGGTCGGTGCGCCTCGTCACTGTGCGCCTGTGTGAGAAAGTAACGTAACTCTACGTCGTAGTTTTCGGCGAGGCTCGGCAGATATTGCGCAAGTAAATAGGAGTACGGGTCATCGAGCTCGAGAAACACGGAGATGGTGTGTGGCCGACGCGAGAGTTTGCGGCGCTTCTCGGCAAACGATCGCTTTGCCGACTGTGTTTTTTCACTGACCAGCAGTTTGACGAGCTGCGAGCGTAGCTTGCTGCGAATACTCACTCTTCATCCCATGCCGATGATGGTTTCCACAACAACTCGTCCAAATCGGGTTGCCAGCGGTACTTTCGCATATCGACGCGCCCCGCGATGACCGCGACGTCCTCCATCATAAGTCGTTTGCATTGCTCTTGATACGGTCGGCTGTCCTTGTCGAACGCGATCTTCCCTGACATTTGTAGCACCCGATGCCATGGTACGTCGTGCCCGTCGGGCAGCTGCCGCAGGGCATAGCCAACCTGTCGTGCGCCGCGTGCAATGCCTGCGATCTCGGCGACCTGGCCGTAACTCGCGACCGTGCCTTTCGGGATATCGCGAATCGTGTCCCATATTCGGTGCATGCGAGCAATGCGATCCAAAAGCGATTCCTCAACCCAGCCCGAGACGCGCCTGAATCTCGCGCTTCGCATCGTGCAGAACGGTGTCGCGATCGAGACTGTCGAGAATTTGCTTGACGACATGTTTGGGGCCACCCTCGCCCCAGGACTTGCCCTCGCCAAGGTATTTTGCAGCGACCTGACCGACGACATAGGTGCTGTAGTAGGCGATCGCGCCCTGTGCACCGGCTGTGACGATCGTCGACAGCCCGGCCGTACCGACCTTGAGTGCGCTGGACACAAAGTGCAACGCCCACACGGTTCCCATTAACGCCGCCGCTTCGGCGACGATCACTTTGACCAGCGAGCCGGCTTCCCTGCGGCTAAGCGGTAAGTCATAGACACGTGACAGGTGAATGACCATGCCAACATCAATGAACGCGGCTGCGAACAGGTCCGCGACAGGCACCGGATTGAATGCGACAGCGATACCTTTACCAACGCAATACGTACGCACCAGTTTTTCGCCGAGTTCGCTTCGTGCCGCCAGAATTCGACGGCCAACCTGGTCGCTAAGGTCGGAGGCGAACAGGCTTGCATTCAGGGCCGCCAGGGTTTTTCCTTCGGCATCCAGAATATCCCAAAGCTTGAGCCGCAAAGCCTCAACATCGGGTTCACGTTGCCGCTCGCTTTCGATTTCGTCGCCATTTGCATCAACTTCAATCACGACCTGCGGCCGCGGTTGTGCTGTCACAGCGACAACATGATCCGCGTCGACGATGCCTTTGGTCTTCGCACGTATCGATCCAAGCAAGGAAGCTTGTTCATCACTCGTAAACAGATCGATTTTGTTGAGCGCCACGAGAACCGGACGACCTTGTGTAAGTACGGTACGCAGTGCGAGCAGCTCGGTTTCGGTGATGTCTCCGTCGAGAACGAAGATGACAAGATCGGAACGGCCAGCAACTTCGCGAGCCATGGCCTCGCGTTTTTCTCCGCCAGCTTCATCAAGACCTGGCGTATCGATCAGGAATACACCGCCCGCCTCGACCTCATCCCAGGCCTGCATCGACGACTGCCGTGTTTCACCGTGTAGCGGACTCACTGAGAATGCTTCGCCGCCGACGAGAGCATTAAGCAACGACGACTTGCCTGTGCTGACACGACCAAACGCGGCCAGGTGAAGATAACCATGCTCGAGCTTATCGAGCATGGCTTGCACGGCATCATAATCGTGTGCCAATGCGTCGCGCACACCCGCAGGAAGACGCGCATCGTCGATGAGCTCCCGCAGGCTTTCGCGCGCAAGCGCAAGGTGGTCTGAGCCGATGTCTTGTCCGGCCTCAGCTGCCGCCTGTTTTTTGCTCCAGGGCCATTTTGGCAACGCGGCGTACGCCCGCTTCAATATGTTCACTGATGCCTTCCTCAAATTCTTTCGCGGCAACGTCAGGCACAAATTCTCCATGACGGGACAGTGTCAGGACCAGGCTACGACCAAGCGCATCGAAAATCAGCCCATAGGCAACGGCGTGCACGAGGCCGCCGGCGACGGTACCGATGCCCGGAAATGCCTTAAGGCCATTGCCTGCGACCGCGAGAGACAGCGGCAACGCTCGTCCCACCCGGCTTTGACTCAGATTCAGAAACTCCTCGATATCAAGGTCTCGCGGGGCCGCACCATAGAGCTTGCACAGTTCCTGTGTCATCGCCGTGCCGATATAGCCTTGAATCAGCACATCGGTACCCGGGCTTACAGCGGCCAGAGCGCCCAGGACTGCCTTGCGCGTCGCATTGCGGATGATCTGTTCCGATCGCTGCAATCGATATTCAGCTTCGGCCTCCGCCAGCTTGTCGGCCGCGAGCCGAAAGACGGCGCGATCTCGTTGTTCATCAATCGAGTCGAGGGCCTCCTCGAGCAAGCGGTTTATTGCGACGACGAGTACGCCGACATCGGCCGGGCGTTGCCGCCGAACAACGTCCTCCGAGCCATCAGCACCCCGCTCGACGACGTCTACTTCACCACCTGCAGAAACTGCGACAACCCGATCCCGTTCGACAGTGCCGCCCAAAGAGTCAAGATGCTCGAGCAGCCGTTGTATCAGTGCGGCCTGTTCTTCGACGTCGAAGCGATCGGACTTGTTCATGACCAGAACGAGAGGTTTGCCACACGCCAGGAGCGCCTCAACGGCGAGCGACTCCTGTCTCGCCAGATCACCATCGGTTACGAACAACACAACGTGTGCGCGCTGCGCCTCTTGCAGGGCCTGCTCATCAAAACCGGCGTCGTGACCACCCGTGCCCGGAACGTCGGTCAGCAAGATCTGGTGACCCAGATCGTTGCGCCACCGATAGTGTTGAATATCAGTCGTCGAACCGCCGACGACATCGACAGTGACGTCGGCAGCCGGAACCAGCGCCCTTATCAGCGAGCTCTTGCCCGTGCTAACTTCACCGAAGAAACACAGGTGAATTGCGCCAGCTCGCTGTCTCGCCGCCAGCTCCTGTAGCTCGGCCTGCGCTTCACTAACATTGACGCCGGCGGCCTCGGCCTCGCGCAGACGTTGTTTGATGTCGTTCTGTGACAGTTTGTCAGGTACTGCCCTCTTCGCTGCGGGAATCTTGCGGCGCACGACGAGACGCCAGACCAGCTCGATAGCAGTGACAAGCAGCGCCACCATGACGGCCACGTAGCCATAGAGCAGCACTTTCGGTCCGTCGACGAGCCGGTCCCAGACATTCAGGGCTGATTCGGTCAGAAACAGCATCGCGCCGATCGCCACGATGAAGACGAGCAGGATCAACAGCGCAATGACGATGCGGATAAAGCGATCGAGTTTCATTTCCGATCAGACTGCCGGAAACGGAATCGAATAGGAAGGTTGCGGGAGGCTGATTTGCACTATTGCGACAGACGCCACGCGGATTCACCTCAAACAGGTCAATCCGCACGATTAGGCCATCGCTGAGACTGCGAATGTCCGCTATCAGGCGGCGAGGTACGTCGTCAGCTTGGGAAGCTGATGTTCTACCATTGAACTACACCCGCAAATCAGGGAGTTACGTCTCACTCAGGTCTGGCTGAGCATAAAAGTGAGAGTACGGTAATTCTAAGCGATTCTGCAGCGATTCGAGAAGCTCTTTACCGTTCGGATGCGGACTACGCGACGATAGCGTCGCGGCCGAGATAGACCTTCAATCCAGCATCAACAGAATCCGGGCGTTAATTCCCGAGCTGTCCCCTTGCAGGTTTCCGCGGTCCAGCGAGATGTGACGATAGTTCAAGCCTAAATGAGCGCTTCTCGTGAACCACCAGTTCACACCGAGTGACCAGATGTCCATCTCGCCACCATCCAGCGTTCCGTCGGTCAGGTCGGTGTTCGAGTAACGAAATGCGAGTTCAACCGTGCCCCACCCGCCCTGGTTTACCGGCCTGGCCACGGGCAGCGGGTCGAATACACCACTGCGCTTGCGATAGGCACGCGACTCGCCGGTGACAGCCCAGGAACCGGTGACATGATAGCCGCTGAAGAAGGGGTTACCCGTTTGCGGCGAGTTGACATCGGTCCCGACGTACTCGAAGCCAAGCCAGTACGGCCCATTGCGCCAGTAGGCCTCCAGGCTATAGGTCATCTGATCGTCCGCTGAAATTATCCCGGTATCGACGTAACGCGGCGCACTGTTGAATTCCGGTGTTCTTCTTACCTGGACCGGCTGCTTCAAATCCGAGTACCGCAAGCCGAGACCAACGTGGAACAGGTTACTCTCGTTCTGAAAAACCGCGGGCGCCCAGGTCGTACGACCCACAAACACGTTCGCGGTGTCACTGAATGACTCGCCCGAGTCGATCCAGTTGTTAAATGCGCCGACGGCCCAGCTGACGTTATCCGAGGCCGCTGCCCCGGAGAGAACGACGCCGTGGTTGCGCGACGGGAGCAGCGCATCGATGAAGGCGCCCCGCTCCTGCATGGGCAGGTACGCGAGACCCATCAATCGCTCCATTGAGATGGGCTCCTTCTGCTTGCCGACGCTCAAGGTCAGATCGGCTGGCATTGGAATGTCCAGCCGGTAGTCGCCGAAAGAAAATTCTTCATCGGTATCGACATCGAATCCCTTGTCGTACGCATGGGTCATCGCAAACACCGTGTAACGCCACGGTCGCTTGAAATTGAGTGTGCCGACCACACCGAAGCGTGCAGCACGAATCTGACCCCCTTCGAAATCCGAGAGATCCTGCACCTGGCCCTCGCTG
>Ga0224508_10000318_pt1 | contig 48579 bp, 37 predicted proteins | sample SF_Jan12_sed_USG_4_FD_170157 | JGI IMG/M metagenome (GOLD analysis project Ga0224508, IMG submission 170157) | Sediment microbial communities from San Francisco Bay, California, United States - SF_Jan12_sed_USGS_21 | ecosystem: Environmental > Aquatic > Marine > Sediment | place: USA... | reverse complement strand
CGTAGCGCGGATCGGGAGGCGTCTCGGTGTAGTGAGCCCACTGATCTTTCGACCACTTTGGAGAACCGAGCTCGCCGTCGAGCATCGCCGCATAGTCGGAGGTCAGAACTCCCGAGATGGCGCGATAGACCCGCCGGAACCTATTCGGGTAAGGGTTCTGCATCGGCTCGACTTCGACGGGCGCTTCGAGGGCAAAGGGCTGGGTGTGATCCGCCATCAGGGCGATGGTGGTTTCGAGCGGACCCCGGTTCTCGTTCGCGGGGGGCGCGTCGGTGATTTCGAACGGCCGCGCCGGGAAGTGCGGAATCAGATCACGGTCGACATCACGCCGCGCCGAGACGACCAGCTTGCGCCCGTTGTATTGACTGAAAGCGCCCTGGCGAAAGTAGTAAACCCCGCTCGGAGGAGAATAGTCGTCGTGGAACAGGACCACGGCCACCGGCACGCGCGCACCGCCTTCGCTGTACTTGTTCCGGAACTCGAGCTCGCTGTTAGAGGGCCCCTGCTGCTGTTGCCGTTGACCCTTGTCTTCGTTCTTTCCCTGCGCTTCGTCGGGTCGAAGACCGAGCCCGCCACCTCCAGGAGGGGGCGGCGGCATCCCGACCATGGGTGTCGCGATGACGATGAGCGCCAACAAGAGCCCCACCACGCCAAGATTCAACAATGCTCGGCCGAACCGCTGCTCCTGCAACAAGAGCACCAATCCAAACACCGTCGCCGTGCCTCCCATGAAGAGGAAGAGCCAGGTGGGATCCCATCCGAGAGCGATGATCCAATCTGCCAAGTAGAAGGGTCGGTTGATAGCGCCGTTACGATGCGGGATGAACAGCTGAGTGAACGCGACGGCGACGAGCAATAGCTCGAGCACCGCGAAGATCGCCCGTCGCGAAGATGACGTTCGTAACGCCGCGCTTACGATCGCCGGGCACAGCAAGGCCGTGAGAATGGCAGACGCTCGCATAGCGCCAACCGGGCCGATCACTGTCGCCAAGATCGAACCGCCGGTGAGAGCCCAGCGCAACCAGACGACCAACCCGATCGCGACGACGGCTCCGAGCATCACGACCGAGGTGCGAAGCCGAGTTCGAGCGAGCGTGGCCCCGAGCACGTTCCCGATGAAACCACCCCCGAAAGCCGCCACCGCTGCGGCTGGCGGTGCCATCGTCGCAACAAGCACTGCCCAGGCCAGGCCGTGAATGGCTGCTCGTCCCGCCTCGGTGACAGCGCCAACGATGAGTGACACTGATGGTGCACGAGTCGTCATGCGGCCCTTCGCGTCCAAGTCGTGACGCGAGCTGCGTCGCCGAGAACTCTTCCGGTGACTCTGTCAATGATCACGACCTCGCAGTGCAACTGGCCAAGCGCTCGGCCGATCTGTTCGAGCTCGACGCGCGTGACGCCGGGCTCGGCCACCGGGGAAAAGACCCAGCGCCGCCAGCGCGGACGCGGCTTCCCTTCGTTAACTGCATCGATCGCGATCACCGCGCGCACCCGTCCGACACGACGTCGAGCAATCGCGGCGATCTCGGCGATCCACGTTCCCACGGAAGGCGGCGCGAACACCACCAACGCGGCCGGACCTTGTCGATCGACCTCGGCCAGGAAACGGCGCAAACCACTTCCGCTATCACCCGTGAAGTGCGCAGATTTCATCACTTTGTGAAGTGCTTCGGCGCGATCCGAAGTGGGCTCGGGCGCTCCATCCGCGGCAAACTGCCAGTCACTGCCGAGTGCTTCTTCCTCGATGGCCGCACGCGCCGCTGCAGCCGCGGCTTCGTCGTGCGGGCCCGTAACCAGATACGCCACGGTCCTCCGCGCTCGGCTCAGCGAACGCTCTGGCATTCGCACCATCAGCTTGCGCGTACGGCTGAAGGCCTTCCAGTGGATGAATCGAGCAGGATCGCCCGTGACATATCGCCGAAGCTCGACACGGTCGCCGTCTTCGAGCCCCATCGGATGAGGGTAGTCCTCACCCCCCGTCAGCGATGTCAGCACCGGCAATCGCCGAATGCCCCCAAGATGGGGAAGCACTTCGATGGGGCCAGCCTGTTGCTCGCGAAACGCCAACCGCGCCAGCCCAAACGCATCTTCGACGAGGATCCTCCGGGTCACGACCTCGAAGATCCCTCTTTCGTGGATCACGACCTGCTCGCGGAGTCGACCGCCGTCCCGACGCCCCTCCACCTCGACTGCGGGAGGCGAAAACCACTGCCAGCGCACACGCACCAAGGGCAACCACCGGAGCGAAGGCACCACGAAACCCGTCGGCGAAAGCCGTTCGGTTTCGAACACAGACGCCGACCAAGGCTGCACTGCCCGGCGACGTCGCAGCTTGAGCACGAGAGCCGTCAGCACGACGGCAGAAGTCGAAATCGCCAAGAGGCCAGCGCCGCCGTAGCCGAGGACGAGCAGAACCAGATCGAGCTTTTCGTAACCGAAGCTGAATAAGGCCACGAAAGCCACCACGGCGAGCGCCACTCCGAGCGCCGTCCACGGCCACAGGTCTGCTCCCCGACGCAGAACGGTGCGTGCTCGTGGCAACGCCCGCGCAATGGCCCCCCGAAGTGCCATATCGGGTTTCATACCAGGGATCGTGCCATGAGTGTCTGCAAGCTCAAACACGCGGAAGAATCGCGCCATTCCGAGACCCCGGAATAACCCTCGGCACTCGGCGGTTTGGGTCCCGGAGCTCTCTTGACATGCCTAAAGCCGGGGCTACCATCCGCCAGCCCTAGACAAAACCCGGAGATCACACGCGAGGGAGACTATGAGCGATGTGATGATCGAGGCGCAGGGACTGACCAAGCATTACGGTTCGGTAACCGCACTCGAAAACGCAACATTTGAAGTGAAACGTGGAGAAGTCGTCGGTTTCCTAGGCCCAAATGGCGCGGGGAAGACGACGACCATGAAGATCTTGACCTGTTTCATCGCGCCGTCGAGCGGGTCGGCTCGTGTGAGCGGAGCAGACATATTCGATGACCCCATCGCAGTTCGACAAGCCATCGGGTACCTGCCCGAGAACACGCCCCTCTACACCGAAATGCTCGTCCTCGAATACCTCGAGTACGTTGCACGAATGCGCGGGCTCCGCGGCGCGCAGACCAACTCCCGTATTCGCACGGTCGTCGAGGAAGCCGCGCTCGGCGATGTCATTGGAAAGAGCATCGGCGAGCTCTCGAAGGGCTTTCGTCAACGCGTCGGGTTGGCCCAGGCGCTCATTCACGAACCACCGGTTCTCATCCTAGACGAGCCAATGAGCGGCCTAGATCCGAACCAAGCCGTCGAAATTCGCGAGCTCATCCGTGAGATCGGCCGCGAACGCACCATCATCTTGTCGACCCACAACCTCGCCGAGGTGCAGGTGACCTGCGGCCGGGTGTTGATCATTTCGCAAGGCCGCATCGTCGCGGATGACACTCCTGAGGAATTGGCAGCGCGCGCGGGCAAGCCCCGTTTCATCGCTACGCTTCAGAAGAACGGCCACAGCCCTGCGCAGGTACGCGATGCGTTCTCCTCCATCGAAAGCGTTCAAAGCATCGATGGGCACGTTGGACCGACAGCAAAGGAAATAGTCATCGAGCTCATTCCCAAAGGTAACCAAGACCTGCGCGCGGCCATCTTTCGGGCGGCAGTCGCAGCAGACTTGGTGTTGCTCGGGCTCGAGCAGCGCGGGGAGAACCTCGAAGACATTTTCCGGCAGCTCACCACAGGCAACGGAGAGGGGGTCTCGTGAGACACGTCGTCACCATCGGTGCCCGCCAGTTTCGGAGCTACTTCAACGGCCCGGTCGCCTATATTGTCATCTGCATCGTCATGCTGACATTGGGCTTCTTCTTTTGGAAGACCTTCTTTCTCTTTGGTCGGGCAAGCGCGCGCGAGATGTTTCGCTGGCTCGGATTGATCCTGGTCTTTGCGCTACCTGCCCTCACCATGGGGCTTCTCGCGGAGGAAAAGCGCACGGGCACGATTGAGCTTCTCATCACCATGCCGGTCACCGAGGCACAGGTGATTGTAGGAAAGTTCCTCGGGGTCTTCGGGCTCTACGCAGTGCTGCTCGCCATGACGATCTTCTACCCAATCAGTGTTTCGACGCTTGGCGACCTGGATTGGGGTCCCGTGCTCAGCGGGTACGTCGGGTTGCTCTTGCAAGGCTCGGCGATCCTCGCAATCGGTTTGATGGCATCGAGTTGGACCAACAACCAATTGATCGCGCTCTTCGTGGCACTCACCTTGAGCGTCTTCTTTTGGGTGCTGGATAAGTTCCTGCCGCTTCTCCCGACGAATGCCGCATCGGTGCTCGAGTGGCTCTCCTTCGACTACCACTTTCAGAGCATGGCACGCGGAGTGATCGACCTGCGCGACGTCTTGTTCTTCGTCTCCGTCACCGTCTTCGCACTAGCGTTGGCGTTTCGCGCTTTGGAATCGCGTCGCTGGAGTTGATGAATGTCGTCTAAGGTTCAACAACGCGCCGCCACCGAATCGCTCTTCTTCCTCCTGATCGTGGGCGGCATCCTGGTTTTACTGAATGTGTTGGCGGCCTATTTCCCCTCGCCACGCGTGGACCTCACCGGCAACCGATTGTTTTCGCTCGCCGAGGGGTCGAAGCGGCTTGCGTCGAGTCTCGACGACCGTCTCGAGATCACCGCGTATTTCACGGAGAACCTGCCCCCACCTTTCAACGCGACCGAGCGTCACGTTCGCGACCTGTTGGCGGAGTACGCCGCGGCGTCCAACGGTGACATCGTGGTCAATTTCGTAAACCCCGACGACGCCGACGAGCAGCAAGCTGCGCAGGCTGATGGGGTCCAACGGGTGGCTCACCAGAAGATCGAGGAGGACCAGGTTGCCGTCGTCGAAGGCTACCGGGGGATCGTCCTCAAGTATCTAGACGGGAGAAAGACCATCCCCGTCGTGCAAGACACGACTGGGCTCGAGTACATTCTCACTTCGGCGATCAAAGAGCTGGTCGGAGAGCGAAAGCCCGTTGGAATCGTCTCGGGACACGGGAGCCCGACGCTCGAGCAGGGCCTCTCTAGCTTGGGCTCGGTGCTTCGACTCTACGACTTGAGGCCCGTGGATGCTTCTCAAGAGGTCGACCCGGGCCTCGCGGCGTTGCTCATCATCGGGCCAAAGGAACCGTTCACGACCGATGAGCTTCGCCGCATCGATCAATACGTCATGCGGGGGGGCTCGCTCGGCATCTTTGGTGGATCGCTTTCCATCGATCTGACCGGCGCCTCTCCAACTGCCCAACCCGTCAGCTCGGAAATTGGGCGTCTCGTCAGCGCATGGGGCGTCGAGTTGCAATCGCGGATAGTGCTCGACGCCCAATGCAGTCGTGCACCGATGCGTGGACCGCTCGGACTGCAGGTCCTCGTCCCCTACCCGCCGATCCCCGTGCTCCAGCTGACCGACGAACAACGCGAGCACCCGGTCATGTTCCGTCTCGCCGCCCCAATGCTGCCATTTGTGGCGCCACTCGCTGTCGGTGAAGCCCCAGAAGGCGCAACGCTCACCGTACTGGCGAGCTCCTCCGACGACTCGTGGACGATGGACGGCCCATCGATCGCGCTCGAGCCGCGAGACCCACGTGAGTGGCAGATGACTTCGGACTTGGGTCCGTTTGCATTGATGGCGGCGATCGAGGGGAAGCTAGCGTCCGCCTACACAGCACCCGCAAGCGAAGAAGGAGCAGCGCAAATTCAGGCGCCGCCCGTGTCGGAAGCCGATGTGCGGGTCTTGGTCACTGGCACGAGCACCTTCCTCGAGGACACTTTCATGCCGCCCCCGCAAGGTGGTGAAGTGCAAATGAACGCGGCCCTCGCGCTGGCCCTCAACGCGATCGACTGGTTGGCCGCAGACTCGGACCTGATCGCGATTCGCGCAAAGACGGTAGAGGAACCCGCCCTCGACATCCCCGATTCCGTGTTAGCGGCGGAGGATACCGTGCTGACGGCGGCTGAAGAGGGTGACAAAGCTGGCGTCGAGGGCGCCCTCGAAGAACGCAAGGCTGCCATCGAATCATGGGAATCCAAGAAGCTCGCCTATCGATGGCTGAACACGCTCGGCATTCCCTTCTTCGTGGCGCTGTTCGGTCTGCTTCGTTGGCGCCAGCGCACGAACAAGAAGAGGACGCTCAAACTCTAACCAAGGGGCAAGCTCGAGATGCAATTGCGAAAGAACCGTGTCGCGATCGGAGCCGTGGCCTTCGTAGCGCTGCTCGCCGCAACGATCTGGGCGGTGCGAACGAGAGACGACGCAAGCACCGACGAGGCGGCTGAGCTTCCGTCGATCGAGATCGACGAGGAGACCGTCACCTCACTCGAGATCACGCGTCCCAAAGGCGACGGGAGCGAAGTGGTGGTCCTTTCGAAGGTGGACGGCGAGTGGCGGGTCTCGGTGCCTCTCGAGGCCGACGCCGATCGGAACAACGTTCAGTCGGCTCTCAATCGCTTGACCGAGATGACACCAAAGGGCGTGGTGGCCACCCGACCAGAAAACTATGCGCGCCTCGAGGTCGACGACGCTAAAGCGGTCAAAGTGGTCGTGCACTCGGGTGAAGCAACGCCGGTGCAACTTCGCCTTGGCAAGTACAGCAATGGTGTGACGATGGTTCGGATCGGTGACCGGCCGGAGGTGTTTTCGGTAAGCGGGTCGGTCCGGTTCCCCTTCGACCGCGACCTGAAGACCTGGCGCAACCGCCGGGTCACCGACGTTCAGGCGGACACCGTGCAGGAAATCGCATTCGATAGTGGCAACGGGTCCTTCCGATTCAGGCGCGAGCAGGGCTTCTGGGTCCCTGCGGAGAAGCAGCGGCCCATCAAGAACTTCGATTCCAAGAAAGTCGAGGGTCTCGTTTCGACCGCGGCGCGTCTTACCGCCTCGGATTTCGCGCCGAGTGAGGTCTCCGCCGCGCGTGCTGGCTTAAACGAACCCGACGCGACCATTACCCTGCGGGTTGCCACACCTGTGAAAGAAGCGTCCGACGAGGCAGACCCAGCGCCCGCCGCGACGGAGCCCGTGGTCATCATGCTCGAGATCGGCGATCAGACCGACAAGGACACGGAGCTCTACTTGCGCCGAAACGATGGCGAAACGATCTACGTGGTGTCCAAGTATCTCGCGGATCGACTTCGACCGGATGCAAAAGCGTTCGTGAAATCCGAAGAAGCGCCGCCACCGACCCCACCGACTCCCCCAATGCAGGGAATGCCGCAAGGCCAGCAGCAGCCGCAGCTCCCGCCGGAAGTGATGAAGCAGCTGCAGGAGCAGATCCGACAACAGCAACAACAGCAGGAGCGGCAGGCCCGTTGATCTCAGCTGTCACCCGCTCCGAGGCGCAGCCCCGCCACGATGACGGCGGCCCAGCCGACGAGCAGCAACAACCCACCAAAAGGCGTGATGGCGCCGAGCTTGGTCTCCCCGGTGAGCGTCATCGCATAGAGGCTTCCGCTGAAGAGCGCGACGCCTGCGGTGAACGACCACCCCGCAATCGTTCCTGGAACGCCTCTACCCCGGTGAACGAGCCACGCTGCGAGGGCGATCGCGAGAGCGTGGGTCAGGTTGTAGTGGGCGGCGGTATTCCACCACTCGAGCCGCCTTGCGCCGTCTGGAAGCGACTCGAGGCGCGACCTGAGGCCATGTGCACCGAACGCGCCGAGAGCGACGGCCACGAACCCCAGCAAACCCGAGAGAACAATGAAGATCCGCGTCATGGCCGTCGATGATGCGCCAAGTCTCCCAGAGCCACCAGCGGTGTTGCTAGCACCACGCAAACGAACCGGCTACGATAGATGGACGACCAGCGTGAGTGAGGCGACGACTCGGAGATGACCGCAGATTTCGGCGTGAACCAAGGACTGGTCGAAGAGCAGTTCCTCAAATGGGTGGACAATCCCCTTGCCGTGGACGAGGCATGGCGTCGCTACTTCGAAGGCTTGCAACCAGCAGATTGGCCGCAAATCTCGAGCGCAGGCACGATCATCGCACCGATCACCGCGTCGGGTGCCTTGAGCCCAGCTGCGCTGCCGACCGACGGAAACGGAGCGCCGCTGCGGCCTCACGAGCCGCAGCAGCCCGCGGTCCGCAACTCCTTGTTTCTTCCCGAAACGGCGGAAGCGTCCTTTGCACCGCACATCCCTGAAGAACCCAGGAGCGACAGTCGAGCTTCGTTTCCGCCATCGTCCGAGGTGTTGGCGGCAACAGAGCTCCAAGCCCGACTGTCTGCGTTGATCAATGCGTTCCGCGTACGAGGTCACGTGTTCGCTCAGCTCGATCCACTCAGCGCACCGGAAGTGCCCCCCGATGAGCTCGTTCTGAAGCGTTACGGGCTCGCCCACGTCGAACCCAGCACGATCTTTTCGACCGGTGACCTAGCCGGACCCGCCACGGAATCGCTCGAGTCGATCATCGCACGACTGAAGGACACATACGCCCGCACCATCGGGGTCGAGCACACGTTTCTCGAAAACCGTGAGGCCAGGGATTGGTTGCAGGAGCGCATGGAAAGCACCGGCAATCACATCGACCTCAGCCGCGAGCAGCAGATCCGCATCCTCACCAAGCTCACCGACGCCGAGATCTTCGAGCAGTTCCTGCACACCAAATACACCGGAGCGAAACGCTTCTCGCTGGAGGGCGGGGAAAGCGTGATCCCGATGCTCGATATCCTCACGGAACGTGCAGCGGAGCTGGGTGTCGAAGAGATGGTCATCGGTATGGCGCACCGCGGCCGACTCAACGTGATGGTGAACATCATGGAGATGAACGTTCGGCAGATATTTGCTGGCTTCGAGGACGATGACCCCGAAGCCTACGTCGGCCGGGGTGACGTGAAGTACCACCTCGGGTATTCGCTCGACCGCAAGACCGCCAGTGGCAAGAACATCCACATGACTTTGGCGTTCAATCCTAGCCATCTCGAGTTCGTGAACCCGGTGGTGGAAGGCCGCGTGCGCGCCAAGCAGGATCGCAAAGGGGACCGGGATCGAATCACGGTATTGCCGCTCCTGATCCACGGCGATGCTGCGTTCGTAGGCCAAGGGGTCGTTGCGGAAACGCTCAATCTGAGTCGGCTTCAAGCGTACGAGACCGGCGGGACGATTCACGTCGTGATCAACAACCAGATCGGCTTCACGACGATCCCAGAAGATGCGCGGTCGACGGCTTATTGTACAGACATCACGCGAATGTTGCGGTGCCCGGTGTTTCACGTCAACGGCGAAGACCCCGAGGCCGTCGCTCAGGCGGCCACGCTCGCTACAGAGTACCGACAACGGTTCCACGGAGACGTCGTCCTCGACCTCTTCTGCTACCGCAAGTACGGCCACAACGAGGGTGACGAGCCTCGCTTCACGCAACCTCTGATGTACTCTGCCATCGACAAGAAGCGCACGGTACGAGAGGTTTACGTCGAGCATCTGAAGAAGACCGGCAAGATCACGGACGAGCAAGCCGAAGAGATCGAAAAGCGTCGCCATCGAGACCTCGAGAACGCCCTCGAAGACGCGCGAACGAATGGTAACTACAACTTGATCCCGGCGTCGATGTTGGGTCACTGGACCGACTACAGGGGTGGCGCCGACGCGAGCGTTCCCGACGCCGACACCAAAGTTCCACGGGAGCGCCTGATGGAGCTTCTCGATCGGATCACGAGCTATCCGGACTGGTTCACGCCTCACCCTCGCATCAAGCGGTTCGTCCTCGACAAGCAGCGAAAGGTCATGGAAACCGGCGAAGGCGTCGACTGGGGTACCGGAGAAAACCTCGCGTTCGCAAGCCTCCTCGTCGAAGGGCATCGATGTCGCCTAACCGGCCAGGACGTACGCCGAGGCACGTTTAGCCATCGGCACGCGGTCATCTACGACGCCAAGACCGGACGTCGATATACGCGCCTCGGTCATCTGAGCCCAGACCAAGCCCACTTGGAAATCTACGATAGCCCCCTTTCCGAGGTCGGTGTCCTCGGGTTCGAGTGGGGATATTCGCTGGATTCCCCGGATGCGCTCGTCGGCTGGGAAGCGCAGTTTGGGGACTTCGTCAACGTCGCCCAGGTCATCATCGACCAGTTCATTTCCTCGTCCGAAGACAAGTGGCACCGGCTGAGCGGGCTCGTGATGTTTCTTCCGCACGGCTTCGAAGGGCAAGGCCCGGAGCATTCGAGCGCACGGCTCGAGCGCTTCCTGCTGCTGTGCGCCGAAGACAACATGCAAGTCGTCAACATGACGACCCCAGCGCAGCTCTTTCATTGCCTACGTCGCCAAGTGCTTCGACCGTGGCGCAAGCCCCTCATCATCATGAGCCCCAAAAGCTTGCTCAGGCATCGTCGCGCAGTGAGCACCCTCGATGAGCTCGCCGATGGGGAGTTCCAGCGGATCATCCCGGACGACGCCACGATCGACCCGTCCAAGGTCAGGCGCTTGCTTCTGTGCACAGGCAAGATTTACTACGACCTGCTCGAGCGGCGTGAGCGCGACGAGGTGACTGACATCGGCATCATGCGCATGGAGCAGCTCTATCCACTTCGCGCCGCCGAGATACAGGAACGCCTCGCCCCCTACCCTGACGACGTCGACCTGGTATGGGTTCAGGAGGAGCCGTGGAACATGGGCGCCTGGTACTTCATGCGCGCACGGCTGCCAGAAATTCTAGGTACGGACCTGCGGCTTCGCTGCATCGCCCGTCCGGAAAGCGCGAGCCCGGCCACCGGCTCCGGCGCATCCCACAAGCTCGAACAACAACTCCTGCTCGACGAAGTGTTCAACTAAAAAGGGGACTGTCCCCTTTAAATGGAAACGACCCCGCGAACGGGGTCGTGACAGGCTATTACGAGAAGCCTCTAAGATTTGACCGCGATGGTGCGCGGGCTGGGGGCTTCCTTTTTGGGAAGCCGCAGGGCAAGCACGCCATCTTTCAGATCGGCGCTGATGTTGTCTGCGTCGACTGTTTCGGGCAGGGTGAACGAGCGCGAAAAGCTCCCGTAACGCCGCTCAATACGCTTGTACTTACCCTCGCCCTCTTCCTTCTCTACCTTCCGCTCGCCGCGGATGGTGAGCACATTTTTCTCTACATCGACTTGGACGTCCTTGGCCGCGAGGCCTGGTACTTCCGCATCGACGAAATACGCATCGTTTTCTTCGCGGATGTCGACCGCGACTTGGAACGGCTGCGTGTTGGCCCCCCTGCCACCAAAGAAGTGGTCATGGAGGCGATTCATCTCTTCAAATGGATCCCATCGAACAAGCATGATGCACTCCTCCGTGGACCTGCACACACAGGCCCGCCAGTTCGTCCAAGCCAGCTCGGCTCCACCATTGGGCCAAACTCGCCTTCCGACGTTCTAGCAAACTAAGCACGGAAATAGCGCTGTCAACTTCCGAATTGACTGCTTTTCTTGGCGCGATAGGCTGTCGGCAATGAGGGTTTCGAAGCTCGTGCTCCTGATGGCCCTGACGGGGAGCGCGCTAGAGGCCGGCTGCGTACGAGATGAGCGCTTCGACCCCTCGGGCTGCGATGTCCAAGTACGCGGTCAGTGGCTTGTCGAAACACAGAACCCCAACATGACCACCTGCCAGAACATCGCTCTGGTCGAGCTTGCGATCATCGACGATCTGGAGACGGAATTCTGGTCCGCTCCGGAGTTCACCCTCAAGTGCGATGCGGCGACCGATTCCAACGCTACGGTGATAGATGGCGGGGCTTTTCTCGACACGTTGACCGTCACTCGAGGTCGGTGCGGCGGGACGGGCGCCATTCTCAAAGACCGCGAGGGGGACTATAAATATCGCTGGCGGGCCACCACGAGTCAGAACTTCATCGTTGACTGCTCCCCCATCTTGTCTCAAGGCATCATGCCGATCGATGGTGGAACGCAGCTCTTGCTGGACCTCCCGACGGTCAATTTCCAAACCGCAGATGGCGGCGTCGAGTGTCCGCTTGGTATCATACCGTAGTTAGCCGGAGCCACACGTGTTTCGTTTTCCGCCACTCACTCCGTTCGTCAAAAAGCTCTTGATCGCTCTGTTCGGTGCCTGGATTGCGCAGATCCTTCTGCAGAACTGGTTGGGCGTCCCAGTCTTCGAAGCCCTGGCCCTCCATACTGCAGGGCTCGGTGTGCACACGCTCTGGCAGATTGGGACGCACGTCTTCGCCGCGCCGACCGGGCCGCAATATGTGTTTTCGATGCTGATTACGCTGCTCTTTTTGTGGTGGATGCTCGCGCCTTTCGAGCAACGTTTCGGTCAAAAGCGGACGATTCAATTGTGCGTCATCGCGGCTCTTTCGTCGGCTACCCTCGGCATCCTGGTCGGCTTGTTCTTGGCGAAGCCACAGCCTTTGTTTGGCGCCCAAGCGATCCTGCTCGGATCGATTGCGGCGTTTGCATGGTCTTACCGCGGCCAGGGTCGAATGAGCTTCTTTGGCGTGATCGACATGAAACCAGTCCACATCATTTACCTCGTGTTGGCCTTGAGCACCCTGATGTTCATCACGTCGGGCAATGGCGTCTCCTTCGCGGCAGACCTCGGCGCGATCGGTGGCGGCATGGGTTTCATCGAGTGGCTGCGAAGGCCTCCGACCAGGCGCCGGCGCCGTAAACGCAAGAAGAAGAAGGGCTCCCTCGACGTGATTGCCGGGGGTCGCACCGACGAGCCGCGCTGGCTAAACTAGGCCATGGTTTCCCGCTTGCTTCCACTGACCATTATGTGCCTCGGACTCTGCGTCGTCCAAGGTTGTCGGAACGATCTCATATCGCCGATCTACGACACCTGTTTCAACCTGGAGAACTGTGTCCCGACGGCCGAGCTCTGCGAGGAGCTGACCGTCGACTTTGCGGGCATCTCCTACACAAACGGAATTTGCACCGTGACCTGCGCCGCTGAAGGCCCCACGGCACCGGGTTGCCCAAGAGCCCTGATCGGTCGAAACGGAAGCTGCTATCCGTCGAGCGTCGCGGGAGGTGTCGACGACACCTTGGTCTGTTTCGAGCCGTGCGACATCGACGGAGATTGTCTATGTGGTTTTCGATGCCTCGACGCCGGTGACCTGTGCCCTGCTTCCGGCCTTCCGTGCCCGATCGCAGATGGCGACGCGATATGCGTGCCTGGACCCAACGACTGTTTCTTTTGAGGCTCCTCGCACAGCCGCGTGCTAACCCTCGGTCATGAACGGGCGTCAAACGACGCGGTTTCTCACCGCACTGGTCATGTTGCTGGTGCTCAGCTGCACGGGCCGCAAACAAGTGCCGTTCGGTCTCGAGGACGTAGAGACCAGCACGACCGAGGCGGCTGAAGAAAACGCGAAGGACGCCCCAGAGTGGCCTGTTGGAGAGGTGTTCGAGGCTGGCCAGGTGGAGGTCCCCATCGAGGAGTCGACAATGGTCCTCGAGGCGGGTTACGCCCTGGCGGTGCTGCGTTTGGACTTGGATGGCAACGAAGTGATCGACGCCCTGGTCGCATCGGCCAGTCCGGAAGGAATTCGGCTGCAGGCCGGTTATCCACGCGGGATGACGGCGAGCTCTCGCAGGATCGATTCCTTCATGGTGCCAGGTCATTGCTTGGAGCCGAAGGCCGAGATACGTCAACTCTCCGAGTCGCTGGTCGTCGTCAAAGTCGAGCACAGGTGCGAAACCGGCCCACGTCAAAATTTGTGGCTTCTCTCGGTGGAGGCTGAACCCCGGGTACGGGAACGGATCACAATCTTGCCACCCAACGGCGACTCTGCGGTTCCGATCGAGTTGTCCCTTCGCATCGAGGATCACGACTCCGACGGATACGACGACGTGATTGCGGACACTCGGATCGGGGAGACAGTGGTGCCGCTGACCTGGCTGAACAGGCCCGGTGGTTTCGCCAGAGACCCGTCACAGCCCGAAGCCACGTTTCAACAGCTCGCCGATCAAGCAGCAGCCATACTCGGCTCCGACCCTTCAGGGGCGGAGAAGCTCGCGGCGCAAGTGCTCGATGCGTTTCGCGCGTTTTGTCGCGAGGGCGGGGTGGCCCGACTCGGTTTGTCGGGTACCCAGGGCCTTCAGTGCCAACGGTCACCTGGCGCTGCACGGGCATCGACAGTCGCCGCGGCTGCCGCCATAAAGCGGGGCGATTTCGTTCGCGCCCTCGAGCTTCAGCGATGGTGGAACCAGTCGGCCACGCAACCACTCCCCGAAGACCGAAAGCGAGTTGACGCAGCCTGGCAACGCACGAGGGCGAGAAGCGCTGCCACCTGGCAGCGACTCGACAGCGAACCGAGTCCTGTGCCGCTTCACTTCCTCGATTCGGACACCCTCGTAGTCGGGGGGCGCGAGCCACGCAAGATCCAGATCAGCACGGGGACGCGTTCCAAGCTTTCCGAGTTGGAGGTGCTTCCCGCAATCCGTGATCCAGACAGTCGTTTCCGGGTAGAAGGGGTGCAAGTCACGTGCGCAGGCTTCGAAGCGAAAGTGGGACCCGTGCGTGGAAAGCGCACTCACCGGGTTCCGATAGACAGGGCGGCTGTCGGCACACCCTGCAAGACACCGATCGATCGGCCGGCGTCAGCACTCGATTGGGCGGTGCTTGGGTGGGCGCCCCAAGGTCTTCTCGCTGCGACCGGCGATCGACTTCGGATCGTGCCGCTCGATGCGTTGGCCAAGCCCGCCGGCCGTCCGATCGACCTGGCTCCCGGAAGCCCACTACCGGCGCCAATTCGAGGGGCGCGGATCACGCCGGATGGCTCACGCTACGTAATTCCGCACTCACAGGGCATCGTCGTCCGAGACTGGAAAAACGGAGCGACTGGGCTATGGCTGAGGCCATCAGACTGGGACACCGTTCCCGGCGAGGTCCGAAGCGTCGCGATCAGCCCCGACGGTCGGCGCGTCGCGGTACAGAAAGGCACTGAGATTCGGCTCTTCAGTTGGTAGGCCGGGTAGAGTTTCAGCATGGATTGGCGATGGTATAAGTCGGGCGCTTTGCGCTCTCGCTTCCGCCTTCTCGGGGCTCTCGGCCTGCTTCTCGTAGCGTCCGCGTGCAGTGGTGCGCGTTCGCGTCCTTCGACTCCCTGTATGTCCGATACGGAGTGCCGGGCAGATCGAATTTGTCACGAAGGGCGGTGTCGCTTCGTCGAGGAAGTCCTGGCCGAGCTGGCGATACCACCTGTCGATCCAACAGCGGGAGACGCGGATGCCGGAGCATTTCCGAGGAGCGCCAACGGATTCATGGGCGACGCGGCGCATACAGGCCGAAGCGAGAATCGAGGTCCCGTAGCATCCCCGTCTTCCGTCTGGATCTACAAGACCGGCGCGCGAGTCTTCGCGTCACCCGTCACGGGACACGACGGAACCATCTATGTGGGTTCTCTCGACGGGCAATTCGTCGCGCTCAATCCCGACGGAACGCTGAAGTGGCGATACGCGGCAGGAGAGAGAATCTATCCGACGGCCCTCGTGGTCGGAAGCTCGGTGATCTTCGGAACACACCAAGGCGAATTGGTATCGCTTTCGCTGCACGGGCAACCGAGGTGGAAGCTTCCACTTCAAGATGTCATCGACGCCTCGGCAACGCTCGGCCCCGACGGACGGATCTACGTGGTCGCCAATGGAGTGCTTGCGGTGGATCTGCTGGGTCGACTGTACTGGCAAAAACCGACGGCGAACCACGTCCGAAGCGCCCCGGCCATCCATCCGGCAGAGCTCATCGTCATCGGGACGAGTGAAGGCTCGCTGATCGGGCTTCGGCCCGACGGCTCGGTAGCCTGGGAGACGCCGCTTGGTGGAGCGATCGAAGGCGCTGCGTCCGTCGATGACGAGGGCCGCATCTACGTTGGGACCGGCCGCGGCGAGATCGTGCAGGTCGACCAATCCGGAGCGATTCTCTGGCGATTCAAGACAGGCGACGAGGTACGCGCCACGCCTGCGATCGGCCGGGATGGCACTATCGTTGCGGGCTCTTATGATGGAAACGTCTACGCAATCGCGCCGACAGGCGCGCTCCGATGGAAGGTAGCCACCGGCGGGAGGGTACGGGCATCGGCCCGAATCGATGCTGACGGGCGCATTTACGTAGGCTCACAAGACAACTTGCTCTATTGCATCGATCCGAACGGCTCGGTTCTCTGGCGCTACAACATCGGCCAAGACGTCGACTCCTCGGTGGAAATCGCACCGGACGGAACACTCTACGTCGGATCAGATGACGGAGGGGTTCACGCCCTGCGGTAAACACGATGAAAGAACAGATTCCTGAGAAAGACGAAATCCTGCGCGTCCTGCAGGCACATGCCCCGCGTGCGATGCACGTCGGAGAGCTATGCGGGCGACTCGAAGTCTCGAGGGCGGCCAAGGACGAAGTCATCCGGCAGCTGCTGCTGCTCGCCGACGACAACGTCGTGGGCGAGATGCCCGGGTTGCGATTCCGCGCACTTGCTAGCTCCAAGAACAAGAAGCGCGGGCGAGAGAAGCAAAAGGCGAGCCGTGGGCGCGGACGGCGCGCACAAGAGCGGTTAGCGGAGGCCGCTGCAATGGCCCCGATGCTCGAAGGTCGGCTCACGATCACTCGCCAGGGCTACGGCTTTGTGAAGGTGTTCGACGGAAACCCCGATGTCTTTATCCCGGTGGATGCGATGGGCCCCGCTCTTCACGGGGATCAAGTCCAAGTGCGCGCGAAACCTTCTGCAAAGGGTCGTGAAGGTCACATCGTAGGGGTCGCCGAACGACGTCCGGCGCGAGTGACAGGGACTCTGCACCCGCGCGGTCGCGGCGTGGTTTTCGAGCCCGATGATGAACGTCTCCGTAGTCCGATGCGAGTGGTCGGGAAGGCTCCCAAGCATGGCACGAAGGGCAAGGTCGCATTGGCGGAAATCGTCAGGTTCCCGCAAAAGCGAGAAGACAGGCCCGAGGTTCGCATTCTGGAGTTGCTCGGGGCCGAGGGCATCGCACGAGTCGAGGTCGAGAAGATCAAAATTCGAGAAGGGATCCGAGAGGAGTTCCCAAAAGACGTACTGCTCGAAGCAGCTGCGCTTCCCGCACGTGTCGAGAGGAGCGTCTCGAAACGCCGTGTCGATCTCCGGGAGATTGACCTGGTCACCATCGACCCGGAGACCGCACGCGACCATGATGACGCGATTTGGGTCGAGCGTGACCGCGATGGATTTCGACTGCTCGTCGCAATCGCCGACGTGTCGCATTACGTAACCGAGGGAAGCGCCATGGACCGCGAGGCGATCGCCCGATCCACCAGCATCTACTTGCCCGATCGAGCGATTCCGATGCTACCGCCCGAGCTGTCCACGGACCTAGCCTCCCTACTTCCCAATCGCGACCGCTTGTGCATGGCGGTCGAGATGCGGCTCGACGCGAAGGCCCATGTGACGTCACACCGAATTTTCGAAGGTGTGATGAGGTCGCATGGCAAGCTCACCTACGATGGTGTCGCGCGCGCTCTTAGGCTCACGAGCCACGGCGCTCGGGAGCCGGCGGCGGAAAAGCGGGCGGGGACGCTCGAGGTTCTCCTCGACCTGTCGCAACGTCTACGCCAACGTCGTCTGAAGCGGGGCTCGCTCGATTTCGACCTCCCCGAGCCGAAGATCGTCCTAGATGCCGACGGAGAGCCGGACGCGATCGTCCAATCCCGCAAGGATCCGGGGATTCGCCAAGCTTACCAGATCGTCGAAGACATGATGTTGATCACGAACGAGGTCGTTGCGGCGCATCTCAAACGCCATGCGGCTCCAGGGGTGTTTCGAGTTCACGGCGAACCGGACCCCGAGCGCATCTCCATGTTTTGCCAAGTGGCCAGGTCGTTCGGCTACGAGCTAGACGAAGAGGCCGCGGCGACCCCCAAACAGCTCAGCAAATTTCTGCATCGGATCGACGGAACCAACGAAGCTCCGCTGCTACGATACCTCCTGCTCAGGGCAATGCAGCAGGCGATTTACGACACCGACCCGACCGCAGGTCACTTTGCGTTGGCAGCGAAAGACTACCTGCATTTCACATCACCGATCCGTCGGTACCCGGATCTGTTGGTGCACCGAATCTTGCGGGACATGATTCATGACCGAAGCCTGGACGCTGCCTCACTCCGGCCACGTCTACAGCGATTCGCGGCACAGGCAAGCGAGCTCGAACGAAGAGCGATGATCGTCGAAAGAGACGTAGTGGACGTCTATCGCGCGATCTACATGCAGCAACACATCGGCGAGACTTTCGAAGGGCGAATAGGCGGTTTTGCGCCCTACGGAATCTACGTGCAGATCGAAGAACCTTTCGTGAACGTGCTGCTTACATTCGAACAGCTCGATGATACTTTCGAGCCAGATGACTTAGGCATTCGCCTGATCGGCGCCCGAACATCGAAAATTTTCACGATGAACGATCCGGTGACGGTGAAGGTCGAAGAAGCGACAGTGCAGGGACGGGAAGTCATCGGCTCGCTAGTCCGCCACGACGTCGCGGAAGCACCATCAAAGGCACGTAAGGGGCAACGTTCTCGACGGACGAAGAGAGAGGCCCGGCGGCCCCGGCGCAAGTCGTAATGCCGCATAGGCACACATCGTTATCGGTACCGGAGCTCATCGTACGGAAGCGGGATGGTGGCAGCCTCGCGAAAGAAGAAATCGCTGCACTCATCTCGGGCTTCATGGACGGGTCGGTTACCGACTACCAAATGAGCGCGCTTGCGATGGCCGTCTACTTCGAGGGCATGAGCTTCGAAGAAACCGTTGCACTCACGCTTGCCATGCGCGACAGCGGCAAGGTGCTGAGCTTGACCGACGTGACCGCTCCCAAGGTCGACAAACACTCGACAGGAGGGGTCGGTGACAAAGTCAGCATCTGCCTGGCCCCGATCATTGCTTCGTGCGGCGTGGCGGTTCCAATGATGAGCGGCCGGGGGCTCGGGCACACGGGTGGCACGCTGGACAAGCTCGAAGCGATTCCTGGCTTCCGCGTCAACCTGTCCGTGAAGGAGTTCAGAGCGCAGTTACGATCGATTGGGTGTGCCCTCATCGGACAAACAGGCGACCTCGCGCCGGCAGATCGGCGTCTCTACGCCCTTCGGGACGTCACGGGTACAATCGAGTCGATTCCGTTGATCACCGCGAGCATCCTGTCGAAAAAGCTAGCGGAGGGCATCGACGGCCTGGTGCTCGACGTCAAAGTGGGACGGGGCGCTTTCATGAAGAGTCTGTCGGCGGCCAAAGAGCTCGCGCGAAGCTTGGTACGCGTCGGCCAGCTCGCGGGCAAACGCGTTTCCGCTTTGCTGACCGACATGAGCAGTCCGATCGGGTACGCGATCGGCAATTCGCTGGAGACGATCGAAGCCTTCGAGGTACTGCACGATGACGGTCCCGACGACTTAAGGGAGGTCACATTCGCCCTCGGCGCAGAAATGCTTCGGATCGCGGGCCTGACGAAGTCGAAAGCCGAAGCGGTGCGACGGCAGCAAGCCGTCCTGAGAGATGGCACGGCGCTCCGCAAGATGCAGGCCATCGTCAGCGCTCAAGGAGGAGACATTCGGATAGTCGACGAGCCGGATCGCCTCCCGGTGGCCCGCAATAGGTCGACGGTGATCGCGCAGAAGGACGGCTACATCCGCGATGTCGATGCACTCGAGCTCGGCTACGCATCGATGGGGTTGGGTGCGGGACGAACAAGGGCCGAGGATCCGGTGGACCCAGGGGCAGGCATTCGGCTGCACCGACGCCGAGGCGATCGGATCAAGGCCGGCCAGGAGCTCGCAACGCTCTACTCTTCTAAACGATCGCGCCTGGAAGCCGGGGCCAAACGCGTAGGCAAGTGCTTCGAGATCGGCAAGAGGAAGCCTGAGCCACGCGACCGAATCATTGGGACGATTCGACGCTGAGCACACATCGGCCGGGTTCGACCTGCATGATCTTTGTGCGGATTGGTTTGTTGGCTGGGTCATCGAGAAGACGCGTTGCAGGGAAGCGCGCGCTCGACGCGTAGCGCGCACCGAGCTCGATCAAGAAATCTGAACCGCTTACCTCATCGAGCGCGGTGAGAACCACCTCTGCATCGACGAAACCTCGGAGTCTCGACAATCGAGGATGTGCGAGCTCGAGCGCGCGGAGTAGCGTCATTGCTCCGTCGCTTTGGCGTCTTAGTTGCAGGTCGGCCTCCAATGCAAATGCGGTTCCTGCCCAGTAGACTCGATAATATGCTCCGGTGCGATTCATGTCGCGACTCTCACTGGTCAAGATTCGGCCAGTGCCCGATCGACGACCGCGTTTGAGGCCGTCGCGAATGCGATTCCAAGAGACCTTCGCGCTCTGCAGACCGCACCGCGCGCGCAAAACCTCTTGAAGATAGGTCGCGATACCCTCCGTGAGCCAGCGATCTTTGCGCTGAACTCGGGGGAGCCAGATATGAGAGAGCTCGTGAATCGCAACCCAGTCCGCCTCGAGCTGTCGGGCCGTCGCGGTGCTGGAAGGAATCAGTAAGACCGATACACCCCCGCCACGGCGAACCATTCCAAACGCGACTGGGCGACTCATCCCATCTACGGGAACGATGACGAAGTGCAGCCGTTCCACCGGGAACTCGCCCCCGACCGAGGCCACTGCACCGATCGCGCGTGTGAGCCACTGGCGAGTGACCTCGGCCGTGGGCTGAGGCCCCAAGCGTGCGACGGTGACATCCGTGCCAGCCACGGCGAAGCGTTCCTCCAAGAACACCCCCAAGACGTTGTAGCCACTACGGTAGAATGCGCCACGGTCGAGATGGTAGACCGTGCCGTCATAGGTCCAAGGAAGGGAAGCGCGAGCACCGGAAGGCATGGCGATCGAAACGAAGGCGTCGAGCTCAGAGGGAAAGGGCTCGGGACGCCAGAGCCATTCCGCCTGCGATACGACGACGGCGCGCGAGTCACGGGCGCGAAAGACTTCGTCGACGAAGCGCGTCTCGTACGAGATGCACACCCCATTTGCAATACTCGGGAGCTCGATCCGGCCTTCGTGAAGGTCGAGCGTACCGCTCTCGGACCAGGCGCGAACCAGGCCGCGAGTCGCATCGGCGTCCATGGAGGAGAGGTGGCTCGGTGCGAATCCGTCGAAGCATGCCTCGACTGTCGCGCCGTCGAAGTTGTCAAAGATTGTAACCTTGTAGCGAGCCTCCGGCGGGCCGCTGAGCGCGGCAGGCGCGGGAGCCGCGTGGGCGCACCCGACCGAGACGGCAAGCACCGTGAATTTCCAGCTCTTATGCATCACGCGTAAATATATGGAATCTATGGGGTATTATTCGCGGATGACCAGGGGCGATCTCGAAGCTCTGCGAAACATCGACCCCGGAGGGGCGTATCCTCGTTCGTCACGCGCATCACGCTTTCGGTTTGCGACGCGCCAACCGTTTGGCTAGCGTGCGTCCTTGAGAAGCGGGGGTGCGGGATTGGTCCCTATCACCGCATTGCATCGCGGGCGAAAGACAGTCCCGAGTGATGCGCTTATATGAAAGAGGGTAGAGAACTATGAATTCAGCACTCAAGCACACGATCATCGCAATGGCGACGGCGGCGCTGAGCGTGACTGCAGCATGCAAGTCGGATGATGGTCCGGACGCGGCTGAGGTTACAGCCGGTGCCGAAGAGGCCGCGGCTGACGCAGAAGCAGCTGCAGCCGACGCTGAAGAGGCGGCGGGCGAAGCCATGGACGAAGCATCTGAGGCTTCGTGCGGCGAAGGTAGCTGCGGCGCCAAGTAACGAAAGCTTGCGCTGCTTCTCGAGCGGCATGATATGGAAAGCCGCGGCGACAATGGTCGTCGCGGCTTTGTCTTCCAAGTGACCAATGAAATAAATGGAATTGGGCTCGGCCTTCGTTACGATTTGGCGACGGAGCTTCTCGAACGACGACCGAAGGGCGTTTCGTGGGTCGAGATTCATCCCGAAAACTACCTAGGCCGCGGCGGGCGCTACGCAGAGATTCTCGACCTCGCGAGAGAGGATTGGCCGGTAGTCACTCATGGGCTTAGCACTTGCTTTGGCGCGCTCGAGCCGTTGGATGAGGATTACGCAAACGATCTGCGAGGTCTTCTGAACGACCTCGAGGTGCCGTGGCACAGCGAGCACCTTTGCATTGGTGCGGTGAATACTCACTTCTTCCATGACCTCCTACCGCTACCCTTTACCGACGAGGCGGTAGCAACGTCGGCGCAGCGTATCTGTGAAATGCGCGACGCCCTCGACGTGCCTATCGCCCTGGAAAACGTCAGCTACTACGCGCCACAGGCCGCCAATGGTTTGGATGAGGCCGACTTTGTACTCGAAGTCCTCGAACGAGCCGATGCCAAGCTCTTGCTCGACGTCAACAACATCTATGTGAATGCACGAAATTTCGGCTTTGATCCCGAGGCCTACATCGATAAGATCCCGATCGACCGAGTCGTCCAGATCCACGTGGCCGGCCACTTGGTGCGGGATGACGGGATTCGAATCGACACCCATGGTGAGCCGGTTCCCAACGATGTGTACCGACTGCTCGAGTATGCATTACGAAAGGTAGGACCAGTGCCGGTGTTGCTCGAGCGCGACAACAACGTGCCGGCGCTGGAAGAGCTGTTGGCGGAGATCGATCAGCTGTGGTCGATCTACGAGGGCGCAACGGGAGAGAAGCGTGCTAGCTGACCGACTCAGAGCGATGCAGCACGTTTGCTTCGACCTCGAACCGAGCGAAGCCGACCTGACTGCCTTGGGGTCGAGAGAACGTTGGCTCGTCTACAGAGACCTGGTACGCAGCAGATTGATCAACGTCATCGGTGTTGCGTTGGCCCGCACCAAGCGCGTGGCGGGAGACCAGGCTTTTCAGCGCGCGATCGACGAGTGGCTTGCCACGGGTGGCCCTAAGACTCGATACTTCCGTCATCTCCCCCGCGAGCTGTTCGAGTTTGCACTTCCGAGCTGGCGCGACCAGGACCCCGTATGGCTCTCGGATTTAGCGCGGTACGAAATCGCCAAATGGGACGTGCGGTACGCGCCACCGAATCGAGTCGCTACGAGCGAGTTTGCGTTCGACCGCATCCCGGTCCTCAACCCGGCTTTGCAGGTGCTGCGGCTATCGTATCCCGTGCATCGCGAGCCAACCCCCGCCTCCGGGTATGAAGAAGAACCCAACATCATCTGCGTCTACCGCGACAAGCACCACAATCCGATCCCGTGGAAGCTAAACCCGCTCGCCGCGAGCCTCGTCGAAGCCTGGACAGGGGCCGCGAAGTCGGTCACCGAGACCGTCCACGAGGTCGCAGCTGTACACGGCACCGAAATCGGCCCGGCCTTCGTCGAGAAGCTCTCCGCCATGATCGCGGATGCATTAGAACGTGGCATCGTCCTAGGCGGGAGAGCTGACTCTCAGTAACCCTCTACTTTGCTGATGATTTCGTTCATGATTTCGCGCGTACCGCCGCCGATGGGGTACAGGCGGGCATCGCGGTAAAGGCGCTCGACCACATACTCGCGCATGTAGCCGTAACCCCCGTGAATCTGAACGGCCTGGTCGCACACCGCAGAGCACATATCGGTCGCGGCGTTCTTCGCCATCGCAGCAAGAGATGGAGTCTCTTCGCCGTTCAAATAGCGGGTGACGCATTCGCCAGTGAGGGCGCGTGCCGCGGCGATCTGCGTCGCCATGTCGGCGAGCTTGTGGCGGATGACCTGAAAGCCCGCGAGGTTCTTGCCAAAGGCTTGTCGCTGCTTGGCATAGGCCACCGACTCTCGATACGCGAGCTCCGCAATCGCAACACATTGACCGGCGAGGAAAAGGCGCTCGGTGACGAAGTTCATCATGATCATCAGAAAGCCGGTGCCCTCCTGACCGATGAGATTGGTGGCCGGAACGCGGCAATCTTCGAAGATGAGCTCGGCGGTGTCGCTCGCCCACCAACCTGTCTTCTTGAGCTTGCTGGAGACGCTGAAGCCTGGAGTGCCGCTCTCGACCACGAGCATCGAGATGCCGCCATGGCCCTCCCCACCGGTGCGTACCGCCGTGGTGATGTAATCTCCGCGACAGCCGGAGGTGATGAAGGTCTTCGCCCCGTTCACGACGTAGTGGTCACCGTCTCGAACCGCCTTGGTCCGGACGGCGGCTACGTCGCTTCCACCGCCGGGCTCGGTAATGGCCAGTGCGGCGATCTTGTCCCCAGCGAGCGTTGGCCTGACGAAGCGCTCTTTCTGATCGTCATTACCGAACCTCACGATGGGTGGCAGCGCGATTCCGTGGCTACCGAGACCCACACAAGTGCCCACCGACTTGCCCGCCAGGACTACTTCCTCCGAAGCGCAGAGCACATGGCCGAGATCTCCACCGTCACCACCGAGCTCTTCGGGATATCCGACGCCGAGAAAACCAGCTTTCGCAGCTCGCGAGTAGAGCTCCCTCGGAAATTCGTTCGCTTCTTCCCAGGCGTGGGCGTTTGGGGCGATCTCCGCTGCAGCGAATCGACGCACCTGCTCTCGGAGTGCCCGATGCTCATCGGTCTCGAACAGATAACCCTTCGTTGGAGCTTCCATTCGAGGACTCTACACCGAAACCCCGGCGCGCTTACTCTTCGGACGCCGCAGCCGCCACTGGCTCCGGCTCGAGAATCGCCGGCGAGGGGACGATGGGCTTCACCGCGTCGTCCGCGACGACCATGTCGATCTTGTTGTAGGCGCCAAGGCCGGTACCGGCCGGCAGCAGACGTCCCATGATGACGTTTTCCTTGAGGCCGCGCAGCTCATCGACCTTGCCGCTGATGGCAGCCTCGGTGAGCACCTTGGTGGTCTCCTGGAAAGACGATGCGCTGATGAATGAGTCGGTCGACAGCGACGCCTTGGTGATCCCGAGCAAGAGCGGCTCCGCCACGGCTGGTTGCCCGCCCTTGGCAATGACCCGCTCGTTCTCACGCTCGAACTCCGTCTTCTCAACCTGCTCATCGGGAAGGAATCGGGTATCGCCCGTGTCCTTGATTCGCACGCGACGCAGCATCTGCCGAACGATGACCTCGATGTGCTTGTCGTTGATCGCAACGCCCTGCAGTCGGTAGACCTGCTGAATCTCGTCGACCAGCCAGGCCGCAAGCTCTTTCTCGCCTTTGACTTTGAGAATGTCGTGTGGGTTGGCGGGACCATCCATCAATGGCTCGCCCGCGCGCACGTGGTCACCGTCCTTCACGGTGAGGTGCTTGCCCTTGGCGATCAAATACTCCTTTGGCTCACCGACCTCCGGTGTGATGACCACCTTGCGCTTGCCCTTGGTGTCTTTGCCGAAGTTCACGATCCCATCGATCTCGCTGATGATCGCGTGGTCCTTGGGCTTGCGCGCCTCGAAGAGCTCGGCCACACGCGGAAGCCCACCTGTGATGTCTTTGGTCTTCGTCGTCTCGCGAGGAATCTTCGCGATGATTTCGCCCGCTTCAACCGTCGCACCGTCGGGAGGGATGATGTTCGCTCCCACAGGCAGGAAGTATCGAGCCATGTTCTCGCCGACCCCCGTGGTTTGGGTCTCGCCGGTCTGTGGGTCTTTGATCGAAACACGCGGACGTGCGCTCGGGTCACGGGACTCGATGATGACGCGTCGAGAAAGACCCGTCACCTCATCGAGCTTCTCTTCCATAGTGACCGCTTCGACGACGTCACCATACTTCACGATGCCGGGAACCTCGGTCAGAATCGGAATCGCGTACGGATCCCATTCAGCGAGCATGGTGCCTCGCTCGACCTTGTCGCCCTCGTTAACTTTGACGAACGAGCCGTACGTCAGTGTGAAGTGCTCGCGCTCACGGCCCGACTCGTCGATGACTGCGATCGCACCGTGACGGTTCATGACCACCACCGTGCCGTCTTTCTTCGTGATCAACTTGGCGTTGTCGAACTTCACGACGCCACCCGAGCGCGTCTCGATGGAGCTTTGCTCGATCTTGCCGCGAGCCGCAGCGCCACCGATGTGGAACGTCCGCATGGTGAGCTGAGTCCCAGGCTCGCCGATCGACTGGGCACCGATGATGCCCACAGCCTCGCCGATATTCACGTCATAGCCGCGACCGAGATCTCGGCCGTAGCACATCGCGCAAACCCCTCGACGAGTCTGACAAGTCAACACCGAGCGGATCAACACGCGCTCGATGCCAGCCGCTTCGATACGAGCTACGCGAGTCTCGTCGATCTCCTGATTGGCCTCGACGAGAGGCTCGTCGGTCACAGGGTCGGTGATGTCCTCGAGCGCGATACGACCGAGAACACGCTCTCCGAGTGGCGTGACGACCTCGCCGCCCTCTTCGAGCTTGCTCACCCAGATCCCGTCGAGGGTCTCGCAATCGTAGTCGGTGATCACGCAGTCCTGAGCGACATCGACGAGTCGGCGCGTGAGGTAGCCCGAGTTGGCGGTCTTTAGGGCAGTGTCGGCTAGACCCTTACGCGCACCATGTGTCGAGATGAAGTACTGCAACACGGTCAACCCCTCACGGAAATTTGCGGTGATGGGCGTTTCGATGATCTCCCCGGACGGCTTGGCCATCAGGCCTCGCATGCCGGCAAGCTGACGAATCTGCTGGTTCGAGCCGCGAGCGCCGGAGTCAGCCATCATGAAGATCGAGTTGAAGCTCGGCTGCGTCGTCTTCTCGCCGGTCGCCGGGTTGACGACCTCGTCGGTGCCGATCGAGTCCATCAGATCGCGGGCAACCTGGTCGGAGGCCTCGGCCCAAATATCGACGACCTTGTTGTACCGCTCACCATCGGTGATCAGGCCTTCTTGGTACTGCTCAACGACGGTCGTGACGTCCTGCTGCGCTTCAGAGAGCACGTCCTTCTTTGAATCCGGGATGATCATATCGTCCATGCAGATCGAGATCCCTGCGCGGGTCGACATCTCGAAGCCCATCGTGCGAAGCCGGTCCGCTAGAAGAACGGTGTTCTTGTTGCGGCTCGCGCGGTAGCACTCGTCGATCAGGGAACTCAATGACTTCTTGTCGAGCACCTTGTTCACCGAAGGGAACTCCATCCCGTCGGGAAGAATGTCGCTCACGAGGACGCGTCCGACCGTAGTGTCGTGAATCTTGCCGTCGTAGCGGTATCGAATGCCAGAGTGGAGGCCGACCATGCCCTGGTCGTAGGCCATGCGGACCTCGTCGGAAGACGCGAAGATCCCCGTGAAGACGCCATCCTTCTCTTGGCCCTTACGGTAGGCACCCTTCCCAAACTGCTTCTCGCGCGTCATGTAGTAGAGACCGAGAACGATGTCTTGAGTGGGGTTGATGATCGGCCGGCCGCTTGCGGGCGAGAGGATGTTGTTCGTGCTCATCATGAGCACGCGGGTCTCCATCTGGGCCTCGACCGAAAGCGGAACGTGGACCGCCATCTGGTCGCCGTCGAAGTCCGCGTTGAAGGCGGTGCAAACGAGGGGGTGGAGCCGGATCGCCTTGCCCTCGATCAACACCGGCTCGAAGGCCTGGATGCCGAGTCGGTGAAGCGTCGGAGCACGGTTCAGCATCACAGGGTGCTCGGTGATGACCTCCTCGAGGATGTCCCAAACCTCCGGCTTTTCCTTCTCGACGAGCTTCTTGGCGCTCTTGATGGTCGTTACGTAGCCGCGCTCTTCGAGCTTGTTGTAGATGAACGGCTTGAAGAGCTCGAGCGCCATTTTCTTCGGCAGGCCGCACTGGTGCAGACGGAGTGCAGGACCGACGACGATGACCGACCGACCCGAGTAATCGACCCGCTTGCCGAGCAGATTCTGACGGAAGCGTCCCTGCTTACCCTTGAGCATGTCGGAAAGCGACTTTAGCGGACGCTTGTTTGGACCCGTGATCGTCTTGCCACGACGACCGTTGTCGAACAGTGCATCGACGGCCTCTTGGAGCATCCGCCGCTCATTGCGGATGATGATCTCGGGAGCGTTGAGCTCCATGAGCCGCTTGAGACGGTTATTGCGGTTGATGACGCGACGATAGAGGTCGTTCAAATCCGATGTTGCAAAGCGTCCGCCATCGAGCGGAACAAGCGGACGAAGGTCCGGTGGCAACACGGGAATCACCGAGAGCATCATCCACTCGGGGCGGTTACCCGAGTCGCGGAACGCCTCGACGACCTTGAGCCGCTTGGCAAACTTCTTGCGCTTTGCCTCGCTGGTAGCCTCCTTGAGGTCTAATCGCAGCTGTTCGGCGAGCGCGTGCACGTCGATGTCGCGAAGCATCTCGAGCACAGCTTCGCCACCCATCCCAGCCTCGAAGGCGTCATCGCCATACTCGTCGAGCATGTCGTGGTAACGGTCCTCCGTGAGGATCTCACCGCGTTCGAGTGGCGTCTCTCTCGGCTCGAGCACCACATAGCTCTCGCAGTAGAGCACCCGCTCGAGGTCCTTCAGCGTGATGTCGAGGATGGCGCCGATGCGACTCGGAAGGCTCTTCAAGAACCAGATGTGCGCCACGGGCGTCGCCAAGGTGATGTGGCCCAAGCGCTCGCGACGCACCTTGCTCTGAATCACCTCTACGCCGCACTTTTCGCAGACGATGCCGCGATGCTTCATGCGCTTGTACTTGCCGCAAATGCACTCGTAGTCTTTGACGGGCCCGAAAATCTTCGCACAGAAGAGGCCGTCACGCTCGGGCTTGAACGTACGATAGTTGATCGTCTCAGGCTTACGAACCTCGCCGTGCGACCATTCGCGGATCTTCTCTGGCGACGCCAACGAAATGCGAATCGCTGAAAACGCCAGAGGATCTTTCGGCTTTTCGAAGAAGCTGAAGATATCCTTCATGACTTACTCTTCCTCCGCAGCAAGGACGTCGTCTGATCTGCGCCCCAGTTGACTCGTCTCTACCAACTCGACGTTCAGGCACAGCGCCTGAAGTTCCTTCATGAGGACGTTGAAGCTCTCCGGTAGGCCGGCTTCGAGCGTGTAGTCCCCCTTGACAATCGATTCGTACATGCGTGTGCGGCCCTGCACATCGTCGGACTTGACGGTCAGGAACTCCTGAAGCGCGTATGCGGCACCGTACGCCTCCATGGCCCAGACCTCCATCTCTCCGAGCCGCTGCCCACCGAACTGCGCTTTACCGCCGAGGGGCTGCTGGGTGACCAGCGAGTAAGGGCCGATGCTCCGAGCGTGGATCTTGTCGTCCACCAGATGGTGGAGCTTGAGCATGTACATGATGCCCACCGTGACGTCCTCGTGGAAAGCCTCGCCTGTACGTCCGTCGAACAGCACCGTTTGGCCGTTGTCCTGTACCCCGGCGAGGTTCAACAGCTCTTTGATCTCGTCCTCGCTCGCACCGTCGAAAACAGGCGTCGCAAGCTGAAGACCATGCTCCCAGGTCTTGGCTAGCTCGGTGACTTCGTCGTCGGGGAGTGCATCCAATACCTTGACGATGTCCCCGGTCTTGAAGATGGCGCGAATGCGCTCGCGGAGCTGCTCGGCCGAAGCCTTGTGCTCGATCATCTCTTGGAGCTGATTGCCCAATAGATAGCCGGCCCAGCCTAGATGCGTTTCGAGAATCTGTCCGACGTTCATTCGGCTCGGAACACCGAGAGGGTTCAGCACGATGTCGACCGGCTTGCCGTTGGGCAGGTACGGCATGTCCTCTTCTGGAAGGATCCGGCTGACGACACCCTTGTTTCCGTGGCGGCCCGCCATTTTATCGCCGACCTGCAGCTTGCGCTTGATCGCGACGTAGACCTTGACCATCTTGATCACGCCGGGAGGAAGCTCATCGCCCTTGCCGAGCTTGTCGATCTTCTCTTGGAAGAGCATCTTCACGGCGTCGACTTGGTCATCGACCTGCTCGAGAATCGCGTCGGTTTTGTCTTTGTCCTTCTCGACCTCGATGTGGGCCCAATACTTGTGGGGAATCTCGTCCAGGTCCGCATCAGCGATCTTTTGACCTTTGGCGAGGAGCTCTTTGCCCTTGTCACCCACGAGCTTCGCAGTGGTCATGTTGCCGACGAAGTACTTTCGAACGCGGGCGTGCGCGGAGTCGAGAACGATCTTGATCTCGTCCGCCATGTCTTTTTCGAGCTTGGCGCGCTCTGCCTCTTCGATTTGCAGGGAGCGCTCGTCCTTTTCGGTACCCTTGCGTGCGAAGACACGGGCATCGATGACCATGCCGGTCACCCCGGGTGGCACTTTGAGCGAAGTGTCGCGAACATCGCCGGCCTTCTCCCCGAAAATCGCGCGGAGAAGCTTCTCTTCGGGAGAGAGCTGAGTCTCGCCCTTCGGCGTGATCTTGCCGACCAAGATGTCGCCGGAGTTCACCTCGGCGCCAATCCGCACGATCCCGGACTCGTCGAGGTCTTTGAGTGCCTCTTCGCCGACATTCGGGATGTCGCGGGTGATCTCTTCCTTGCCGAGCTTGGTGTCCCGCGCAACGCATTCGAACTCCTCGATGTGAACTGACGTGTAGACGTCGTCCTTCGCGATTCGCTCGGAAAGCAGGATTGAGTCTTCGAAGTTGTACCCGCCCCATGGCATGAAGGCGACGATCACATTCTGGCCAAGCGCGAGCTCTCCGCGGTCGGTGCTCGGCCCGTCGGCGATGACATCGCCTGCCTTCACGCGATCACCAGGTCGCACTATCGGCGTCTGGTTGTATGCGGTGTTCTGGTTCGAACGCTGGAACTTGTTGAGGCGGTAGATGTCCGGGAATGCTCCCGCCAGGCCCTCGGCCTTGACGACGATGCGCGTTGCATCGACCGACTCGACGACACCATCCTGCTGCGCCACCACGCAAACACCGGAGTCCCTTGCGACCCGGGCCTCGATGCCAGTGCCGGCGATCGGAGCATGTGTGCGCACACAAGGAACAGCCTGTCGCTGCATGTTAGAACCCATCAACGCACGGTTGGCGTCATCGTGTTCGAGGAACGGAATCAGCGACGCAGCAACCGACACCAACTGGTTCGGCGAGACGTCCATCAACTGCACACTACTCGGCGGCACCATCACGAACTCGCCGTTGTAGCGCGCGCTGATGAGCTGCCCTTCGAGCTGGCGGCTCATCTTGTCGATGATCGCGTTCGCTTGCGCGATGTAGTGCCCCTCTTCCTCGAGAGCGGAATACCAACGCACGTGCTCATCGAGGACGATGCCATCCTCGACCTTACGGTAAGGCGTCTCGACAAAGCCGTATTCGTTCACTCGCGCATACGTCGAAAGTGAAGCGATGAGCCCGATATTTGGCCCTTCCGGCGTTTCGATCGGACAGATGCGACCGTAGTGCGTCGTGTGAACGTCGCGAACCTCGAAGCCCGCACGCTCGCGCGTCAAACCACCGGGACCGAGCGCCGACAGACGCCGCTTGTGCGTCACCTCGCTCAGCGGGTTGGTCTGGTCCATGAACTGCGAGAGTTGGCTCGAGCCGAAGTACTCTTTGACGACGGCACTGACGGGCTTCGCATTGATCAAGTCGTGCGGCATGAGCGTCTCGATCTCTTGAGACATATTCATGCGCTCTTTGATCGCGCGCTCCATCCGGACGAGGCCGATGCGATACTGGTTCTCCATCAACTCGCCAACCGCACGAACACGACGGTTGCCCAAATGATCGATGTCGTCGACCGAGCCACGCCCGTTCTTGAGCTCGATGAGGTTTTTCACCGTATCCAAGATGTCAGTGTTGGTGAGCACTGTGTGGTCGAGAGCTGGCGTTTCCTCTTGCTCGGCGTCTCGATAGAACTTGTAGTTCAGCTTGAGACGGCCCACTTGGCTCAGGTCATAGCGCTCCGGATTGAAGAAGAGATTGTTGAAGAGATTGCGCGCGGTGTCGAGCGTCGGCGGGTCGCCGGGGCGAAGGCGCCGGTAGATCTCGAGGATGGCCTCGTCCTGCGACTGAACCTTGTCGGCCAAGAGCGTATCGCGAAGGTATGAGCCGACGTTCAGACCATCGATGAAGAGCACCTTGAACTCGTTGATCCCGGCCTCACGAAGGGCGTCGATGCGAGCTTCGTTGACCTCCTCGTTGACCGCGAGGAGAATTTCACCCGTGTCTTCGTCGATGACATCTTCGGCTGCGACCTTCCCAATGACCTCCGAAAAGTCGATCGGCAGGTAATCGAGCCCCGCGGACTTAAGCTTGCGAATTGCAGCGCGGGTGAACTTACGGTTCTTACGGACCAAAACGTCTTCACCGACAGAGATGTCGTGCGTGGCGCGCTGCCCCGGCAAGAGGTCGTACTCGATCGACTTGGCGTACTGGTCCTTCGACAGGATGTAGATCGTCTCGGTGTCGTAGTAGTAGTTGAGGAGCTTCTGGGTGTTGTACCCGAGCGCCTTCAAAAGGACCGTCGCCGGCATTTTTCGGCGCCTGTCGATTCTGACGTAAAGGAGGTCCTTGGGGTCGAACTCGAAGTCGAGCCATGAGCCGCGGTAGGGAATGATGCGGGCCTGGTACAGCAATTTGCCCGACGAATGCGTCTTGCCTCGGTCGTGGTCGAAAAAGACACCCGGGCTACGATGGAGCTGGCTGACGACGACGCGTTCGGTCCCGTTGATGATGAATGTCCCGTTGACGGTCATCAGCGGAATCTCGCCGAAGTAAACCTCTTGCTCCTTGATGTCACGGACGGCCCGCTCGGTGCTATCGCCGCCACTGTCGTAGATGATCAGCTGGATCGTGACCTTGATCGGAGCCGCGTAAGTCATCCCGCGCTGCCGACACTCGTCTACGTCGTACTTCGGCCGCTCGAGCGTGTAGCCGCTGAACACCAACTCACTCGTGCCGTTGAAGTCGCGAATCGGGAACACGCTGTTGAACACACCTTGAAGACCGCTGTTGCCCCGGTCGTCCCTCGGCAGTTCCGTCTGAAGGAACTTGTCGTAGGACCGCTTTTGAATGTCGATCAAGTTCGGAATCTCGAGGATGTGCTCGATCTTTCCGAAGGAGTGTCGCATTCGAAAGTTCGTCTGAATCGTCGCCGCCATTAGAGAGACTCCTGCCGAACTGGCATCCGGAACCTTAAAGCCAAGTGTTTAGAGACAAAGATGCGACAAGGAGACCGTTCGGCCTCCCACCGCTTCGCGGAAAGTCGTGGATCGTTGTGCTGCGCGTACCGGGACCGCCCCGGCCGGGAGATTAACCCGGTCGGGCCCGTGTGCCAAGTCCCGGCACCGGGCTCGAGTCGTAGCCCCATAGGGTTACTTAACGGTGACCTTGGCGCCGGCCTCTTCGAGCTTCTTCTTAATTTCCTCGGCTTCTTCCTTGGAAATTGCCTCTTTGACGACCTTGGGAGCTGCCTCCACCAGGGCCTTTGCGTCTGCCAGGCCAAGCTGGGTGATCTCGCGTATGGCCTTGATCACGTTGATCTTCTTGCCACCTGCCTCGCTCAGCTCGACGTCGAATTCGGTCTGCTCCTCGGCTGCCGCCGCTTCGCCACCCACCGCAGGACCGGCCACGGCCACCGCTGCCGGTGCTGCCGAAACGCCCCACTTTTCCTCGAGCTCCTTGACCAAGTTCGCGACTTCCATGACTGTCCAGGAGCTGAGTTCCTCGACCATCTGTTCTACGTTCATATTTGCCATCGTTGACTCTCCGCTAACCGTGCGTGCCACACGGCTAAATCTGGGTTTGGGTTACTCGCCAGCTTCCTTGCGCCGATACGCGTCGAGAACCAGTGCGAGGTTCTGGGCTGGTGCGTTGACCTGAGCGACCAGGTTCTGCATGGGCGCCATCAACTGCGCCAAAAGCGATGCGCGAATTTCGTCCTTGCTGGGAAGCGTCGCCAGCTCCTTCTCGACGCGCTTCGCATCGAGGACCTGACCTTCGAGGAGACCACACTTGACGAGAAGCTTTTCAGGCTTGTCCTTCGGCTGGAGCTCATCTGCGAACTCCTTACGGAAACTCCTGATGACCTTAGCCGCAACCGAAGGGTCTTCGAAGCTCCAAGCGATCGCGGTCGGGCCGATCAGGTTGGCGGCGAACTCCTCGTTTTTTGCAAGGTCCGAGCCTGCGATCGCCTTGCGAATGACATTGTTCTTGACGACCTTGTATTCGACGCCTGCCTCCCGGAAGCGTGCGCGCAGGTTCGTGATCATCTCCACGTTGACGCCTCGAAAGTCGACCAGCACCGTTGCGGTGGCGGTGTCGAAGCTCTGGCGAACCGAATCAACCTGCGCTGCTTTTTGTTCTCGAGTGAGGCCCATGACTATGCCTCCACGTCTATAGTGCCGGGGTCAACCTTGATGCCGGGGCCCATGGTCGAGCTCAGGGTAATGCTGCGGAGATAAGTGCCTTTCGCTGCTGCGGGCTTGGCCTTTACCAAGGCGCCCACCAAGGACCTCACGTTGCCAGCGAGCTCCGACTTGCCAAACGACTTCTTGCCCACCTGCGCGTGCACGATACCGGCCTTTTCCACGCGGAACTCGACCTTGCCGGCTTTGGCCTCGCGCACCGCCTTGCTGACGTCGAAAGTGACGGTCCCTACCTTCGGATTCGGCATCAAGCCTCGCGGACCTAGAACGCGACCGAGGCGGCCGACCTGACCCATCATGTCGGGGGTGGCGATTACCGTGTCGAACTCCAGCCAGCCTTCGTTGATCTTGGTGACGAAATCGTCTGCGCCGACGTAGTCCGCACCAGCCTCTTCAGCCTCGGCGACCTTCTCTCCCTTGGCGAAGACGAGAACGCGGTTGGTCTTACCCGTGCCGTGCGGCAGAACTACCGCACCGCGGACCATCTGGTCGGCATGCTTCGGATCGACTCCGAGCCGCACCGCAACGTCTACCGACTCGTCAAAGTTGGCGAACGCCAGCTCTTTCACGAGCGAAACCGCCTCAGCCAAGTTGTAGCGTTGGTTGCTATTGGGCTTCTGAACTGCAGCCGTGCGCTTTCTGCCGGGTTTCATTCTTTGCTCCTTGCGACGACTCGAAGCCGCCTACCACCGGTGGGATCCTGGGTGGTCCAGGAGAGCGAACGCTCACTCGTGGGCTAGTCGGCTAGCTCTACCCCCATGGAACGCGCCGTGCCTATGATGCTCTGCATGCATGTCTCCAGCGAGCCCGCGTTGGTGTCCTGTAACTTCGTCTGGGCGATCTCCTTGACCTGCGCCATCGTGATCTTGCCGACCTTGTCCTTGTTGGGACGCGCAGAGCCAGACTTCAGATTGATGGCCTTCTTGATCAACACCGCTGCCGGCGGCGTCTTCATGATGAAGCTGAAGGAGCGATCCTGATAGACCGAGATCACTACGGGGATGATCAGGCCGGCGTCCTTTTGCGTCTTTGCGTTGAACTCCTTGCAAAACCCCATGATGTTGACGCCGTGCTGGCCAAGCGCAGGACCGACCGGGGGCGAAGGATTCGCCTTGCCTGCAGGAAGCTGAAGCTTGATCTGTCCGATGACCTTTTTCATGGGCGCGGGGTTCTCCGGAGCGGCGAGTTCTGCCTCAAGGCACGAAAAATGCAAGCCGATTTCGGCGAAACCGGTATGAGCGAGGAATACTGTAGGTATTTCGCCACGATAGCCCGAACGGAGTGTGCGAGAGATTTTCGTTTGTGGTCGAGCGCCCCCGCAGAGAGCGACTGAGAGGTACGTCCGTACCTCGCAGGGAGCGAACGAGGAAAAAAGCCGACCACAAGCGAAAAGATCCGCACACTCAGTTTGTTTTTTCGACCTGGGCGTAGCCCAGCTCGACGGGAGTCGCGCGGCCGAAGATCGAGACGAGGACTCGAACCTTGTGCTTCTCGTGGTTCACCTCCTCGATGGCTCCCGTGAAGTTTGCAAAGGCACCGTCGGTGACCCGTACGTGGTCGCCCTTCTCGAATTGTACTCGCGGCTTGGGCTTCGCTGCGCCCTCCTCGACCTGCTGTTCGATTGCGGCGATCTCCCGCGCGGGGACTGGTGATGGGTGCCGTCCCCCGACGAAGCCGTTGACCTTAGGGGTGTCCTTGATCAGGTGCCAGGTCTCGTCATTGAGATCCATCTGCACGAAGATGTAGCCCGGGTAAAAGTTGCGCGAGCTTAGGCGACGTTTGCCACCACGGCTCTCCTGCACGTTTTCCTTCGGAATAAGGATGTCCCCGAAATGGCTTTCCATCCCGGCTTGCTTGATGCGCTCCTCGAGCGAGAGCTTCACCTTGTTTTCGTAGCCCGAATAGGCCTGAACGACATACCACTTCATCGCGCTCACACGTTGTAAATTAGGTCTGTAATCGTAGACCAAATCGTATCAAACACCCCGAGGATCACCGCCGCAATGACGGAGACGATCAAAACCACGATGGTCTGCCTCCAAGTCTCTTTGCGCGTCGGCCAAGTGACCTTGGAAAGCTCGACGCACACTTCGGTAACGAAGGTATGGACCTTCGCCGAGCGATACGCGATCACGGCTGCGATCAGCGATACGAGACCCGCAGCCACAGCGATGTAGGTACTGTTCGGCTCCGGAACGGCGTCCACCGTGTCCGCGAGAATCGTCCAAACCGCGGTGCTGCTCTTGATGAGAAACCAGGCGAGCGTGATGGCGATACCAAAGTATGAGAATTGCACCCAGCGCTCGACACCGAGAGTGCCGGTGGGTCTCGCCTTTTCTTGTTCTTTCGTGATCGCCATCGTGCTGTTCCTCGCGGCAGGCCAGGAGGGATTCGAACCCACAACCCGCGGATTTGGAATCCGCTGCTCTACCAATTGGAGCTACTGGCCTAGGAGATAGTGTGGGGGTGGTGGGGCGGGACAAACTAACGAGCCGAAGGCTCGACCGGGATTCCGAAACGCTGCCAAACATGCCAATCAGCAACAACGCCCTACCGCGCATCATCTCTAGGGCCACCGCCCATTTTGCTTTGTTCGCTCTACTTACTTTCCTTATGTTCCGTGTGTCGGTTGCAGTTACGACAAAATTTTCTCAACGCAAGCCGCTCCTGGGGGCCCGTCTTCTTCGCCTTGCTGGTCTGATAGTTGCGCGCGCCGCAATCCTCGCAAACGAGCGTGACCTTAACCCTCTTATTCAATGATCTTGGAAATGACGCCGGCGCCGATGGTGCGGCCACCTTCACGAATCGCGAAGCGCTGCTTTTCTTCCATCGCCGCAGGGGTGATGAGGTTGACCTTCATCTTCACGTTGTCGCCGGGCATCACCATCTTCACGTCGTCGGGAAGCTCGATCTTGCCCGTCACATCGAGCGTCCGGATGTAGAACTGCGGCGTGTAGTTCGAAAAGAAAGGCTTGTGTCGGCCCCCCTCTTCTTTCGTCAAGATGTACACCTCGCACTCGAACTGCGTGTGCGTGTTCACCGACCCGGGCGCTGCCAACACCTGACCGCGCTCCACCTGGTCTTTTTCCACCCCTCGAAGAAGGCACCCCACGTTGTCCCCCGCTTGCCCCTGGTCCAGGAGCTTACGGAACATCTCCACCCCAGTCACCGTCGTCTTGCGTGGGTCTTTGATCCCGAGGATCTCCACTTCGTCCCCGACCTTGATGATCCCCCGCTCGATTCGACCCGTCACCACCGTGCCGCGGCCCTTGATCGAGAACACGTCTTCGACCGCCATCAAGAACGGCTTGTCGATGTCACGTTGCGGCTCGGGGATGTGGGTGTCGACCGCTTCCATCAGCTCGATCACCGAGCTCACCCACTGCTCTTCACCGTTGAGCGCGCCGAGCGCCGAGCCCTTGATCACCGGGATGTTGTCTCCGTCGTAGTCGTACTTGCTCAACAGCTCCCGCACCTCGAGCTCCACCAGCTCCAAGAGGTCTGGGTCGTCGACCGAGTCGCACTTGTTCATGAACACCACCATCGTCGGAACCCCGACCTGGCGCGCCAACAGCACGTGCTCTTTGGTCTGCGGCATCGGACCGTCCACCCCGCTCACCACCAGGATCGCTCCGTCCATCTGCGCCGCGCCTGTGATCATGTTCTTGACGTAGTCCGCGTGGCCGGGGCAATCGACGTGCGCGTAGTGCCGATTGCCGGTCTGGTATTCCACGTGGCTCGTCGCGATCGTGACCGTCTTGGTATCGTCACGCACTGTTCCGCCTTTGGCGATGTCTTTGTAGCTCTTGACCTCGCCGCCGTGCTTGTCCGCCATCACCTTCATGATCGCGGCCGTCAGCGTCGTCTTACCGTGGTCGATGTGACCGATCGTGCCTACGTTGATGTGTGGTTTGTCTCGGACAAACTTTTCTTTAGCCATCGTTAGCTCCTCATCCGCCCTTCGCCTTGGCGACAATTTCATCAGCGATGCTTCCTGGCACCGCCTGATACTCCTTGAACTGCATCGTATAGATCGCACGCCCCTGAGTTTTGGAGCGCAAGTCGTTCACGTAACCAAACATGTTTGCAAGTGGTACCTCGGCCCGAATCACCTGAAGCCCGCCTACGGAATCCATCCCACCGACGTGGCCGCGACGAGAGTTCAAATCGCCGATCACCTCGCCCATGTAATCCTCGGGTACCCGGACCTCGACATCCATGACCGGCTCGAGGAGATGGATGCCCGCTCGCCTCGCTCCTTCCTGAAACGCCAGCGAGCCTGCCACCTCAAAAGCAGCCTGACTCGAGTCGACGTCGTGGTAAGAGCCGTCGTAGAGCATCGCCTTGATGTCGATCACTGGATAACCGGCCATTACCCCGCGAGTCATCGCATCTCTGATGCCTTTGGAAACCGCCGGGATGAATTCCTTTGGCACGACACCACCGACGATCTTGTTCTCGAACTCGAAACCGCTGCCGGGCTCGAGCGGCTCGAGCTTTATCCAGACGTGGCCGTACATGCCACGGCCGCCGCTCTGCTTGACATAGCGGCCTTCGGCTTCGATCTCCTTGGTGATCGTTTCGCGATACGCCACCTGCGGCGCACCGACGTTCGAGGCGACTTTGAACTCGCGCTTCAACCGGTCGACGATGATTTCGAGGTGGAGCTCACCCATGCCGCTTATGATCGTCTGGCCGGACTCTTCGTCGGTGTGCGCACGGAAGCTCGGGTCCTCGGCGGCCAACTTGGAAAGACCGACCCCGAGCTTGTCCTGATCGGCCTTGGTTTTCGGCTCGATGGCGACTGAGATGACCGGCTCGGGGAAATCCATCCGCTCGAGGATGACCGGCGCTTTCTCATCGCAGAGGGTGTCACCCGTGGTTGCGGTTTTGAGCCCTACCGCCGCGGCGATGTTCCCGGCGTGAATCTCTTTGAGCTCTTCGCGGTTGTTGGCGTGCATCTGAAGGATGCGCCCAATGCGCTCTTTCCGACCCTTGGTCGAGTTGAGGACGCCCGTGCCCGCCTCGAGCACGCCGGAGTAAACCCGGAAGAAGGTCAACTGACCGACGAAAGGATCGTTGACGATCTTGAATGCGAGCGCGCTAAATGGCGCGTCGTCCGAGGCTGGGCGCTCGAGCTTCTTCTCCGTGTCATCCGGGTCGACACCTTGAATAGGGGGCACATCGAGCGGCGACGGAAGGAAGTTCACCACCGCGTCCATCAGCTGCTGGACTCCCTTGTTCTTGAATGCCGAGCCGGTGAGCACCGGGATGATGCTCTGTTCGAGGCAGCCCTTTCGAATACCCTTGATGATCTCTTCCTCGCTGAAGTTGGTGTCGCCCTCGAGGTAGCGCTCCATGAGCGCATCGTCGACCTCTGCAACCGCTTCGATGAGGGTCGCCCGCGCCTCCGCGGCCTGTGCCTCGAACTCTTCAGGAATGTCCTCGACCTCCCACTCGGCGCCGAGCGTGTCGTCTTTGAACCGGTTCGCTTTCATCCGGACCAAATCGATGACGCCCTGAAGCTCAGCCTCCTGGCCGAGGGGGAGTTGTACGGCGACTGCCGGTGCGCCAAGGCGGTCTTTGATCGACTGAAAGGCGCTCGGAAAGTCGGCTCCAGCCTTGTCCATCTTGTTGATGAAGCAGATCCTCGGGACCCCATATCGGTCGGCCTGCCGCCATACTGTCTCGGACTGCGGTTCTACTCCCTCTTTGCCATCGAACACTGCAACGGCGCCATCGAGCACGCGAAGGGAACGCTCGACCTCGATGGTGAAGTCCACGTGGCCCGGCGTGTCGATGATGTTGATGCGGAACTGATTCCCTCCGTAGGGACCGGCTTCGGGACGCCAGAAACACGTCGTCGCAGCCGATGTGATCGTGATGCCGCGCTCCTGCTCCTGCTCCATGTAGTCCATGGTGGCGGCGCCGTCGTGCACCTCGCCCATCTTGTAGCTGACCCCGGTGTAGTAGAGGATGCGCTCGGTAGTCGTCGTCTTGCCCGCATCGATGTGGGCCATGATGCCGATGTTGCGGGTCTTATCGAGTGGGAACTGCCTGGCCATTGGATTCTTTGAGCTCGACTCGATCTCTTCATGCACAAAACCCCCTCCGACCCGGAAGCCGCCGTCGGGCTTCGTCATCTCAGAGAGGGTTTCGAGAGGCGCTTCGGTTGGGGCATTTGCCTCGGTCTTCCCGGCGACTCTCTCTATGTGCTCGAAATCATGAGTTCAGCTGCTGCTCCTTGTCCGAGTGGTTTCCGTAGACCTTCCCAGACGTTGAAAAATCCTTACCACCGATAGTGGGCGAAAGCTTTGTTCGCGTCCGCCATCTTGTGTGTGTCTTCGCGCTTCTTCACCGCGTTACCCCGGCCCTGCGAAGCTTCCATCAGCTCTGCGGCGAGACGCTCCTGCATCGACTTCTCGCCACGAGCCCGCGAATACTGAACGAGCCAACGCATCGCGAGCGCGTTTCGACGGTCCGACCGCACCTCGACCGGAACCTGATACGTTGCGCCACCCACGCGCCGACTCTTCACTTCGACGCGAGGCTTCACTGAATCGAGCGCTTTCTTGAAGACGTCGAGGGGCTCTTCCTTGTAGCGCTCCTCGATGATGCCGAAGGCGCCGTAAAGGCACTTTTCGGCCGTCGATCGCTTACCGGCAAGCATCAAAGAGTTGACGAACTTCGCTACCAACCGGTCGCCGTACTTCGCGTCAGGAATGATCTCTCTCTTGGGTGCTCCGACTCGGCGACTCATGATGTTAGCTCGTTTTAGACCCGGTTAGTTCTTGGGGCGCTTAACGCCGTACTTGGATCGCTTGTTGACCCGGTTTGCCTTGTTCGTGTTCGACGGACCCATTGCCCCGGTCGCGTCGAGTGTGCCGCGGACCACGTGGTAACGGACGCCGGGAAGATCCTTAACTCGGCCGCCGCGAATGAGCACCACTGAGTGCTCCTGAAGATTGTGTCCCTCACCCGGGATGTACGTCGTGGCCTCGATCCCGTTCGACAAGCGGACACGAGCAACTTTGCGAAGCGCGGAGTTCGGCTTCTTGGGAGTGGTGGTGTACACGCGAACGCAAACACCTCGCTTTTGCGGGCATTGCTGAAGAGCCGGGGAATCCGTCTTCGTTTTGATCTGTTTTCGACCTTTGCGGACGAGTTGATTGATCGTTGGCATAACTACCCGAAAAAGCGTGCATTTCTTCGCCGGCCGGTCACGTTCCCGCGCGGCAAAGGGAGCGAAGGATAGGCGTCAACGCCCTCCTGTCAAGCGAAGTAGCTGGTCAAATGGGCCGGTGCCATAAACTTATGAAAATATTGAGTTTTTACCCTACCAGGGCGATGTGCTCCCCGTCAGAAGTCGAGCTTCAGCTTTCCACCGGTCAGGCCTAGCTCGAACCGAATCTCGGTGCGCTCGTCATCGGTCATCGGCAGGTCATCTGGCAAGTCGCGCTTACGCGTGCTCCGGATGACGGGCTTGAATCGGACCTCGGCCTCGATCACGCCTGCGACGTAAAAGCTGACGAGGCCGCCGACGCTGACCCAGTTTCCGATTCGCAGCGCACGCTCGACCCGCTCCGCACGACCAACCTCATCGGGGTTTGGGTTCTCATTGCGCAAAGAATTGTGGCCCACGAAGGTTGCGATCGAAGCCGCCAGAAACGCTGACTCCATGACCGCGAACATGATGCCCAACCTTCTGTTCTGATTCTGGAACTGACCGACACCAAACGGTAGCGCCGCGATCCAGCGGGAGTTCACGCGCTCGACCGTTTCGCTGCCGGCTAGCTCCTCGAGCGCCGCAATGCGTTGTTGCTGCATGATCAGCTGCTCGACCTCGTCGGTTCGTTCTTGCGCTTGCCGTGTTGCCTCGAGCGCCTTCTCCCGGGCACGCTCGGTCTCGACTTGACTCTTGACTTGCTGAAAGGTCTGCACGACAGCTTCTGGAAAGGCGACCGGGTCGATGTCGTATTCATCGTCCTCTTCGAGAAGCAGCCGGAACTGCTCGCGCGCAGCGACCTCGTCGCCGAGGAATAAATAGGTGGCCCCGAGGTACTTTCGGGCCTCGAGGCGTACGACCGGATTGCGAGCACGTGGCACCACCCCGCCCACTAGGGATTCGAGCTCTCTGGCCGCTTTGGCGTAGCTCTGCCTGTCGTACGCACGCCGTGCGGACTCGAAGTCCGAAAGCTCATCGGCTGCGGCCGGCACGGTAAATGCGGCAACCAGAAGATACGCTAGGCCGAAAAGCGCGATGCGCCGCATACTCCGGCGTTCTACGGGGTTTTGGGACGCCTCTCAAGGGTGAAGCTGTGCTCGGTGAGGTCGCCGCCCGCACGAAGATTTACCACGCTCTTGTAGGTGACGTAGCCGGGCGCCCGAATTTTGACCTGCGCCGACGCGTTGAGCGCCCTCATCGGAATGCGAAGGATCTCACGAATTCTTCCGGACACGGTTCGGTTGCCCGGAAGCGTGATTTGAACGGATGCGTCCGCTGGTGCAGGTCCTTTCAGATACAAGCGTGCGGGTTTATACCGAAGCCTCACCGCTAGCTCGAGATCTTTAGAGCCCGCGGAAATTTGACGGCGGATCACCCGCTCCTCGCAGCAGTCCTCGGCACCGACAAAACGAAACACGTGCCGGCCCGCTTTGAGACGAATGCGCTGAAAGTCGGGGCCATAAGCGCGCGGGGGATCACCGTCGACGCTAATCGACACATTGGGTGGCGTAGGCTTGAAGACCACCCAACGACGGCCACCGGTCGCGACGGAGGGCTCGGTCGATTTGGTGGCAGGAGCAGTGCCATCTTTGGAAGCGCCTTCGGGCGGCAGGTCGGCGATCGCTTCCTCAGGCGGCGCCTGGGTTTCACTTTCGAGAGGTGTTCCGAGTGCCGCGATGTCGGTGGCTGGCTCGATGTTTCGTCGCCAGGTCGCGTAGCCTGCAGTCCCCACCACCAGGACGATCGCGCCGACCGCTAAGAGGCCGAGCGCCAATCGGCGACGCCGTCGCCCCAAGGAGCCGAGCAATCTCAATGCCCGCTCGTTCCCCTCATCGATCGCGAGAGCCCGGCTCAAGGCCGCCTGGGCTTTCGCGATGTCATCGGCTTTGGCAGCCTCCGCGCCGATGCTCAGCAGCCGGCGGAGCGCCTGGGTCTCGAGCTGCAGGGCGACTTCGGTCGGATTGCTTAGGTAACGCGCCAGCAGCTCGTCCGGATCATCGATGCCCATTTCGGCGAGGAATGCGCTCAGATCCGAGGCCATTGCGTGCGCGCTCTGGTATCGGTCGGTGGGGCTTCGGGAAAGCGCCTTCTTCATGATCCCTGCGAGGTCCGCGCCGATCTCGGGTCGAAGGCGTAGGGGATCCGGATAGTCCCCCTCGAGAAGCAATTTCAGAAGATGGTGCGCGTTTCGACCGACGAAGGGCAGCCGCCCGGTTGCGCAGAAGTAGAGAACGGTGCCCAGGGAGAAAACGTCGCTTCGGACATCGCATTCGCCACTTTCGATCTGCTCCGGCGCCATGTGGCCCGGCGAACCGAGGATTTGCCCGGTTGCGGTGAAGGTGTGGGTGTCTACCATATGCGCGATCCCGAAGTCCGTCAGCTTCACACATCGGTCTTCGTGAATGAGCACGTTCTCCGGCTTCACGTCACGATGAATGATTCCCTTTTCGTGAGCTTCGCTCAACGCGTTCGCCAGCTGTAGCGCGATACATGCTGCGATCTCGGGAGGAGTTTGTTTCCACTCCGGTACGAAGGCTTTGAGGGTCGGCCCGGTCAACAGCTCGGCGGCGATGTACGTTTCGTTGGAAGCTTCGCCGCTGTAGTCGTAGATTTCGAGAATGTGTGGATGATGCAGCTTCGCAACGCTCTTCGCCTCGCGGGTGAACCGCGCACGGGCTTCGCTGGTCCTCTGGAGATGCGGATGGAGCACCTTCAGGGCCACCAAGCGATCGAGCGAGCTGTCTCGCGCGCGGTAAACCGTAGCCATACCGCCGTGGCCGATCTCGTCGAGGACCTCGTACTTCTCCAGCTTGCGTAACATATGCGCGGGAACTCTCAGGATATCAGGGTTCAGGAGCCGTCGCCCCAGCCTATTCAAAGCGGTGTGAGCCGCTCTGGCGCGCAGAACTCGAAATCCTGCTGGGCGCTCCCCCCGTCGGCGCCTCCGCCTACGATGAACGCCCCGCTCTCGAGAACGATTCCGCCAGCCGCAGCTCGCGGCGTATTGAGCTCCAAGAGCGAGGCTATCTCCACGGCCGAGGCCGACCAGCGAACCTCTTCGACCAGGCGCGAGTCGGTGCCACCTACGACAAGGATACTTCGAGCTGGCTGAAGCACCTCGAGGCGGGCGGTCGTCCACGTCGGTCCCGGCGTCGCGACACAGCCTTGTATGCAATCATCGAACCGGACCGTATCTTGGCGTATCGTCCCCGTCCCGTCGGTACCACCGATGAGGAGCGCGCGTGCTTGTCCGTCGCCGACCAGGACAGCAGCTTCGCGGATCCCGTCGCTCAGGGAAGCCACCGGCTCGCCTGTCGAACTGCCCGCTCGGAGAATCTCGGCGGTGCCCACCAGGTCGCCGCCGACGACCAACACGTCGCTCCCTAGAGGGGTCGCCGCCGGGCCCGAGCGTGCTTCGCTCAATTGAAGTGACGTCACCGCGCCGCCAGACTCAACCAGTGACGCGGCGGCCTGGGGCTCACCCCCGAGCTCGCCACCGATCACCATCGCGCCGGCCCCAGGAATTGACACCAACGCTGAGCGGGGCCCTGCACCCGCGTGCAGGACGACCGAACGAATTCGTTTGCGGGGATCGTCCATGTTGAAGATGAAGGCCGATGCATCATTTGGGAGCACGAGGATCCGTGGGAGCACGAGGATCTGGCTGTCGTCGATCGATGCGGCGCGTGTCGGGCCCAAGTTCAACTCCGACAAGCACTTGGGTTCCTCGAATTCCTCGAAGCACAGGTCTTCCTGGAAGAGCTGCGATTCCCATTCGAGCACATCGAGGAACTCGACTTGCTCCTGCGTCGGCTCGGTGCCCCCGACCAGCAGCGCAAAAGTGTCGGATTGCACCATCCCGAATGAAGCCCGCGGCGCTTCCATGAAGTCGAAGGCAATACGCGCACAAGATCCGGGGGCCGTCGTCACCACCCGCATGAGACCAGCCGTCAGCACAGGCACGAAGCTCGGAGGCGCGGTAACTAGATCGATGGTGGGGCCCTCTATCGCCAAGCGGATTCGGGTTGGGTCGACGAATGACTCGAATGAGAGAAACGCGTCGAATCCGCCATCCGTAACGGGATACTCGAGCTCCTGCGCCGGACGGCCACCCTCCCGGATCCCGATCCGAAGGGTGGTGGCGTCGGTGCCCGCTACCGGATTTGCATTTTCGCCGTCGACCACGATCGCTTCGAAAATGAAGGGCGAGGGATCGTCCTTGCACGCCCCGACACAAACGCTGACCAAGACGAGCGACACCATTCTAACGAGCACGAGGAGAGGTTGCTTTACCGCTGGTAGGCAAGCAAGTAGAGCTGCAGCGTGTGGGCAGAACGTATCGCTCCCTTCGATGAGCTGGCCGCCGCCCGGTCCTTGAGCGCCGAGCCTGGTTTCGCATGGCTCGATGCGCACCGAAGCGACGCTCACGACGGACGCTATTCGTTTCTCGCCGCGTGGCCAGAAGGCGAGATCAACGTGGCGTTTGGGGCAGCATCCCCGTTCTCGCCGCTCGCCGAAGTCGGCCGGCCGACCGAGACGATCAATCTCGATGGACCAAAGCCGAACGCGGTGCCGCTGTGGATCGGCTACATCGCCTATGACGCGTTTTGGTCTGCGCCCGTGCGCGGGACTCCTCGTTTCGAGCGATCGACAGAGCCGATCGTGTTTTTCAGACGCTACCCGGCGTTACTGGCGATCGATCACTTGGACGAGACGGCGTGGATAGTAGGAGACGACGAAAGCGCCTGCAGGGGCTTCCGGACACGGCTCCAACGAAGTCAGGAAGGGGCAACGACGCAACCCATGGTAGGCCCGTTGCGCGTCGACGATGCAGCTCAGCACCGGTCCGCGATCGTACGGGCGCTCGACTACATTGCGCGGGGCGACGTCTACGAGGTTAACCTCGCGCGCCGTTGGACGGCTCGCTTCGAGGGGAGCTCATTCAGGCTTTGGCAAGCGATGCGCGAGGCGAGCCGCGTCCCGCTCGGCATGTTCCTCGACGCAGGAGGGCACGCAGTTCTGGCGTGCACGATGGAACGCTTCGTCCGCTGGTATGCCGAGAGCAGAACCCTCGTCACACGTCCAATCAAGGGCACGATTCGAAGGGAGCTCGGAGATGACGACGCGCCCAAGCGGCTGCTCGCCGACCCGAAGGAGCGCGCTGAGCATTCGATGATCGTCGACCTGATGCGAAACGACCTAGGACGAGTGGCAGAGACTGGGTCGGTGAGGGTAGACGCCCCGCTCTCTGTCGAGCCTTTCACCGGTCTCTATCATCTCGTGAGCACCGTGAGTTGTGTCACTCGCCCCGGGGTCACCTTGCCGTCGATCCTTCAAGCGACCTTTCCACCCGGGAGTGTCACCGGGGCGCCGAAGATCCGGGCACTCGAAATCATCGAGGAGCTCGAGCAGCATCCACGGGGCGTGTACTGCGGAGCGGTCGGGTTCATCGATCGGGACGGAGGGCTTTCGCTGGCGGTCGCGATTCGAACTGCGATCGTACGATCCAAAGAGGTCCACTACTGGGCGGGCGGAGGCATCGTCGAAGCGAGCGACCCGGACCGAGAAGTGGCCGAGACCGACCTGAAGGCCCGTGTGTTCATCGACGCGATCGCCAGCCTCCGGGAACGGTGACACTGGCGCTGGCACTGACACTGGCACTGGCACTGGCACTGGCACTGATACTAAGAGGGAGCCGCCGGTAGCGCTGGGCGACCGCGCGAGATCCTGGGATCGGGAGGCGGTTTTACGGGCCGCGGCAGGCGGTTGCGTCCTGTGATCAATCGCACCCCCCGCGTGCCGAAGAAATACTGCCAGATCCATTCGGTGAAGACGGTGAGCTTTCGCCGGAAGCCGATCAGAAAGAGGATGTGGATGAAGGCCCACAAGAGGAACGCAAAATAGCCCGAGAAGCGGAGCTTTCGGATTTGGGCGATCGCTCGATTGCGCCCGATGATCGCCATCTCGCCTCGGTCGTTGTAGACGAACACGCCGCGGCTCGGCGGCGGCACGCCAATCGATGCGGCGCGGAGCTCCTCGGCGATCTTCTTACCCGCGAAGTGACCCATTTGAAGCGCGCCCTGCGCGACGCCCGGAACCGGCTTGCCGGTCTTGGGGTCGACCCGATGAGCCAGATCGCCCACCACGAAAACATTGGGATGCCCCGGAACGGTGAGATCATCCTCGACCATGACGCGGCCCGAGCGATCGAGCTCGACACCCAAGGTCCCCCCTATTGGAGTGGCCTTGACGCCTGCAGCCCAGATGACGTTGTTCGCATCGATTCGGATCTCACCGTCGGGTGTCTCCGCCGTGAGACCTTTGTCGTCCACTTCGGTCACGCGAGCCCCAAGCATGACTGTCACTCCCAGGCTTTCGAGCTGTTTTTGCGCCTTGGCCGAAAGCTTTGGATCAAACGCCAGCAGAATACGGTTGGCGTAATCGAGCAGGATGATACGCGACGTAGTAGTGTCGATATGCCGGAAGTCTTTTCGTACCGACTCGACGATCTCGGCGAGTGCACCAGCTGTCTCGACCCCGGTTGGACCTGCTCCCACGATTGCGAACGTTAGCGCAGCACGTTGGGCGTCGGCGTCTTGTTCGAGCTCTGCTTGCTCAAAGGCCAACAAGAATCGTGCGCGCACATTGATCGCCTCGTCGATCGTTTTCATTCCGGGCGCATGATTCGCCCAGTCCTCATTGCCAAAGTAGTTGGTCTCCGCGCCCGTGGCCAAGACCAAGTAGTCGTAGCTGTAAGGCTCGTCCTCCAAATAAATGGTTTGTGATTCGAGATCGACGCTGGTGACCGACGCCATGATCACTTCGCAGTTGGCCTGTCGGCGGACGATTTTCCGAATCGGCGCGGCGATGTTCCCCGGGGAGAGAGCGGCAGTCGCAACTTGATAAAGCAACGGCTGAAACAAATGGTGGTTGTCCCGGTCGATGATGGCGACCTCGGCATCGGCGTGCTTCAGCGCCTTGGCGGCCGCGAGACCCCCGAATCCGCCGCCAACGATGGCGACACGTGGCCTTTCTCGTGTTTGCTTGCTCACTGAGCTCGGACGATATCCCGTCCGCCCCGCAGTGTCATACGGAACCTGGCACTGGCACTGGCACTGGCACTGGCACTGGCACTGGCACTGGCACTGGCACTGGCACTGGCACTGGCACTGGCAGTGGCACTGTCCGTGGCACGGGGACTGGCACCGGGGGTGGCAGGG
>Ga0224508_10000317_pt1 | contig 48695 bp, 65 predicted proteins | sample SF_Jan12_sed_USG_4_FD_170157 | JGI IMG/M metagenome (GOLD analysis project Ga0224508, IMG submission 170157) | Sediment microbial communities from San Francisco Bay, California, United States - SF_Jan12_sed_USGS_21 | ecosystem: Environmental > Aquatic > Marine > Sediment | place: USA... | reverse complement strand
CCCATATTTTTAGAGCGAGCCCGTCGAGCCAATCGACCGATAAGCCTAGGGCCTCGCACGCCCACGCGATTAGTACGTCGGCCTCGGGCTCTAGGCGCCGCTGGGCGTTGGCTATTTTCTCAAGGGCGAGTCGGTAATCGTTTTCCTTACCCATTTAAGGCTCCGTTAGCTCGAGTTGCATTCCGCCTAGGGTCAGCGTTTCGCCGTCCGCGAGTTGCCAATTTGTACCCGTGTCGAAAACCGCGATTATCTGGCGGTCGGGCGGCGCGCCCTCGTCGGTCGTTAGGACCGGGTAGCGTATGCCCGGCCCGGTTTGGGGCAAGGGCCCGCCGGCGGCCGCGAGCGTGCGGTCGAGCATGCGCGCGCTCGCGCTCGAGCTCGCGACCTCGAGCAGGGTCCAGGATCCGGGCGCCTTTGCGAAACTCGACCCGCCGGCGACGTACCCGTTAGCCGCCGGGATTTCCGCGCGGCCCGCCATCGTATCCCAATCGGCATTCGGCGGCTCGGAGTCGTCGAGGAACGCGAGGTAGAAGTCAGACCCGACCGCGGCCGCGTGGAAAAAGTGGTCGAGCATAAGGAAGGCGCCGCGGTTGGTAACGCCGGCGAAACCCTTTGCCGAGAGCCGGGTATTTTGCAGGTGCAAGATTTGGCCGTTTTGGATCGTCCGATCGGCGAATAGATCCCAAAAGGCGAGGACCTGGCGGTCGGCCGGCGTGGCCTCGTCGGTCGTGAGCACGAGCCAACGGGCCGGGTCGCCGGAGGCCGGGATCGAACCGCCGACCGCGCTCCAAATCGGATCGCCGATCGTTACCCGCGCCTGGTCCTGGGCGTCCATTTCGACGAGCGAGGGGAATCCCGCGGCGCTACGCGCCCGAGCGAGCCCGCCCGATACGTACCCGTTCCCTGCCGCAACCTCGACCAGGTCGCCGAGCGTGAGCGTCGCCGGCGTCGGCGGTACGGCGTCGGTCACCAGTGCGACATTGAAGCCCGTTCCCGGAAGCGCCGAGCCGGTTAGGTAGGTCTCGAGGAGAAGCCGCTTACCGCGCGCGGTCCAGGACGCGAGAGTCGGGAGCGGGGGAGGCGGCTCCGCGTTGTAAAAGTTCTCGATGATCTCGAGCCCGAGGTCGTATTGCGGGTCGACGCCCGGCGTATACGTACCCGGTCGCGGAAGGCCCCAAACCGCGGGACAAGCGCATTCGATAAGCGTCCCCGTGTGCGGGTTGAATTGAATTGCATTCGTCGGGGTCCGAATTGCGTTAAAAGTTATATCCTCGATCGTCGCGCCCCCGTCGCGCGTGCGGAGTATGGTCGCGGTCCCCGCCGACCAGGGTGCAAAGGCAATATGTTGTGGGTCGTTAGGGTCGATCGCGATTCCGAAAATAAACGTAAACTGCCCCGGATCGGTTAGCGTCGGCGTTACCCGCGCGAGCACGTTTAGCGACGTCCAGCTCGAGCCGTTCCAACGCGAGATATCCCCCTGCGCGTCGCCGGCATAAAAAACGTTTGGGTCGACCGGATCGGCCTCCATTACGACCGCCGCGCCAAACTGTACGAAGGGCCACCCGGGCGTGTCCTCCTCGACCCACTCGGCCCCGGCGTTGACGGACTTATAGAGCGTGCGCCGGTCCGCCGAAACCGCCCATACGACGTCGCAGTCGGCCCGCGTCTGGGCGATTATGCGCGGGTTCGCGGCCGCGAAGGAACCGCCCCCGACCTGGTCCCAAGTCACATTCGAAAAAGTCGCCCCGCCATCGGTCGACATGATCCGACCGGCGTAAATGGTGGAGGGGTTTTGGCGATGGAAAAAACAGCGGAGATTGTCTTGGAATACTTGCGGGCCGCCGGACACGAGCGGGACCGACCAAGTCGCGCCGAAATTGTGCGATATCACGAGCTTTTGGGAGCTCTGCCCGTTGGCCCCGATTACCGCAATAATTTTTTGACCGCCGGCGATCGGCTCGAGGTCGCCCGGGCCGGATCGCACCCCGGACCCTCGGAGCTCTCCGCTACCCACGAAACCGGCGATCGGGTCGCTAATGATCTCGAACGATTGGCCGCCGTCGAGGGTTTTGGCAATCCCGACATCGACGAAAAACCATACAGAACGATTCGGGTCGACAGGATCCCAGGCGACCGAGTATTGAATACCCCCAAAGTTGAAACCGCCTTGAGTATCGGTTGATTCGGTAAAGGTCGAGGTCGGGTAGTCAAACGTGAAGGTCCGCGCGGCGCCAATGATGCTCGCGCGGTTGGGGTCGAGCGGGTCGAGACTTGCCGCCGTCCATTTTGTCGATAGTCGGGTATTGACCGCCGTCCCCCGCTCCAGACCCGTCAAGGGAACCATACGCCCATTTGCGACCGTCGCGCCGTTTAGGCTCCAGGTCGCGGCCGGGCCGTTCTGCGCGTCCTGCGTCATTATCGGATGATCGAGGTCGCTCCCCGTTTTCGGCGTAACCATCACCGTATTGGGATAGCCGGCGTTGACGAAGACGTAGCGCATTGCGTAGGGCGTCGACTTCGTAAAAGCAATCGACGCGCCGCCGTCGTCGCTCCGTTTTAGCTGGTCGTCGAGGATCGCGTAGACGACCGAGCCGTTTGTCGGGTGCGGCGCAATCGAGGTACAAGACCCGGCCATGCCGGTAAGAGAGAAGGACGCGCCCCCGTTCGTGCTTTTCCATACGCCCGTGTAATGGGCGACCCAAACGGTCTGCCCGTCGGTCGGATGGCACCATACGGTTTCGTTTGTGACCTGCTCGAGAGGTGCCGCGCCGGAGTCTATACGGAATACTTCCGCCCAGGTGTCGGGCGCCGCCGCTTGCGTCGACTTGTAAACGATGGTTTCGGGCCGGCCCGTGGCCTCGGAAATCTTTACCTGTACGTGATACCAAACCTGCGCGCGCCCGCTCGAAATGCTCGCGGGATCGTAGGCGATCGACTTGCGGTAAGTGTTCGAGTAGGTGTGCGGCGCCGGCAGGGCAAACGCCCAGGTTTGCCCGCCGTCGAGCGTCCGATAAAGCCCGGCGAGCTGTTTCGCGTTCGACTTGAAAGTTTCGTGTACGTTGATAACCCAATGTTTCGGGTCCTCGGGGTCGACCTCGATCGACGTCCGGCCCGGCAACGGGAGCCCGATCCCCTGCGCGCGTAACCAGTGGCCGTGGTTGTTCGGGCTCCAAAGGGGCGGGGAGCAATCTTGCGCAATAACGATTAGGTTCGGGTCGCGCTTGTGCCGGGTTATACATAGGTGGATTTGATGCGCCTCGCCCCAGGGTTTCGCCTTGTTTAGCTGGTACTGCGCCGATTCGAACGGCGATCGGATTAGGAACGGTGCCCAAGTCGTTTCGCTCATTTTCCTAGGTCGTCCAGTCTTGGCTTATCGGCCCCGTGTGGATATTGACGCCGCCGCGATCCCATACCCTTACGATCGGCTCGGGCTCGTTTGGGTCCGCCGGCGAATAGGTGTTGCGCGCGATAACGACGGCGTCGAAGCTCGTTACGTCGATCTTTCCGCCGTGGATAAAATCGTTGCCTCGCAAAATTGCGTAGCTGTGTTCCGTCGCGCCGTTGAGGCGGATTACCGGCCTCGAGCGCATGCCCTTATAGGCAATCCGGTTGTTTAGGACTTTTGCGATTCGCCGGCGGTCGATATTGATAGCGCCCGGCGTCGCCTTGTCTATCCATTGAAGCCAGCCCGGACGGTCGTGGTCGTGAATGAATCGGTTTCGGCGGACGACCACGACCTCGGCCCCGCCGAACGCCGTACACGCGAAAGCCGCGCGGCCCCGGCCGTGCCACAAACCGCAATAGTTGAAGGCGTTTCCGCGGATATCGATTACCGCGTCGGGGTCCAGGGGCCAGAGTGCGGTATCAATTTCGTTTGGACGCTGGACTATCTGCAACCCTTGCCCCGCGCAATGGTCGAATACGTTACGCCGGACAAGAAAGTTTCCGACGAGGGTTAGATAGGGTCCGTGCTCCTTATGGAGCCAACGGAAAAGACACTCCTCGATAACCCCGTCATAGAGCATATAGGCGCGCTCCGCCCACCGCGCCCGATATAGGTCCTGTTCGCTTTGCGGCTCGCCCGGCCATACGGCGTTACGCGGGTCGTCGCGCGGGAAGTCGTGGACGCGCGCCGTAAATTCGGCGTTATGGATATCCCAACGCGGTTGCGGTTGGCGGAGGTTGGTTATCACCCCGGCCCGGTGCGTGACGATAACCTTTACCCGCTCGCCGCTTTCGACGCCGGCGTAATCCTGGAGCGAAAAGTCGGGGGTCGAGGCCTTGAGGAAAACTCCGTCGTAGCTCGGTCCAATTACATGCACCATTGGCTTATCCCTGGTTAGAGTATTTTGCGTCCGCGTCGTAAATGATGGTCGGCCAAGGGGTCGAACTCGGCGCGCCTACAAATTCCAGTATCCCTATTCGCGTGCGCCCGGGGCGCTCGACGATTGCGCGATATTCGACCTCTAGAATCGGGATCCCGTAGCGCCAGGCGAAGGCGTAGCGATCCCAATCGGGTTCCGACCACTCGGGGCGGACGCGCGTCCTCGAGAGCTGCCGATAACGCTCGTCGCGGATCGGGATAACGAGGTGCGTCCACGATTCGGGGTCCTTCGGGTTACCGCTCCACCTAATGCCGTTGGCCTGGCGCTCCCCGTGATAAAGCATTGTCCGCACCCCCGCCGCGCGCAGTAGCGAAACTACCAGGCGGTTACCCGAGCCCGTCTTGCCGCATACGAGGACCTTAGCCACGTCAGGGACCCTATCAAGGGTTGGGGGCGGTTGCCCTAATCGCTACGGTGAAGAACGGCCCGCGCCCGCCGCGGGGCCGCTGGGCGGGTCTTAGCTCGAGGCGGTCGTCGTCCCGTAAAACCCCGATCGAAACGAGGGCGTCGCCTACGAGCTTGAAGGACGCCGCGAGGTTGTCGGCGTCGAGCGGCCGGGCGGCGTAGCTGCGGACGTAATGAACCCGGCACCGTCGCGCGTAGAGCCGGGGGGGCCGGGCCGCCAGGAGCACGAGCTTTAGGGTTTCGAGTCGCCGCCGGCGAGCTCGCCAGTCGGCCCGGATAAGCCCGCCGCGACCGTTCAGGCTGGGCGGCTCGAGGCCCTGGACGACAATCAGGATTCCGTCGACGAGCTCGACGGTTCGGGCCGAGAGCGGAGGCGGCTTGCGGCGCCGGCGGGCCTTCAATCCCACAGATTACCCCCCTCGTTATCCCGCTCCGATCGCTCCTGAAAGTCGACCGAGACCGGCCGGCGGCCGAGGTCGGCCTCGGCGAGCGCCTGGGCCTTTTGGGCCGCGCTCGCATGCTTACAGTAGGGCCAATGCGGCCGGGCGAGCTCCTGGCGGGTCGGGTGCCGGTGCTCGAGGTCCAGGGGAAACCGATCGACCGAGCGGGTTTTTACCCACGCAATCGGCGCGCCACAAGTGCAAAGGCTTTCGCCTGCGGGGACTTCGTAGTAAAGCTGGGGCATTGCCTCGAATCCACCACCACCACCGAAAAGGGTAAACAATGCGCGCCGTCTACGCTCGAAATCGATCGATTCTCCGCCCGGTCCTGCTCCTCGTCCTGGTCGTCCTCCCGCTTTGCCTCGGGGCCGCCTGTACCTCTACCAAATGGATGCAAGCGCCGGCGCCCGCCTGGGTCCAGTCGGCGCGCGCAACGCACGACGTAATCGCCCCGCGGTTTCGAGCGTATATCGACGCCGACGTAACCCTTAGCGTCGAGGAGCGGGTCGACCTCCACAATTTGCTAGCCGATTGGAATTTGAACATACAAGTTAGCGAGCAGGCAATCGCGGAGCTGGGGGCGGGACAGTGAGCGCGACGAGCGAAGCGATCGCCGATAACGTCCTTGCCCTAGTTGAGGACCGTTTCAAGCGCGCCGGCGGAGTGCTCGACGATACGATCCGCCCGCGCGTGCGCGATCTTACGCTTCGGATGACCGACCTGTCCCTGCGCGAGCTCGCCGGCGAGGACGTCGCCGAGGCGCGCGCCGTGGTAAACGCGAGCCTCGCGAATCTAGGGTCGGCGACCTCGGCGCTAGCCGCCGGCGCGGTCCGCGACGGTCTCCGTAACGCGATCCTCGGCGGAATACGCTTGGCCTTTTCGCTCCTCGTCTAACTGCGGCCCGACGCTATCGACGAGGTCGGGCCAGAACAGGGCGACGCAAGCGAGCAGGGCCAGGAGCCCGAACAGGATTCCCGAAAGGGCCTCGACGGCCGGGGACATCCGCGGCGCCCCGCCTATGCGCGTGCGTTTCAAGGGCGGGGCCTCGCCGGCCGGGGACGGCCAAGGGCCTCCCGTGCAATGCACGCGGGACACCAGCCTTCCGGATGTAGCGGTTCGTCGGCACGGCAGGTCCCCCCTGTAGCCTCGTTGGTTTCACACATACAAAGCGCGATCGTCTCAAGCGCTATTCTATAGGTCTGCGCCTCCTCGGGCGTGACCACGACCTTTCCGGTCCCGGCGCAGCCGTTGCACTCGACCTCGAGCTCCCCCGTCCCACCGCAGACCTTGCAGTATTTCGCCGCGGTTTCGGCCGGAAGATTCATAGCAGCGAGGAAGGATCGTTTAGCGGGTCGCATTGCGAGACGTCGCGACCGATCGCCACCGCGACGTCATTCATTGTGATAGTTGTTTCGGCCGGCTCGGGCGTTACGACATGGTCGTCGTCGTCGAGAGGGCCGACGACGCCGGTCCCGGCGCAATCCCCGCAAGCGTCTACGCTCTCGATTGTCATCCCCGACACGCCGAGGGTCACCGTTGCCCGGTGCGCGAACCCACTCCCACCGCAAGAAATGCAAGCGTCCATTCCATTACCCCTTTTCGGTTATGCGGGCGCGGGCACCTTGAGCCGTTGCCCTACTTCGATCGATTCGACCTCGCCCGAGAGCTCGACGCCCCCGGGTAGACTGACGACGGCTTGTAGCCGAAACTTGCCCCGGAAATGCAGCTCGCCCGCCGCTACCGTGTGATCCATTTTCGTAGGGTCGGTAGGCGAAACGACCGCCGTCCAAATCTTCGGCGTCGTGTCCGGTTCCTCGACAAGGTAACGGAGCTCGGTCGCGTTGCTCAGGTTGACCCCGAGACCCGTTTCGCGGTCGGTTACCTTGCGCCGGATGATTACGCCGACGTCGTTTTGATAGAGCTTTGCCGCCATCTACTCGGGTCCCTTTCCGTTTCCGAACATTAGGTCGGCGACGTCGACCCCGAGAGCGCGCGCGAGACCCTGGACCGTGGCGATTTTCGGAACCTGGTTACCGGCTTCGATATTGATAAGCGATTGCCTCGAGATTCCCGCCCCTCGAGCCGTGGCCGTAACGCTCATTTTCCGGGCGCGGCGTTCCCGCCCGACGCGCTCCGCGAAGGATTCCGGACGCTTTACGGCTCGTTTCGGCATGCCCCATTATCTAGGCGGGTTCCGGCGGAGTGTCAAGCCCGCATTACGGGAGGAGCGCCGTTTCGGCCTCCTGGACGCTTACGACCGAGGCCTCGCCCTCCTGGGTCTGGCCGATGGTCGCGGACCCATCCTGGGTCTGGCCTATCGCGACCGAGCCCTCGAGTACGTGAATCGTGCGCGCCAGGCCTACCAGGGTCTCGGTAAAGGCGCCCGCCGGCGCTATTGGGGGGATCGTTACGACGACGATCGGGTAGCCTTGCTTAGGCCCGATGCGCGCCTCGGCCGGGGCCGGCTGGGCCAGACCTTCGAAGGTGCCCGGCGCCAGGACGCCCAGGACGGCCGCCACGACTGGCACGCCGACCGCCTGGTCGGAATCGAGGTTAGGCGCGATCGCGAGCAGGAGCGCCGGCGTAGCCGGCACGTCGATCGCCTGGTCGACCCGGTCGGGCGCTACGACGCCCAGGGTCGCCGAGGCGGCCGGGACCGCTACCGAGACCTGGTCGACGCGATCGGGCGCCACGACCGCCAGGGCCGCCGAGATTGCCCCGACGTCGATCGCCTGGTCGACCCGGGGGGCAACGGCCGCCAGGGTCGCCGAGACCGCCGGGACCGCGACCTCGCCGAAGAAGGTCGGAGCGACGACCCCTAGGGCGCCCGGCACCGCCGGGACGCCGACCGTTTGGTCGATCCGATCCAGGGCCGCCACGCCGGCGCTCGAGGCCGCCGGCGGGACCGCGACCCCTTGGGCGAAATAGACCTCCGGGGCCAGTACGCCGGCGCTCGCGGGCGTGGCCGGGAGGTTGCTCGTTTGGTCGACCCGGTCGGGCGCGACGGCGCTCGAGCTGGCCGCCGTGGCCGGGACGGCGACAGTTTGGAGCGTGCCGACGTTGGGGGCCGGCACGAGCAGGCTCGCCGAGGCGGCCGGGACGTCGATCGCCTGGTCGACCCGGTCGGGAGCCACCGCCGCCGAGCTCGCCGAGACCGACGGCACCGTGGCCGTTTGGTCGACCTGGGCGGCCCCTGGCGAGTCGAAGGTCGCGAGCGGGGTCTCGAGGACCTGGGCCGTTTGGTCGATCCGGGCGGGCGCCAGGACGGCCGAAAAGGCCTCGACCGGCGCGTCGGGCGGGTTTACCCCGACCTCGAGATCGATCCGGAGCACCCGCGGACCCACGTCCGCGAAGGTTCCCGCCACGATTGGCGGGACCGCGACCGTTCGGTCGACGCTCCCGGGAGCAACCACGCCCAGGGCCGCCGAGACCGCCGGGACCCCGACCGATTGGGGCAACGGAGCAACGGAGAGCGCCGCCGAGACCGCCGGCACCGCGACGATTTGGGCGCCGCCAACGCTCGGGGTGACGGCCGCCAGGGCCGCCGGCACCGCCGGGACGCCGACCGTTTGGTCGATCCGGTCGGGCGCCAGGACCGCCGAGGACGCGACCCCGGGGATTGCCTCGGGAACGATAACCAGGTCGAGGCGGTCGGGGGCGACCACCGCCGAGCTCGCGGGCACCGCCGGGACGGCCGCCTCGAGGTCGATCCGATCGGGAGCCAGGGCCGCCGAGCTCGCCGGCACCGCCGGGACCGCGGCCTCGAGGTCGAGCCGCTCCGGCGCCACCACGGCGGCGCTCGAGGAGCTCGCCGGGACCCCGATCGCCTGGTCGAAAGCCACGTCGAGCGCCACCACGGCGGCGCTCGCGGACGTGGCCGGCACGCTAACGGTTTGGTCGAGGCGGTCGGGGGCGACGACCGCCAGGGTCGCCGCCGTGGCCGGCGTGGCGACGTTCTGCCCTCCGCCCACGCCCGGGGCGACGACCGCAGAGGCCGCCGAGACCGCCGGGACGGCGACCTCGAGGTCGAGCCGGTCGGGGGTGATCACCGCCGAGCTAGCCGCCACCGGCGGGACGGCCGCCTCGAGATCGGTCCGGTCGGGCGCCACCGCCGCCAGGGCCGCCGAGACCGCCGGGACCCCGACCGTTTGGTCGAAGTAGATATCCGGAACGACCGAGGCCAGGGCCGCCGAGACCGCCGGGACGGCGACCTCGAGGTCGAGCCGGTCGGGGGTGATCACCGCCGAGCTCGCCGCCACCGGCGGGACGGCCGCCTCGAGGTCGGTCCGGTCGGGCGCGACGACCGCGGAGGCCGCCGCCACCGCCGGGATTGCCGCCTCGAGATCGATCCGCTCGGGCGCCAGGGCCGCCGAGCTCGCCGCCACCGCCGGGACGGCCGTCTCGAGGTCGAGGCGGGCCGGCGCCACGACCGCCAAAGTCGCCGGCGTCGCCGAGACCGCTACAGACTGCGCGCCGGTAACGCTCGGCGCCACGACCGCGGCGCTCGAGGACACGGCCGGGACCGCGACCTCCTGGTCGATGCGCGCGGGCGCGACCGCGCCAAGCGCCGCCGAGACCGCCGGGACCGCGATCGTGCCAACCTCGACCGCGAGGTAGTGCGCGTGCCTCGCAACGCCCAGAACCTTAGTAAAGTTGACGTCGAAACCGAGCGAGTCGGGCGTACCGGCCCCGTCATAGCCCTGGTTTCCTACATAGTTCCGGCTAAATAGGAATTTGGACGCGGTCCAGGAATGTTCGTCCGTTGTGTTCGAATTGTCGCGTCCCGTTACGCCGTGCGAAAACTCCTCGTTTTTTGTCAATACCCCGACAGACAGGGGAGCGGCCGAGTTCACGACTACGATCGTGTCGAAATCCTGGTGAAAGCCGTAGAACGCGAGCGCGGCCTGCGTATCGAATCCCGGGGCCGTTATGTTCTGGTTTCCCGTCGAGGTGAGCGTACTTTGATCCCCAACCCAATGGCTCGCCCCCCCATACTCGAGCGCCAAAAAGCAAACGGTCGGGACCTCGGTCGTACTAACCCGCGTGGTTAGCGTAAAACCGCCGCTTTCAAATGACGTTATCTCGAGCGCGCTTTGCAGTGCGGTCGTGTTACTTCGCGCTACGTAGGTTTGTGAGTCCTGGCCCCCGTAGCTAGTCGTGCCGACGTTGTCCTGAAAATAGAATCCGTGGCTTCGCTGGACGATGCCGGCTCCGTTGTCGCAAAAGCCGACCGTCATTTTTGCATCGTCGAACGCGGTCGCGGACGGGTTCTGGCCCATACACCCGAACGCGACTACCTGGTCGGGCTCGAAGCCGAGCCCGGTAACGGCCGCCGTGCCGTTGACTGTACCCGCTCCCGCCTTGTGACCTACCGCGGCGCTCAGGTCGTCGCCGCCGAAAAGAACAACCGTCAGCAAGGTCCCCTCGGCCGCGGCGCCCATCGTGGTCCAGTCGAGCCGGACCCCGTCGGTTATGAATGAATCCGCGTCACACTCTGCCAGGGTTGCGTTTGCCTGGTCGAGGATCCGGAGGAATTTTGTATCGGACACATGGCCGCCGGCGTCCGACGTTCCGAGGTCATGCTCGCGCCAGGTGAAGGCGCTTCGCTCGTTCGTGCCATCCCACGCGCCGATACCTAGCCCGGCGTGGTTGGCCTCCGTTTCGTCGGCGGTTGCGTATGAGTACAGCGCGAGCGCCGCTTTCGGCGTACCAAAACCCGAAACCGTAAAGTCTTGGGTCCCCGTTCCGGTTCGAATCGCCGCGCGAACGGCCCTTATCCGGATGTCCGCCACGCCCGATTCTTAGTGAGCGATTGGCGCCGTTGACCGTCGGCGCGCTCACCCCCCCTTGATTGCCAGTATTTCCGACCGCAGCGCCTCGAGCGCAATCAATTGTCCGGGGGTTAGCAACCCGAGCATCAGGTTACTCGTTTCGTTTGGGTCGACCGCCAGGTCGTAGAGCTCTTCCACCAATCCATAGTTGACCAGCTTATAGCGCGCGTCACGGATAGCCTCGAAATTCCATAGCGCGCTAGGCGCGCCGAAACTTTCGGTAAAAACGGTCGAGCGCAACGGAACGGAGGGGCCCCCCGCGTATGGGAGCAGGCTTACCGAATCCGATCCCGCCGGAACCGCAACGCCCGCGACATCGAGGGTCGTCGCGAATACGTCGACCAGATGGACGAGGGCTAACTCCTCTCGCGGACCGACGACGCCGGCGCCTGCCAGAATCAACGGCACGTTTAGGCCGCCTTCATAGGGGCTAAGCTTGGCCCCCGGCGATGGGCCCTGATAGACGGTTCCGTGCGTGCCGTTATCCCCGCAAAAAATGACCGTTGTCCGGCACAAGTCGACGTAAGAAAGCAGTCGGCCGATTTCGGCGTCCATTGCCTCGAGCATTGCGAAATGCTGTACCAAGGGGCCGCCCCCGCCGGGGTAGCTATGGAGGTTGGCCGGTGGGTACTCCCACGGTCTGTGCGGGGCATTGTAGGCAACCTGGCAAACCCACGGCTCGCGCGCGACTTGCGTTATCCAGTAGGCCGCCTGGTTTGTTATTGCCGTCGTCGAATACGTCGCTACCGGAATCGATGCGCCGTTTTTTACCATTGTCCAGGCGTAATAGCTGGGCACTCCGGCCCAAAGCATCCCGGCAAAATATCCCCACCCCGCAGCGTTGGGCGTCAGCTCGGGCAGCCCCGGGCCTCCCAGGTGCCATTTACCGAAAAGCCCGGAGGCGTATCCCGGCATGAGCTCCGGCAGGGTGTCCTCCGCCAGTGACAAGCCGGGAGCGCCCTGCGGGAGCGCAAAGCCGATGCCGGTTCGAAAGCCGTGTCGGCCCGTAAGCATTGCCGCGCGGGAAGCCGAGCAGGACGGATACGACCAAGCATTGCGGAATAGCACGCCCGACGCCGCCAGTGCGTCGAGGTTAGGCGTCCGCGGCTCGTCTAGATATTCGCCATAGGCGCGCACCCCGTCGACGCCGAGGTCGTCGGCTACAAGGATCAAGACGTTTTGAGCGGATGCAGTTGCGCACAAGAGCAACGCGCCGAAGTGGCGAGCGAGTTTCAATAAAGCGACCTCGAAAGCGGTTTGGCCTCGCCCATGATCGGGACGGCGACCTCCTGGTTATGCACCCGCAAGGTGCGCAATCGGACGCTATCACAATCGACGAGCTTATCGGTTTTGTTCGTGGCCCCCCTGGCGAGCATTTCGCAAAAACAGTGCAGCGCACCGCCCGAGCTAATCGCGTGGCATTCTATGGAAAGGTCCTCGGTCGTGACGGTTACGCCCTCGACCCCGTGCCGGTACACAACCCACCGCCGCGAGCCCTCGTCGTAGAGCGCGACCCATTCGAGCATCGGGTCGGGGTTGACCTTGCCCGGCGGGGCCGGACCGTCGGGGAGGATTCGAAGGTCCCCGGCGACGGCCCCGTTACCGCTCAATGACAGGATTTCCGAAGCGTTGAGCGCCCCGACGACCAGGAGCTCGCCGGCGAGGCTCTCCTCGCCGGGTGGGACCCGCCAGGTGCGACAGGGCGCGTCGATCCGTACCCGCTTCGCGAGGACCGAGCGACCGCTTAGAACGTGGCGAATCGACCAGAACCCCGACGAGCGCGAGTAGCGTAGAGCGAAGTCGCTAGGAGAGTTGGAGGATTCCCTCGGCATTGAAAACCAGGGTTATGTTTCCGCCGTTTGTGGTCGTCGAGGATACCGAGGCGTGCGCGAGTAGCATCGTATTTGCGTCGGTTGCGCCGGCGTCCTGCTCGCGCATGATGATAATTTCGTCGAATGTATCGTTTGTGCCGTTGCCGAGCGCCGTATATACGAGGTCGTTCGCGTCAAATTCGGCCCGGTCGTTCGCGTCGTCGACGGTTACGGTTTTGCCGGCGAGCGGATTGTTATCACCGCGAGCCGTGTAGCCGGTGCAAACGATTTCGTTCGTAGAAACTCCCGTGTCGGCGAAGTCGTGGTGCGCGTCGATGTCGACCGCATAGGCGGCCTTCATCAGCGCAATGATGATCCGATCAGAGAGCAGGAGGAGCGGCCCCTCGCCGACCGGCGAGAGGTTGGGGTCGAGCATGAGGCCCTTACCGTTGTTGTACCAGACCATTTAGCTAGCTTTCGTTTATCCGGAGTTCGGAATCTTGCAATACGAGATCCTGGCCGGAGCTCGCGAACCAATTAGCGCCGAGGTCGAAGGTGCCAATCGTTTGCCGGCTTCCGACCGTGGCCTCGTCGGTCAAAAGGACCGCGTAACGCGCACCGTTGCCGGCGCTCGGCAGGTTTCCGCCCGACGCCGTCCAGGTGATGTCTTTTATTTGGACGAGCGCGCGGTCGTTTCCGTCGTCCTCGGTCAGGACGTCGAAATCGACGTTATCGCGCGCGACCGCGATCCCGCCCGACGTGTAGCCGTTCCCGCTCGGGATTTCGCTCCGCCCGGTCATCGTATCCCAATCGGCATTCGGCGCCTCGGCGTCGTCGAGCAACGCGAGGTAGAATCCAGTAAACGACCCGTGCGGGTTGACCGCCTGAAAGTAGAGCTGCAAGAGCAAGTAGGCGCCGCGGTTGGTCATCCCGAGGAAACCGTTAAGGCGGAGCTCGAGGTTTTGGAGCGTGAGCGTTTGGCCGGTCGAGATCGTGCGGTCGAACGCGAGATCCCAATAGGCGATAATCTGGCGGGTCGAGGCCGTAACCTCGTCGGTAAGCAGGAACGCCCAGCGCGCACCGTTGCCCCCCGACGGGATCGAACCACCCGAGGCCGTCCAGACTTGATCGATTGCTTGGATTAGGGCGCGGTCGTTTACGTCGTCCTCGGTCAGGACGTCCCAATCGACGTTATCCCGCGCGACCGCGAGCCCCCCGTCGGTATAGCCGTTTCCGGTTGCGATTTGGGAGACGTCCGCGAGCGTGTTCGAGTCGGCGGTCGGGGGCGTGTCATTGGTCCCCAGGGCGACGAAAAAGGAAAGCCCCGCCGGGTCCTCGATACCCTGAAAAAAGAGCTTGAGGAGGAGCGCCTTACCTCGGTTTGTGATTCCGGCCATTTGCTTAGTCCGTGGTTCCTAGAATTCGATGATGCCCGACGAGGGCCATAGGAGCTTGAACGGCCCTCCGTTCAGAGCGTAGGGGAAAGGCGGGCCGCCATCTACCGTATCGATCCAGCCCAAAACGGGGCTATTCGCGTAGGTCGTGACGTCCTTGTAGAGAATGGCCCCTTTGATCGCCCGGGCGCCGGCCGAGAGCGATCCGAAATCGACGTCGTCAGCCGTGAGGCGGACGAGGTCCGCGGTCGGGTCCTCGGCCCAGGCGACCGCGGTAAGGGCCACCCCCCCGGCCGTATAGCCGGCGCCGTCGTTTTCGTCGAGCTGCCCGGCGCTCAAATCGCCCAGGAATTCAATCCCGAGGTTTGCCGTTACGGCGCTCGAGGTCATTACGAGCAGGACCTTTAGGCCCGAGGTAATGTCGAGCTGCTTCTCGAAGGCGCGCAAGCGGGCTTTACGAAATACCAGGTTCGCCATTAGGTCACCGATGGGGTAACGGCCGAGAGGCTCGCCGAGACCGCCGGCGCGCTTACCGTCTGGTTCGCGCCCGAGGTCACCCCGACGGCGCCTATCAGCGTGAGGGTTTCGGCGCTCGCCGCGATCGGCGCAAGCAGGTTATCGCCCGAGCCAACGGAGCCGGAAACCGAGGTCGAGGGGAAGGCCGCCGCGGCCGCCGGGTAAATCGGGAAGTCAACGCCGCCGCGGACCGCGTCGACCGCCGCCTCGCTAGCCGCCGCGTCGATATCGATATGGGCCGCCCGTTGCGATTGAAGGACCGCCGCAACGCCGGCGACGACCGCCGACCATTCCGTCCGAATTTTGCTCGCGGCGTCTTGGAAGTCGGTCGCGCCCAGGACGCTAACGAGCGAATTGCACAAGGGGTAATCGCCAACGGTCGGCGTCCCGTCTATATTTTCGTACCACGCTTCGCGGAGGAGCTCGCCGTAAACAAAACCCAGCGCCGCGCGGCCGCCGGCCAGGCCAAACGCGCCCCCGAAGCTCGCGACCTGTCGCGCGATTTCCTGGTCGGCCTCGAGATCGATCCGCGTCTTAGCGTCGAGCTTGTAGTCCTCGAGCGTCGTTAGCCCGATCGCCGCGTCGGCCGTAGCGTCGTTGTCGGCTTTCCAGGCGAGATACGTCCGCCAGTCGGTATTAGCGAGGTCGTTCGGTATGAACTTGCTCGACGCTATCTCGAAAACGCCGCCGGTATCGTCGACGCCGATCAGCCGATAAACCCCCTGGACGTCGGCCACTAGATTTCGGCCTCCGCCGTGTAGTGCGCCGCAACCGTGCCGGCGGAGGCCCCAAACGCCGCGACCTGCGGGTATCCCGTCGAGCTCTCCCCCTGGGCAAATTGACCCGTTACGACCTCGTCGACCGTGTTTACGTTAACGCGGTTGATTGCCCGGTCGGCGCGTACCAAACGACCGAGGGCGAGGCGCGCATGCGAACCGGGAACAGGCGTTGCAAGGGTTGGATATTCGGACCGGATACGTCGTGCCCGTGGAGGACGCCCGCGCCCGCGTTGCTCCCCGGGGCCGTGTCGACGTTGTAGCTCTTTTGGAAGTAGCGCATGCAAAGAGCGAGCTCGGTCTCGGTCGGGCGTATTTCCGCCGGCGGGGGCGCCGTCCCGACGTGTACCTCGACCTGCGCGAAATGCCCGCCCGCCGAGAGGTCGGGAATATCGTGCTCGAGGCGTATCCCGAGCCAATCGTCGCCGCTCGAGCCGATGATTTTCCCGGCAATGGTCGGGACCGCGATAGTCGTATCGTAGCGCGCCCATACTCCCGTAAGTACGTTCTGATTCGTCCCCGTCGTAATAACCTGGGGCGAGCCGCCACTCCCGAAGTTTTGAACGATCCGCGGAATAACGAGCACGTTTGTACCCGCGTTTTTCCGCTTTGCGTAAAACGACACGTTTAGGACCTTGCCCGCGTACCTCCGGACATTCTCGATACGTTGCTCGAGGTAGCCGCGCGCGCCCCCGCCCCCGCCGGCGGCCCAATCGATTTCGATAAAATGCTTAGTGCCCTGGGGAAGGGTTACGCCGATGTCGCCCGGAGCCGCGGCAACCCTTGACGTCGTGAGCGTGGAGTTTCCGATTAGGCTCGACTCCTGAAACCATCGATCGGCCGTATATTTCCCGCCGGCGCTTACCGTGGCCGTGGTCCCGCGTTGCCAGACGTCGAAGCCGGGATTTATGAGCGGGTTTCGGAGGCCGGTTGTCGTGATCGCCTGGAGGATCGCCGTTTGGAGTTGGGTATTATCCGCGACGTCGAGCGTTAGACCCTGCCCCTCGACGAATCCGGCGAGCTCCTCCTGCACCGACGTCATATAGCCGCCGTCGACGATCGTCCCCGGCGTGCCGGCGACCGGGTCGCCGTTCACGAAACTCGAGGAGGGTCCAGAATTGGGGCCGGGGTTTCGGTGCATGCTTTACGGCTGGGTCAACGTAGAGACGTTAGGCGAAATCGGGGCACCGATCGATATCGTCGGCGAGATCGTTCGGACCGGGACCGAGCCGAAGTAGACCAGGAGGACCGAATGCGCCGGCTTGAGACCGCCGAGAATGCAGAGAATCGCCGCCCCGGTGGGATCGGTCGCCGCCTCGCCCTCCGATTGGGTCAGGTCGGCGACGATAAACCAAACGTGCGCCCAGCCCTCCCCGTAAAGGGGGGTCCCGGCCTCGCCGGCGCCCACCCGGAAGGGGTGGAATTCCAGGATTTCGGCCGAGTAGCCGAGGCCCGCGACCAGGGCCTCGAAGTGCGTAGCCGCCTGGCCTCGGTCCCCGACCAGGCGCTCGACCAGGCGGTTACGCCGGAGCTCCTCGTCGGCCGCACCCGGCAGGCAGGGGTCAGGCAGGCCGGCCGCCCGCTCCCATTCGGCGAGGAGCTCTTGCGTGCGCCGGGGGTCGCTCTCGCGGTCCAGGAGGTCGAGGCCTCTCGAGGCGAGAATCGCGGGCTCGCGGGCCAGGCCCAGGAGGAGCTTTCCGAAAATGGTCGCGGAATCCCACGCGCGGACCCACAAACGGCCCGGCGGGAGGAGGCGGGTCATTGCCTCGGCGTAGGCCGGCGCCTCGGCCCCGGGGTCGGCAATCTGCGGCCGCCCTACCTCGAGCGGCTGGCGAATGAGCTTGGGGCTTAGGTCGACCATCGACCTACGTAAATACGGTCGTACCCAAAACGACAATTTCGCCGGCCGCCGGCTGGACCGCTAACGGCAGGGCCGGCGTCGCCGAGCCGGGCGTCGTTTTTACGTTCGAAATCGTGTGGTCGGTCTCGCCGGCCGCGAGCGAAATCGCCTCGTCGATTCGGGACATTAGGATTCCGGCGCCGGGTTCGGTGTCCCGCTTGAGCATTGCGGCGAGGGCGTCGTTTACCTGCGCCTGTACCTCGGCCGTATTCGGGACGAGGGTTAGCGTTACGTCCATAGCGAGCACGCCCGGCGCGAACACAGTCGCGACCGCCGTCGCCGGCCGGCGCGCGTCAATATGGGTTTGCACCGCCGCAACCGAGCCGGCGCTCGGAATTATCCCGAGCTCGTTATCGTCCTCGACGAAGGTTACCCCGACCGTCCCCGCGCCCAGGTGCAAGGGAAGCGCCCAGGCGCGCGTCACGCCGGCGACCTCCTTCGCCCATATTTCGTAATCGGTCGCGGACCCGCCCTGGGGCGGAGCCTGCCAGACCTCGAGAATCCGCGCGCGGAGCGCCGCGTCGGTTTCCTCGTCGGCACCGCTCGAGAGCCCGTCGGGGTCGACCGTCACGTCCGAATCTATCCCGCCTATCGGCGAGGCGAGCGAAAGCACCGTCGCCGCCGCCGTATTGCCGCCGACGCCGGCCTCCTCCGCGGTTACCGCCGCGAGCGCCGACCCGCCGAGGATCGTTACCAGGCGGTCGACCGTGAAGGCGACGCCGTCCGCGCGCACGAGCCGCGTACCCTTGCCTATTACCGTGGTCTCGGTTCCGGTAAACGTGACGTTACCGACCGCAAAGGTCGCCGCTTTGCGCGGTACGCCGCGGATGATCCCGTGCCGCTCTAGGTATTCCTGCTCGGCCGTATCTGGTAGGAGCTGGCGGGAAATCCAAAGCAAGCGACCGTGCAGCTCGTGCGTCAAGCCGGCGAGCGTGCGCGCGATTACGGACAGGACGCCGCGGCGCAAGAGGGGGCCGAGTCCGAGGCGGCTCGATATTTCCGCGTCCGCGCGCGCGATAAGGTCGGCAAGTGTGGGGCGGTTGAAGGGCATTTTTAGGCTAGGGGCAGTAGCTTAACTCGCATTCCGTCGACCTCGACGGTCGTCGCGTCGGCAATCGACGCCCATATCCCCGCCCAACGGTTCGCCGAGCCGCGGAGGATCGTTACCTCGAGCGTTACGACCTCGCGGCCGAAGCGACCCGCGACGACCTCGATTCGCTCCGCGATCCCGTCCTCGAGCATCCACCCGAGCGCCCGGCCGGCGTGCTCCTGGATTTTGACTAGGACGGGGGTCCGGATCGTTTGGCGGTCCTGGGTCCACAAAAGTGAACCGTAACGGTCGGCCGCCGTGTCGGCCCAATAACCCCGCCGCTCGCCGTCGACAGGCGGGGCGGGCGGGTCGACCCGGCCATCGGTAAACAGGGCCGCGAGGGCCGCGGACTCTAGACCCCCGTCCAAAGCCAAATCCCCGTCCTCGAGTACCAGGTCGGCGCCGTCCTCGTTCAATCTAAGCCGAAGGTCGACCACGGCTCCGAGCCTACGGACTCGCCGATACGTGCGAAACCCCCGCCCCGGCGTCCCCGCACGTTGCCAGGTCGCCCACAACGCACGCCGGGACCCCGTCTATCCGGACGTGTGAGCCTTCGGCCATCGTCGCCGAGGCGTGCGGGGGGGGGCCGTGGCTGGCAACCGCGGCCCCCACCACCGCCCAGGGGATCCCGTTTACCTTGACGTGAGCGGGGCCGCCGCCCGTGATAATTCCGCCGGCGGTTGCTACGCCGACGAGGAGCGCGCTAGGCATTAGGTCGAATTGAGGTTGACGACCGGCGCCGTTACGGCGAATCCGGCCGAGTTTAGGACAAGGGTCGAGCTCCCCGCGAAAACCGTAAAGTTATCCGTATGAACCTCGATTTCCTTATTCCGGCGGAGCTGGATCGAATCGCCCTCGTCGGTATAAAGCGCGACCTCCCCCTGGGCGAGCCCGGTCAATCGATAACGGCGGTCCTCGACGGCGATTACGATCCCGTGCGAGTTGTCCGCGCCGGGAAAAAGGACCACGCACTCGGCGCCGTCGTGCGGGACCGACGTTAGCCCGTATTGCCCTAGGCGCTCGAGGCGGTCGCGCGTTTCGCCGGAGTGAAGGGTCGCGCGGATGATTTGAACTTTCGAATCATCGTCGACGACCTCGAGCACGCCGCGCGCGATCATCGTAAAAATCCGCGTTCGCAATCGCTTTAGAGCTTCGACGGCGGACATATCGCTAGAACTTGATAAAGCGTAGGTCGTTTGGGTTGCCCAGGCCCGGGGATATTTCGAGGATAGGCTCGAGGGCGAGCTCGGCCTTGCCGGCCTTGAGCTCCTCGAGGACCTCGTCCTCCTCCTCGATTACCGCCTGGACGCTATAGGCGTCGGGCCGAATGTAGCTCAGCTCCGCGACCTCGCCCTGGTCGCCCATACGGTATGAAACGCGGTTTAACAGCATGTCCGAATCGAGCCCGAGCGAGGGGATCGTCAGCCGGGTTAGGCGGTTGACCTCCCACGGGAAGGAATTAGGGTCCGACCCCTCGCGCCATGTGGGGACCTGTACGGTTGCGACGACCGCCCGAGAGGCGCGCACCGTGGCCTCCCATTGCGCGCGCGCGGTCGCCGAGGCGCTCGTTACCGGCCCCTCCGCCAGGAGCACGAGCGGGCGAAAGCGACCGATAGCCGAATCGCTCGCGCGGCCCTCGGTTGCCGCGACGAGGATCCCGCTCTCGGCGTCCGACCCCTGCCGTTGCCCGCGCACTACGTAAGTTTTGAACCGCCCGGCGTCGTTCCACTCCCACGAAGCCGCCGCGATATTGACCCCCTCGACCAGGTCGGTAAGCGTTCGCCCAGGCCCGCCAGGGCGCTCGATTTGGAGCTTGCCGAATCGATCGGTAAAGGCGAGCAGGCCGCGGAGGCGGGTCGCGCGATCGATCGCCGCAAACGGGCTCTCGCCTTGCATATACGCGAATTTTTCGAATCGCTCGGAGGTCGAGGTATCGAAGTTAGCCTCCACCGCCACCCCGAACGGCCGCGCGAGCTCGCGCACGATTTCGTCGACCCGCACGTCGTAAAGCTCCGCCGGCGCCTCGGGGTCGATAGAGCAATCGACGAGGTCGGCGGTCCGGTCCCGGCCCGAAATCGTAATAGAGTGCGAGTCGGGGGTTAGGCTGGCCTGAACCCGGTCGACCCGCCCGGTAAGGATTAGGCGGTCCCCGATTGGGAGCGTCCCGGGGAGGAAAATCGACACGTCCACCCCGGGGAGGAGCGGGAAGGCGCCCCGTTGCGAGGTTACCGAGAGTTCGAAGGTCGCCGAGAGCGCGTCGAGAGAGCGCGAGACCGCCGCCGAGGTCCAGCCGGTGTATCGGTTCCCCTCGATACGGACCTCGAGCAGGCGCCGGCGGATTTGGGAGCCTACCGCGTCAAGCATCGAGGACCGCCAGAGCCACGCCGCCGGGGGTTATGGCCGGGTTCCGGACCTGGTTCCGGTCGGCTATTTCCTGCTCGCGGGCCGAGTCGCCGTAGAGCTCGTAGGCGATCGAAACCAGGGGCCGCGATACCCGGGGGGTATAGGTCGCGATCCGGGGGAGGGTTTCCTCCTCCGGCGGGATCGACTCGGCGACCGCCAGGCGGAGCGCCTCGAGCGCCTGGCCGTCCTCGTCGCTCGTGGCGGGGTCCTCGAGTTGGAGGTCTAGGCGGTCGAGGAGGTCGGTCCGGACCTCGAGCGCCTCGTCGAGGGAGGCGTAGGGCACCCGTGCGGCCGCGCGGCAGGCGCCGGCGAGCGAGGCCCGGCGGACCAGGTTCGCGGTTGTCGTCCCGTTTTCCGCCGCGGTTCCACCCCCGCGCGACAGGGGCCGGAGGTCCTCGAGCGCCCGATAGGCCTCGAGCGCCCCTTTGGCCGTTTCGAGGCCGTCGAGGACGCTCCGGATTGCATCGTGTACCGACGTAACGAAAGCCGCCGGGGTCGTGATAAGGGTTTGAGCGTCCTCGAGCAGGGCTCGAGCCTTTCTTGCCGTATCGGAGGCCGCGCGCCCCTTTTCGTAGAGCGCCGATAGGTCAATGATCGTTTGCGCGGCGCGCTCGGCCTCCTCGACCGCTGCGGTCCGCACGGGCTCGGGAACGCCGATAACGATAGTTTCGCGTATAAAAGTAACGCCGGCGACGGTATCGGCGTTGTCCGCGGAGGAGTCGACGGCGCCCTCGCCCCCGGCCCGGCGGGCCAGGACGAGCCTCGAGCCCGCCTCTTGGAAGGTGATGTCGAAGCGCGCCAGCCCCCCGTGGTCGTGCGAATCCCGGAACCGAAAGCCCCCCACGTAGCAAGCGAGCGAGCCCTGGTAGGGATGGCTGAGCTCGCCCGGCCCCTTGGCCGCGAGCGCCGCGACCAGGAGGTCGCGCCCTACGTTGTAGTCGGGGCCGAGGACGAAAGCTTCGAGCGAGAAAACCCGCGCGCGCCGGCCTAGGTCCTGGACGAAAGGCTCCTCGCGGCCGGGGAACTGGTGGACCGCGATCCGGCGGCCGTCGTCGGTCTCGGCGCTCGAGACCTGAAACGGCACCCCCCGAAAGGATGCCGGGCGGAGCGTGTCTTTCCAGGATTCGGGCATTAGGAGGGCGCTTGCATTGCGAAACCGAGGTCGAGCTCGAAGTCGACCCCGCTATTTTCGGTCGTCACCCGCGACCCGCGCGGGACGTTAGGGAGCTCGACGCGGACGCGGGCGTCGTGCGCCGCCGCGCGCGCCATGCGTTCGGCCGTAACCGGGAGCGACGGCCGGCCGCCGGGCGATCCTGAAACCGCCGCGCGGACCCCGCCACCCGAGCCGCCGAGGAGGTTTAGGAGCCAATCGGGGAGGATCATCCGCGCCAGGGAGCCTAGGCCGGACTTGATATCAGAGACGGTCAGCGCAAAGCCGCGGCGAACCGCCTTGAATACGTCCCGGAAGGTGCGCCAAAGCGAAACCCCGAGCGCGATAACCGGCCCGAGCAAAAGCCCGACCGCGACGATTTTCGCGCCCAGCACCGTAAAGAGCGGGACGAGGGCGCCGAACGCGAGCAGGAGCGGGCCGAGGACGATCATTACGCCGGCGCCCATAAGGCTAAAGCGTTGCGTCGATTTCGAAAGCGTCCCGAATTTGTCGATAGTTTTCGCGAGCCAATCGACGAGCTCGCGGAAACGGTCGAGCAGGCCCGTCTCGCCGATTCGAATCCCGAGATCCTCGACCGATGCCCGCAAGCGAGCGAGCGCGCCAGTCGTCCCCGACATTAGGATTCCGGCCTGCTTTGCCGCGAAACCGTTTTCGCTTAGCTTCGCCTCGAGCTTTCGGAGCTCCTCGGTCGACTTGCCGGCGGCCGCCGCAAACGGCACGAAAGCGCGCGCGCCGAAGATATCGATAAAGTCGCGCGTACCGGCGCCCGCCTTTTGCAAAAGCTCGAGGGTCCCGATTAGGCTCCGGACGTTGCCCTGTGAGTCGAGGATTTGTGAGCGTTTGATTCCGAGCCGCGCGAAGGCCTGCTCCGTTCGCGGCGCAAACTTGGTTAGCTCGACGATCCCGCGTTTGAAGGCGTTTCCCGCGCGCGTGCCCAGGAACATGTTGTCGGCCATCTTGCCGAGGACGGCGACCGTTTCGGTAAACGCGATACCCGATTGCGCCGCCGCCGGCGCCGCGTCGGTAAGCGCCTCGCCGAGCTCGAGGAGGTTTGTTCCCGAGCTGGCGATCGCTTTCGCCATTACGTCGGCCATCCCCGCCATATCGGAGGCCGGCTTGCGCATGCCGCGCAAAGCACCCGCCGCGATCGCGGCCGATTCTGCTATGCCGATGTCCGCGCCGGCCGCGAGGTTTAGGACCGGCTCGAGGCTCTGAAATTGCTCCTCGAGCGAAAAGCCTTGCTGTGATAGGCGCGCCAGGCCGTCGGCCGCCTCGGTCGCCGAAAATTGCGTTAGCTTGCCGAGCCGGCGGGCCTCGTCCGAGAGCGGCTTGATAGCTTCCTTGGTCTCGCCCGTAATCGCGCGGACCTTGTTCATCCCGTGCTCGAAGCCCGCCGCGGCCCGGATTGCGCCGGCGCCCATACCGATCAGCGGGACGGTTACCCCGAGCGTGAGGGCGGTTCCGACCCGGGTCGCCGCTTTGCCAAATTTGGCAAGGTCGCCCTTTCCTCGGTTGAGGGGTCCGGTTAGCCGGTTGATCCCCGAGAGGACGACCGCGAGGCTAAAGGATTGGCCGAGCGCCACGCCGCAAGCCTAGCGGGTCATCGGGCCGGATTCTCGCGCATGCTTTCGACGACCTCCTGGGCGCGGGCGTGCCACCACCGCAAACGCCCGAGGGGCATCCCCATAACCTCCCATTCGCCGAAGTGAAATACATAGGCGACGACCGCCACACAATCCCCGAGGGCGGGGACCGGCTCTAGGTCGTCGCTTCTTGCAAAGGGGCGAGCTGGTCGTTTATCGCCCCGACGATGGCCGCCATATCGCGGGCGCTCGCGCGCTTCATTAGGGGCGGGGGCGTCGAAGAGACCTTGCAAGCGATCGTAAGCATATCGCCCATTTTGAGGCCCTCGAGCGGGAGGTCCCATAGGTCGCCCGCCTGGAGCGGCCGCATTTTCAGCTCCTCGACCATTTCGTCGCCGAAAGGAATCGGGTCCTTTAGCTCGATAGTGATCGTCCCCGGCTCGGCCGGCGCGTCGTTGTTTTTCCCTGCCCTGGGTTGGGTCGTCATCGTGTCCTCTGGTTTGGAGTGTTCTCTAGACTTCGCTCGCGGACAGGCCTTCCCAGCGGGCCGCGATCGTTCCCTCGACGGCTTGCTGAGACCAGGCGCCGGTTGCCCAGGCGTCTCGGAGCGTAATCGTTTTTCCGTTCGTGAGCTCGACAGTTACCGTCGCGCCCGTGATTTGCGAATGGAGGCCGGCGTCGAAGGTGTCCGAATCGCGGAGCGAGGTCGCGAAAAACGGCACAATAGGCTTCGTTATGTAGCCTTGTACGCCGGTCGGACCCGTTGCCGCCTCCCGCTCGTCGCCCGAAAGTTGATACTCGAGGTCGTCGGCTACATCGAGTTGCTCGCCATTGACGGAAAGCGATACGATTCCGCCGCGTCTCGGAGAGGGTCTAGCCATTGTTCGAAGCTCCTAGAGAAGGAATTGCAGTTTAACCGCCATTACCTCGAGCTGGTTGACGAGGTCGGTCGGGAGGACGGCGTCGAGGCGGTTGGGGTCGCTCGGATTGCGCTCGACGATCAGGTCGCGCTTGAATTGCTCGAGGTTCTCCACGAGCCCGAGCTCCTCCCACTCGAGGAACAAACCGACGAATTCCGCCCGCGCGCGCGCGGGGGTTACGATCGCCTGGCCGGCGCCGTAGCGTTTGCCGTCGTCGCCGAGCTTGTGGCGCGGGTAGCGCGAAGAGAATCGCGCGCGCACGGCAAAGCGTAGGTAGGACAGTGTAAACGCCGTGTTGAGTTGGAGGTAAGCCGTATCGGCGACCCCGAGGGCGTTTAGCGTAAACGTCGAAATCGCGCGCTCGATTCGCACCACCCCGCCCGGGTCGACGTACCAGGTCGCCGCGCCAGACTCGAGCAGCGTTTGCCGCTCGGCCCGAGTAAAGCGTTTCGCGAGGGTCGGCGGGTTGATCCCGTTGAGCGAAAGAGTCTTGAAGGGTCGCGCGGGGTCCGATTGCGCCGCGGCCGCGACCTGACCGCAATACGCCGCGGCAATCTGGTAGGAAGCCTCGAGGCTCTCGTCGATACTCAGAATCGAATCGAATCCCGAATTTTGGGCAAGGCCTTCGTTCACGGCCTCAGCGTGCGTTTGCCGCGCACCGAAAAACGCGACACCCTCTTGCATCCGGAGCGCGTCGGCACGCGCCGCCATTTCCGCTTTTACGTCGGCGAGCGTGGTCGTGTCGCGGTTGCCGACCGCGATTACATGATATTGTTCGGTCTCGATGACCGGCCAGACCGCCGTAATATCGGGCGATCCCGTGCCGCTCGCGAATGCGGCCGCGGTAATCGTAACGCCGTCGGGGAATTCCTCGCCCTCGGCGTAATTGAAGCGCGCGTCGTGCTCGTTCGCGGTCTCGCCGGCGTGGACGCTTGTAAGCGTTACGACGTTGGTCGTTACGCTCGAGGTAACCGGCAAGCCGACCTCGGCCGTTACCGCTGCGTCGATCGCGGCCGCGACCGTATTCGCGTCGTCGCCGTTTGTTACCGCGACCTGTATCCGCGTTCCGTTTACGTAGAGATAAACGGTGCCGTCGGCCGTTGCGGTCCCCGTTACCGTTAGGTCGGAGGTCGCTTTCGCGCCGGCGCCGTCGTCCTGCGCGATTTGCCAGAGCTTGACGGTCCGGTTATTCGCGAACCAGGCCACCGCCATTAGGTGGAGCATGGAGCCCGACCCCCAGAATTGCGCGGCCTGGTCGGCCGAGGTCACGAGCTTAGGCGTTAGCTCGGCGACGGTTCCGGTCGATAGCCGGTTGCCGATATGCAGCGCCGTATACGGCTGGAGGATTGGCCCTTGCTGGGCGTTGGACGGGTCGTATTCGACGAAAATGAACGGCGTCCGAATCGTGCTCGGGATTTGGGCGAAGGAAATAGCCATCGATCGTTACTCCGTATCGGGTTTCGCTTTGCGCTTTGCCGTTGCCGGCGGCCTGTCCTCGTGCTCGAGGACCTCGACGGCGTCCCCGTCGGCGATCCGCCTAAGCCAGTACGAGGGGCGGCCGGGGACCTCGACGCCCTCGGCCGGAATCGCTAGTCGCGTTTTAGGATCGACCAGGAGCAGGCCGGCGCCTATCGCGCGGTCCGAGGGGCGAACCTTCATAGCGCCGAGTCTAGGCGGACTCGCGGACCGATAGCAACGGAACGGCTAGAAGGGCGCGCCATAGATGATCGGCCGCGGAGGCGGCTCGCGGGGCGGCCCGGCTTCGATCTGGATATGGTCCCGGGCCTCGGGAACGATTTGCTGGGATACCTGCGGGATTACGACGTTAGGCCCGCCCGTTGCCCCCCTGCCCTGGGCCGCCGCCGGCGTTGCGAGCAGGGTCGAGAGCAGGATCGCGGGGTCCGCGGTTGCCGTAAAGGCCGTCGCGACGAGCTCGCCGGAGACGTTCGGCGGGCGGGTTTCGGTGCCCGCCCCCGCCGCGATAGGCGCGACGAGGTCGCTCGTCCCGACCATTGGGTCGAGGGTCGCCGATAGCCCCGTCGCCGGGAGCGGGGCCAGCTCGAGGGCCGCGAGGGTCAGCGTGCCGACGGTTTGCGTAAAGGCCTGGGCGGGGCTCGCGGAGAATCCAAGCGAAATCGAGCCTAGAGCGAGCTCGCCGAAAATGGTCGAGCTCGTCGCCGTGACGGGTAAGGGGCCAACGGTTACCGACCCCCCCGTAAGGACCGTCGCGGGGTTGGCCGTGGCCGATTGGGCGCTCGCCGGCGCCGGCGCGATCGATACGCTCCCCTGCGCGACCTGGGTCGGCCATAGGGCCGCCGTCGAAGCGTTCGCCGCCGCCGGAGCTGCCACCGCCGAGCCGAGGTGAATCGTCGAGCCGACCGTCGCGCTTGCTGCGGAGGCCGGAGTCGGCGCCGCGGGACTCGAGACCCCTGGGTCGGCCGTGGCCGTCGAAGCCGCGACGGGGCTCGGAGAGAGGGCCAGGGAGCCAGCTACGAGCGCGCCGAGGAGCGCCTCGGATTCGCCGGCGACCGGGACCGGGGTAACGGTTTGCGAGCCGGCCGTAACGCTCGCCGAGGCCTGGGTCGCCGTTGCGGCCGTCGCCGCCAGGGGCACGATTTCGCTCGTCGCGACGGTCGACGCAATCGTGGCGGAAAAGCCCGAGCTCGGCGCGAACCCCGAGAGCGCCCTCGCCGCCGGCCCGGCCGCCCTCGAGCGCGTTTCCGCGGTCAGGGGCCGGAGCAGGATCCCGGCATCGATAAAGGGCGGCTCGGTCGCCGGCGCCGCAGTCGCGGCCGGCGGCTCGATGAGCATAGAGCCCGTTGTAACCGTGACGGTCGAGCCGACCGTCGCCGGGAAGCCGATAACCGGCGTCCGCGGCGCAAAGGTAATCGAGCCCTGCGCGACGGTCGCAACCGTCGCCGTCGCCGCGGTTGCGGGTAGCGGGGCGACCGTTTGGTTACCCGATGGGAGGGAAACGACAATCGGGGCCTGCCCCTCGATTTTTACCGCGCGCGCCGTTCCACCGTGCCCGAAAACGGGCCACGTACCAAAGTTGGTAGTCGGCGTAATCAGCGCGCCCATAGGCTCGCCGAGGAGGATAAAGTCGTCGGTAATATTGTAGGTCTTGACCGTTACCGGATTCGCCGCGCCGACCTTGTCGCGAATCCTTACCTCGCCCGCGCCGGTGTTATTACGCCAAAGGACGTACATATGCGGCCGGAGCGAGCTCGCCCAATCTTGGATTATCTCAAGGTTGCCGCCGTCGAATTGGTTCCCCTCGACGACCACCAGGTCAACAAACTTCCAAAACCCAATCGACTTGCCGGATTGGTTGTTATGGATAACGACATTGTTTCGAACGACGCCGTATTTGCGCCATTCGACCATGAAAGCGCCGGGGGTGCCGCCGTTTCCGAAAACGCTCCAGTCGTACCACGTACCTAGGCCGTGGTCGTGAAGGTACGTATTCGATTCGAGCAGGACGTCGACCGGGAATTCGTAAGGGACTTTAGGACCGAGCGCCGGGTCCGTTTCCGCGGGACCGAAACGGGTTTGCACGTTCGCGCGCCCGAGCCCGTGCGGGGCAAGCCCGTTATGCTCAAATGCGTTCGAATGGACCCACATTAGGCCGGTATCGTCGAGGACGTACTCCTCGGGGTTTAGGCCCGGATTCGTCGACGGGTTTTTCGGGGGCAATCCCTGGTCGCGCCTAAATTGCTGGATAGCCTGCCCCGCGCAATGGTCGAATTTACAGTTACGTATGACCGTTAGCGGGCCGACTTCGTCGTCGTAAAAACCGTGCTCTTTGCCCGTCCAGTGAAACCAGCAATTTTCAATAAGCCAGCGCCGCGAGCCGTGCGTCCGAATCAGCGTAAACGGGCTGCCCGTGCCCTGAACGGTTGCCGGAGGCCCCGGCACGCCGGTTTGATAGAGCTCCAGCCCGGAAGCCGGCTCCCCGGGCCAGGGTATGTAGGCGGGATCGTTTGGCGGTGCAACCAGGGCGTGTACCCGATGGGTAAACTCGCAGTTTCGCCAGGTAAAGTCGGGGCGAAGTCGCGAATAGGTCAGCTTGAACGTTTGCCCGTTAGCTCCGTTGCCGCTGCCTATGTACTTCGTGTCCTGAAACAGCCGGTTTTTGATAAAGCCCGGCTCGTCGAGCACGGTTGGCACGGGGCCGACAACCGACGTAGGCGGGTGCGTTAGGCCCGGCGTCGATACGCCGTAAATGGGCGGGGCCTCGGGACCGTCGAAGGTTTCGCCGGCCATCTAGGGTCCGCTCGGGGGTAAGAAGGTGGGAGCGATCGGGGGCATAACGCCGGTCGTTTCGTAGACGACCGACAGGCTCTCGAAGTGCGCGAGCGCCGCGGGATCGCATTCGATTGCGTCCTTGAAGTAGACCAGGCGGACCGGGACGATTGCGGCGGCGACGGGTTGCGAGCCCTCCTCGTCGATACCTACTCGAGCGTCCCCCACGACCGACAGGTCGGAAATGCACCCCCCCAGGGTCGGGTCGAGCTCGAGGAGCGCCTCGACGTCCTCGGCCATGAGGTCGGCGAGGTTGTCGGCGAAGTCGTCCGCGCCCTTAGCCGCTATGCACTCGATTTCGACGTCGGGCTCGCGTTGATACTGGCGGCGCCCGCTCACAATGTAGAGCTGCGAGCGAACCGTCCGCATTTGGACGTAGATCGCCGGGAGGTCCTCGACGCGGATAGGGAGCGTCCGATTCGAGAAAACCCGCCCCTTTGCGGCCGTGCGATCGACCAGGCGCTCGACGATGGCCTTTCGGGCCTGGATGTCCTCGAGGCTCACGCGACCACCGCCAAGCCGAAAGCCGTCGCGCTCAAGGCCGCCGCCGGCGGAGGCCCCACGCCGACCCCCGCGTCGACCGTGACCTCGTGAAGGGGAAGCGTTACGACGCCCTCCCCGTCGGGGCGGTCGCCGACGATTTCGTAGAGCTTCCCGCCCGTGCCGGGGATCCGGACCCGGTCGCCCTCGACGGGGGCCGCCGGCAGGTCCTCGAGCATTAGGTCCAGGTGCGGCCGGCGGTCGTCGACCCCCGCCTCGGTTTGCAGCGAGAGCTCGCGCCAGGCCTCGAAAAACACCCCGGCGACCAGGAGGCCCGGCCCCGGGGCGGTTGCTTTCGGTTCCCAGGAAACGAGGCCCTCGACGCCGAAGGCCCGTTGTCCGGCCCGCTGGGCGAGCGAAGCTAGTCGCGCCCAAGCCATACGGGCACCCTAGCCGAGGACGTCCTTGCCGCCGTTTACGAGCTTGACCTTTACGGTCGTTTGGGTCGTGGCATCTTCCCAACAGATGCCCGCAAATTTTGAGGCCGCCGCGACGGTCGTCCAGCGACTATTCCCGTCGTCCCAATAGAGCGGCTCGCCCTGCGCGACGGTATCGGCGACGTCCATAGCCATCGTGTAGACGCCCTCGACCGCTACCGCGATCGTGTCGCCGCTGACGCCGTCGGTCGTGCATACGCCGACGATACCCGCCGTTCCGATCAGGATCCCATCCCCCGCCGCCACCGTGCCGGCGAGGGTAAAGTCGATCGTGGCCCCGCTTTGTACTCGCGTGTTCATTGTTACTAGGTTCCCCTTGGTTTAGACGCCGGAGGACTTGACCAGGCCGCGGTAATCGATCGCCGCCGCGGCGCAATCGTGCGCCGCCTTGAATCGGACGCCGTCGATTTCGAACCCGATTTGCGATTCGATTCTCGGAACCGGGGAGTCGACCAGGCGCGCAAGCTCGAGCGTGTCGATTTGGCCCGGACGCGCGCTCATGTAAAACTCGGTCGTGCTCGTGTCCTCGAGCCGCGCCTCGACGATTACCGCGTCGAACGCCCCTTGGAATACGTTTACGTTCGAGGATTGGGCCGGGGTAATCAGTGTCGTTTCTTTCAAGGCGTCGACCTCTTGCGAGGGCGGAACCATGAGGTAACGAAGGTCGATGTTCAGCTTTGCCACGCCGCCGACGCCCGTTTGCAATCGCGCCGCTTTGCGCATTGCCGTAAAACTCGCCTGTCCGACGTCCCCGGTTTCGAGGTTTCCATGCGAAGCGTGGAAAAGCGCGATCCCGTCATCCATGACCGCGTTAGCCGTCAGGATTCCCCACACGAGGTCAGACTCGAGGCGTGAGGCCGCGGCGCCGTACATGAACGGCATACGCGAGAGCGCGTCGAGGTCGTCGTTTATCAGCGTTTGCCGGGTAACCGAGAAAATCCGGGCGTAGGTCGCGAGCGCATAACGCTCCTTCGCGTCGCCGATCGTGCCCTCGGTAATTTCCGCGCCCTCGGGGACCTTGAGCAGGCTCGGAGCTTCGCCGAGCTGGGTCCGTTGAATGGTTTTGAAGTCGTTAGCCGTGGTCTCGCGCGTAAACGGCATCCACGTTCGCGGCGTTTCATCGTATCCCGCGCGAAGGGTTTTGTTTTGAATGTCCGCCAGGATGGAGGGGAAATCGCTAGTCGAATGGAACGCGAGCGTAGCGATCCCCATCGGCCCCTTGCCGCGCGTCGAACCGGGATTGCGCGCCTCGAGCACCGCCTCGGCGAGGCGAATAAGACTCATCCCCATTACCTCGCGGCCGGAGTCGGAAATATCCGCGCGGCTCATGCCCGGGACGTGGCCGCCGCGCGCGATCACCGCCTCAACCGCCGCGAGTTGGAGCTTTTCGACCTGCCCCTCGCCGACGTGGTATTGCCCGTGTCCCTCGCCGCCGTTGCTTTCGGCGCGCGTTGCGATCGCGTCGAGGAGCTCGCCGCGGAACGCTTCCACGGTCAAACCGCGCTGAATGTAGTCCTTCGCGTTATCGGCCAAGCCGACCCGCTGGCATTCGTCCGTAATGGTCGAGACCCGCGCGCGCTCCTGCTCGAGGGTTTCGGTCCGCGCCTGCTCGAGCTCGGCCTCGCCGGCGCCCGTCGCGTCGACGCTCGTTTCGGGGTCTTGGTTATCCATTTGGTTAGCCTCTACTTGGGCCTCGGGTAGAAAATAGGTCCGGCCGCTCGCCTCGAGCGCCGCTAATACTTCCGCGTCGGCGTCCGCGCCGACGGAAACGAGAGAGACCGCCATCGGCTCTCAATCGATCGCCTCGATTTGCTCGAGCTTATCCGTTTTTTCGGTAACGTCATTCGTCGCGTAAATCGCCGCTTCCATTGAAACGCTTTTCAAGATCCCCGCCTGGATATCCATAGCGATAGGCGCGACGTCGTCGCGTTGCGAGAGTCGCACCCGCGCGCGCGCGTCGGCGCCCAGGCTGGCGCTTTCGATAATTCCGATCGTGTCGCGAATGCTCCGCGCGTGGTCGATCGTGAAGGCCGCCCGGCCGCTTTGAATCCGACCCATACGGACGGCGTCGGGGGCAAGCGATAGGCGGAGCTCGAAAGGATCGTCGAAAAACCGTTGTCGGAGGACCTTCGCGCCCGAGTAGAAAACTACCTCGAAGGTCAATTTATCGGCGTCGAAGGTCTCCGGAAGCGCGGTCGCCGCGAAGGTTTGGACGGCCGGGACCTTGCCCGCGAGCTCGAGCGCCTGGGGCCGCTGCGCGCCTCGGGGCTTGAGTAGCCGGCCCGAAAAGAGCGTTACCGGGGGTCTCATGCTTTGCCTTTCTGTCACAAGTCGAGGTAGGAAAACAACCCCCCTTATCTAGTCCTCGGCGTCCTCGTCGCCCTTATCCCCGCCGTCCTTACGCTCGCCGCCGGCCCCGCCGGAGCCCTCGCCGCCCTCCCCGCCCTGCGCTCCGGGGGAGCCGGCAACCGGGACCCGGCCGTCGGTCTCGAGCACGAGCCCGCGCTCGTCGATCGCGGCGTAGTCCTCGGCGAGCTCGTCGAAAATCTCCTCCGGCTCCTCCCCAAGCTCGCGAATCGCGCCCGAAATGCTTTGGAAACCCGACCGGACGCCCCGGATTTGCGCCGGAATCTCCCGAGCGGGGTCCGTGAGGAATTGCCGCGGAGCGCGCCAGGCGGCCGGCACGTCGGGCGAGTCGAGCCGCCCGTCGGTTACCGCGGCGTCGATCATCCAGCCCCATAGGCGCGCGCCCAGGTGCGGAATCAGGGTATGCCGGCGGAGGCGCTCGCGGCTCCGGTGGATCGGGATCCCGGCCGAGCGCGAGCTCGAGAAATTCTCTTGCGAGTAATCTTGCGTGAGCTCGCCATAGGTCACGCGGAAGGCGGAAGCGATCCCGCGGAAGTTTATCCGGGCGTAGTCCTCGAAGCCCTCGACCCCGGGCGGGTTGCCGAAGGTTACCGATTTGCCCGGCGGGAGTTGCTTTGTCATACCCGGCTCGAAGGCCTCCTCCTCGAAGCCCGCCGCCGCGACGGCCGGGTTATCGTCGCCGGCCTCGATATCGTGGACGAAAGCCACGAAGCAAGCCGCGAGCTTTTGGCGGACGAGCTGCGCGTCGGCGTAGTCGTCCCAATCGCGGATCCGGAGTAGGCAGGGCGTCCCGCGCGGAATCCCGCGGACCTGGCCAGGCCGGAGGACCTCGAGCAAATGGACGATATCCCCGGCCGGCACGCGGGCCGATTCGGTCGTGCGGACGAGCCTCGAGTCGCCCGGATGGTCGGGATAGAGCCAATAGGCGACGCGCCGGTTCCCCTGGTATTCGACGCCCTGGATTATGCGATTCCCGCCGTCGAGGGTTTCGCTTTTGGACGTGTCGATATGATCCGCCTCGAGCATTTGGATTTGTAGCGGAACGGCGAGCCCGTCGCTCCGCCGGCGGGGCCAACGCCGCAAAAGGACCTCGCCCGATTCGACAAGGGAGCGCGTCGCTAGCGATTGGATCGCGTAAATATTGAGCAACCCCTCGGGGTCGACCTCGGTCGTTTCGGCCCAATTTTTCCAAAGATCCTGCGCCGTCCTGTTGCGCCGCTTGGCCTTCGCCATTGCTTTCGGGCGTAGCCCCGTCCCGATTAGCGCGCTTTGTAGAACCTCGACCGCCGTCGCCGCGAGGTCATTGTTAAACGTGAGATCGCGCGCGCGAGCCCGTAGACGGTTTAGCGAGTAGTCCGTTTCGGTTGTCATCGACCCGCCGGCCGCGACCCATCCCTGAGTGCGGCGCCCGACGGTTGCCGCTTCGATTCGGAGGCGTGCGTCTCGGTACTGCGCGGCGCGAAACCGAGCACGCGAGCGCCGTAGCGCCAGACCCGGCGCCCACCGCTCGAGGAAAGTTGACTCCGTCATATTGCCCCGCCCGGCTTGGGAGGCGTGCCGAGCCCTTTCGCGAAGGTTCCGTAGGTCACCCGGTCTTTACCCGTCGAGATCCCGAGCCGCGTCCGCATGAGCCGGCGAAGCGCGAGCATGTCCGCGGACGATCGGTAGCGGACCTCGCGCTCGCCCTGCTCGGTTTGGTAGCGGACGGATAACGCCCCCGAGGCGATCGCCTCCTCAAGGTCGGCTAGATCTTTGGTCGTCCACGCCATTTATTCGGGTCGATTATCGGGCCTGTCCTGCGGGGTAGCTTGGGCTTGCGGGTCTCGGGCTTGCCCTTGGGAGTATTCTCGGAAACCGCCCCGGATGCGAGGGCGAGCCAATCCTCCGGCCCCCAACGGTCCACCCCGACGATTGCCGCGGCCGCCCGGGCGTAGACCCGGCAGTCGAGAGCCTCGTTTCGCTCTCGGATTTTTTCCCACGCGAAAACCCGCCTCGGGGCCGCCCCGCCGGAGCCCTTGACGACGTGCGGGGTGCATTGCTCCGCGCATAGTTGCCGGAAATACTCCTCGGCGTACTCGGGGAAATGGGCGAAGCCGTTTGGGGTGCGCTCCCCTTCCGCCGGGGGCATCTGGCGGAGGTTTGCATAAAGCTCGTGTTTCGCGATATCGGTCCCCAGGGGCCAGAGCTTCCCCCCCCGCTTTATGCGCTTGCCCGCCCGTTTGACCTCGACCGCCGTCGGGGGGCCGATTAGCTGCGGGTACTTGTCGCGGCCCTTGATAGGGATCGCGAGATAGCGCCCGATCCGCCGGCAGGCCTCGACGACGTGCGTTTGCAGGTAACCGGCGTCGATCGCCGCGAGCTTTATCCGGAGCTCGCGCCCTTCCTGGCCGGCCATCGGATAGGGGCGCTTTAGGACCTGCTCGAGGCCGTGCCAGGGGTCGGGCTCGGCCGGATCGCCCGGGATTACGACGTAGTCGACCGACCAGGATTCCCGTTCCGGACCCCAGGCCACGACCTCGACCTCGATCCGGTCCGCCTGGACGTCGGCCCCGGCCGTAAGCACGAGGCCCCCCTCGGGCACCGTGCCGAGCCGGTACGGCTCGCGGCGCGAAAATAGGACCTTCCAGTCGGGCATTTCCCCCGTCTCGCGAAAGGTCTCGCCGAGGACCTGGTTTACAAATACCCGGAGTTGCTCGGGCTTGCCCTTGGCCTCGAGCCAGAGCTCGGCCGCCTCGGTCCAGGAAAACCACCCCGGCGGGGCGAGCAGGCCCGAGATATGAAAGCCGCGGACCCTGCTCGAGCGCGAAGGGACCTTAGCGACCCACCGCCCGCCCTCGAGGAGGAGGCGCTTTTGCGTCTCGGGAATCAGCACCGCGCACCCCTGGCAACGCAAGCCGACCGAGCCGTCGAGGACGCGCGTCGGGTCGTCGGGATCCTTTTCGTAGATGATCGCCGGCCATTTGACCTCTTGCTCGCGATCGCAATCGGGGCACGTAACCATAAAAACCGATTGGTCGCTTTGTTCGTAAGCCTGTTCGATTCTCGAGGTCCCCGTCGAGGTAGGCGTCGAACCCATTAGCATCTTAGAGCGCGTGCCGAACGTGCGAGTAGAGCGGCGAGCGAGGAGGATCGGGTCGCCCTCGCCGTCGGCGTCGATCGCGAAAGCGTCGACCTCGTCGAGGAACAAGTAGCGCGCGGTAATCATGCGCAAGCCCGCGGCGCTATTGGCGCCGGTCAGGAGGAGCATTCCCGATGGGAATTCCTTTAGGTTGGTCGAGTTAGCCGCCTGCCGCGATGAGCGTTGGACAACCTTCGCCGCCAGGCGGGGCGAATCCTCTAGCAACGTGTCGAGGCGTTGCCGGGAAAACCGGCGCGCGACGTCGATCGTCGGTTGTACGGCGAGGATAGGGCCGGGCGCGTGGTCGATTATGTACCCGAGCCAATTGTTACCCGCCTCGGTATAGCCAACCTGGGCGCCCTTCATTACGACGACTTTTTGCACCGAGGACTCGACCGATAGGCAATCCATGATTTCGCGGAGGTACGGCGTCCGCGACGTGCGGTATCGGCCCGGCTCGCCCGAGCTGCGTAGGGTCAAACGCCGATATCTATCCGACCATTCGGACACGGAAAGCCGCCGCTCGGGCGTGAGCGCGACCGCAAAGGCGTTTCGGTAAATTTCAGTCGCGGTCAGAATTGAAAAACCTCTTGGGCCAGCCGGCTCGCGGCAATCTCGCAATACCTCTCTTCGATCTCGATCCCGATGACCTCGCGGCCGAGATCCTTGGCAGCCCGAAGCGTGGTGCCCGAGCCCATGAAGGGGTCAAGGATGGTGCCCTCCCATGCACTCACAAGCCATCGCATGAGGGCCTCGGGTTTGGGCGACGGATGCTCGAAGCCGGTGCGCTGCGCGTGTTGAATGGCGTGGAGGTTGATCGAATCGGGCGACGGTGAGCCTTTGCCGTACACAAGCACAGGGGACCAGTGATTGAATCCGCCCGATGGGCTGCGCGAGCTTGAGGCGGGCCGATACCAGCACAGAACCCAGTCCGGGCGGGGATAGTCCCACATGGTTGTCGGTGCCGTCGTAAACGCTACGACCGGTGCAGCCCCGCGAGCAAGCGGCAGCCACCAATGGGGAATCTCGGCGTCCCACTCTTCGCCGCGGAATCCCACTCCATACGGCGGGTCCGTCACCACGCAATCCGCCTTGACGTGCGGCAGGATCTCCCGGCAGTCGCCGTGATAGATGGTTATTCCGGCGTGTTCGTAATAGGGTTGCATCGAATCTAAGCCTTGACGTTAGCGACGAGTTCCTCGAGTAATTTCGTCGTTTCCTCGCGCAGTAGATCGCGGATAAGCGTTTCCTCGGTTTCCGCCGCGAGCAGGCCCGAAAGCCGATCGGGCAGGGCGAGCAAACCGTCGCGAATGATGCGCGCCACCCGTGCCGCTTCGCGCTCGACCTCGTCGCGTGGAAGCGTGCGCCCGAGCTCGCGCTCGACCTGTAGCTCGGTTAGGGATGCTTGCGCCTCGAGCTTTTTCGCCTGCGCGCTTTGTATGCTCGCGCGCGCTACCGCGCCGACCTCCTCGCGGCCGTTGGTTTTGGCCTCGGCCTCGAGCAGGCGCGCGACGTCCTCCTCGGTTCCGGGGATTACCGATTGGGTAATGGTTTTGCCCTTTGGTTTGGGCCGTGCGCGTCGGAGCGTCTCTTGCGTGTTTTTCGCCCAGAGCTTGTCCGCGGCCTCGAGATCGATCAGCGTCCGCCCGTTTTTCTCCCTTAGCGCCTTTTCGATCCGCCCCGATTGGATCGCCCGCTGTACCGCCGTATGCGAGCAACCCCGGTGCCGCCCGTAGGCGCGTTGGGATACTAGCGGCAACCCTCACCCCGCGAGCTTGGCGAAAAAGTCGCGCGCTCGCCCGGCCTCGTGCCCGTCGAGCTTCGCCGGGTAGGGGAGTAGGGCCGCCGCTACTCGCGTCCGCTTGCCCTTGCTCCCGCCGGTCGAGATCGATCGCCAAAGGAAATAGTCGAGCTCGGCCGAGGATATGCGCCCGAGCTGCCCGTCGAACCGCTCGCCCCACCAATTGAAGGCGTTAGCGGCGCGCCGGCCGAGCACGAGCACCGCCTCGAGGTCGCGGAGGTCCCCGCCGGCGAGCTCCCGCGTCAGGGCCGCGGCGCGCTTGCGCGCAAAGGCCGGCGAAAAGGGGCGCTCGGCAACCGGAATCCAGTCGGTTACGTGCGTGCGCTCGAAGGTCTCGAGGTAGGTCTCGAGGTCGAAGCCGGTCATTTTCAAAACGGCGTTAGCCTTGCCGGGGAGCGTGCCGCCATCCGGCAGGATCCAGCCGGCGGGCTCGGCGCCCTCCTGCGGCGTCGGCGCGTCGCCTACGAGTAGGTACTTTCGGCCTGTCATTATCCCCGCCCCCGGGTAATGGAAACGCCCAAGCGAGAGCCGCGAGGAGCGGAAGGGGTAACAAACGCCCCCAACGGCCCGCGCCTGGACGCAAAGCAAAAGGAGAAGCGGGACCCCGCAAAAGGCCCCGGGTCCGCCTGAGCGTATCAGATCCCAATCGCCTTTCGACCTCCCGGCGGGACCGTCTCGCCGGGGCGGAGGTAGGGGTAGGGAGGGGACACCCGCGCGGGGTGCCCCCTCGGGGGACAGGTTGCCGGCCCCCTCGCGGGGGGCCTCTCGGGAGAGGGGTTAGTCGGTTACGGGGGGGGGAGGGGGAGGCGGCGCCGGGCGGCCGATCCGGATTACCTTGCGCTCCGGATCGTGGTCGAGGACGCACAAGTCGAAGGGCGCGAGAGCGCGGTCGAGCTGGTCTATTCGGGCGTCCTGCGCGTATAGGTCGCGGAGCACGTCGAGCGCCGCGACCGCCTGGCGGGCGACTCCTCGGTCCCCGGCCGCAACCGACGCCGTAAAATAGTCCTTCGGTAGCCCGTTGCGCCGGCGCCAAGCTTCATCTCGGCGCCGCTGGTGCCAGGCGTCCCACCGCGCGCGCAACCCGTCGAGCCATCGGCTCATGAGCCCCCCCCCATCCCGGGCGGAGAATCGCCCGCCAGCAGGCCTAGATATTCGACGACCTCGTCGAGCGCCCCCCGATGGATGGGCGGCGCGCGCTTCGCGTAGGCCTCAACCAGGGCCGCCGCTTTGCGAACGCCCTCGATTAGGGCCGCCTCCTCGCCGGGCGTCCGGTTCGTGGTCGGTAGCTCCGTAAAATAATCCGGTACGTCCATTTAGGGTTCCTCCGTCCCGATTTCCTCGGCGCCGCGCGCGCGTGCCCGCATCATGGCATCGGCAATGGCATAGGCCTTTCGGGCGAGGAGGTCGATTTGCTTCGCCTCCGCCTTGTCCACGTAATCCCAGCGCCCCCCGTCTCCGGTGGGCACCGCCAAGCGGAAGCACGACAAAGCCGCCGCGGCGAAGCGGTCCCGCTGGGCCTCGGCCATTTAGGGTTCCTCCGGTCCGATTTCCTCGGCGCCGCGCGCGAGCCCGGCCTCGACGCTTGCCGAAATCGCCGGGAGCCCGTGAGTATCGGCGCAAGAGTGACAGGCTCCCCAGGCCGCCGCCGGCGCACCCTGGGCGGGTCGGGAAACGCCGACGAGGAAAGCGTCCCCGAGCGGCTCCCCACAACCCGCGCATGGCCTCCCGCGGAGCTTACCCGCGAGGTTGCGCACGACCGCGCCGGCGAGCTCGCGCGCGAGGTTGAGGTCCTTTCCGTTGGGTTCGGTCATAGCCAGTCAACCCCCATACTCGAGCGAAGCCAGTCGAGGGCGCCGGCGACGTCCTCGCATGAGTACGGCGGGAGTGCAGCGCGCACGAGGAACAGGCGAACGAGCTCCATTTGCTCATCACAACGGCCCGACCGAGCAGTAGGGCCTAACCGTAGTTTTTCGCGGAGTTTGGCACGCCCGACCTCGTCCCTTATGCCCGAATCGGTGCAGCCCTCGTCGTAAGCGTGCAAACCCTCCAGGAGGTCGAGGTCGCCGAGGTTGACACAATCAACCGGGACATTGCCCGCGCCGATTAGCAGTTGCCCTAACACTTGTTCGCGGTTCACGACGGGAGCTCCGGTAGGAGGGGGGCGGGCGCCGGGGGCCTCGAACCCCGGCTGATTGGCGGCCCCTCGGTGGTCCATGCGCGTGTCAGCACGCTCCCACCCGAGTCCCGTACCCGTCGAAGCGGGGCACTAGGCTTGCCGAGTCCGGTTTCCAGGCGCGACCCGGCCCGGTGTCCCGACCTCGCCTAGTGCCCCTTTTCCCCGACGGTACACGGTCGCGACCGCTCCGCCGGGCGCAAGTTGAGGGGCGAGGCGTCGCGGCACCCCCCGCCACCCGTGCCAAAACGGCACCCCGCCCGGCAACCCCGTTTCGGGCCGCCACACTAAAAAGCGACGGCGGTCGCCGACACCCTCTGAGCCCCCGCGGCCGGAAGGACCCAATAGGGGCCCGGGGGGGGGCTCTGCGCGCACGGTGCGCGCGTGTACCTCTCGGAGCGTGCGCACGTCGTCCCATGTTCGAGGCTCTTTCTTGGTTAGTGCTTAGGTTGGGTGGTCACGGGCTGACTAGTACCAGCCTGCATGCGGAGCCCACCTGGGATGAGATTATGAACGATTCCATCACCTGGCTATCAGATTGCCGGTGCCGCCTAGCGTGACCATTGTTTGGAGATTCTACCACTTGTAGTCGATCCCTTGCGGGGATCTGCTCGATCTGCGCCGCACGATCACGCCGTGGTGTTATTGAGTGAGCGCTCGCGTGCATCCTGGTGAACTTGGTACAAGGTTTTGGTTAGCGCCACGCGGGCGTTCGGTGTTACGTCGCTAACGTATCGGTCACAAGCCATCCAAAGATTGTTCGTTTCCTCAAGGCTGAGCGTTAGCCCTCCCCCTAGCGCCCGCTCTCGCTCCTCGTCCATGGCCTGGAGGATGGCGGCGGTTACATTCCGCAACCTGTCGTCATAATCGAAGGTCCGGTGCAGCGCATCCGTCGCCAGCTCCAGCGCGCGTTGCTCGCGGTCCTTGTCAGTCATTGCGCTGGGCCTCCCGTAGCGTGTCCGTCAGGTCTTGAGTTTCCTGGTCCTTGGCATGTCCGCCGCAATCTTCACACAGCCAGCCTTCGTCCATGCGGTGGACTACAGCGCCGGTTCCATCGGACGGATGCGCGCCGCAGTCGATGCATGTGAACGGTCTCGTGCGGTCCTTGTCAGTCATCGAAAGCCACCTTACCCTCAACGATCTTCCATGCCCGAGTCTTGATCGCCGTCAAAGCTGCGGGCCCACGCGAGGCTATGACGGCCTCGTTTGCCTGTTTCCAGTCAACGTGCCAGTGGTCACGCATCGCCAGCGCGTAGGTGCGGGCGATGCCCTTCTGGTCGTCTGTTTCGATCGACTGTATCAGGAACCCCTGAGCGTCTACGGGGGTCAAGCGGTCCTTGCCAGTCATTGCGTTAGCTCCAATCGAAGGCGGATGTACGCAGCCGAGAAGCCGCGTTGCCACAGGTGCAGAATCAGTCCGTTACGCTCAGATGCAGGAGTCAGCTCCACGTCCTCAATGCGATCTTTGGGGCTGGGGCCATCCCGCGCAGGCGCACGAGGACGTCGTCCTCCGCGGCTGCATCCTGCATGGCCACCCCGAACACACCCCGCTCCTTGGCCAGGACAGCCATCTGGGCGTTCTTGCCGTTGATGCAGACGACGTCGCCCAGGTGGACGATGGCGCCCGTGCCGTTGCGCACGCGCACGAGCATGCTGGGGGCGGCCGGCATCTCCCAACACGCACGGTGGTACGACAAGCTTGCTCGACGCACCGCGTGCTCCCCGAAGTAGTCGCCCCCATCGGGCATGTACGCGGAGATCCGCCTCCCACAGCGCGCACATTCCACCTCGGGCTTGTGCTCGCTGTCCACGGCTGCCGCAGCCTCACCGTCCTCCAGGCGGTTTGCCCGAACCAGAATGTTCCCGCCGGCCCCGCTGCCGATGGCTGCCGCAGCAGCCGCCATTAGCTCCAATCGAAGGCGGATGTACGCAGCCGAGAAGCCGCGTTGCCACAGGTGCAGAATCAGTCCGTTACGCTCAGATGCAGGAGTCAGCTCCACGTCCTCAATGCGATCTTTGGGCTTATTCATTGCACACAGTCCACACGTACGAAAGCCGCCCACGTAACGATCAGGGCAACCATGGCCGCGAAAAAGAGAAGGAAGCGCGCAACGTCCTTGGGCGTCTCAGTCATTGCGGGGGCTCCTCGGCACGCGAACCAAGCAGAATCCTGTCCAGGTGCTCGATCCACGTACTGCATTCGTGGTCAACTTCGGCTTCGTCACGGATCTCTTGAAGGCCGGACCGCAGCCGCTCGCACTCCGCCTCGAACCAGCGGCAGCGGGCTCGCCACATGCGGGCTGCATGGCGCGCTACGCCAACGTTTGAAGTGCCCTGCCAATGCTCCGGCTCAGGCGGCGGGCCAGTTTGTTTGCCGCGGAGAATATCGCCCAGCGTTACGTTCAGCTCCTCGGCCTCGATAATTGCATCGCGAAGGGCCTCGAGGTTTCGAACGGCGTCCCGGTCAGAAGTCACGAGCGTTAGCTTGGCCCCTCGGGGGTTTGCCGCCCATTCAAGCTCTATTTCAGGTTTACCCATCATCCACCACCGGGCAAGTTGGTTTGTTCGTCAACCATCGATCAAGCCTCCGGTTTGTTCGTCAAGTGGGGTTGGGTGGGGGAGGGCGTAGAACTAGCGGCCTGCTGTGTCCCCGGACTCGCGGTTCCCTCGGAGTCTTGTTGGGCTTGAGGCTCACCCTCCCCCTGTTCCGCTCTCTTGGCTAGGACGGCATCGAGGCAGTCTTCGGCCGATGTGTACAGCTCGGCGATGGCGGGCGATCCGCTCGTTTTGCACAGCTCTTCGTAGTGCGCGGCCCAAAGCATCGCCGCCTCTAGCGCCTCTTCCCTGGTGGGGCGCTCGCGGAGCGCGGCTCGCAGCGTTTCAAGCTCAAGGCGCACGGCCGAGATTTCGGGCCAGTCGGCATCGTCGCAATTGTCCGTATGCCCGCAAGCAAGGCAGGCCATCGCGCCGCCCATGTACTCTTGGACATCGAACGAAGCACACCTAGGGCAGCACGTTCGCTGCTCGAATTCGGTGGGGTTGGGGCGCTCACGGAGCTGGGCGCGGAGGGAGTCGGCTTCAAGCGTCGCCGCTATGCACTTCTGATACCAATACTCAGCCACATCGTTCGGCTTCTCTCCCAGGGGAGCGCGAGGGCCCTCCCTCGCATCCGCCTTGGTGGAAGTGGGGGATGCACTGGCCGAAGCGCTGGCATCCCCCTTCGTTATGGCGGCCCCACCCGTGCCAGGGCTTGAGTCGTTGGCGGCAGTCTCCCCTGGCTCTACTGCTCGACAAACCTCCGGGTTTTGTTGGGGCCTAACGGTGTTCGGTTCCGTGGCTTCGGGGCTGTCCCCCGCACCCCGCGGGTACATCGTCTTGGTGGGGTCGATCTCCGCCTCCCTGAGCGCAGCGCGGGCGGCGGCAAGCGCCGGGTCTTCAAACGTGCTGGCCGTCGGGGCCTGCACAATGAGGGAGCAGGGTCCCGGCCCGTCCTCGTCGATGCGTTCCAGCAGCGCCCGCAGCGCCCTGCTCGACGGGCTTGAACGATAAAACCCGAGCTCGAAATGCGCGAGGTAGTCTTCGCACACCGGGCAAGTCGATGCCGTCGCCTTCGGGTCAGTGCTGCCACACTCAGGGCAAGCGGATGTGCGGGGCGGCTGCCCCTCACACTCCCCGCAAACATTCGGCAGCGGAATCTTGCAGTTGCATGACTGGCAACGCAGGGGAGCGCGTGCTGCGGTCAACTGTGCGCGCATACGCTCGCGGGTGTTTTTCGCAATCGGTGGGCGGCAGATCCCGGTGCCTACGTCTTCCTCGGGGGTGTGCTCGCAGAGGTTGGTCAGGGCCTCGAACGTGTCGAGCAGCGTGTCCAGGGGAGCGCGAGGGCCCTCCCTCGCATCCGCCAGCCTGTTGAAGCCAGCATCCACAGCGTCGCTTACCGTCTTGGCTTCGGGGCTGTCCCCCGTGCCCATCGGGCACGTCGCGTAGTACCACAGGCTGGCGTCACCTGCCTCAATCTGCTCTTTCTGTTTCAAGATCCACCCACCACGGACGCCTGAGACTTTCTCGGCACGGCGAAACCCGTTCGCGCGGAATGGTTCACCGTTGACATCGACCACGACGAATCGCCGATCATAGTCCGCATGGGTTACGACATGTTGCAGGAACCCGACGGCCCACTGATCGCCGGGATCGCCGTCTTCGTACTTCGTAGCCAGGACGTAGTCGCCAGGGACTGGATCGGGGCTGTCCCCCGCGCCCTGCTCGACGGGCTTGAACGTCTTGCCGACCAGCTCTTGCCACGGGTCCGCCTTCGCCTCCCTGAGCGCAGCGCGGGCGGCCTCCAGGCTGACAGGGTCTAGGAGGCCCTCTGCATACGAGCGGTCAACCGCATCCACCAGCCCCCGCAGCGCCTCAGTCGGTGTCTGTGTCTTGCTCATTGGTTCGCCCATTGTGGGACCGCCTCGGCCATAAGAGCGGCGTAGTCGAAACGCTCGCCCAGGCACTCGACGACCTCGACCGTATCGCTTGAAAAGGAATCCGGTTTGCCGTTGTAAACGTAGCACCGCTTCGGGACGCGCGCCTCGCGCATAACAAAGGCGATTCCTTGCGCGGTCGGGCTCCAAATCCCCGAGGCCCGCTTGCGCGTTTCCTCGTTTTCCTCGCCGACGATAAGCCCCCAATAGCGGAGCTTTGCGAAATCGCCCCCACCCCGCCGGCCCTGGATATAGGGGAGCTCGTGGATCGAATACGGCCGCGGCTCCCGTTGCCAGGCCAGGACGAGCCGAATCAGCAGGTAGGCGCTCTGGCCGTCGATCATGCGCGGGTATTCCTTTACGTACTGGTCGCACACGGGGCAAACCCCGCCCTTTGCGGTTTTCCGCAACGTCCGAACCTGGGCGCGTAGGCACGCGACGAGGTCGTCGTCGTATAGGCCGGCTTGCTTCATTGCTCGGCAAGTAGCTGGCGCAACGTCTTACGAAGCGCGCGCACGTAAGCCGCGTCGGCCGCATACTCAAGGTATCGCGCCTCTACCCACCCCAGGCGGACAAGGGCGCTCTCGAGCACGCGGTCGTAGTCGGCGATTATTTCCTTTTCGATGCCCGTTCCGTTTTGGCGACGCTTGCCAATAAACGGATCTAGGGTTGCCAGCTCGGGCGCGTTCGCGAGCGGGTCGGGCGGCGTCGAGACCTTCGGACCCGTTGCGGCGCTTGCGAGTACGGCAGGGGAGGGCGTTACGATTTCGGGCATTGTGCGTTCCTTCTAGGCCCCTTGTGCATTCCAGGCCTCGGCGAGCGCCCGGGCGTTTGCGATTGCTTCGTAGGCCGTCTCGCCTTCGGCCGAGGCGACAGGGTCGCCCGATTCGTTACGTAGCGTTGCGATCCATAGAGCCGGCACGTCGAAACCGGGGTCGGCGGCGTGGTGTTCGTGCGCCGAGTCGTTTACGTGTAGGCGCCCCGCGATAGTGCAGCGGGAAGCGCGCGCGCCGGCGTCCCGCTCCTTTCGGTATGCGCGCCCAAGTCGGGCCGCCTCCTCTGATACGTTCTCCGCTTTCATACCGCCCCCCTTGCGTCGTCGACCGTTACCCCTCGGCGCCGGTCACCCTTCCGGCGGTCGCAATCCTCGGAGCCGGGCGATATGTCGAGCGGGCGCACGAGCGTGTACCCCGCGACCACTTCCTCGCGCGTAAACTTCGTCGGATGACCGGCTAGATAGAAAGCCTCGCCCCCGTCGTCGCTCTGGTTGTGGAGGAAAATCATCCGATCGCGCGCGCCCGTGTTCGCCTGCGCAATCCAATACGTCGATTCCATTCGTTTACCCCTTTCGTGTGGTTGGACAGGCCCCCGCTAGAGTTTCGCGATCCCGAGGGAGTTCGAAATGCGTCGCATGGGCGAGGGTCCTGTCCATGCCTGGACCTTAGCCCTATCGGGCCCCGTGTCAAGCGGGCTTTACGGTTTTGGGGGGATCATTTCCCAAAAGAGCCCGACCACGCCGGCGACGAGGGCGGCCGCGACCACCCCCAGGACCCAAACGCCCACCGCGACCTTGGTCTGGATGATCGACACGATTTGCAGTAGCCCCGGGCGGCCCGGCTGGCCGTGGAGGTGCTGTGTCAGAACCGTTACGCCCTCGGCCAGGGTCTCGAGGGCCGCGTCAATGCGCCCGTGCGCGGCGTCGTCCTGTACGCGCGTTTTGTGGGCCTCCTCGCGGACCCTGCCTAGGGCCGCCATAATATCCGCATGCGTCGGCCCGGCCCCGGGGCTTTGCTTACCAGCCGGCACCCTAGCGGGCTTTCAAGCCTACGGCTTTGTTCGTAACGATTCGCAGCGCGGCGTTTGCTAGCGCCATGATCGGGACGTAGAGCTCGGGCGAGATATGGCCCTGGAGCGTCGGCACCGCCGCCGGCAATCCGCCGAACAGTACGAGCATTCCGAGATTTGCCCAAAGGGTGCGGGACTTCCAAAACGGTTTCGTAGTCATTGTATTACGGCCTCCTGCCCGAGCGCGCTTGACGCTCGGCGGTTTTTCGGTTGCGTGGTCCTTTATTGTCAGTCCGGATCGCCTTGCCGAGCGAATGGTTAAATTGCGGGTTTAGCCGGCGCTTTGCGGTCGCGAACACGACCTCGCGCATTTCGAGCTCGGGCTTTATGCGTACCGACGGCTTGAGGAGGTAGAAAATCGGGAAACGCAGCCGGCGGGCGTTGCCCGAGGTCACCTTGGCCCGCAGCTCGTCGCCCTCGATGCGTGCCGTTTTCCTTTTGCGAATCGCTTTGGGCTTGAAGCTCGGCTTCATCGACCCGGCCTTTTTGCCGCCTCCCCCGCGCCGCCCCTTGCGGATCGTGAACTTCGTAGGGATCGCTACTCGCTTCGCCCCGCGCTCCGGGCGTTTTTGCCCGCCGGTTTCGTGGAGCTTCCAAAAGTTCATCCGCGTAAAAACCGCGGCTTGAGGGTTGGGCCAGTCTTTTTTCTCGGCCCGCTGGGCAAGAAACCCCCCCTTAGCCGATCTCAAGAGCGACTGGTTTCGGATTGTGAATTTCCGCACCACGTTATCGCGCACGTCGTCGCGCGCAAAGCCGGCGGTCATCGTCAGCGCGTGCGCCATTGCGAAAGGCATCTGTCGCCGCGCGACGTCGCTAATCGCCAGGCGTACCCAGGGCGTATTAGTCTGTACCTTGACGTGAAAGGTTTTGCCGGCGGTCCTGCCTGCCGCTTTGGAGGGCGCGACCATCTACGGTCCGGTTTCGAACGCGTCGGGCGTGGTGACGATTGCGGGGGTATCCGACTCCGGGATCGCCGCCCACGAGTTGACGTATTGGGCCGCTTCGTCGCGGTGCCGGACGTTGGTTACGACGATCGATACATCCTTGGGCGTAACCCGGACGTCGAGTCGTCGGCCTTTGTGGACCTTGACGACCTCGCCGCGGTATTCGACCTCCGTAGGGCCGTTGTGGTGCAGGAACAAACGGACGGCGTCGCCGACTTTGGGGTTTTTCATTGGTTGCGGGTTCCTGGTTTGTGGTGGAGAGGCGACCGACCCCTAGGCCCAGGCTCCGAGGTGTCTCCACCAGGGCGCCCCAGGGCGGACCCTCGGAGCCGGCCGCCGAAAAGAGAATCGCCCTCCTTGAATAGCGGCAAACCGCCCCGGATGCGAGCAACGCCCCGTTTAGGGTTCTTTCTTAGGGGTTAATGCTTAAGGGTGAAAGTTCCGGGGGCCGCCGCGCTAGTCCTACCCCGGTAGTTATCCACAATTTTTCCACAGCAGAAACGGGAACCGAACGCGCCGGTTTTCCGGCCCGGGTATTTGCATTCGCCGGCGGGTGCGTAAAGTCGGCTTGCGGCCGCGGGAGGACTAGACGGAGCCATGCGAACCGGCCAGGCGCCGGCGAGCCATTGACGGCGAGACCCCCCCTCCCCCGGTCGCGTTCGCCCCAGGAACCGCCGAAAAGAGAATCGCCCCTAATGCTCGAGCCCGAGGAGCTCGTCGAGCTCCACCGTCGCGCCCCCCGTCTCGCCGATCTGGTCCGCCAGGGATCGCGCCGTAGCGATTGCCGGCGCGTGCGCGCCCGTATCCTCCTCCTGCTCCTGGAGCGACGAGCGCCCAGGGGAAGGCGTCTCCGGCGCCCCTGGTACGTGCCCGGGGCCGTGGCGCGAGTCGGAGCGGAAGGCCTGCGCCGCATCTGGCCCGATCCCCACGGGCCGCCGACCCTCCGCTCCATGAGATCGCACCTAAAGGCACTCTCGGACCTGGGCGCGATCCTTTGCTCGCCGGGCGATTGGCTCCCCGTGACGCGGGACCCGCTCCACCCCGAGCGACGCCCACGCTACCCCGATACGATACACGTTATCGACCGGAATTCCTGGGCGGTATGGTGGGCACGCTTCCGGCGCTACTCCCCCGAGGTCTACCGGCGCGCGCGCTACTCGCCCGACCGTTGGCGCCAGACATTCGGGGCCGATTGGGCCGCCGGTGCCGTGCGCCAGGCCCTCGCCCCGCTGCGGGGCATCCTGGAGCGCCGGCGGGCGCCTGTTCCCGGCGGAGCCTGGAGCGCGACGGATATCATTCGCCTGGTCCGCGAGCCGCCAGAGAGCGCCCTAGGAGCTCTGGCCGCCCGAGGGGTGCGCTTCGGGATCCAGGCCGGCGCCCGCTTCCTGCTCGAGCCCTGGCGGCTCGCCGGCGCCCTGGCCCTCGCCGCCCTCGCCACCCTGCGCCAGAGCCCCCCCGAGGACCTCGGGGCCTGGGTCGCCACCGTCGGCGCCAGGGCCTCGAGATACGATCTCGCCGGCGCCATTCGGGCCGCCGGATGCGTCAACCCCCTAAACCAGGAGTAACGAAATGGCCCCCGATCGGCTATCCGAACCGCGGATCCTGCCAGGCCTGCCCCGGAACGAGGTTGAGATCGAACGTGTCGCGGTCGGGCGCTCCGCCCTGCTCGAGGCCCTTTCGGAAATGCCCGTAGATATCCCCGCTTCCGCGTTGCGCCTGGCCGAGCTCGACCCGCAACGTCCGCCAGAGCGTAAGCAAGGCCTCGAGGCTCTGGTAGCGGACCTCGCGCTCGCCCTGCTCGGTTTGATAGCGCACCGTCGAGGCGCCCGAAGCGATCGCGTCCTCGATCGACTTTAGGTGATCTACTGTCCAGCCGGTCGCAACCGGCGCCGGTTCGCTAGCCATTGTCGGGCGAAGCCCGTCGGGCTCGCTCCTCCCATATTTTTAGAGCGAGCCCGTCGAGCCAATCGACCGATAAGCCTAGGGCCTCGCACGCCCACGCGATTAGTACGTCGGCCTCGGGCTCTAGGCGCCGCTGGGCGTTGGCTATTTTCTCAAGGGAGTC
>Ga0224508_10000316_pt1 | contig 48889 bp, 61 predicted proteins | sample SF_Jan12_sed_USG_4_FD_170157 | JGI IMG/M metagenome (GOLD analysis project Ga0224508, IMG submission 170157) | Sediment microbial communities from San Francisco Bay, California, United States - SF_Jan12_sed_USGS_21 | ecosystem: Environmental > Aquatic > Marine > Sediment | place: USA... | reverse complement strand
AAATCGGAAGACAGGCTGATATCGGGTCTGTTCTGGCGTAACTTATTGATTTTGTGCCGATATTCGATCACGCTGTGACCGCGTTTCATCATTGATAAAATGCGATCCGAGCCGCTTTGCACGGGCAGATGCAAATGATTCACCAGCTCGGGCACGGTCGTGTAAGCGTCGATCAGGTTGTCGGAAAACTCGACCGGATGCGAAGTGGTATAGCGGATACGATCGATGCCGTCGATCGCAGCGACATAATGGATCAGTAACGCCAGGTCTGCAATGTCAACGTCATCCATTTCGCCACGGTAAGCGTTGACGTTTTGACCCAGCAAATTGACTTCGCGCACACCTTGCGCGGCAAGACTCGCCACCTCGGCGATGACATCGTCGAGTGGACGACTGATCTCTTCGCCACGGGTGTAAGGAACCACGCAAAAAGTGCAGTACTTGCTGCAACCTTCCATGATCGACACGAATGCCTTGACACCGTCGGACCTCGGCTCGGGCAAATGGTCGAATTTCTCGATCTCCGGGAAGCTGATATCGACCACTGCATTACCGCTTTGGCGCGATTCACGCAGCATTTTCGGCAACCGATGCAGGGTCTGCGGACCAAAAACCAGGTCAACGAAAGGTGCACGCTTGCGAATCGCACCCCCTTCCTGGCTGGCGACACAGCCGCCGACGCCGATGACCATTTCGGGTTTATTCTGCTTGAGCTTTTTCCAGCGTCCGAGCTGTGAAAATACCTTTTCCTGTGCCTTTTCACGGATCGAGCAAGTATTCAGCAGCAGCACATCGGCTTCCGACTCTTCGTCGGTCAGCACCAGGTCACAGCCAGCGGCGAGTACGTCAAGCATTTTTGCTGAGTCGTACTCGTTCATCTGGCAGCCGTGGGTTTTGATAAATACCTTGCCGCTCATGCGCCTATTTTAACCAAAAGTGCTGAACACACACCGTGTTAATTGGAGATTTCAGTGATTTGATTCACGAAGGATAATTGAGAATGTTACCCTTATTTCCACTACCGACTTTGTGCTTCATTTGCTCCTGCACCAGATCAACCACATCACATTGAGGACTGTACTCACTTATTGCATCAACCAAGAGCATTCGGCCCGCGTCGACGTTGTTGGATTCAATCGCTAATTTTAGTCGATCCATATAATCCGAAACTTGCCCCCAACTCGTATAATCTTCATCAGCCGACATGATCAGTGGATGACGGGTCGGCGTTACATTTTCACCGATTAGCAATTCTTCATAAAGCTTTTCACCAGGTCTTAATCCGGTAAATACAATCTCGATATCGCCATCAGGATTTTCTGAATCTTTAATTTCCAATCCGCTTAAATGGATCAGTTTTTTTGCCATATCCAGGATATTAACCGCCTCTCCCATATCCAGCACAAAAACTTCCCCTCCCCTACCCATAGCGCCGGCCTGTATTACAAGCTGAGAGGCTTCCTGGATAGTCATAAAATAGCGAATAATTTTAGGATCAGTGACGGTAACCGGCCCACCGTTTTTAATCTGGTTTCTAAACAAGGGTATAACGGACCCGGAAGATTCCAACACGTTACCGAACCGCACCATGCTAAATCGGGTTTTATTTTTGTCAAGTAACGAGAGTCCCTGCAGGACCATTTCCGCAAACCTTTTGGTTGCACCCATAGTACTAGTCGGACGTACCGCCTTATCCGTCGAAATTAATACGAAAGTTTCGACACTATTGTCTATTGCGGCCATCGCTGCCGTGTAGGTACCAATTATATTGTTTTGAATAGCCTCCAACGGATTTTTCTCTACCATCGGTACATGTTTATAGGCTGCTGCGTGATAAATTGTCTGCACTCCAAAGGCTTGACATACCATATCTAGGCGACTTTGAATGGTTACGGAAGCCAGTATCGGGATAATAAATTCACTAGTATCGGGTATTTGCGGATATATCCTTTCCGCCATAGCGATCAGCTCGCTTTCTATCTTGTACAGGTCGTGTTCGCTGCGCTCAAACAGAATCAGGACAGATGGTCCAATCTTGAGAATCTGTCGACATAGCTCGGACCCAATCGAACCACCCGCTCCCGTGACCATGACTACTTTATCCCTGATATTTTTTGTTAATAAATCTTCGTCGGGATCTACAGGAGTCCTACCTAGTAGATCACGAATGCCTACCTCTCGAAGGTCGTTGGGTTTAATGTCGCCACTGGCATAATCGTCGAGAGCGGGTAACGTAATTACATGAACCGCGAAGGGTTCCAGCATCGAAATAATTCTATTCCTTGTCGAACGGGAAGCTGAAGGCAGTGCCAGCAATACCTCGGTCACAGCTTGATCTTCAATAAGTGAGCTGAGCTGTTTAAACGCATATACCCGTAAACCGCCGATGTAATTCCCTTGCAAACCAGGATTATCGTCAATAAACGCAACGGGTTTGAATTTGAAACTGCTAGACAAAGCATTTGCTACCTGTACTCCAGCCCTACCCGCACCATAAATAGCTACTCTTTTCTTTATCCTAGCTTGGTGACTCAATTTAAAACTACCCGTAAGCCACCAACGAGCGATCGCCCGAGTACCACCGATCAAAATGATAGCCATCAACCAGTTAATTAACAAAACCGAACGAGGTACTCCCGACGTTTGCGTCATTAATACAAGTACGCCCCATACCAATGTGTAAAAGCTAACGGCCTTTGCCACCGACCACATGGCCATGAAACCGATGTATCGGATAATGGCTCGATATAATCCAAGGCGAATAAATATCGGAATAGCAATTGCCGGTGCCGCGAAAAACATATATTTAATATTACCTTCAGGTATGTAAAATTCGCCGAGCCTCAGCGAGAATGATGCCCACAGCGCGAGAGGTAATAAAAATAGATCGACGGACACAACGATAAGCCGCTTTATATAACGTGGTAAATTTAAAATTCGATTTATTATCATAAGTTTGTTTTCTTAAACCTGTTGAAAGTTAATCCAGCAAACTTTCGCATATGGGCTTGATATTAACTAAATTGACGCTTGATCCATTACTTTAATGATTGCATCACAGGTATTTTCAATTTCCACTTTGGTCAAGGTAGGATGAATCAAAAACATTAAACTTGTTTTACCCAATTCTTTTGCAACGGGAAGACGCTTCTTAGGTCTTAAACCTGTATTATCGAATGCCTTCTCCAGATAAACCTCTGAACAGCTCCCTTGATAACATGGCACACCTTTCCGATTAATTTCCTCAACAATGCGATCCCTATTCCAATTCGATTTAAGTAGCTCTGGTCTTACAAAGGCATAGTGCTTATATCTGGCATGGTCAATATGGTCAGGTACAAAGGGAACTCGTAGCGAATCAAATTTACTACACACCGAATCAATCTTCGCACTATTAGCCTGCCTTAGTTTCTTCCACTTTGCCATCTTGCCTAATTGTATTCGACCGATAGCTGCCTGCATTTCAGTCATCCGCCCATTTGTACCAAACGATTCGTGCAGCCAATGAAAGCCAGGAGGGTGCTTTCTATCATATACCGCTTCCCAGGATTTCCCGTGATCCTTGTAAGACCAGATTTTAGACCACAACTCACGGCTATTTGTTGTTACCATTCCGCCTTCCCCACCTGTGGACATTATTTTATCCTGACAAAAGGACCAACAACCAATATCGCCAATGGACCCCACTGGCCTACCCTGGTATCTGGCACCATGAGCTTGCGCACAATCTTCAATTAAATACAAATCGAGTTCAATTGCCAACTCAAGTAATTTGTCCATTTCACAGGGCCACCCTGACAGATGTACACATATGATGGCCTTTGTTCTGCTTGTCAATACTTTAATAACAGATTCGGCAGTAATATTTTGGGAATCTAATGAGACGTCTGCGAATATGGGAATTGCGCCTGAATTGACGACAGCAGACACAGATGCCAGGAACGTTCGAGGTGTCACTATAACTTCATCACCAGGGCCAATCTCAAGAGCTTTTAACGCGAGTTCAAGAGCCACAGTTCCATTGGCAAGGGCAATGGCATATCGTGAATTGGCAAAATGAGCATACTCTTTCTCGAATAGGTGGCCTTCGTCACCTGTCCAGTAGTTTACCTTATTTGATAACAAAATAGCTTTCACAGCTTCAGCTTCCTCAGACGTAAATGAGGGCCAGGGGGAGAATTTAGTTTTTAACATCTCGTCCTAAAATGGTTTTCCAAATATAGTAAAGATCTTTACAAAAAGAATAATTCTCTATGTAGTCCCGGTTGATCCGTACTTTGTCGGGCCAGATCACTTCATCATTATATTTTTCAGGAGCAGCTTGGAGGGAAAGCATCTCTTCTTCATTTTTATATTTCAGCGATGCAGGACCAGTAATACCAGGACGTACACTCAACACAATTAGGTCTTTCCCAGTCAACCTATCCGCATAACTAGGTACATCAGGTCGCGGTCCGACGAAGCTCATCTGTCCAATTAAAATATTCCATAACTGTGGGAGTTCATCGAGTTTACTACGCCTCAAAAAGGAACCACTTCGTGTAATTCGAGCATCCTTTGATGAAGTTACTGTAGTCTCAACACCTTCAATACAATTCATGGTTTTTATTTTCACCAAGTTAAACAGCCGACCATTCTTCCCAACTCTTTTTTGAATAAAGAAACCATTTGAACCGGTGTCTAATGATGCCACCAGCCATGAAACAACTATAATAGGGAGTAACAATATTAATCCTACAAAACTAAAAAAAATATCAAATAAACGCTTAAAAAGCATCTCAGATATTTTTACCCAGATACTTCTCATAGGAGCAATTCGTATCTACTAAATAAGCATGACTAGGGTATTTCGATTTTTCAATATTAGACGGCATCTTCATATAATCGCCCCCATACCTTACCGAAAGATAATTCTCTACCCTTTCTGGGACAGGTAACAACGTGGTTTCAAAAGGTATATATCTTTGCTCTCCTAAGCATTCACGTAAAAAACTGGTTCTCTTAAATGGAGCTCTTCCAAAAAAGTGGCCAACTAATTTAGTATCTTTTTTGTTGAGGCACCTTACAAATCTCAATAAATTATTTCTTAATGGGCTACTCAAAAAACATGACGCTAATGTTAGAGCTACACGCTTTTTAAGTGACTTGGTAATGTAACCCTTTTGATTTAATGCACCAGCTGATAATGCTCTCGCACAGAGATATTGACAATAGCGCAGGAATATATTGTCAAAGGCGTTATTAAGACACATTACATCTATGTATATACCATGATGCATGTCTCGACCAACGACATCCTTCTCTATAAATGTAGTTCCATTCATACGAAGTTTAGAGAAAAATAGAGGCCACTCCTCCGTACATTCCTTTTGAAGGTAATAATTAGTAAAATTAATCCTTGAAGAGGCAATCTTTAAAAATTTTTGGTAGTTTTCATAATCCATGAACACATCGAAGTCGTCATCCCATGGTATGAAGCCACCGTGTCTTATCGCACCTAGAGCAGTCCCCCCCATAAGGTAATAAACAATTTCATGTTTTTTACAAAATGAATCAAAATACTCTGCCATCTCAAGGATTTTTTTCTGCAATGCTTTTAGATCAAACTTATCCATATCGCTATAATTTTTTTGCTAAGTAATAAAAATTAGACAGGGATTTTTTAATTACACCCACTCTTAGCAATGGTTTAACAACGCACTTAATCATCTTAAATAAATATAAATTATACGTGGCCTTAATTTTCGATCTCTCCCACCTGTGGGGATGACAACTAATAATAAAACGCCCATCGCATTCTAGCTCAGACACAACCCCTTCGATGCTTTGTAAATCAGAATCACCAATATTGCGCTTGTCATTGTCATAAACATTTCCAATTTTCTTCCAACCATATCCAGCATCTGAAATATATACAAATCCCTCTGTTATATTTGATTTCGAATCAACAACAACATCAAAAATTCCAGGAAATAAGTCTCTTACATTTATATTTTTGAAAAAGTCTTTATTGGAATTCCAACCACTTCTAATCATTACTGGATTTCCATGAGGACAAATCGTGTTAATTTTAAATCCAAGTGATTCAAACTTCAGTAATGTCGCGGAAAATTCTTTAATTGCACTTTCATAATCGCCATTATTTGCATCCAAAACATCATAATGATAAGAGACCTCGTGCCCCAAGCTTTGAATATCAGATAACACACTTGAATTGCTTTCTAGCAAATAAGACTGGACATAATATGTTGCTCTAATACCATATTTGCATTCAATTTTTGCCATTTGTAGCGCTTTATTTACATCTGTTTCAACATCATGCTTGATGGCTATCCATTTAGAGTCAGGGATTTGTACTTGGATTTCATCTGCACGAATACACTTCAACTTATTATCAAAAATAAACTTACAAAAACCATCCCATTTAGAAAAAACAAACATGCATAATACTCAAGTTAACAATTTATCTGCACTGTATATGTCCTGGAGGATTTTGGTGAATTTAGTTGAAGATACTTCCTTCGTATACTCGAAATAAACCACAGATGCCCCAAATTTTTCCAAACTCTTTTCTACACTATTAAACAGCTCACTTCCCTTCCAATCGTCACCCACAAACATCACATCAAAACCGATATCATGAAATGCTCTGATTTTGTCTCTATGTGACTGAACAAGCACTTCATCAACACATGACAAGGCAGAAACAATTTCAATCCTGTGCTCAAAAGGTATAATCGGTTTTCGACGCTTATATTTCTCAACTAACTCATCAGAACTGACACCTACGATCAAATAATCACAATGATTTTTAGCCTTTTTCAATAAATGCAGGTGTCCAATATGAAACATATCAAACACACCCGTCGTATAACCAATAATTTTATTAGGCACAAACCACCTTTTTTCTGAAAAACAATTTAAATAAAGTACTTCTAAACTTTTCAGGTAAAAGCACTTGAATAAAAAACCTGATAAAGACGTTAAATATAAACAATGGCAGTGGAATTAAATTATTTTCTAAAAGAAATCTTTGAATCCTTAGTTCACTCAAGAAATACTCCAAGCCACCTCGGCGTCTATAAAAGAAAGGATTCACTCTCGCCCTCACTAGATCTTTATCTAAATTATGAAATCGGTAACCACCTATCGCTAATCTTATCCATAAGTAATAATCCTCATTGTGAAAAAATGTCTGATAATTGCCAACATTTAAAACGGCTTCTCTAATAAACATCACAGTCATTTGATTGATTGGACATTTAATCTTCATTGTTTTCATAATGTCATCATGCTCAACAGGCAAAACTCGTCTACCTATTGGAGCAAGAGTCTTTGAATCTACTTCAACTATCTGGGAGCCAACAATGCTGATTTCGGGATTAGCCTCCAAATAATCATACTGTTGTTTCAGCCTTGTATTGTCATAAATATCATCTGCATCAAATATTGCAACATACTTGCATTTACAACCCAAAACACCAGCCTTTCTTGCTTCACCATGCCCCTTATTGACTTCAAAGTCTATTCTATTAAAAGTAATACTTTCTTTGGTGCAGAGTTCCTGCAGGTGTTTTATTTCAACCGCTAAACAACTATCAATGGGCCCATCAACAACCAAAACAAATTCTGTAGGCACTAAGGTTTGATTTAGTGCGGTTTTATACGCCTCTCTGAAAAATGAGGGTATGTCATTTTTATACACACACATCAAGAGACTTATAGTCACAGCTAAAAGACCAATGTCATTTGATTAATATCACTGCTGCCCCGTTAACGGGAATTAAGTAGGCCCGATATTCCCGTATTTGCTACAATGAGATTGCTTTTAACAGGTTGGTATCCTTTTCGGGTAGAAGGTCACTAGTATCAGAAATATCGAGGCAAAATGCGAATCTATTTGCTATCTATTTATCCAATGCGCATGTACGCTCTCTCAAACTCCAAAAATACTTTTTTACTTACTATATAACCCAGAATCACTTACACCTAAAGAATGATCTATTAAGGGCGTAATCGGTGGCGATCAGTTCAAATGACTTGCCGGTTTCTATTATATATTCATGAAAAGCCTTTGGTTCGTGTTCCGGACGATTCATGTCATCAAAAAATATGTAGGTCCCTGTCGTAATTCTGGAGTTAAGTGTGACTAACACATATTTTGTAGATGAATAAAGGTCTGCATCAAGCATAATGATTAGAGTTTCATATTCGGGAAATTCGAAAACCGGTAACGTCTCTTCAAACCAACCTTTCTGAAACTTAACTCGAACATCATTAATATCGGGCAACTTTCCACCGACGTCTAATGCGCCTTTTTGATAGTTAGCGTCATCCCCCCATGCTTCTGGCAGCCCTTCAAAACTATCGAAGCCAATCAAATTTGTATTTTTGTTAGTTAGAGCAGCAGACCAAAACTTCATACTTGCTCCCTTATGAACACCAAACTCCAAGTAGAGAACCTCATCACCTCCAATAATATCTACAACTCTTTGGAAAACCGCATCTCGATCTACTGATCGACTGGGCAATTCGAAATTATTATCAATATACCATCGACCAAGCTTCATATAATTAACGATCATCTGAGATGCAAACAAACCATAAACAGGCATTCTCGCTCCAACTATCGTCAGATATTTTTTGAAATACTTTAACAAGCGTGCTTTCATCTAGAGATTTCCTTATATTATTTTAAATTTTTCGCTAATCCTGCGTAAACCCAAATGCGGAAACGCCCCATATAAACTACTCAGCAATTGACCATTTCTGTTGCGACCTCATTTGTAAGCTCCTTAATCGTGCATTGAGGGCGTATAAACATCAATGCACACCATTGGATAATCACATTAATAATAATGTTAGCTATCCTTCGAGATGTTACAGTTATCAGCGCGAGCAAGGTTATTTCTATATGTCTTCATTTTACAATTTCACCTACAAGCAGGTTAGATTAACGAATTAACCTTTTTAGTTTTTCAACGACAAATGGGGCTTGACTACCATATATTCTATATATAATTAGTTTAGCAATAGAGCTTATCAATCCTGTTAGGGCATACCACACCCCACCTTTTCCACTTTTACGCATCACCCGATCTTTAAATTGTTGATATAGGTTTGAAAACTTGTATTCTGAGGATACCCCTCCAAGATAGAAGTTAGAAATCGTCAAATCCATGTAGCAGTAGTCACCACCTAGTGCTCTAATCTTATAATCGGAATCTGAAGATACAATAAATTTAAGATCATAACGATTTTTCGAATAAAAGGACCTTGGGAAAAAAATGGCTTGGTGATTCGGTAATTTATGTCGGAGCCACTTATCAATATTGGAAGTTGATATATTTGCACTAGGATACAACCAAGAATTTCGACTATCCGCTACGATTTGGGCCCTCCCAAAATAAGTCGTGTCAGGATCATTCATTTCTTTCAGCGCTAAAGAAAGAGTATTTTCAGAATGAAATTCATCACCCGCATTCATGAAGATGACCCACTCACCAGTACTTTGATCCAATCCTTTGTTCATTGCATCATAGATGCCATCGTCGGCCTCTGAAGTCACACATGAGACCAACTCGCCGTACTCTTTAACCACATCTAGGGTACCATCGGTCGACCCTCCGTCTATGATCACAAGCTCATAATCTTCGCTCGTTTGGTTAGAAATACTATCTAAAGTTTTTCTAAGCCCAATTTGATCGTTAAAAACAACGGTGACAATAGAAATAGGTTTTGACATAACCTCGATACCATCTAGTCATCAAGAATCAATTTGGTGAACGCAATACCGTTGCCTTTTCGCATATAAGCGATATCTTCTCACTTTCAAATCAGGAGATTTAAAACCGATAAAGACATCTCGAAATGTACTGATTGAAAATTCAGCGAAACTAAAATCTGTGGAATATGCCATCGACTTGCAAAAGTTGACCTGACGCGGCGTCTCCGAAACCTGGTTCCAATGCCACTAACGTATACCCTTTTTCTCGAAGTAATAGACACATATCATCAAAGACCATTTCATCTTTGTATAGCGGCACTAATGACATTTCAATCTGAATCGTATGGATTTTATTGAGACTATTTTCGGCACCTTTTAAAACCTTACTTTCAAAACCTTGCGTATCAATCTTTAGAAAGATATTACTTTCATCGACGCACAAATCAGAGAATATTGAGTCCAGTGTTTTCACTTCGATTTCTTCCGTTCCTATATACCTTGATTCTGGCGCGGAATTTAAGTGGGTCTCCAACATGTCTAACAAGGAACTACTGTATGAGTTCCCGGCGATATTAATAACCTGCGAGCCGTTTTCGTCCCCCAACGCAATTTGAAAAGGCTCCCAAAGAGGGTCAGATGTAGCCTTCTCTTGAAGATCATCAAAGGAATTACTCATCGGTTCGAAAGAAATAATTTTCTTATTATAATCCAGAAAATGCCGGGCCTGTTCAGCGAATTGCCCTGTGTTTGCTCCAACATCAAGAACTAAATCTATGTCATACAACTTAAAAAACATTTTTCTTCTTGCTATCGGATGAGAAGTGGGCTTGAATTTTACAACATCGAATCCTGTCTTCCACAGCATCATCCTCAATATTTGTACAATTTTCATAAAGACACTTTTCCAATTCTAGCATCGTTCACTGGATCGAATTCCACCTGCGATGTTCATAAAGCAAGTTGCCTGATATGATTAATTTCCCAAATCAGATATGGCTCACTTTAAAGGGTACGGTCACTCCGATGCCAATAAAATATTGTGTTGCTCCATATAACATTCCTACCTATAACCTACCAAATCAACAGTTAATCGTGTTCCGGCATTAAACTTGACCATCAGGACATAAGTAATAATCAACACACCTATGACTTGCAATGTAGACAGCACATCGATTCCGGATGACATGACAACCAGCATAAAATAATAAGAGGCCATTTTTTGCCTAAAGGCTAAAATAGAGAATGGGGCGAGCACCAAAATAAAAAATAATAAACCATAATTTAGCAACGCCCCGAACCAAACAGAGTCTATATTAAAGCCAATACCGATATAGCCCGTAAAATGTTTTTTTTCAGGGCTACCAAAAAGCGCATCCAAAACACTAAGCGGATACTCTCGATCAAAAAACCTGACTGAAATTGACTCAGAAAAATTGGAAAACCTCGAGACAATATCGTTAGTACCCGTCGTTCCAGTAAAAGAATACAAAAAATATACAATTAGAGGTGTAAAAATAAGTGACACCACCCAAATTACTTTCCATCTATTCTGCGAATTAAGGTCAATTTTGAAACTGAAAAAAGCAAAAACCATGACTGCAAGCACAGCAGTCCTGCTCCCTACTCCAAGCACTCCGATTATTAACCCAAGCAATATAAGAACACAAACTATTCTAGAGACTGGGTTGACAGGAAATAAGCTCACTAAACAGACAAATAGACAGGCAAAAACTGCGCCTGAACTGAACGCCGCCCCATAATGACCAAATGAACTCAAGCCATATAGCCCGAGATTGACCCCAGAGAAAACCTGAATACCAACCCAAATAGAATTAAGAGCTGCGGCAATCCATATAGCACGAGAAATACTAACTGGCCGCATAAAATTAATAAACGTTGGCAAAATCAAGAAACATAAAAAAATTTCGCAGTACCTTAAAACAACGATGATAGGAACTGATTGGTACAGCAGAATCAAACATGTTTTCATATAAAGTAAAAACAGAGCAAGATAAAAAAACATCGTCAATTTTGAAAATTTTTCACGGTAAGCAAGCAAAGGGAAAATAAATACCGACGTTAAAATAAATAAATCATACAAGCGAATTGTCGATCCAGCCGCATTAATAGGGACTGCCCATCCAGAAAACATTGATACAATTAAGACAATTCCAAAAAAATCTAAAGTTTTTCTTAACATATAATTTCTAATACGAGACCATTACTTCGCATTTAGATGCCCACCATCAATTTTACGCGTCCTGCATGACATTCCGGGAGTCTCCCTCGTTTAGCTAAATGAGCTATCTTGGTAAAAAATTGCGTCGATTTGCAGTGTCTGGCCATTTTCTGAGTCGGTGAAGCCCCGTTGAATAGACCATAGTGTAAATCCATCATGGCTTAATTGCTCAATCATTTCCATCCGCATCCGTTGTCCTTCGTAAAGTGACACCAATGACAATTCACACAGAACTCCTTTTGCCTACGCAATAGTCTCGGGCGCACCATCGAGAACCTGCCATTCATATCCTTGTGTATCGATCTTTAAGAAGAAATTTTCACTTGCGCCCAAATACTGATACTGATTTTCCACACTATCGAGGCACCAAACGGGCACCTTTGTTCTATCCTCGTAGGCCGAATTCTTGGCGGCGTTTGAGTGGGCTTCGAGTATTGTAGGGACTGACGAGGAAACCAAATTAGCGGAAACGTTAATTTCGATCTCGCCGTCATATTCACCGGTCGCGCCCTGCTGATGCACTTGCCATAACTCGTCTTTTGCCGCACTTGCCAGCAATTTTTGGTGTGCATCGGCAGGGGTTCAAAACTTGCTATTCTGCCATCATAACCCATTGATCGAAGCTCTATGGCAAATTGCCCCATATTCGCCCCGATATCCAGAACTGTATCGATCTTGAAATACTCGAGTCCTTTCAGGGTTTGGAGAATAGCATTGCTGTTAACGCTTAAACGATGAACATCGAGACCCAGCCGGTGAAAACAATTTCGAACTAGATTTATTGCCACCTTACACATGTCTTCCCCTGAAACCTATTATCTTTAGTGCTTTTAGCCAGAAATATTTATTCACGCAAGTGAATACGTTCAGGAATCGCTGCTACATTCCGGGATTAACAATTTACATAGAGCCTACCACCAGGCTGGCTTCAAATACGTTGGGTATCGATTGCGATTGTGCTTTTTACTGGCATGGGTCATGATTTTAATATGGTCTTACGCAATAACTGCCCCACCAAATGCCGGATTACCCATTTGATCGTTGATAAGAAAGTCTTCGTAATCACATATACCTTATCAAATAAATCAAGATTTGATTCCGCAGTTATATGAAGTAAACATGAACATATATTCATATTGTTTTTAACTCTATCAAGAATGAGCATCCTATTCCCCTCAGTATGATAAACTGAATTGTCATGTTTTCTATAAATCTTCAAAGATTCAGGGATTGAAGCTACTTTTCCTTTTAGTGCAATTTGTGCAAGGAACGGAATTTCTGATCCAGCTAGATGAGTTACCATTCCTTTGTAATTCATTTGAACCGATCTTAAGATATTCGTTCTAAACAATCCGTAAATACAAAAATAGATATTTGTTGTCGGATTATCAAAAAATCTCCATCTTAATTTTTCCCAATGATCCTTTACGTCTCCGATTCTTATATTCTCCAGCTCGCTCACTCCAAGCATAAGTCCATCTTCAGAAATGTTAATCACGTCTGACATAACCAAAACAAGTTCTGGATTCGATACGAGAGTACAATAGAGCCGTTCAATAAATTCTGGTTTTGAGCTATCGTCCGCGGCGGCCCACATAAAACAATCTGCTTTAGCTTCGTCCAATACATACTTGAAATTAGCTTGTCCACCAATGTTATTAGATTGTCGTATGAAACGGATTCTTTCATCCTTTGAACTATAATCTCGACATATCTCCTCAGTTCTATCTGTGGAGGCATTGTCTGAAATAATAAGTTCAAAGTTGGAAAATGATTGAGCTAATAATGCGTCAATAGCTTCAAAAATAAACTTTTCACCGTTATAGACTGGCATACCAATGCTAACGAGTGGTGCTGGACTCATATTAATATCGACTTTTATTTAGTAAAGAAATATCGCACATAGGCTATTAGCTTTTCACGACTCTGTTGTGCGGCAGTGATAGCAATCATTAGTATTAACAATGCGGTTAGTATCAAATGGCCTATCTGTGCAAGAGGAGTTATGGGAAGAGGTATTAACCAATCAACGATCAATGCTCCTACAAGTGCAGCGAGAATAGGGACAAGAAGATCCTGTATGTACCAGTGCCTTTTTTCGTTCGTTAAAATTTTCCGATACATAAAATGAACGCCGATAAATACATAAAAAGTATTTAGACTCACCCATACCCATGCTGCACCTATACTTCCAAATATGGGTACTACCCAGATAAGAGCAGGAACAATAAATACAACTGCCACGAAATTTATTCGAATGGATAGCGATGTCCAGCCATGGGCGAGTTGTAACTGGTAGGGTATCCACATAAGACCGTTGAGAAAGGTTCCTACTGCCAAAATGGTCATGATAGGGGCTACCTGTTCTGTCAGCACAGGATCAGCCGTCCAAAGTAGCAATAAATGGTCTGCAAATACAATTAGCATCACTGTTGCTGAACCCATCAGCACGGTCACCAGTTGTGCGCCGAGGTGGTAGGTCCTAACCAAAGCCTGATCATCCTTTCGAGTCAATAACTCCGTAAAACGTGGGTAAAAGGCGGCACTAATAGGAATTACCATAATATACAGACCACCTGCTACTAAACTCGCAAATGCGTAATACCCAAAAACTTTTAATGACAACAGGCGTGAGAGTAATATTTTGTCAATCTGCGTTAACAGAAGAGCCAACAAAGTAATACTAAGCATACCTGCTGCAAAACGCCAAATTTCGCCTAACGCTGACAGAGAGAATCGCGCGAAATTTGCCGGCTTGGGTAGTATGCGATAGACAACCATCATAAAAATGGTTGCTGTTACCAATGATATTAACCCCTGCCAGATAAAAAATGCGCGAATCGTGGGCTCAACCCAAACCAGGACTGCTACGGCCCCTATCCCTCGGAATGCTTCCATAAAAATGACCACCACATTCTGCAACACCTGACGTTGTAATCCAGCAATACTGTTAGTGTAAATATTTTCAATAAATCGGAATGCTATTACTATCCCCATTAATTCAAACGAATCAGCCACCACAGCTATCGGTATTTTGTCTATCTGCACCCAGTCAGCTGCCAACCAGTCAGACGCAACCCAGAAACCAAGCCCAATAAGCAACGCCATACCAATAGCGATGATCTCAATACTACGTAATAAGTCCCAGATCGACTGCGCATCGTGGTCACCCCCTGTAAATCGTGCCATTTCACGTCCCAAGGCAGGTTTCATACCCATATCAAGCAAACTTAACCAAGCTTGCAGCATCACAAAGATACCGATTAGCCCGTAGGCTTCAATGCCAAGATACTTGATGTATAGTGGTACGAATGCGAGCGACATAATGGCACGCCAACAATGCCCAAGATAGTTGGCGAGGACATTTTTTCTTAAAGACATTATAGATTCGCTTGACTTACGCTTATCTTACTCGCTTTAGATATCCATCCGGAGCAACACTGATCAACAGTTTGTTATCGATTTGCTTATCGATCTCGAACTCGGGATGAGTTTTCAGGTATTCCCATACTGCTGTTTTCGGATTATCACCTGGACCCCATGGGCGGTCTGGAAAAATTTCGGCAGGCAAGTCTTCGATGATGGTGTCGAATACTACACAGTAGCTGCCCTTGCTCGTAAGGGGGGCATATGCCTCCAATTCAGCTAGTGCATGGTCATGAGTATGATTGGAATCAAGACAAACGAGGATGTTTTTATACCCATTAGCAAATTCTTGAACTTGCGCGATAACTTCAGGTTCGATACTGGAGCCCTGAATCATATCAATCATGTGCGCCATAGGATGAGTCTCAATGGCCGTCCGATTATGTGTTCGTATATCTATATCAATACCCAGCACTCTCCGGCGGCTAGCCCTAGGATCGAGCTGGCGTCCTGATTCCACCGCGTCAGCATAGTCCTGCAATGCTAAAATGGAAGCACTTAATATTAAGGATCCTCCGTGTGCTATACCGGTCTCGATGATTAGATCCGGCTTGATACGCCAGATAAGCTCCTGCATCGCAACCATGTCCTGGGGATATTGAATGATTGGGCGGGAGAGCCACTCAAAATGGTAAGAATACTTACCTGCGTTGGCCGACTCAGTCCACTCAAGCGACAACCGCGCGAGCTCTTCATCACTACCCTGTTTAGCCGTTTCCTCGATACACTCGCGTCTAAATTGTTCGTAAATCGACATTCTGTCCCTCTTCATTTTATTAAACTGTACATCGTTAACGGTATTGCATCTTACTTGCTGAAAAGCCGCGCCGGGTTCCCCACGACCACAACATTTGCAGGAAGATCTCGTGTTACTATTGCTCCAGCTCCCACCACAGTATTATCACCGATCGTAACTCGAGGTAAAACGACCGCACCAGCACCAATTAATACGTTGTTACCCACCTGTACACAACCGCATAGAGTCGCTCCCGGTGCAAGATGAACACCGTCACCTATTTGACACTCATGATCTGCGGCTGCACGATGATTAATGATGCAACCTTCTCCGATACGGGCATCGGACGATACAAGCGCTTGTGACAATACTTGTGTCCCCGCACCAAGTGCGGCAGTTTCGCATACGGATGCAGAAGGATGCACTATTGGTTCGACACGGATACCTTGCTCACGAAATAATTGATGTATCTCGAGCCTATCAAGCCCTCTAGCACCGCCGATGGCCGCAAGTCCAAAAACCTCTTGATGATCCCATTCATTTTCACACCAAAAGGAAAAACCTTCGACGCCAATATGCAGAGGTACATCTATCAAAACAGATGTTGCAGCTGGATTGTTGTCAAACAGCTCCATTACGTGCCCATGATTAAGGGAGATGAGATTGGCGAGTACTTTAGCGTGGCCAGCGCTCCCCCAGATGACGAAACGATTCGTGTCAGTCATTACAAGCCCCACGAACTACGGTTATTACCCGATCTTGCTGATCGATAGCAATTTCGTGGTAGCTTGGAAGATTAATAGCGCGCTCAGAGATATCGTACGCAATGGTATTTCGAAATCTTTCCTTGAACATTGGTAGGCTTGAGAGGGGGTGAAAAAACACCCGTGCATCGATCTCCTCGGCAACAAACATTTGTTGAAGTATCTTTATTGTAACGCCAGTCTCTGTGTCAAACACGGCAGTAGGCATCCAGGCCCCATTTACAGTACCCAACGGTTCGGGATTCATTGTTATCCCTGATAATAACTCGAGCTTGTTTTTATAGTATTTCAGTATTTCTCTTTTCTTACTAAATAGTTCTTCTATACGTTCCATCTGCGCACAGCCAATCGCTGCCTGAATATTGGACATTTTATACTTGAAGCCCACCATGTCAGGCCAGAATTGTTTGCTCTGCTTTCTAGCGCGACCATGATTGGATAGTGTTAAAACGGTTTCATATAAATCGGTATTGTTGGTCACAAACATGCCACCCTCACCGGTAGTAAGTGTCTTAGATCCGTGAAATGAAAAACTTCCGAACTCACCCATGCTGCCAGCTCGTTGGCCGTGGTACACAGAACCAAGAGCCTCCGCCGCATCCTCAATTACTGGAATCCCGTGCTTTTCTCCGATCGCAAACAGGCGTCCCATATCACACAAGTTGCCATACAGATGCACAGCAATAATGGCCTTTGTTCTGGATGTGATAGCCGCTTCGGCCTGATCGGGATCAATACACCAGCTATCGGGAAGGATATCAACGAATATCGGTTTAGCGCCCAGATGCACGATGGGGGCAGCAGTAGCAATCCAATTGGTATCGGCAAGAATGACTTCATCGCCATGTTTAATACCCAGTGCGGCCATTCCCATATGCAATGCACCGGTGCAGCTGGATGTAGCAATTGCGTATTTCACGCCCAAATGTTCTTTAAAGGCCTCTTCAAAGCGATTGATATATTCGTAGCAGCATTCTCCCCACCCGTTTCGGGCGGCATCAGTAGCATACCCTACTTCAAGTTCCGTTATGGAAGGTTTGGTGTAATGAATACGGGTCACAAAACCTCCTAAAAAATTTTCATCTTGGGCACCGAAATGACAAACTGTCCACCCCATTCTCTAATATAAGAATGCTGGTTGGCTACTTCTTCTGCAATGTTCCATGGAAGTACAAGCATAATATCCGGCTTCACTTCGTGTAGCATCTCTGGGTTAACTATCGGGATATGACTACCCGGCATAAACTTCCCCTGCTTGGCTGGTGCAGCATCGCACACCATCGGCAGAAGATCAGGCTTGACGCCCGCGTAATTGAGTAGTGTATTGCCCTTGGCAGCTGCGCCATAGGCCATTACGTATTTCCCTGCACGCTTTTGTGCCAGCAGAAAGGTCAGCATTTCATCCTTAACCTGGTCGGCACGAGCCTGGAGAGACTGATATGTGGCAAGCGCCTGCAAGCCACGAGTCGTTTCTTCCGTAAAAATACTATTGACTGATTCGGTTGGCCCTCGTGGGTCATTATGATGACACCCAAAAACCCGCAGGCTCCCTCCGTGAGTAGGTAGCTCCTCTACGTCAAAAATCCGCAAGCCTGCTTGCTCAAAGATGCGGCTGACCGTATGTAGCGAGAGATAGGAAAAGTGCTCGTGATAAACGGTATCAAACTGGTTGTACTCGATTAGTCTCATCAGGTGTGGAAATTCCAGCGTAATAGTCCCATTCGATTTCAACGCAGCTTTCAGCCCACGAGTAAAGTCGTTGATATCTGGCACATGGGCGTAGACATTGTTGCCCACAATCAGATCAGCCTTTTTCTCTTCTTTGGCTAGCTGGTTACTTAGGGATTCGCCAAAAAATTCGCGCAGCACAGGAATGTGTAATGCCTCAGCAGCAGTGGCAGTACTAGCGGTTGGTTCAATACCTAGACAAGGAATTCCTGCGGCAACGAAATTTTTAAGCAAATAGCCGTCATTCGAGGCAACTTCAACAACGAAGCTGTCCTCATTGAGGCCAAGACGTTTTGTTATAGCATCGGTATAACGTCTTGCATGGGCCAGCCATCCTGCTGAGGTTGAAGAAAAGTATGCGTAGTCTGGTGAAAACAGCTCATCTGCTTGAGCGCAGTCTTCTGTTTGCACCAACCAGCACTGGGTACATACTTTAAGTCTGAGTGGATAGTACAATTCAGGCTTGTTGAGATCTCCATTGCATAAGTATGCATTCGATGGTGGCGCAAAACCAAGATCAAGAAACGTGTGTTCTAATAGCGAATCGCAATGCCGGCATTTCATGTGTCAATCCCGGGAAAACTAGGTGAAATTGGCGAAAGCTGTTGATCTCGATCTGACATTTCAGTAACCGGCAAAGGCCAGGTAATTGCCAACTGTGGATCGTCATGTGCGATGCCCCCTTCAGCATCTGGGGTAAAAAATGCTGTGTGAAGGTAGAGAAGCTCACTGTCTGACTCCAACACCTGAAAGCCATGAGCAAAGCCTTGCGGAATCACCATCATGCGCAAATTGGCCTCTGATAGTTCCTCGGCATGCCATTGCAACTGGGTGGGGGAGCCCGCCCGTAGATCCACAGCGACATCCCACACTCTACCTTTAAGACAACGCACAAACTTAATTTCAGTGTAGGGTGGATTCTGATAATGCAAGCCTCGGATTGCACCTACAGCATGTGTATGCGAGTGATTAATTTGGAGGATATTGTATGAACCGATCCATTCCTGAAGCTCGTCCTTGCAATAGAATCGAGCAAATTCGCCTCGGCGATCCGAATGCAACTCAGATTCTACAACCATCAATCCCTGAATAGGCGTCTTAATTACCTTCATCGTTGAATCCAAGAAACACCTGACGTGCAGGCATCACTAAGATAGGTTGCCAAATGATCACCCGATAGAATAGTACCCCTATCCCGGTATTGACAATACCAATCTGCGGTTAGCTGAACCGCCTTTTCAAGGCTCCAAACAGGATTCCAGTTCAGTTTCTCTTTTGCCTTGGCATGATCCAGATATAGAAGGTTGGCCTCATGAGGTTGTAGCTCCTGCGTTTGTTCCCAGGCTAAATCCGGCCAGTGTGTTTGCAATAGCGAGAGTACTTTCGCAACAGTGCAATTGGCCTCAGGGCCAGGGCCGAAATTCCAGGCCTCTGCGAACTCCTCTCTTTTCTCAAGTAGCCGTTGGCCCAGTAACAAATAACCAGCCAGGCACTCGAGAACATGCTGCCATGGCCGGGTGGCGCTTAGCGAACGGATAACTAAAGATTCCATTTGATCTATAGCTCTGACCAAGTCGGGGATCAATCGATCTTCCGCCCAATCTCCACCACCAATTACATTTCCAGCACGCGCCGATGCTAAAAGCGGCGCATTCTCGTGATCGAAATATGCGCACCGATAACTATCGATCAGTAGCTCACAGGCTGCTTTGGAAGCACTATAGGGATCGTGACCACCCAAGCGATCATTTTCTCGATAACCCCATGGCCACTCACGATTAACGTAAACTTTATCTGTAGTAATGGCGACGATTGCTCTTACACCTTTGACCTGCCGACAGGCATCGAGCACATGCGCTGTACCCATGATATTAGTGGACCAATTTTCTATCGGATCGCGGTAAGCTCGCCGGACCAGCGGCTGAGCAGCTAGGTGAAACACTATTTCAGGTTGGAATTTTGCAACGCTATCTCTTACTATTTCAGCATCACGAATATCCAGACGTTGGTCATTAATACTCAGGTTCAACAGGTCCCAGTGATTAGGCTGTGTATCAGGATCTAGGGAAATACCGGCAACCTTTGCTCCAATTTCATTCAACCAGAGCGTGAGCCAGCTCCCCTTGAATCCGGTATGGCCCGTAATAAGTACGCGACAATCGCGGTAAATATTACCAAATTGGATCAAACCCAAACCTTCCAAGGGGCATTGTTCGTAATCCAGAGATCTTCTAGATGATTCTTATCACGCAAGGTATCCATAGCATGCCAAAATCCCTTATGTTGGTAAGCTTGAAGCTCCCCCTCGGAAGCCAACTTCATTAGCGGCGTGGCTTCCCAACTGGTCTGGTCCCCTTCAATTAACCTTAAGACAGATGGTTCGAGCACAAAAAAACCACCGTTTATCCAGGCACCATCACCAGCGGGTTTTTCCTGGAAACTGGAGACAACAGATCCATCCAAATTTAGAGCACCATATCGACCCGGAGGTTGGATTGCAGTCACAGTCGCTTTGCTTCCATGATTTTTATGAAACTGGATCAGTGCACCTATATCAATATCTGATAAACCATCTCCATAGGTAAAACAGAATGATTCTGTACCTATGTATTCTCCCACTCTCTTTAGGCGACCTCCTGTAAGAGTGTTTTCACCGGTATCTACAAGTGTAATTCGCCAGGGTTCAACATTTCTCTGATGTACCTCCATACTGTTATGCTGCATGTCGAATGTCACATCCGACATATGTAGAAAGTAATTGGCAAAATATTCCTTTATCACATAACCCTTATAGCCTAGGCAAATTACAAATTCATTAATCCCAAAGTGAGAATAACTTTTCATTATGTGCCACAAGATCGGCTTTCCCCCGACTTCAATCATTGGCTTGGGCTTGAGGTGAGATTCCTCAGAAATTCTTGTCCCAAGCCCGCCAGCGAGAATAACTACCTTCATTAGTTTTCACCTGTCGTTTCTGGTTGCTTGATTTCGGATAGAAAACTGAGATAAGTCGACTTAAGCCCTTCTAGCAGTGAAATCCGGGGGGTCCACCCTAGCAAAGAAATACGTTCGCTTTGCAGTAATTTCCGCGGTGCTCCGTCGGGTTGACTTGAATCAAACTCGATCCTGCCGGTGTATCCGATAATCCCGCCGATTATTTCGGCCAATTCCCTGATAGTAACGTCCTCGCCTGAACCTACATTGATATGACTCTGCATCGGGCTGGTGTGGGTGTCGTATTTCGTTTTCTCCAACTCCATTACATGTACACTAGCCTCTGCCATATCATCCACATGAAGAAATTCTCTTCTAGGCGAACCCGTACCCCAGATAATGACCTTGTCCTTATTTGTTATCTTCGCTTCATGGAAACGCCTGATAAGCGCCGGAATGACATGGCTATTTTCTGGGTGATAATTATCACCACGACCGTACAAGTTTGTTGGCATCACACTGCGGTAATCGGTGCCATATTGCCGGTTATAGGATTCGCATAGTTTGATCCCGGCGATCTTTGCTATAGCATAAGGTTCGTTAGTAGACTCCAGTGGCCCCGTAAGCAGGGCTTCCTCGGGCATCGGTTGGGGAGCGAGTCTCGGATAGATGCAACTGGATCCCAGGAACAGAAACTTTTGCACACCTGCTTGCCAGGCTTCGTGGATCACAATGGCCTCTATTATCAAATTATTGTAAATAAATTCAGCCGGAAAGGTATTGTTTGCATGAATCCCACCCACCTTGGCGGCTGCAAGATAGACTTGTTGCGGGCGTTCGGCTTCGAAAAATGATCGTACATCTTTCTGATTGGTTAAATCAAGGTCTTCACGGGTTCGCGTAACAATCTCTGAGTTCCCTCCTGCCTGAAGTACACGGACAATTGCTGAACCCACCATGCCGTTGTGACCAGCTACGAATATTTTCGAGTTCTGCGAGGTCATTCGAAACAATTCAGTGCTTTATATCCGTGATCTTTTACCAGCTCGTCACGCTCGGCAGCTTTGAAGTCATCACGAACCATTTCGGCAACAAGCTCCGCGAAGGTTGTCTTCGGTACCCACCCCAGTTTTTCCCTGGCCTTACTGGCGTCACCGAGCAAACTATCCACCTCGGTTGGCCGAAAGTAACGCGGATCGACGGCAACAATACATTTGCCATCTGCATCGAAACCCTGTTCTTCCGCACCCTCGCCTTTCCAAGTTATGCTGATACTCAATTCTTCGGCCGCAGCATTAACAAAGTCACGAACGCTGAACTGTTTCCCGGTCGCGATAACGAAATCATCCGGCTCATCCTGTTGCAGCATAAGCCACTGCACTTCTACGTAATCTCTGGCATGCCCCCAGTCTCGTTTAGCATCAAGGTTTCCGAGGTAAAGACATTCCTGCAGACCTAGCTTTATACGTGCCAATGCGCGAGTAATTTTTCGGGTGACGAAGGTTTCTCCCCTTATTGGGGACTCATGATTAAAAAGAATGCCATTGCATGCATACATACCATAGGCTTCACGGTAATTAACCGTAATCCAGTATGAATAAAGCTTAGCAACTCCATATGGACTGCGAGGATAAAAAGCTGTGGTTTCTTTCTGAGGGGTCTCTTGTACCAGGCCATATAGTTCGGAGGTAGACGCCTGGTAGAATTTCGTTTCTTGTTCTAGTCCTAATATCCGAATTGCTTCCAATATCCTAAGAGTCCCGAGCGCATCGGAATTAGCAGTATATTCGGGTTCTTCAAACGAAACGGCTACATGGCTCTGTGCCGCCAAATTGTAAATCTCATCCGGCCTGACTTTTTGAATGATATGCGTAAGACTTGAAGAGTCCGTCATATCGCCGTGATGCAAATAAAACGGTTTCCCTTTCTCATGAATATCATGAAATAAATGATCAATACGCGCCGTATTAAACATTGAACTGCGTCTTTTCATTCCATGAACTTCATAACCCTTGTCAAGTAACAGCTCTGCCAGATAGGCGCCATCCTGCCCAGTCACCCCGGTGATTAAGGCTTTTTTATTCATAACTACCCTTCGACTTACTCGTTTTTACCAGCTAACGCCAAGCGTCAGCGCCCGATTCCCCGATAAAGTACATTTTGACTCTTAATCTCCTCACCATCGAGGCAATTTCTGCCATCAACAATGATTTCTGCACTAACTTTGGAAAAATCTAAATTGGTCAATTTCTCTATTACTTCCGAATGTTCGGTAACAATAACAATTGCCTTAGCCTGATCGATGCAATCGTCGAGCGACTGCACGGTATTCTCGCTAGTAACCCAACTGTCAAAAATGTTCAGTATTGCGCCCTTCTTTTGCAGAATTTCCCGCAACTTGTAAAAAGGTGATTCCCGCGGGTCGTCGACATTGCGTTTGTAGGCAACACCAAGCACTGCGATTCGGGTTCCCTTTATCGGGTAACCTTTCTCATTCAGCAAATCCTGAAGTACCGACACTGTATAGGCAGGCATACCGTTATTGGTCATGCGTGCCAGCTGGATCATTTCAGGCATATATCCTGCCTTTCTAGATGCCGCCTTCAACCATTCGGGGTCAACGGCAATACAATGCCCACCGACACCGACGCCCGGATAAAACGGACCCTTGCCAAAAGGTTTGGTGGCCATACCGTCGATAATATCGACAACATCGAGCTCGAGTACATCACTGATCTTGGCTAACTCATTGACGAAGGCTATGTTGACATCGCGTACCGTATTCTCCATCGCCTTGACTGCTTCGGCATCTCGAATCGAGCGCATCTTGGTAACGCTCCCCAGGGGTACCTGAGCGACATGAAGTCCGGCGGGGGTTTCACTGAACTTGGGACCCAGACTCTTTTTGACTTCCCTGACATCCAGAATCGTTCCGCCCAGTATCGAAGCGTAAAACTCCGCTGCCAGATCAACGCCGGCAGCGGAGCTCGCGCCGACAACGCGCGGAATATTTTCTGATGTCCAGAAAGCATCACCGGGATTCACCCGCTCCGGGCAATGCGCCAGGTATAAGCCATCCTCCGTATTCAAACCCGAGATATCTTCGAGCAAGGGCGCGACCACCTGTTCACAAGTGCCGGGAAAAACGGTTGATTCGACGACAACGAGATCATTCCTGGCAAGATGGGGAGCGACAGTACGGCAGGCGCTCTCGAGAGGCCTTAAGTCCGGTTCATTGTTCGCGTCAACGGGTGTCGGCACGCAGATCAGGTAAATACTGCAATCGGCAATTGATTCAGTATCACTGGTGGCCTGAAAATTATTTGAGGCTAACGCATCTGCCAACAATGTCTCGACCGCGTCATCCCTGATATGACATTTTCCTTTTTCAAGCGACGCCACAGTTTCCTGATTAGCATCGAGACCCACCACCGGGTAGCCTTTTTTTGCGCAAAGCGCGGCTAACGGCAAACCGACGTAACCCAGGCCCACAACTGCAACTTTCCTGTCTAACAAACTCATACCTTTACCGACTCCGAAATATAGTCAAAAACCTGGTTAGTACATGCCTCGAGATGAGCCTCGGTATCGATCGTCAGGTTCGCAAACTCGGGTTCTTCATACGGTGAACTGATGCCGGTAAAATCGGGAATCTCCCCGGCCCGGGCGCGTTTGTAAAGCCCCTTGACGTCGCGATCCTCGCACACTTCGAGACTGCATTTGCAGTAAATTTCGTGGAAATCGGAGCCACCAATCTTACGCACATTATCCCGGTCAGCCCGGAACGGCGAAATAAAGGCGGTCAACACGATTATCCCGGCCTCTACATACAGCATCGACATGTGCCCGATGCGGCGAATATTCTCTTTGCGATCATCATCCGAAAACGCAAGGTCGGCGCACAGTCCGTGGCGCACGTTATCGCCGTCGAGCACAAAAGTGCGGTACCCCTTCTGGTAGAGCATTTCCTCGACCGAGTGCGCCAGGGTGGACTTGCCCGCTCCCGACAATCCGGTAAACCAGAACAGGCCACCGCGGTGCCCGTTCAAGGATTCACGACGATCCCGGGTTACGGTCGCGTTGTGCCAGACCACGTTGCTGCTTTTCTCATGCTCAATCATGCCGCATCACCAAACTGTGAATTAAACCTGTCGATAAACTGTGCCAATAAGTCCTCTGCCAGGGCATTGATCCCTGCCGCCGCCTTGCGTCCACCGCCCGATGGAAACTGCCGACACAGCTCATCGGCGCCATCCTTGCGATTATAGGGAGCTCGCACGCTAACTCTGTGATGTCCGTCACCCATATCGACCAGCAGCGCATGCGCGCGTTCGGGATACTGTTTTGCCAGCTGGTTACCCATGACCCCGACAATGCGCCGCGCCCAGCCCTCGTTCGGCAACAGGTAAATGGCCCCTGAAGGTGATTCGGACTCCGCGTACGCATTCTGTGCGCGCGACATGTCATCTTGGTACTGGGCCAACAGGTCGCCATAGGCCGGTTCGTCGGCGATAAAATCAGCCGGATCGGCGAACGGATGCACAAGCCCAAAAAGATCCACCGGATGAAACAGCAGATCCTCAAGTTCAAATCCGTAGCCGTTGTAGTTAAGGCAGATCCCCAGTTGCTGAAATTCTGCCTGATCGTCCTCGCTTAAACCGAGCGAGGCGCCAAGCTCGTGGGCCGCTTGATCGAAATTATCGCCGTATGCACCAACCACCGCCCATCTCGCCTGCGCGTTACCCAGCAGTTTATTTATGATCAAGCTGGTACAGGTGTCCGCGGCAACGTCGATATGACAATCGAGTAAATTGCTGTCGGGAATGTCGCCCGCAAAGTGGTGATCGGCATAGAATACCTTCACACCCCTGGCGAGCAGGTCAACCAGTGCATCGCGGTTTTTATCGAGCGACACATCGAGCACGGTGATTTCATCGCCGGACACGGCGTCGACCTGCAGCAGCAGGCTGATATCACGCTTCAGACCGCTGACCAGGGTTGCTTCGCGCGGGGATTTCAGCCTGAGCTGCTGCAGTGCGCAGATACCGTCGGCATCGCCGTTGAATACGTCGTAACAGGCCAATCGGGATTAACTTCGCTAATGATGGATCCCGCGGTCAAGCCGCAGGATGACATTCCCGATGTGTGGGATGGCATTCCCTGGTCGAGGGATGACAGGTAACATTGGAAAACCTAACCTCTAGAAAGGGATATCGTCGAAACCGTCATCCATCGGTGCGGTTTCCGCTGGTGCCGGCCTGGACTGAGATTGGCCGCCAGATTCCATCGGTGCACCACCGCCTGCGCCGGCGCGACCGCCCAGCATCTGCATTTCGTTGGCGACAATTTCGGTGCTGTAGCGGTCATTACCACTCTGGTCCTGCCATTTGCGTGTCTGGATGCGCCCTTCAAAGTACGCCTGGGAGCCCTTCTTTAAATACTGCTGGGCAATTTCGGCGAGTTTGCCGAACATCACAATACGGTGCCACTCGGTGCGCTCCTGGGCTTCACCGGTAGCCTTGTCTTTCCAGGACTCGTTGGTCGCAACGCTGATATTGGCCACGGCGCTGCCGTTTGCGGTATACCTGATCTCGGGATCCTGACCCAATGTTCCGACGATAATTGCTTTGTTTACACCTCTGGCCATACCACGCTCCGATAGTAAAGTAATGAGTCCGCTACGAAACCGCGTATTTTACTTGCACCCCACGTAATATGCGAGTTGGAATTTCGCTTAAACCCCCTGCCCGGCATCGACACGCCGGCCCAGCATTTCCATTTCGTTGGCAATGATCTCGGTGGTGTATCGATAGTTACCGCTTTGGTCCTGCCACTTGTTGGTTTTGAGTCTGCCTTCGAAATAGGCTTGCGAGCCCTTTTTTAAATACTGTGACGCGATCTCGCCGAGTCTGCCGAAGATAACGATGCGATGCCACTCGGTACGCTCCTGCGTTTCACCGGTTTCACGGTCCTTCCAGGACTCGTTGGTCGCAACGCTGATATTAACCACGGCATTACCGTTCGCCGCGTACCTGATTTCCGGGTCTTTTCCCAGCGTGCCGACGATGACGGCCTTGTTGATGCCCCTGCCCATGTTTTTGCTCCCTGCAATGATTTGAGTTTTGCATTCAGAATCGGCGTCCCTGCCGAACATTCATCCCTGCATGCTAGTTACTTGACGAGAATATCGTCCTTGTTGTCTTCATAAGTCGCTTCACCGATACCGCGCACAAACACGATTTCATCGGGACGGTTGAACATCCCGTAGGCCGTGCGATAGTCGACGATGGCCTGCGCCTTGCTCAATCCAACACCGTTCAGGGCTTCGGCAATTTCCGAGGCACTGGCAGTATTGATATTGACCGGAGCGGCCGAAGTGACAGATGAGATGACGAGTGCAGCAAGCGCTGCGAGTGTAGTGATGGTTTTCATGGTTACTCCTTGTAACTATTCAGTTCCATTTGAACGTTTTCCTTAGCCTGGATCCTCCAGGCCCCCTACAGACTGTCAGTCTGTAGGACACAGAATACGTATTCAGTTTTAAATTGCAACTATTTTTTTATGAAACTTCAAATGTCATCCCGCGGGATGACGGGAAGAGATCCGATTAAAAGATTGCCCGTTTTTACGAGGAAGGCTTCAATTGGTGACTAGCGCCTGTAGCTGGCTGTCATCAAAGCCCTTGTCGACCTTGAGGTAGGCCACGCGGTCGATCTCGTAGACCGATACCTCGCGTACGCCCTCGATGCTGGACGCCCGTTCGACAAATCGACTGATTTCGTCCGGGCCGAGCGCCTTCAGCGAGACGATCTTTGATTGCAGGTATTGCGGCGTTTTCATCGTCAGGGCCACCAGAAACCAGCCGCACAGAATGGCCGCAAGCCATGCAAACGTGGTGTCGTAGTCTCCCGCGGCCAGCAAAATCCCCCCGAGTAAACCGCCGGCAAACGCGCCGAGAAACTGAGCACTGGAAAACAGCCCCATTGCCGTACCTTTCATGTCGGCCGGCGCGATTCGAGTTACGGTCGCCGGCAGTATCGCCTCGAGAAAATTGAACGCACCGAAAAACAGCACCAGCATCACAAATGCCGTGGCATAGCCATCGAGCAAAGACAGCCCCACTTCGGCCAGCACCAGCATCGACACCGCGACCAGGAACACGGTATGGGACTTTCTGAATTTCTCGGCAACAATAACCATTGGCAGCAGTAAAACCAACGACAACGCAAATACCGGCAGATAAGTTCGCCAGTGCAAACTTTCCTCGATCAACAGGCTTTGCTGCAATACCAGTGGAAATACGACGAATGTGGCCGCCAGTACCAGGTGCAACACGAAAACGCCAAATCCAAGTTTAAGCAATTCGGTATCGCCGATAATTTGACCGACATCCTGAATCGATAACTGGGCATCACGGTGAAAACTCTGGGCAGGTGGCTTCGGGGTGACGAATACAACGACCAGGATACCCAGTATTGCGAGCCCGGCCGTCATCCAGAACAGCAGGCGCAGGCCAAACTCGGCCGCGATCACCGGGCCGATAACCATCGATATCATGAAACTTGCCCCGATCGACATGCCGATAATCGCCATGATCCGGATGCGGACTTCTTCGCGCGTCAGGTCGGCCGCGAGCGCCATCACCGCGGCGGCGATCGCACCCAGGCCCTGCAGCGCACGACCCGCGATGATCTGTGTAATGGTATCGGCTTCGGCAGCCAGCATGCTGCCGGCGCAGAAAATCAGTAAACCGGTTACGATGACAGCCTTACGACCGAATCGATCCGACAGGAAGCCGAACGGCAGCTGGAATAATCCCTGTGTGAGCCCATAGATACCGATTGCCAAACCAATCAGCACCGGCGTAGCACCGCTGTATTCATGGGCATGCAGGCTGAACACCGGCAGTATCATGAACAGGCCGAGCATGCGCAACGCGTATACCAGCGCAAGAGAAAAGGCGGCTCTTTTTTCAGTTTCTAGCATCAGCCCGATTACGCCTGGTGCAGGGGAAAGGCGCGATTCTAACGATTCGGCCCCATCATGGGAACCGCGGGAAACTAATTCTGGGTAACGCGCGAAATATTAATCCCAAGTGGTTATAATATTGGGTTTGGCCCCACTGATCGTTGGCAATGGAATCAATCACAATTCGCGGTGCTCGCACCCATAATCTCAAGAATATCGACCTCACGTTGCCGCGTGACAAGCTGATCGTGATTACCGGTCTGTCGGGCTCGGGAAAGTCTTCGCTCGCCTTCGACACGATATTCGCCGAGGGACAAAGACGCTACGTCGAATCACTGTCGACCTACGCGCGCCAGTTCCTGTCGGTCATGGAAAAACCCGATATCGATCACATCGAGGGCCTGTCACCTGCGATTTCGATCGAACAAAAGACAACCTCGCACAATCCACGCTCTACCGTGGGCACGATTACCGAAATCTACGACTACCTGCGCCTGCTCTATGCCCGCGTTGGCACGCCGCGTTGCCCCACCCATGATTTACCGCTCGAGGCCAGCACCGTCAGCCAGATGGTCGATCAGATCCTGGCGCTGCCCGAAGATAATCGAATGATGCTGTTGGCACCGGTGGTCAGCAATCGCAAGGGTGAACACGTACAGCTGTTCGACAGCCTGCAGAAGCAGGGATTCCTTCGTGCGAGGGTCAATGGCGAGCTGGTTGAACTCGACGACCCACCTAAACTGGAGCTGCGCAAAAAGCACAACATCGATGTCGTGGTGGACCGCTTCAAGGTTCGTCCTGACCTCAAGCTGCGCCTCGCGGAATCACTGGAAACGGCGCTGCATCTGTCCGATGGCGTGGTCAAGATCGCCAGTATCGATCGCGATTCAGATTTCGAGGAAATGCGATTTTCCGCCAACTTTGCCTGTCCCGAGTGCGGCTACTCGATCAGCGAACTGGAACCGCGCCTGTTTTCGTTTAACAGCCCGGTCGGCGCCTGCCCCGAATGCGACGGTATCGGTACGATGCAGTTTTTCGATCCCAAACTGGTGGTCAAATCCCCCGAGCTGAGTCTCGCAGGCGGTGCGATTCGCGGTTGGGATCGTCGCAACGGCTATTACTTCCAGATGCTGCAATCGCTGTCGGCACATTTTGACTTCGACGTGGAAATGCCGTTCGGCCAGCTCGAACCGCGCATACAGGACGTGATTCTGAACGGTTCGCCCGAAGACGTGAAGTTCAGCTATCGCAATGAACGCGGCGATCAGCGGGTGCAAAAACACCCTTTTGAAGGCATTTTACCCAACCTCAAGCGTCGCTACCGGGATACCGAGTCGAGCGTGGTGCGGGAAGAACTGGCGAAGTTCATGTCAAACCAGCCTTGCCAGACCTGCGCTGGCGAACGGCTTAACCTGGCCGCGCGCCACGTGTTTGTTGCCGATCGCAACCTTGCCAGCATTACGCAACTGCCGATTGAAGACGCGCTCCGGTTTTTCAATAAGCTCGAGTTAACGGGCAAAAAAGGCGAGATTGCGGGCAAGATCACCAAGGAAATCCGCGAGCGTTTGAGCTTCCTGGTAAATGTCGGGCTCGACTACCTCTCCCTGAGCCGCAGTGCGGAAACCCTTTCCGGCGGAGAGGCGCAGCGCATTCGGCTGGCCAGCCAGATTGGCGCCGGCCTGGTCGGCGTTATGTATATCCTCGACGAGCCCTCGATCGGCTTGCATCAACGCGACAACGAACGGCTGCTGAAAACGCTGACCTTCCTGCGTGACCTCGGTAACACGGTAATCGTGGTCGAACACGACGAAGAAGCGATACAGGCGGCCGACTTCATTGTCGACATCGGCCCCGGCGCGGGCGTGCATGGGGGCGAGATTGTCGCGACCGGCAACGCGAATGAAATCGCCGGCTACGAGCATTCGATTACCGGCCAGTATCTTTCTGGCGCACGCAGTATCGAAGTTCCGCACAAGCGAACCACCGCCAAAAAGAACAAGTTCATCCACATCAACGGGGCCACCAGTAACAATCTGAAATCAGTCTCGCTCGAACTGCCGATCGGCCTGTTCACCTGTGTCACCGGGGTATCGGGCTCCGGCAAGTCGACCCTGATTAACGAAACCCTCTACAAACTCGCCGCAATCGAGATTTACGGCAGTAACTTCAGCGCCGGCAGTTACGAGAGCTTTAGCGGTTTTGATCAGTTCGACAAGGTCATCGATATCAATCAAAGCCCGATCGGACGTACTCCGCGCTCCAACCCGGCGACCTACACCGGGCTGTTTACCCCGATTCGCGAACTCTTCGCCGGCACCCAGGAAGCGCGCTCGCGTGGCTATAAACCCGGCCGCTTCAGCTTTAACGTCAAGGGTGGACGTTGCGAGGCCTGCCAGGGTGACGGCGTCACCAAGGTGGAGATGCATTTCCTGCCTGACGTCTATGTCACCTGCGATATCTGCAAGGGCAAGCGCTACAACCGGGAAACCCTGGACATCAACTACAAGGGCAAATCGATTCACCAGGTGCTGGAGATGACGGTCGAGGAAGCAACCACGTTTTTCAGCGCCATCCCGGTAATCAAGCGCAAGCTCGATACGCTGATGGATGTGGGCCTGAGCTATATCACGCTGGGCCAGAATGCGACCACACTCTCCGGCGGTGAAGCGCAGCGCATCAAGCTTTCGCGCGAGCTTTCCAAGCGCGATACCGGCAGAACGCTCTACATACTGGACGAACCGACCACGGGACTGCACTTTCACGATGTCGAGCAGCTGCTCGGCGTTTTGCATCGCCTGCGTGACCACGGCAATACCATCGTCGTGATTGAACACAACCTGCACGTTATCAAGACCGCGGACTGGATTATCGATCTCGGGCCCGAAGGCGGCGACAAGGGTGGTGAAATCATTGCCGCCGGCTCACCCGAGCAGGTCGCGATGGTGGATCGTTCCTATACCGGGCAATACCTGAAATCGATCCTGACCAGCATTGATTCGCAAAAGGAATCGGCATGACACGGACAATTGGCTGCTTCAAGGCCTACGATGCTCGCGGCAAGGTGCCGGACGAGCTGGATACCGATATCGCTTATCGCGTCGGGCGCGCCTACGCGGAATTCATCCAGCCGCAACGAGTCGCGGTTGGACGGGACGTACGTCTGACCAGTGAAGAATTATTCGATGCGCTATCCCGCGGGCTTACCGACAGTGGTGTCGACGTCCTCGATCTCGGCCTCTGTGGCACCGAGCAGGTTTACTTTGCTGCTTTCCACCTTGAACTTGACGGTGGCATCATGATCACCGCGAGCCACAATCCGGTTGACTACAACGGCTTCAAGTTCGTGCGTGAATCGGCCAAACCCTTAAGCGCCGACAGCGGGCTCGCGGATATCCGCCGAATTGCAGAGCAAGAATCCTTCAGTGAAACAACGCGCCAGGGCAGCATTATCCCAACCGACCTGTCCAGCGACTATATCGAGCACCTGCTGGGATATATCGGCAATCTCGATAATCTCAAGCCGCTTAAAATTATCTGCAACCCGGGTAATGGAATGGCAGGCCCGGTCATCGACCTGCTCGAGCAACACCTGCCCTTCGAGTTCATTAAAGTCCAGCACGATCCCGACGGCACTTTTCCCAATGGCGTCCCCAATCCGCTGCTGCCCGAAGGGCGCGGCGCAACAATTGACGCGATCAGGCAGCACGGTGCTGATCTCGGGGTCGCCTGGGATGGCGACTTTGATCGCTGCTTCCTGTTCGACCACAACGGGCGTTTTGTCGAGGGTTATTATATCGTTGGCCTGCTCGGCGTTCAGCTGTTACAGCAGAATCCGGGGGAACGGATCGTGTACGATCCCCGCTTGACCTGGAATACGATCGAACTGGTTTCGCAAAACGGTGGCGAAGCCATACAAAGCAAATCCGGACATTCGTTCATGAAGGAAACGATGCGCACCGTGAACGGTATTTACGGCGGCGAAATGAGCGCTCATCACTACTTCCGTAACTTTGGTTATTGTGACAGCGGCATGATCCCGTGGTTGCTGCTCAGCGAAATGATTTCGACCCAGAACAGGTCATTCGCGGCAATGGTGGACGAGCGCATCGAGCGCTTCCCAACCAGCGGCGAAATCAATTCCGAGGTTACCGACCCCGCTGCCGTCATCCAAAGGATCGAGGCGCATTATGCCGACCTGCCTCACCAGATTGACAGGACTGACGGTATCGGCATGGATTTCGGCGCCTGGCGCTTTAACCTGAGGGCCTCCAATACCGAACCGCTGCTGCGCATGAACGTCGAGGCGCGTGGCGATTACGCACTGATGGAACAGCGCCGTGATGAAATCCTGGCATTAATCCGACTCTAAAAAGCCATGGAAACACCAGAAGCCAGCTATTTGCTGGCTTTTTACTGGCCATGGTTCGACCCGAATTCGCTAAAAATCTCTAAATCGGTAGAATTAACGCGTTGCCCGGATCGTTTTCGCCTGTGACATGAGCACAATAATATTAGCAATCGTCATACTCTGTACGCTCGGCGCAATCATTATGCTCATTTTTAAACCCTACAGATACGGCGAAACGGTGCAGCGGTTCCAGGGAATCGGAAAATCAGGCCAGCGCCGGAAGAGGCTCGAAGAAACCAAATGGCGCGCGGTTAAAATTCGTCCCGGACTGATTGCCTGCGATCGCGTCGCGAACCTGACGGGCAATATTTACCTGTCGCAGGAAGCACCGAACCTGCCGCTCGATAATTGCACCGAAGAAAACTGTCGTTGTCACTATATTTTCTTCGATGACCGACGCAACGGCAGGGATCGCCGGATAGACCTGGGAAAACTGGACGAACTCCTGCCCGATCTTGGACAGAACCGGCGCAATATACCAGGACGTCGGGTTACGGACCTGGCCGCCTGATCCGCCCCGGCTTTCTTATACAGTCCTAAATCTGCATCGGAAACAAAAAAGCCGGCTTGAAGCCGGCTTTCTTGATATCAGCAGAACTTTTACTCGTCGTCATAATCAGCATTCGGACGATCCACGAGCTCGACATAGGCCATAGGCGCCTTGTCGCCCGGGCGATAACCACATTTCAGAATGCGCATGTAACCGCCGGGTCGCTCCTTGTAGCGAGGACCGAGATCGGCAAACAACTTGCCCACTGCAGACTTGTCCCGCAGGCGGCTGAACGCCACCCGTCGATTGGCGACGCTGTCTTCCTTGGCGAGCGTAATCAGGGGCTCGACAACACGGCGCAATTCTTTTGCCTTGGGCACGGTAGTACGGATCACTTCGTGATCGAACAGGGAAGCAGCCATATTTTTAAACATCGCCTTGCGATGAGAACTGTTTCGATTGAGCTGACGCCCACTATTACGATGACGCATCGTCTAGACCTCTTAACTTGCCAACTTGTTGTCGTTTCCGATACTGGCGGGCGGCCAGTTTTCAAGACGCATACCCAGTGACAGACTATACGACGCCAACACGTCCTTGATTTCTGTCAGCGACTTTTTACCCAGGTTCGGGGTTTTCAGCAGTTCGACCTCGGTGCGTTGAATCAAATCGCCGATGTAGTAAATATTCTCCGCTTTCAGGCAGTTTGCCGAGCGCACTGTCAGTTCCAGGTCGTCTACCGGGCGAAGCAGAATCGGATCGATATGCGATTCCGGTTCAAGTTCGACTTCTTCGTCCGACCCCTCGAGATTGACGAACACCGAAAGCTGGTCCTTGAGAATACTACCGGCAACACGAATCGCCTCCTCGGGATCAATCGTGCCATTGGTTTCGATGTCAATAATCAGTTTGTCCAGGTCGGTGCGCTGCTCAACGCGCGCCGCTTCGACGCTGTAAGCGATCTTGCGGACCGGTGAGAAAGACGCGTCGAGCTGTAGGTGGCCCAGTGCCACGTCTTCTTCAGAGGTCTGGCGCGTATTCGCCGGCTGGTATCCGCGTCCCTTCATGACATGCAGCGACATTTCCAGCTTGACACCCTTGGTCAGGGTCGCAATCACGTAATCCGGATCGACGATTTCGATATCGTGGTCCAGCTGGATATCACCCGCGGTGACAACGCCTGGACCCTTCTTTGAGATGGTCAAGGTGGCCTCGTCCCTGGCATGCATGATGATGCCCACGCCTTTCAGGTTGAGCAGGATATCGATCACGTCTTCCTGTACGCCATCAATCGTTGTGTATTCGTGCAGCACACCCTCGATACGGCAGTCAACGATGGCGCAACCACGTACCGATGACAGCAGGATACGCCTCAGCGCATTGCCCAGGGTATGACCAAAACCGCGTTCCAGCGGCTCGATGGAAACCTTGGCATGGTAAGTTTCTTGCTGTTCGACTTTAACATGCTTCGGCTTCAGTAAATCAGAGTACAATTTAGACATAAATAACCCGCTAATTATTTGGAATAAAGTTCGACGACGAGTTGCTCGTTGATATCAGGCGGCAATTCGCTGCGTTCTGGCAGCGCCTTGAAGGTCCCTTCAAACTTGTTCTGGTTAACCTCAACCCAATCCGGAAAACCAATCTGTTCAGCCAGCGCCAGCGCCTCGGCAATACGCGCCTGCTTGCGTGATTTTTCGCGCACACTCACTACATCGGAGGCCGTAACAACATATGATGGCACATTAACGATTTTACCGTTGACCATGATCGACTTGTGATTCACCAGCTGTCGGGCCTCCGCACGGGTTGAACCAAAACCCATTCGATAGACCACGTTGTCAAGCCGTGCCTCCAGCAACTGCAGCAGGTTTTCACCGGTAGAGCCCTTTAATCGAGAGGCTTCCTTGTAGTAGTTACGAAACTGACGCTCGAGAATGCCATAGATACGACGCAGCTTTTGCTTTTCGCGCAATTGCAGACCGTAATCCGACTGTCTAGGCTTACGCGTACCCGCGCCATGCATGCCGGGAGGATTGTCAATCTTGCACTTGGTATCAACCGCGCGACGCGATGATTTCAAACTCAGATCCGCACCTTCACGGCGCATCAGCTTACATTTTGGTCCAATATATTTTGCCATTAGAAATCCTGCCTATACGCGACGTTTTTTCGGGGGACGACAACCGTTGTGCGGAATTGGCGTAACGTCATCAATGCGTGTGATCTTGAAACCGATTCCGTTCAGCGCGCGAACCGCAGAATCACGCCCCGGCCCCGGCCCCTTGACCATGACTTCAAGGTTTTTCATGCCCATTTCCTGTGCCGCCTGGCCTGCACGTTCTGCCGCAACCTGGGCGGCGAACGGGGTCGACTTGCGCGAACCACGAAATCCCGAACCACCTGCAGTCGCCCAGGTCAACGCATTGCCCTGGCGATCGCTAATGGTCACGATAGTGTTATTAAAGGTCGCATGGATATGGGCAACGCCGTCGGAAACGACGCGCTTGGTTTTCTTCTTTGTACGTGATTGTTCAACCATTATCTTACCTGTTTATCGCTTCAGTGGACGACGCGGTCCCTTACGGGTGCGCGCGTTAGTCTTGGTGCGCTGACCGCGCACCGGCAAACCACGGCGATGGCGAATACCGCGATTGGTGCCCAGATCCATCAGACGCTTGATGTTCATCGAAATCTCGCGCCGCAGATCGCCCTCGGTAGTGTAGCTTTCTACACTGGTACGAATCTGTTCGAGCTGTTCTTCGTTCAACTCACGCACCTTGGTTTGTGGGTCGATACCGGTCGCACTGCAGATATGGGCAGAGCGCGTGGCGCCAATGCCGAAGATTGATTGCAATGCAATCACGGTATGCTTGTGATCCGGTATATTTACGCCTGCAATACGAGCCATAAAAAAACTATCTCCTAAGCCGTTAGGCCAAAATGGGCGCAGATTCTATCTGCCGGTTGCCCGAAATTCAATAATTCAGTGAATAAATCAACCATGCGTAATCTTAACCCTGGCGCTGCTTGTGACGCGGGTCCGTGCAAATTACCCGCACCGCACCGTTGCGTCGAATCACCTTGCAGTTTTTACACATTTTCTTAACAGAAGCTCTTACCTTCATGGCCTTACCTTAATCCCGGGAACTAGCGCACTACGCCGGCGCCGCCATACCCTTTAAAATTCGATTTCTTCATCAATCCGTCATATTGATGACTCATCAGGTGCGCCTGCACCTGAGACATGAAATCCATCACCACGACAACGATGATCAACAACGAAGTACCCCCAAAGTAGAAGGGTACATTCCAGAACAGTATTAAAAATTCCGGTAGTAAACAGACCGCGGTAATGTACATCGCGCCCACCAGAGTCAGGCGCGACATCACGCCGTCGATATAATTCGCTGTCTGGTTCCCGGGCCGAATTCCCGGAATAAAAGCACCGGACTTCTTCAGATTTTCCGCGGTATCTTTCGAATTGAACACCAGCGCGGTATAGAAAAAACAAAAGAAGATGATCGCGGCCGCATAAAACATCACGTACAGGGGTTGACCGGGCGACAAGGTCGCCGAAATATCCTGCAACCAGCGCATACCTTCGGCCTGGCCGAACCAGCTTCCCAGCGTAGCCGGGAAGAGAATAATGCTGGAAGCGAAGATTGGCGGTATGACACCGGCCATGTTCAGCTTCAACGGCAAGTGACTGCTTTGCGCCGCATACATCTTGCGCCCTTGTTGGCGCTTGGCATAGTTAACCGTAATTCGACGCTGCCCGCGCTCGACGAAAACTACGAAATAAGTTACTGCCAGGGCACCGGCAAACAGCGCCAGGATGACCAGTGAATTCAGTTCGCCGGTACGCACCAGTTCAAAGGTGCCGCCGATGGCTGATGGCAATCCAGCGACGATTCCAGCAAAGATAATGATTGAAATACCGTTACCGACACCGCGTTCGGTAATCTGTTCACCGAGCCACATTAAGAACATGGTGCCGGTGACCAGCGTAACCGCCGCGGTAAAAATGAAGGACGGGCCGGGGTTTACCACCAGTGCGGCACCGCCACCACCGCTTTGCCCGGACAACGCGATCGAGATCCCGATCGACTGGAAAGTTGCCAGTGCGACCGTGCCGTAACGCGTATATTGCGTAATCTTGCGACGACCGGATTCACCTTCTTTTTTCAACTGTTCCAGGGTCGGTACCGCGACCGTCAACAGTTGCATGATAATCGATGCTGAGATATACGGCATAACGCCGAGCGCGAATATCGACATGCGTTCCAGTGCGCCACCGGAGAACATGTTAAACATACCCAGAATACCGGTACGCTGCTGCTCAAAAATCTCCCGCATGACGGTAATATCGATTCCCGGAACCGGAATGAAAGTGCCGATGCGGAATATGATCAGCGCCGCAATCACAAAAAAGATGCGCTTGCGCAATTCGCTCAGGGAGCCTCCCGAGAGGCTACTGGCTAACTGTTGTGCGGAAGGGCCGGCCATGATGCTACGCTACCTTGCCACCGGCTGCTTCGATCGCTGCACGCGCGCCACGGGTGACCGCAACGCTGTTGTCGACGCTAACCTTGCGCTTCAGTTCTCCCGACAGGAAAATCTTGGCCTGACGGGTTTGTATCGGCACCAGGTTGGCGTCGATCAGTGCCTTCAGGCTGATATCCTCGAGACCCGAGGTTTCGATTTCGCCGAGGCGTACCTCGGCCGAGAAGCGGGATTTACGCGCGGTAAATCCAAACTTCGGCAAACGCATTTGTAACGGCATTTGCCCACCTTCGAATCCTGCTCGCACACCGCCGCCGGAACGTGATTTCTGGCCTTTGTGACCGCGTCCGGCAGTCTTGCCGAGACCCGATCCGATTCCCCGGCCGGCACGCTTGGATACTTTGGTAGATCCCTTGGCAGGTTTTAAACTATTCAGGTACATCACGCTTCCTCGACGTTAAGCATATACTGGACGCGATTAATCATCCCGCGGTTCTCCGGGGTATCGATCACCTGCACGGTCTGGTGCATGCGACGCAATCCCAGGCCCGCCACGCAGGCCTTGTGCGAAGCCAGCCGGCCATTCTTGCTGCGCACCAGCGTCACACTCAGTTTTTTGACAGCGGAATCTGCTTTTGGTGCAGCTGTTTTTTTGGGCGCTGCCTTCGACGCCGCTTTCTTTGCAACAACCGCAGTTTCAGCCTTCGGCGAGGATTTCTTTGCAGCAACCTTCTTGACTGCGGCCTTTTTGGTCGCAGCTTTCTTCACCGACGTCTTCTTGGCGGCTTTTTTTACTGTTTTGCTTTCGTCAGCCATCGCCTTAACCTGTAATTTCTTCGACGGTTTTACCGCGTTTGGCGGCAATATCATCGGGTGACTTCATATTTCTCAAGCCACTGATCGTCGCGCGAACCAGGTTAATCGGGTTGCGCGAACCATTGCACTTGGCCAGCACATTGTGTACGCCCACGGCTTCGAAAACCGCACGCATTGCACCCCCGGCGATTACACCGGTACCTTCCGAGGCAGGTTGCATGTAAACCTTGGCGGCACCATGGCGCGCATTCAGCGGATACTGCAAGGTGCCGTTGGTAATCGCAACCGTCGTCAGGTTTGCACGCGCCTTCTCCATCGCTTTCTGGATTGCCAGCGGTACTTCACGCGCTTTGCCATATCCAAATCCAACTTTGCCATTGCCATCACCAACTACGGTCAGTGCGGTAAAGCCAAATTGACGCCCGCCTTTGACTACTTTGGCCACGCGATTTACCGCGACCAGTTTTTCCATCAAGTCGTCGCCAGCCTGTGTGTTTCTGGATTCTGCCATTCGATTCTCCCGATTAGGCGCGCTTAAAACTTCAAACCATGTTCACGTGCGGAGTCTGCCAGGGCCTTGACTCTGCCGTGATACTTGAAACCCGAACGATCAAACGCAACCGATTCAATGCCGGCTGCTTTCGCTTTTTCGGCAATAACTTTGCCTACGGCGGTTGCCGCCTCGACATTGCCGGGGTACTTAATAGCCTTCCTGACATCAGCCGACAGGGTCGATGCCGCAACAATCACTTTTCCGGTCTCGCCGGAGATAACCTGTGCATAGGTATGACGCGGGGTACGATGCACACACAGGCGAGTTACACCCAGCGATGCAATCTTGGCGCGCGTGCGGCGCGAACGTCTTATTCGGGACTGTTTCTTATCCATTACCTGGCCTACTTCTTCTTCGCTTCTTTGCGGACGATCTGCTCGTCTTCATATTTAACACCCTTGCCCTTGTAAGGCTCGGGAGGTCTGAATGCGCGAATTTCCGCACATACCTGGCCAACCCGCTGCTTGTCACAACCGCGCACAACAATTTCAGTGGCTGCCGGGGTTTCTATTTCGATTCCCTCGGGCACCTGGTAACTAACCGGGTGCGACAGGCCCAACGACAGGGTGAGCTGTTTTCCCTGCGCCTGGGCCCGATAGCCGACACCGACCAGCAGCAGTTTCTTTTCGAATCCACTGGTAACGCCCTCGACAATATTGTTGACCAATGAGCGCATGGTTCCGGTTACCGCAAGCGAAGACTGCCGGTCGTCTTTGGGTGCAAACGTCAACAGGTTATCTTCCTGCGTCAGATTGACCGCATCGTTCAGGATTAACGAAAGGTTTCCCTTCGGACCCTTGGCGGATACTTCGCTGCCATTGATGCTGAGTTCAACTCCCTTAGGCAACTCGATTGGTTTGTTAGCTATTCTGGACATGTCCTTGACCTAAACCACCGAACAGATGACTTCTCCGCCATAACCGGCTGCACGGGCCTGGCGATCAGTCATTACTCCTTTCGAAGTTGAAATGATCGCAATCCCGAGTCCACCGTTAATTGACGGCAAGTCGTCCTTCGATTTAAAAATGCGCAGACCGGGACGACTGATGCGTCGCATTTGCTCGATTACCGGCTTACCCTGGTAGTATTTCAATTCGATAATCAAATGCTTCAGTTTGTCGTCCGAAACCTTGTAATCACTGATATAACCCTCGTCTTTCAGCACTTCGGCGATTCTCGACTTCTGCTTGGACGCGGGCATTTTTACACTAACCTTGTTCGCTTTTTGCGCATTGCGCACGCGAGTCAGCATATCTGCAATCGGATCTTGTAAACTCATCTCTGTCCTCTTACCAACTGGCCTTAACCAGGCCCGGGATGTCACCGCGCATTGCGGCTTCACGGATCTTGTTACGGCACAGACCAAATTTACGGTAAACACCATGGGGCCTTCCGGTAATGCGACAGCGGTTTTGCCTGCGCACCGCGGAGGAATCACGCGGCAGTTTCTGCAGCTTTTCGACCGCAGCCATCTTTTCGTCATAGGTTGAGTTATTGCTGACGATAATCGCCTTCAACTCACTGCGCTTTTGAGCGTATTTCGCCACCAGGCGGCTGCGCTTCAATTCACGCTGTACCATGGAATTTTTTGCCATAATCTAAACTCGTCTAACCTCTAAAAGGAAACTGAAAAGCCGCCAACAGCGCGCGTCCCTCATCATCGTTTCGCGCGGTGGTGGTAATGCTGACATTAAGTCCACGCAGCTTATCAATTTTGTCATAATCGATTTCGGGGAATGCGATTTGCTCGGTAATCCCCAGGTTATAATTTCCCTGGCCGTCAAACGCCTTTGGACTGAGGCCACGGAAATCACGAATTCGCGGAATCGAAAAGTTAATCAGTCGATCGAGGAATTCATACATCTTGTCGCGCCGCAGCGTCACCTTGCAGCCAATGGGCATATCTTCGCGAATCTTGAAACCCGCGATCGCTTTCCTGGCGAGGGTAACTACCGGTTTCTGGCCGGCGATCAAAGTCAGGTCTTCGACCGCATTGTCGATGATCTTCTTATCCTGCGAGGCTTCACCGACGCCCATGTTAAGGGTAATCTTGCTGATGCGCGGGATTTCCATCGCTGACTTGTAGGAAAACCTGGCCTGCAGGTCCTGCATGACGTTATCGCGATAATATTGTTCTAATCTGGTCATTATCTAATCCTAAATATCCACGACTTCGCCGTTAGACTTGAAGTAACGGACCTTGCGATCGTCTTCCAGGGTTTTAAAACCGACCCGATCGCCTTTCTGGGTATGCGGGTTAAAAAGCATCACGTTAGAAATCTGAATCGGCGATTCCTGGTCAATAATGCCCCCGGTTTCGCCGCTACGCGGATTACCCTTGACATGCTTCTTCACCATGTTGACGTTTTCAACCAACAAACGACTCCCATCAACACGCTTCAGTACATTGCCGCGCTGGCCTTTGCTGCGCCCCGCGATCACGATTACTTCGTCGCCTTTTTTAATCTTTTGCATAACTCTCAATCCTGCCAACTACAGCACTTCGGGTGCCAGCGAAATAATCTTCATGAACTTTTCGCCGCGCAGCTCGCGGGTTACCGGGCCAAAAATACGCGTACCGATCGGCTGCAGGTTATTGTTCAGGATGACCGCCGCGTTGCCGTCGAACTTGATCGCGGAACCGTCACGACGACGCACGCCCTGCGCGGTACGCACCACGACCGCGTTGTAAACCTCGCCTTTCTTGACCTTGCCGCGCGGAATCGCATCCTTGATACTGACCTTGATGATGTCGCCAATCGCTGCATAGCGGCGCTTGGAACCACCCAGAACCTTGATGCACTGTACCTTGCGCGCACCGCTGTTGTCCGCGGCGTTTAAAACTGTTTGCATTTGAATCATAGCTGGTTACCTGCGGGCTCTAGTTTGCTTTCTCAACGACCTTTACCAGTTTCCAGGACTTGGTCTTGGAAATAGGCCGGCATTCGGTAATCTGAACAGTATCGCCGATGCTACATTCATTGTTTTCATCATGAATATGGAACTTGGTCGATTTCTTCATGAACTTGCCGTAGATCGGGTGCTTTACCCTACGCTCGATCATAACCACCGCCGATTTGTCCATCTTGTCGCTAACAACCGAACCGGTTTGAATTCTTAACACCTTTTCATTCATGACTCTTTAACACCACGGTTTTCGTTTATTATGGTTTTTACACGCGCGATATCCTTGCGCACCTTGGTAATGCGATCGCTGCGTACACCATCCGGGTTGATGCCCTGTTGCATGCGCAGATTAAACTGCTCGCGCCGCAGCGCCAGTAACTCCTCACGCAACTCTTTTTCGGATTTCCCGCGCAATTCTGCAGTATTCATCACATTACGGTCCTGGACACAAATGTCGTCTTAAACGGAAGCTTGGCGGCGGCCAGGCGGAACGCTTCACGAGCGATCGTTTCATCGACGCCTTCCATCTCGTAGAGCATGCGTCCGGGCTGGACTTTGCAAACCCAGTACTCGACGTTGCCCTTACCTTTACCCATGCGCACTTCAAGCGGCTTCTTCGATACCGGTACATCCGGGAAAACCCGAATCCAGATTTTGCCGCCACGCTTGATATGACGCGTCATTGCGCGACGAGCCGCCTCGATCTGACGGGCAGTTATTCTGCCGCGCTCAACGGCCTTGAGGCCAAATTCACCAAAGCTGACCTTACCGCCAGAAGTCGCGAGGCCACGGTTGCGACCTTTAAACTGCTTACGGAACTTTGTTCTTTTAGGCTGTAACATAACTTGGTTCTCTTACTTGGCCGTGGGCTTGCCAGCCTCGTCCTTGGTTTCAAGATCGAAAACTTCACCCTTGTATATCCACACCTTGACACCGAGGATGCCGTAAGTAGTCAGGGCTTCGGCAAAACCGTAATCGACGTCTGCACGCAGCGTATGCAATGGCACCCGACCTTCGCGATACCATTCGCTACGTGCAATTTCAGCACCGTTTAAACGGCCCGCTACATTGATCTTGATGCCTTCAGCGCCGATACGCATCGCGTTGGTCACCGAGCGTCGCATTGCCCGCCGAAACATTACGCGACGCTCCAGTTGCGACGCAACACCCTCGGCGACCAGCTGGGCATCCAGCTCGGGCTTGCGGATTTCTTCGATATTGATTTTGACGTTGTTGAGGTGCGCCGAAACCAGCGATGCCACCTCGATACGCAGTCTTTCAATATCTTCGCCTTTCTTGCCGATGATGATACCCGGGCGTGCGGTATGAATCGTCACCGCGACCGATTTTGCCGGACGCGAAATCTGAATACGACTGATCGCTGCCTGTGCCAGCTTCTTTTTCAGAAAATCGCGGATCTTCAGATCTTCATCTAGAAAGTCGGCAAACTGCGAGCTGTCCGCGTACCACTTAGAGGTCCAGTCGGTCGCAATGCCGAGTCGGAAACCCGTTGGATGAACTTTTTGTCCCATGCTGGCCTCTTTAACTGTCCGCAACCGTCACGGTAATGTGACTGGTACGCTTTAAAATTCGATTGCCACGTCCCTTGGCACGTGCGCGCATGCGCTTCATGCTGGGCCCCTGGTCGACGTAAATCGATGCAACCTTAAGCTCATCGATATCGGCACCGTCGTTATGCTCGGCGTTTGCTATGGCCGACTCAAGCACCTTGCGCACCAGAACCGCGGCTTTCTTGTTACTGAAAGTCAGCAGGGTCAACGCTTTTTCAACCTGCAGTCCGCGCACCTGGTCTGCGACCAGGCGGCATTTCTGCGGGGAGATTTTGGCGTGACGATGTTTAGCACTGGTTTCCATGTCCGTTACCTATCTCTTTGCTTTCTTATCGACGATATGGCCGCGGTAGGTGCGCGTCAGCGAAAATTCGCCGAGTTTGTGACCGACCATATTCTCGTTTATCAATACCGGCACATGCTGCCGCCCATTATGAATTGCGATGGTTAGACCAACCATCTCGGGCACAATCATGGAACGCCGCGACCAGGTTTTGATCGGACGCTTGTTATTGGTTGCAACCGCCTCCGTCACCTTTTTCATCAGGTGCTGATCGATAAACGGGCCTTTTCTCAGTGAGCGTGGCATTTGCTATTACCTCTTGTTCCGACGACGCAGGATCAGGTTGTCGGTGCGCTTGTTCGAACGTGTCTTGAATCCCTTGGCAGGCGTACCCCAGGGAGATACCGGGTGACGACCACCCGAAGTACGTCCCTCGCCACCACCGTGCGGATGATCTACCGGATTCATCGCCACACCACGGACGGTTGGACGAATACCGCGCCAGCGTGAAGCACCCGCCTTGCCCAGTGAGCGCAGGCTGTGTTCACCATTACCAACCTCGCCGATCACGGCACGACAGTCGGCCAGTACTTTACGCATTTCACCGGAGCGTAGTCGCAGCGTGGCATAAGCGCCTTCGCGTGCGACAAACTGCGCTGAAGTGCCCGCAGAACGTGCCAGCTGAGCCCCTTTTCCCGGCTTCAGCTCGATGCAGTGCACAACCGATCCCACCGGGATGCTGCGCAGGGGCAGGCAATTCCCGTTTTTAATGCCCGCGTCTTCGCCAGAGCGCAACTTTGCGCCCGCGGCAATGCCCCTGGGGGCGATAATGTAACGACGTTCGCCATCCGTGTATTTCAGCAGTGCAATGTGTGCACTGCGATTGGGATCGTATTCGATACGCTCGACAATCGCATCGATACCGTCCTTGTTGCGCTTGAAGTCGATCAGGCGGTAACGTTGTTTATGGCCACCACCCATGTGACGAGACGTAATCCGTCCGGCATTGTTGCGACCGCCAGTCTTGGATTTCTTTTCGATCAATCCGGCAAACGGTTTGCCCTTGTGCAGCCCCGGTGTTTTGACCGAGACGACGAAGCGACGACCGGGCGAAGTAGGTTTTGCTTTAATCAACGCCATGATGCTTAACCACCTATGGATGCCAGGTCAATCTCGTGACCCTGTTCGAGTGAAACATACGCCTTTTTCCAGTCCGAGCGCTTGCCGCGTCGCAGACCCTGGCGCTTGGTTTTACCTTTCATGTTCACCGTGCGCACGTTGGCTACCTTGACGTCAAACAGTTGCTCGACGGCAGCCTTGATTTCGGCTTTTTTTGCATCGCTGGCGACCTGAAACACGGCCTGGTTGGCGCTATCACCCAGCACGGCTGATTTTTCCGAAATGTGCGGTGTTTTCAGTATCTGAAAAATTCGTTCCTGGTTCATGACAAACGCTCCTCGAGTTTCTTCAGCGCGGCTTCGTCAATGACAACCTTTTCCTGTCTGATCAGGCTGACCGGGTCAACAATCGCGATGTCCATCACGTGAACGTTGGGAATATTGCGTGCGGCAAGATAAACCGCCGAGTCCAGGCCATCGGTCAACACCAGCGCATCATCAACACCCAGTTCCTGCAGGCGCGCCCGCATCTGCCCGGTTTTCGGCTCGGTGATACCGAGCTTGTCAATCAGGATCAGGCGATCCTGGCGTACCAGCTCGGACACGAGGCTGCGCATGCCGACGCGGTACATCTTCTTGTTCAGTTTCTTACTGTAATCGCGTGGGGTGGCAGCAAACGTCACGCCCCCCGAGCGCCAGATCGGGCTGCGGATGGTTCCCGCGCGCGCGCGACCCGTCCCCTTTTGCCGCCAGGGCTTGGCACCACCGCCCCTGACTTGCGAACGGGTTTTCTGTGCCTTGGTACCGGCACGGGCGGACGCCATGTACGACACCACCAGTTGGTGAACCAGGTTTTCGTTAAAGCTGGCCGCAAAGGCAGCATCAGAAACGGATACCTTTTTCTTCGAATTATGAATCGCGATGTCCATTTGTTTAATTCTCTTTAAAACCTGGCTCTGGATAACTGCGTTATTGTTGTTTCGATGCAGGACGAATGATGACGTCACCGCTTTTGGCACCCGGTACGGCGCCCTTGATCAACAGCAGGTTACGCTCAGCATCCACCCTGACGACTTCGAGATTCTGGGTGGTAGTATTTTCCGCACCCATGTGACCCGACATCTTTTTGCCCTTGAAAACACGTCCCGGGGTTTGATTTTGCCCAATAGAACCATTGGCCCGGTGTGAAATCGAGTTGCCGTGCGTCGCGTCCTGCATGCTGAAATTGTGACGCTTCACGCCGCCCTGGAAGCCTTTGCCCTTTGACACGCCGCTAACGTCAACAATCTGGCCCTGTTCGAACAGGTCCACCTTGATTTCCGAGCCAAGCTCGATTTCGTCAACTGAATCGACGCGAAATTCCCAGGCGCCACGTCCGGCCTGCACGCCCGCTTTCTTGTAGTGCCCCGCCATCGGCTTCGTGACACGACTGGCACGGCGCTCACCGGTAACGACCTGCACAGCAACATAGCCATCTGTTTCGACTGTTTTTATCTGTGATACCCGATTGGGCTCGACTTCGATAACCGTTACCGGGATCGAAGCACCATCACCAGAAAAAACTCGGGTCATACCGACTTTTCGTCCTACCAAACCGAGAGACATTAGTAAAACCTCAAAAAATTAAGCGGTCGCATTTGATTAATTCATCCCCGAATTTTCAAATGACGAAAAATATAAGCCTTCTATATTTTTCTTTCGTTTTCAAAGACTTGCTTGCCCTGGAAAACGCCTGTAATTCCGTTTACAGCGGCCGACGTCATTGCATCACCGTATCGTTTACTACCCTACTTTCATACGCGCGGCCCGGTACGGGAAATCCGTATCGAGCCGCGAGGGCGCGCACTATACCAGATAAACTTATGGAAGTTAACCCTTTAATTTAATTAATTAAATCCTTTTTGGCACCGTCATTGCTGACTCGAGCCGTAATCCATTACAAAATGAACCCAAAAAGCAAACCGGAAAGCCCTTTTGGGACTTTCCGGCTGTTTTTCGCTTTACCAGCGACTGAGTGTTGCAACCAGGTAACAGGGCAGATTTACAAGATCCCGGCGGCCCGACGTATCGGTAAGTGCTCACGCACTTTCCGGGATGACAAACGATCCCGTATCTGGCGGATGCCAGAAACGGGGCCATTTGTCAGTTGAGCTTGATTTGGACGTCGACGCCGGCCGCCAGGTCGAGCTTCATCAGCGCATCAACGGTTTTATCGGTGGGATCTACGATATCCATCAGGCGCTTATGCGTCCTGATTTCGTACTGATCGCGCGCATCCTTGTTCACGTGCGGTGAAATCAGGATCGTGAAACGCTCTTTGCGGGTCGGTAAGGGGATCGGACCCTTGACGCGCGCACCCGTGCGCCGTGCGGTTTCAACAATTTCAGCCGCGGAACGATCAATCAACCGGTGATCGAAAGCCTTCAGGCGGATACGAATGTTTTGATTAGTTGCCATAATAATTACTCGATAATCTTGGATACGACACCGGCACCCACGGTACGACCGCCTTCACGAATCGCAAAGCGCAGGCCATCTTCCATCGCAATCGGCGCAATCAGCGCCACTTCCATCTTCACATTGTCGCCCGGCATTACCATCTCCACTCCCGACGGCAATTCACAGGCACCCGTCACATCCGTGGTACGGAAGTAAAACTGCGGACGATAGCCTTTAAAGAATGGCGTATGACGTCCACCCTCTTCCTTCGACAGA